>P_1C_Sed_2_UnCtyDRAFT_1000540_pt1 | contig 11481 bp, 10 predicted proteins | sample Pon1CUnioCityCA_4_FD_10229 | JGI IMG/M metagenome (IMG submission 10229) | reverse complement strand
GGGTTATAAACGCCGGCCTATCAGGGACAAGATGGTTTGGCGGGCCGCCGATACAGGTGAACTGCACTTCCGGGATGTCACAGTGCCGGAAGAAAACCTGCTGGGTGAACGAGGAAAAGGCCATCGCATAATGCTTCAGACACTCGATTCGGGAAGACTCACCGTGGGTGCCATGGGCCTCGGCCTGGCCATCGGGGCCTACGAGATGGCCCTGGATTATGCCAGAAAAAGGGTTCAGTTCGGAAAACCCATCAGCAAATTCCAATCCATCGCTTTCAAGTTGGCCGACATGGCCACTAAGATTGAAACAGCCAAAAACACCCTCTACCATGCCACATGGCTGAAAAACAACGGTCAACCCTTTGGCAAGGAAGCGGCCATGGCCAAACTCTATACCTCAGAGATTGCCAAAGAAGTAGCCGATGAGGCAGTACAAATCCACGGCGGATACGGGTTGATCCAGGAATATGATATAGAGCGCTTCTACCGAGATCAACGCATCCTCCAGATTGGTGAAGGTACCTCCGAAGTGTTAAAATTGGTGATAGCCAGAAAAATCGGTCTCTGATGCATGGAAATAACCCATATTTTTTGTTAATTGTATTGTTTGCCCCCACGATACTAAAATTGAACTGTAGAAAATAGATCCGATGGAACAAAGAAAAAGCGATCATATCAATCTGGCCCTGGAGACCCAGACATCAGGAATAGAAAAGGATCCACGTTTCGACTACGAACCAATGCTCAGCGCCCATCCAGGCAACGACCTGCCCCGTATTAACATTGGAGGAAAGATGCTGGAGGCGCCCCTCTGGATTTCGAGCATGACAGGGGGAACAGAAGGAGCCAAAACCATCAACCACAACCTGGCGCGGCTGGCCCATGAGTTCGGTTTCGGCATGGGGCTGGGATCCTGCCATGTGTTGCTGCGCAATGAGAAGCATCTGCCCGATTTTGACCTGCGCGGAATTATTGGGCCCGACCGGCCTTTCTATGCCAATATGGGAATTGCCCAGATCGAGGAATACCTGTCGAAGGGAGACTTCAAGACCGTGATAGATCTTATTGCCCTGCTCAAAGCCGATGGCCTGGTGGTACATGTCAACCCCTTGCAGGAATGGCTTCAACCCGAGGGGGATCGAATCCAACATCCCCCGATTGAAATCATCCGTGAACTGGTAAGACAAGCTGATTTTCCGCTGATTGTTAAAGAGGTGGGTCAGGGCATGGGGCTGGAAAGCCTTCGGGCTCTGCTGAAACTCCCCCTGGCTGCTGTTGAGTTTGGAGCTTTCGGCGGAACCAACTTCGCCAAACTGGAATTAACGCGCGATGAAAAAGCCAGAAAAGGAATGCTCCAACCTCTTACTCTGATCGGTCAAACCGCCCAGGATATGACCCTGCGCGTTAACCAACTGGTAGACGAAAATGCTACCATTCAAACCAAAAGCCTGATTATCTCAGGCGGGATTAAAAATTTTCTCGACGGATATCACCTTACCCGCAAGAGCAAGCTCCCGGCTGCCTATGGCATGGCCTCCACCTTCCTCAAATATGCCCGGAAAGATTATGAGTTGCTAAGAGAATTCACCGTGGGCCAACTGGAAGGACTTAAAATAGCCTATGCGTTTTTAAGGGTTCTATAAAACATTTTAGTCATGGAAGAAAATTATTATGATGGATTCAGCAAGCTGAGCCGGGCAGAGAAAATCACCGTGCTCTCCAAACTGGTGGATGATCCCGATTCATTCATCGAGGAAATGAAAAACTATCGTTTTAACGATGAACAGCTGCAAAAGCGTTTCGAGCAATTTAGTGAAAATACAATCTCCAATTTTCATCTGCCCTTTGGCATTGCTCCCAACTTTCTGATCGATGATACCGTCTATCACGTACCTATGGTCACCGAGGAAAGCTCTGTAATTGCCGCTGCATCAAAAGCTGCCAAGTTCTGGTTTGCCCGGGGTGGGTTCCAGACCGAAAAGATATCAACCATCAAGCGCGGCCACGTGCATTTCATGTGGTATGGGGAAACCGCCGAGCTGGAAGAGATCTATAAGTCCTTTGAAAGGAACTTAAAACAAAACCTTTCTGACATAACGGCCAGCATGGAGAAGAGAGGAGGCGGCATCAGGGAGATATGGCTGAGCGACCGCAGCGATGACCTGGAAAACTACTTTCAGATCGGCTTTTCCTTCGAGACAGTGGATTCGATGGGGGCCAACTTTATCAACTCCATCCTGGAGAAGGCTGCCCAGATGCTTACGGAATTAAGTGAGCAAAAGCATCCGGGAGGGCTGGAAGTGATCATGGCCATCCTCTCCAACTATTCACCCGCCTCCTATGTGCAGATGAAAGTAGAATGCCCGGTAAGCGATCTGAAAGGCAACAATGACAAGATGAGCGGAGAACAAATTGCGGGGCGGTTCAAAAAAGCCGTGGAAATAGCCAACCAAAGTGTCTCCAGGGCCGTCACCAACAATAAGGGGGTCATGAACGGGGTGGATGCGGTAGTCATTGCTACCGGAAATGACTTTAGAGCGATTGAAGCCGGTGCCCATGCCTTTTCAGTAACCCGTGGCCGAACCACCTCCCTCTCCAGCTGTGAGATAGAAAACAACCAGTTTGTTTTCCGCCTCACCATACCCCTGGCCCTGGGAACAATCGGCGGGCTTACCAGCCTTCATCCCCTTGCTTCAAGGGCCCTCCAGCTGCTGGGCAATCCTTCAGCCAGGGATCTGATGAAAATTGTCGCTGCCGTGGGACTGGCAAGCAATTTCGGTGCCATCCGCTCGCTGGTTACCACCGGGATACAGAAAGGCCATATGAAACTGCATCTTGAAAACATTTTGATGTCACTGAACGTCGACGAAAAAATGAAACAGAAAATAAAGGCTTATTTCAAGGACAGGCAGGTTTCCTATTCCATGGTAAAAGCCTTTATTGAAGGAGAATTATGATTCACCAGTACCATTCGAACGGCAAACTATTATTGACAGGCGAATATCTCGTTCTGCAAGGGGCAGAGGCTTTAGCCCTGCCTTTGCAGAAGGGGCAAACACTGAAGGTTAAACCCATCGGAGAGAAGGACCGCCTCATATGGAGAAGCATCTACAAGGGGCGCATCTTCTTTGAGGCTGAATTCTCTGCCGACACCGTCAACATAGAGAAAACCAACAATCAGGAATTGGCTCAATTCCTGCAAAAACTCCTGAAAAAAGCCCTTGATTCTATACCGGCCTTCATCCGCAGAACAGGTTATCTTATCGAAACATTTCTGAGCTTTCCCCTGGAGTGGGGATTGGGCAGCAGTTCCACCCTGATCTCCAACCTCTCCCAATGGCTGAACCTAAACCCGTTTACCCTGAACAAGGAAATCACCAATGGATCGGGTTATGACATAGCCTGTGCCCGGAGCAATCGCCCCATCCTATACAAAACTTTCAATTCTGTCCCTGAGTACCGGGAAATTGATTTTTATCTGCCCTTCAAAGACAAAATATACTTTATCTATACCGGCCGCAAACAACAATCGGCCAGGGAAGTAAAGCGGTTCCTTGATAAACCCGACGAACACAGCCATCTTTTTGGAGCCATCCACGACATCAACAAAAGGATCATCCGCAGCAGCTCCCTGGAGGATTATGAAAAAGCGCTGCAGGAACATGAACAAATTATTTCAGGGGTTCTGAAAGAAAAGCCGGTACAGGAAAAATATTTCGCTGACTTTCCTGGCACCATTAAGTCGCTGGGAGCCTGGGGAGGGGATTTTATCCTGGCCACCTGGGAAGGCACCCGGGAAGAACTCCGGGAGTACTTCATAACCCATGGGATGGATATCATTTTTTCATGGGATGAATTAATAAAAAACCAGGATTATGATGGATAGCACCTATCAAAAGGAAGCATTGAACCTCAAGAGGGAAGACATCTCCCCTCTGCCGGCAATGGTAGGATGGGAATCGCCTTCCAATATTGCACTGGTCAAATACTGGGGTAAGAAGGAAACACAAAAACCCGTCAATCCTTCTCTCAGCATGACCCTCAGCCATATGAGCACCCGTACCGAGGTGCATTACACCCGAACCAAATACCAGCGAGGTCAAAGGTGGTTCAGGTTCAACAGCGAAGACAACCATCCCTTCGGTGCACGGATCATTGGGTATCTGGAGAATTTGGAGCCATTCTTTCCTTTCCTGGCTCATATGGATCTTTACATTGATTCAAAGAACTCATTTCCGCACTCCGCTGGCATGGCGTCCTCTGCCTCAGCTATGAGTGCCCTGGCTCTCTGCATATGTTCAATAGAACAAAGGCTTAAAAACCAACAAACCAAGCCGGGAGAATTTTACCGAAAGGCCTCTTTCATGGCCCGTTTGGGATCAGGAAGCGCTGCCCGATCGGTATATGGAAGCTTCGTTGAATGGGCAGAACCCTCCAACGGGTCGGAAGAATATGCCCAACCCCTCAGCGGGAAAGTGAATCCCGCTATGGCCTTTCTGCATGACTCGATAATGATAACCTCTACACGCACGAAGAAGGTTAAAAGCACAGAGGGTCATGCCCGCATGGAACACCATCCCTACCGATCATCCAGGATACAGCAGGCATTGACAAATCAACAAAAAATACGGGAGGCATTAGCCAATGGAAATTTTCAAATGCTGGCCGAAGCCACTGAAGAGGAAGCTCTGAGCCTCCATGCATTGATGCTATCCTCCAATCCGGGCTTCGTTTTGATTAACCAGGCCACCATCCATATCATCGAAGCCATCAGAAAATTCAGGGATCAGACCGGGGCCCGGATCACCTTCACCCTGGATGCCGGCCCTAATGTACATGTACTCTACCCCACGGGTGAGAAAGAAGGCATACGGAAATGGATGCAGCAGGCCCTGGAACCCTATTGCGAGAATGGAACAATGATACATGATTTTACCGGGAAAGGACCGGAAAAAATCGATCTTGACGGGAATAATTAAAAAAAAGATAGAATGGGCATGAAATCATCTATATATTACGCAAAAATAATGCTATTCGGGGAATATTCTGTTATCAAAAACAGTATGGCTCTGACGGTCCCCTACAGTCACTTTAACGGCGAATTGAACTTCATTCACCGGAACAATTATACCGATTATGATTTTGCGAAAAGATCCAACCTTAGCCTTTACAACTTTTTGGGATACATAAAAAAGCTGCACAGCCAGGGAGTGGACCTGGATGCTTTTGATGTACAAAGGTTTGCTGACGACCTGAACCAGGGCCTATACTTTGAGAGCTCGATACCAGAAGGTTATGGGGTAGGCAGTTCGGGAGCCCTTGTGGCCGGGCTTTACCACCGTTATGCCAAAAACCGCCCCAAACCAAGGGATATGAACAGCCAAAGCATGGTCCGGTTAAAGACCATACTGGCCTGGCTGGAATCTTACTACCATGGCACCAGTTCAGGAATCGATCCACTCAACGCCTACATCAAATCACCACTGTTATTCAGCGAGAACGGAGACATACAGCGGGCAAACATACAGCTGCCCAGCTATAACCCCGATTTTGCCGTGTTCTTACTCAATACATGTGTAAAAAGGGAAACCGGACCGCTGGTTAACATTTTCCTGGAAAAAGTCAAAAAAAACAACGGACAGGGCATCCAGGTGGATCACCTGATCAATCTGACCAACAACGCCATTCAATCGATCACCGAAGGAAACAACGAGGCTTTTTTTGATTCCCTGATCGGCTTATCCCGATACCAGCTCAAGCATTTCAAACCTATGATACCTGAAGGCTTCAGTAAATTGTGGAAAGAAGGGCTGGAAAAAGATACCTACTATCTGAAGCTTTGCGGATCGGGAGGCGGCGGTTTCCTTCTGGGCTTCACCAATGATTTTCCCCATGTCAGAAAGGTGATGGAAGAGAAAAAACTGGAAGTCATTCCGGTTTATATGCACCAAATGGCATAGTTTTTTAAAAGCCAGTGGGCCCCAAAAATTCAAATAGGGAGAGGCACCAGATTCATACGATTATCTTTTATTTAATAATTTGGCCGTATGGAACCCCCATGCTTAATCATGTCCTTGTTGTGTAAGTTCTAGCATGTGGGTTTCATTCGGATGAGGGAAAGATACAAACAACATTTTCGAACCGCAATTGTTAATAAATGATATAATTCAAAGCCGTTTGACGGTTCAAAAGAAGAATCAAATGAAAACAAAACAACAATTCAAATTATGGCTTGCCGAGATGCGGGCGCCATTCCTTATTCTTGCGGTATTGCTGGTAGCCATCGGACTGGCATTCGGCTGGAAATACCATCCGGAAGGTTCCGCATTCAATCCATGGTATGCCTTGCTATTGATGATTGGAGTCGTTTCATCCCACATATCGGTCAACCTGTTCAATGAATATTCGGACAACCAGACTGCGATTGATCACCATACACAGCGAACCCCATTTAGCGGGGGTAGCGGTATATTGAGCTCCGGCAAATTATCTTCCCAAAGTGTATTGCGTGCAGCCGTGATCAGCATGTTGTTAGCCCTGGCCATAGGGATCTACTTTGCCATCACCGTTCACTGGATCATCTTTTTGCTGGCCGGCCTGGGTTCTTTCAGCATCCTCTTCTATACAAACATTCTGACCAAGTTACAGCTGGGAGAGCTGTTTTCAGGACTGACCCTGGGTACCTTCGTGGTGCTGGGCTCGTATGTTGTTATGACCGCCAGTCCCGGCATGGCAGTGACGGAACTCTTCCCTACCGATGTGCTTCTTATGTCAATCCCACCCGGGATATTAACAGCTTTGCTCTTGCTGATCAACGAGTTCCCGGATGTGGAAGCCGATAAGCTGGGGGGAAGAAACCACCTGGTCATATGGCTGGGTCGAAAAAAAGCAGCTTACGTATATACCCTTGGTATGGTGGCTACTTTCGGCGTGATCATAGGTGCCGCGCTATTTAATATTGTCAGTCCGTGGTTCATGTTAGCCCTATTGCCTATGCCTCTTGCCTACAAGGCTGCCCTGGGAGCCATCCGCCATGGCCACGATACGCCTCGACTGATACCGGCCCTGGGAATGAATGTATTGACAGTTCTGGGTACCGACCTTTTTATAGCAGTGGCTATTGTAATGGATACACTTTAATCCGCCTTTTTGCGAACACTCACCACCAGGGGCATGCTCAGGGAAGAGAGCGGCTCCCGGTGGAACCCCCCATAAAATTTGATGTCCTGAAAGCCAGCCCGGTGCAACAATCGCGCCAGGCTTTTCTTGCGAATGGGATAAAGCGGTACCCGGTTATCGATGGTCAATCCCTCGGTTTTGACACAAAGCTTAGTAACGAAATCAAGAAGCTCATCCTGTCTGTATTCGTAATGCCGCTCAAACTTAATCCTTTCAGTCTCAATCATGGGTAGCTCCTGGATTTCCTGATCCAGTATATAATCATAATGCAATATTTGAAACAGAAAATGCCCGCCAGCTGATAGCAGCCGGTACACGGAACGAATCAAGTTCTCGATGGCTTTCTTGTTGGGCAGATGAACCAGGGTATTGCCAAAGCAGGTAATCAAATCAAAGTTTCCGGCTTTAAACGCCTCACCTGCTCGTGTCATATCCAACGAATAAAAGACCGGATATTGCTTTAAGCCCCTGTCCCGCTTCTTATCCAAAGCCTTATTGATCATCTGCTTATCATCATCGATGCCATAAACAGCATGCCCATCTCCGGCAAGAGCAAGAGCCAGCGAACCCGTTGCACACCCCATATCGAGCATAAGTTGCTCTGCATCCCTGTCTGTATGATCATAAATGAATGGAAGACGAGCTGGCTTATATGGGAATATCTCATCGTACCACTTGCTGATACTCGAATAAAAAGAATTGTTGTTTTCCATGATCCGGTGGTTTTCCCTGTAAGAACACCCTCGAAACAGCCTTTGTTTAATCAACCATCTGTCCAAATTATAACCGAATATAAATAACCACAAACAATCCTTTCTAAACTTATTTGCTTTTTGACTTGTTTATTTGATAGAATATCCATTGTTTTGTAAGCAAACATGCCCCTAATAGAAACCTTATATAACGAATCTGTTTATGCAAACAAATCTCTATTCTGTGATCACAGGAACGGGACGAGGCATTCCCGAGAAGGTCATCAAGAATTCTGATTTTCTCAAAAATGAATTTTACGACGAGTCGGGCGTAAAAATGGATAAGACCAATGAGGAAATCATTCAGAAGTTTAAAGAAATTACCGGCATTGAAGAAAGAAGATATCTGCAGGACCATCAGGTCAATTCCGATATTGCCTATTTGGCTTCGGAGAATGCCATTAAAGATGCAGGCATTGAGCGGGAAGAACTTGATTACATTATTGTGGCCAATAATTTTGGAGACGTCCAAAAATCAACCGGCAGTGTAGATACCATTCCCAGTATAGCTTCCAAGGTTAAAAAGCTGCTGGGCATACAAAATCCCTGGACCATTGCTTATGATGTCATTTATGGTTGTCCGGGCTGGGTACAGGGATTGATCCAGGCCAATTACTACCTCAAATCGGGCGATGCCCACAAAATACTTGTCGTTGGGTCCGACAGCCTCTCCCGTATCTCCGACCCCCACGACCGCGACAGCATGATATTTGCTGACGGAGCGGGGGCTGCCGTCCTGGAATCCCGAAAAAGCGAAGAGCCTGTGGGTATTCTGACTCATGCATCCCGGAGCGATGCCTTGAACCATGCTTACCTGATGTGGATGGGTCGCTCCAACAATCCCAATTATGCGGGGGATGAAATCTTCATCAAGATGAACGGACGCAAGCAATTTGAATACGCGCTCAATACGGTACCCCCCTTGCTTAAAAAGGCGGTGGATAAATCAGGGATCGATGTCACCCAAATCAAAAAGGTACTGATCCATCAAGCCAACGAAAAGATGGATTTTGCTATGCTGAAGAGTTTTCTCAGGTTATATGGCATCCGACAAATTCCGGAGGGCATCATGCCCATGACCATCTCCAAACTGGGGAACAACTCGGTAGGTACCATTCCTGCCATGCTGGATATCATAATGAAAGGAGAGATGGAAAACCAAAGCATCCATCCGGGCGATCATGTTGTCTTTGTCTCGGTGGGGGCCGGCATGAACATCAATGCCATTGTCTACAAGATGCCTGACTAATGGTTGACCTGCTTTGCAGGTACCGTTTTGTGGTATGAGCTGATCATATAGAGCAAGCCGGGCTCGGCCGCTACAAATCGATGTAATACCGGTTTACAAAGAACCGTGTTCTGCGGTCGTATACGCGTTCGATGAAGACGCCCCCATTCCTGTGAATAATTCGCAGCGAAGGCATGTTTCGCTCATTGCAAGCAATTTGAATTCTGGCAATATCCAGTTCTCTTGCTTTTTCCAACCCAAGCTTTAGCAACAGGTTGCCCATTCCCTGTCCGCGAAAGGATGGGCGTATATCGTAACCGATGTGGCCATATACCTTCAGAGCCTGATGACGGATTCGGATGTTGCCATATACACTGCCTGTGGAGTCAGTCAGCCAGTAAGTAGAATGAGGCACCTCATGGACGGGTAACTTCCGGCCCCTGGCATAATAATGCAATAGCGCAACATACCGCTCAAAATTACCCAGGGCTGGTTTATAGAGATTGATGTAGACATCCTCCCGTGCCCTGATATAATCTCGGACCGAACTACGAAAAGCATCCCGGTATTCGGCCCTGGGATCGGTCAAAAACATAGGTACACTCATATCCTGTAAAGATAAAGAATTCGTTTGAAATGAGCCTTTAACAGGGCACTCTCAAAACCGGAAGATTCATCAGGGCGATGCCTCCATCCTTGAACCCTGAAAACACTTTATCGCATCTGAAAAGCAATCTCCTGACGCTTAAAAGGATTAAAACAAGTATTTTTTAGAACCGGGCCCTCTATATTGGACCGGCATCGTAAAATTTTTATTTTTGCAATATCGGCCAGACCAAAGTGTAGTATTCAAATCAAATTCATCGCATTCATGTTGCAAGATATCATAAAAATCTCCCCTCGCATCCAAAAAAACTATTACGCGGGTCGATATGAATTTGCCACCCCGGTGGTACATCCCCGGGCCAAGGCGTGGCATTTTTTTCAGTGGGCCTTGATTTTTCATGCCCGGAAAAAGCCGGCTGAGGCCTATAAATACTATGAAAAGGCACTAATCCATCACAAAAGGCCCCTCTACCTAAGACAGATGGCCCTTCTTCATCATGAAATGGGGTATTTCAGGGACGCGACTTCATATTTGCGATCAGCCCTGGAGATAGAAAAAAAAGAGTACCGCAAAAGAAAACAGGAGGCGGAAGAGAAGGAACGCCAGGCCACCACAACCACAGGTTCGCCCCGACAAAGCAAGAAGCCCGTATATACCCGTTCCCTCCATTTTCATTACCACCAGGATCATTCGATAGACAACCCGGCCTTTTCAGGAATCAGGAAGTAGGATTTGCTTCGGGCTTGGGCAGAGTAAAAGAAAAAGTGCTTCCTTTTTCCGGCTCGCTGGATACATAGATCTCTCCACCGTTTTTATTGACAAATTCCTTGCAAAGCAACAAACCCAATCCTGTGCCCTTTTCCTGATCCGTACCTTCTTCACTGTAGACATACTCTGGATGAAAAAGCTTTTCCCTGATATCGGAAGAGATGCCTTTGCCGTTGTCCATCACATGAAACTCCCAGTATCCTTTCCGTTCGGAATACCCGATTTCGACTCTTCCACCGGCCCGCGTAAACTTAATGGCATTGGAAAGCAGATTTCTCATCACAGTGGTAATCATGTTGTGGTCGGCATACACCATAAGGTGGGGATCCATCTTGTTCACAAGAAGAACCTCCTTCATTCGTGCCCGCTCCTGCTGCATCATAATATTGTCCACCACCAGTTCATACATGTCGAAGCTCTGAGGATGAATCTCAATACGCTGAAGCTGCGAGCGGGACCATTGCAACAAGTTGGACAGCAAATCATAGGCATGACGCGAAGTAATATAAATGGAATGATGAAACTTCCTTACTTTTTGCGGATCCAGCTGATCACCTTTTCTGACCAGCAGGTCAGACAGCCCCAGGATTGAGTTAAAGGGGTTTTTGAGATCATGGGAGATGATGGAAAGGAACTTGTCTTTGGTAGCATTCGCTTGTTTCAACTCCTCGTTGGCTTCGGCCAGGCTGGCTGATTGTGCCGCAATCTCCCGGTTTTTTTGCTGTATCTCTTCAAAGTGCCGGCTAAGCCGCAGGTTAACTTTTCGCTTACTTCGATATAGCCGATAAAGCAAAAACAGGAAACCCAAAATGACGATGGCACCGACAATCAAAACAATAACGATGAGTCTCTGGCGCTTGAGCCTCAATTGATTCACCTTACGCTGAGACTCCAGCAGGCTGATGCGTTTCTCCTTTTGCTGGGTCTTATAACGAATCTGCCATTTG
>P_1C_Sed_2_UnCtyDRAFT_1000539_pt1 | contig 11490 bp, 11 predicted proteins | sample Pon1CUnioCityCA_4_FD_10229 | JGI IMG/M metagenome (IMG submission 10229) | reverse complement strand
CCGAGGCCGGCTTGCGCAACCTGGAACGGGAACTCGGCGGGATCTGCCGCAAAGTCGCCCGCAGGATTGCCGAGGGCAAGGAGCCGCCGTTTCCGATTACACGCAACAACCTCCCGCAATACCTGGGGATTCCCAAGTTTTTTCCGGAAATGGACCAGGAGGAGAGCCAGGTAGGTCTGGCCACGGGCCTGGCCTGGACCCAGGTGGGCGGCGAGGTGCTCTATGTGGAAGCCTCCCTTATTGAGGGCAAAGGAGAGCTGATCATAACCGGCCAGTTGGGGGAGATCATGCAGGAATCCGCCAGGGCGGCGGTCAGTTATGCCCGGGCGCATCGACAGGACTTCGGTTTGAAAAAAAATTTTTTCGACAATCTCGATATTCATATTCACGTGCCTGCCGGAGCTATTCCCAAGGACGGCCCCTCTGCCGGCATTGCCATGGCCACAGCCCTGGTCTCCGCACTGACGAATCGACCGGTAAACACTTATGTGGCAATGACCGGGGAGATCACGCTTCGCGGGCGTGTCCTGCCCATCGGCGGGCTTAAGGAAAAAGCCATCGGGGCGCTGCGCTCTGGAATTAAAACCATTGTCATTCCGGAAAAGAACAGAAGTGAATTAACTGAAATTCCAAAGACCGTCAGACGCAAAATCAATTTTATGCCGGTACGTTCCATTGACGAGGTCATTGCCATTGCCATTGGCAATGATTTGCTTGATCCGCCACAAAAAAAAAGCAGCGGCCGTGCTAAAAAACAATAATGGCCGGGATATGAAGATCCTTGCCGTCGATAGCGCCACAAGAAGCTGCAGCGTTGCCATTATGGATGGTGAAAGGCTGCTGGCCGAACGGATTCTCAATCACGGGGGTACCCACACCACCGAGTTGATGCCCATGATTGATTCCCTGCTAAATGATTGCGGATTATCGATCCATAATATGGGTGGTCTGGCAGTTACCATTGGCCCGGGCAGTTTCACAGGATTGCGAATCGGTTTAAGCACCGTCAAGGGCCTGGCATTTGCCGTATCCCTCCCTGTAGCAGGAATTTCTTCTCTGGATGCGCTGGCTTCTCAGGCTTTCTTTGCCGCAGTCAGGATATGCCCCATGATTGATGCGCGCAAAGGCGAGGTTTACACAGCTGAATATACGCATACAGACGGTCGGCTTAAGCCATCAGGGGCCGCCCGGGCAGTTTCACCGGCGGAAGCTGCCCGGAGCATTTCATCGCCCTGCCTGTTTGTCGGCAATGGAGCCAGGCTATATAAGGATGTGATTACGGATATCGCCGGTCAATGGGCAAATTTTCTGCCGGAGGAACAGTCGCATGTGCGTGCGGCAACGGTTGGCAGATTGGGACATCAACTGCTGACGAGTGGTCAGGCGACACCGCTTTCCTTGTTAACGCCTTGGTATATCAGGGATTCGGATGCGAAAAAATATGCAGGCAGCTTCCTTCCAGACCAAAACACCGTTTGATTCCATCAATATTTATTGACAAAAAATCCCTTTTAAAATATTTTAATCTGATTATGCTCGTTTTAATGTTAACGGGGCCGGTTTTTTTTGATACCCGGTGATTGGTAATCCGGGTTTCCGCAAAGGATTCTTGAAATCTATGACACATCGTTATAACCGGGTGGATACACCCCAAACCAGTGCATTGCCGATTGCCCGTGCCGGCTATCCTTTTATCTATGCCTCCGCGTTTGGCACGCTGGTTTTTACTTTATTGGAAATACCCGCCCTATCGGTCGTCGGGCTGATTGCCACTGCTTTTACTGCTTTTTTTTTCCGCGACCCGGAGCGTTTTGTTCCGGAACCGGAAACGGCCGTTGTATCGCCTGCCGACGGACGGATTATCAGGGTTCAAAAACTTGATGAAAATCCCTTTATTGACGGTCCTTGTCTAAAAATCAGCATTTTTATGTCGATTTTTAATGTGCATGTCAACCGGGTGCCGTACAAGGGCACCGTTAAACAGACGATGTATCAGCCGGGCAAATTCTTTTCTGCCAACCGGGAGGCGGCATCGATGGAAAACGAGCATCAGGCGATTGTCCTTGAATCGAAAAGCGGAGAAATCCTCTGTTTTGTGCAGGTTGCGGGCCTGGTGGCCCGGCGCATTATCTGTCACCTGCAACCCGGGGACCGGGTTGACCGGGGAGAGCGATTTGGTATGATTTGTTTCGGGTCCCGGCTGGACGTCTTTCTGCCTTCAGATACGAGCCCCGCTGTGTCTGCCGGCGACAAGGTAAAGGCCGGGCAGTCTGTGCTGGCTTCTCTCACGGGAGAAGAGCGATAGTTTGACATCGGATATTTAAACGCAAATTTTTTTAGACCACCATATAAAAAAGAACAATCAACTGGCAAGGAGCAGGACGAATGGCGAAGGAATACGATGTAGCGGTAATTCCCGGGGATGGAACCGGACCTGAAGTGGTTGCCGAGGGTTTAAAAACACTGAATGCGGCTGGAGCTGAATACGGATTTTCATTAAAATATCATCATTATGATATCGGCGGTGAACGCTACATGAAAACCGGCGAAATTCTTTCCGATAAAGTTATTCAAGAGCTTTCCCAGACTGATGGAATCTTTCTGGGTGCTATCGGCCACCCGGATGTTAAGCCGGGGATTCTTGAAAAAGGCATTTTGCTGAAACTGCGTTTTGCATTGGATCAATATATTAATCTGCGCCCTGTAAAATTATATGAAGGCGTTTACACGCCCATTAAAAATAAGACAGCCGATGACATTGACTTTGTAGTGGTCCGTGAAAACAGCGAAGGTCTCTATGCAGGAGCCGGCGGTTTTTTAAAACAAGGCACCCCGGACGAGGTGGCGATTCAGGAATCCATCAACACCCGAAAAGGCGTTGAGCGCTGCATTCGTTTTGCCTTTGACTATTGCCGTGAGCGCAACAAGGCAAAAAAGCTTACATTGTGCGGAAAGACCAATGTCCTGACATATGCATTTGACCTCTGGGAACGCACTTTTTATGAAGTTGCCGCGCAATATCCGGATATTGAGACCGATTATGCCCATGTGGACGCTATCTGTATGTGGATGGTTAAGAATCCGGAGTGGTTTGATGTGATCGTGACAGATAATATGTTCGGCGATATTATCACCGATCTGGGCGCCATGATTCAAGGTGGCATGGGAATCGCGGCCGGTGGGAACATTAACCCCGAAGGTGTGTCCATGTTTGAGCCCATTGGCGGCTCTGCGCCCCGATACACCGGTAAACAGATCATCAACCCAATTGCCGCCATCGTCGCGACGCAGCTGCTGCTGGAAACCCTGGGGGAACAGGATGCCGCCAAGGCGGTGGAGATGTCCGTTAAGAAGGCGCTGCGCGATGACATAAAAGATGTTTCTGCCGGAAAAATGGGGTTTTCGACCGGCGAAGTCGGCGACCTCATAGCCAACTATATAAAAACTGTAAAATCAGGAGTTTAGTCAGTGAAGCAGATACCGATAACACCCCGGGGCTATGAATCGTTGAAAACCGAGCTTGCCCAGTTGAAATCGGTGGAACGTCCGCGCAATATCCAGGCCATCGAGGACGCCCGCGCGCATGGTGATTTGTCTGAAAACGCCGAATTTGATGCCGCCAAGGAGCGCCAGAGTTTTCTGGAAGGCCGGATCAACGAACTGGAGTATAAGCTGGCCAATGCCGATATTATTGATCCGGCGAAACTTTCCAAGGATAAGGCGGTTTTTGGCGCAACTGTGGTTCTGGAAAATGTTGATACCGGCGAGGAAGTTGAATACCAGCTGGTTGGCCCGGAAGAGTCGAGTATAGAGAAGGGCCGTATTTCCGTTTCCTCTCCCCTGGGGGCAGCCATTATAGGCAAGCAACTGGGCGATGAGATTGTCATTCAGGCTCCGGGGGGCAAACGAAATTATGAACTGATCGATATTTTATGATCAAAAAGTGCTGACAAAAGTTTATTTTTAAATTTAAGGGTCACACTAAAATTTAATACGGAGATGGGCATATGGCACGAGTGACCATTGAGGATTGTTTAAAAAGGATACCCAACCGCTTTTTTCTGGTCCATGTAGCAACCAAGCGGGTGCGGCAGTTAAATGAAGGGGCCGATCGTTTAATAAAAAACAAGGGTAACGAAGACGTGGTGACCGCCCTGCGGGAAATAGCCGCCGGCAAGGTCTTTATCAAGGAGAAGGAAACCGATGTCAGCGAAACTTCGGATTAAGTGAGGTTTTTTCCGGATTTGAGCCATCATGTCGGCATATAACGATAAGGCCATCAACCGGGATATGGGCCGGGCCATCCATCATTATGACATGATAAACGATGGGGACCGGATTCTGGTTGGGGTTTCCGGTGGAAAAGACAGTCTCACCCTGTTATGGCATTTAAAGGAAAGACTCAGCCGGATACCGGTCAGCTATGAATTGTTTCCGGTCTACATTGACCCCGGATTTCCGGAAGGGTTTGATCAGGCGTTCGACTTATGGGCAAAAAGACATAATTTTTTCCTGCGGATTGATTACACCGATAATGGCATTGTTGCCCACAGCCGCGAGAACCTTGAAAACCCCTGCTTTCTGTGCGCCCGCCGCCGCCGTAGACGCCTGTTTGAGATTGCCGAGGAACTGGGCTGTAATAAAATCGCTTTTGGTCATCACAAAGATGACATTGTCGAGACCTTTTTTATCAATATCTGCTATACCGGCGTCATGGGTACGATGTGTCCCATGCAGTCCGTATTTGACGGGCGATTTCAAATAATTCGCCCCCTGGCTTTTGTTGATGAAGAACGGATACGCCGATTTGCCCGGGATCACCAATTTCCGGAATTTAACAATCCCTGCCCCACGGCCAAAACATCCAAGCGACGGGAAATAAAGGATGCGTTGAGCCACTTGTATCAGGGAAAAAGAAAAATAAAGAACAATATCTTCAGATCATTAAGTCATGTTAACCAGGATTACCTGCTATAATCATTAACCGCGCGTTTAACCTGCAAAACCGGCTTCGGCTCTTATGATACGAAACTGCATAGAAATGAAAGATGTACAGAATGAGCGGGATTACCGCAATATCGCGATCAATAAGGTGGGCATCAAAAACCTGCGCTATCCGGTGACGGTGCTGGACCGGGGAAGGGGGCACCAACACACGGTGGCCTCTATTAATATGTACGTGGATCTGCCCCATGAGTGCAAGGGCACCCATATGAGCCGCTTTGTAGAAATGCTGCACCTGTTCCGACCCAAGCTCTCACTCAAGACTTTCTCCGACATCCTCGGCCAGATGAAGCATCATCTAAACGCCGCCTCTGCTCATATCGAAGTCACCTTTCCTTACTTTATTGAAAAAATTGCGCCCGTAAGCAAATCCCCCGGCTTGATGGACTATACCTGCCGGTTCACCGGCTCCATTAATTCAGACAGCAAAGTGGATCTGGTATCGGAGATCACCGTTCCCATTACATCTGTTTGCCCCTGCTCAAAAGAGATCAGCGATGAAGGCGCTCACAACCAGCGGGGCAAAGTCTGTCTGAGCACCCGGTTTAAAAAGTTCATTTGGATCGAGGACATGATTGAGCTGGTGGAGCGCGCTGCTTCCTGCGATATTTATTCGGTGCTGAAACGATCGGATGAAAAATTTATTACGGAAAAAGGATATGCCAACCCCAAGTTCGTGGAAGATATCGTTCGCGATATCGCTCTTGAGATTCAAGCGGACAGCAACATCACCTGGTTTGCCGTGGGGGTTGAAAACTATGAATCCATACACAACCACAATGCCTACGCCTATATTACCAGTGGGGCACAGCCGAAATTATAAGTGATCCCAGCAGGTTGGATTAAAATTGGAGCCTGGCACAGATGTTGGCGAAAAAGACGGTTTTCGTTCGGCACTATCTAAGGGACCAGTGTGTGAAGCCTGTCCAACACCGGCCCGGTCTCCTTGCCTGGCGTATTTAAAAAAATTACAAAGCGATATAATCCCTTTTGCTGACAATTGATGTATCCCGCCCGCGTTCGGATGCCATCGAGCGTGCCAGTCTTGTAATAGATGTTTTGCTGGTGCGGCAGCAGATCATAATACGGTTCAAATGCATCCAAAATCCTGGCAAAAGTTTCCGCCGATATTCGATTTTGTCTTGAAATGCCGGAGCCTTCAACGATTTGCAATTCTTCAATCCCAAGTTCCTCCCGGCAATAGGCGCTCAAGACGCGCACCCCTTTTTCAAGGGTTGCCGGAGGACCGTGAACAGAGGCGCCTATGGCCAGCAGCAGCTGATTGGCCACATAATTATTGGAGTATTTTAAAAGGCCCTCAATAATTGCGGCAAGTTGCAATTGGGAGTCATATTGATAGACCAGGCGGGCATCCGCTTCTGCCTCAACCGTCCCTTCCCGGATACTGCCGCTCGTTTTAACGCCTGCCCTGTTTAAAAAATTCTCAAACAGCTCGCCCGCATACTGCAGGGTATCGCCTCTATGATCGGAAAGGAGAATTCTGCCGGCGGCTTGCTTTTCCGCACGTATTTGTGACAAGGCAATCGGTAGCATCGGGGTCTGGGGCTCGGCGCTGACAATTCGTCCGTTTTCGGTTTTAAAATTGACTGTGTTGAAATTGACGCACAGGGCCCCGTTCGGGGCATTGTAGGGCTGGCGGGTGGCGGTGGCGGTACCCGGGATCCGGATGGGCCGTTTAAAATAGGAGTCGTCCAGAATTATGTGGCGGATCCGGTCTACCCCGGATTTCTCCAGGCGGATTTTTAAATGATTGGCAATGGCCGCAACTGATTCGGATACCAGCAATGGATCCCCAAACCCCTTGATAATCAAGTCCTTGTCTGAATTTATGTAAAAATGGGTGGAAAACCGGTGGTCCAGCCCCAGGTGAGCAATGGCGGCCAGGGCGGTGGCAACTTTCAAGGTAGAGGCAGGAACACGCTTTTTTTTGCTATTGAGGGCAAAAAGGATTTTGCCCTCAGGCTCTGAGAGCAGCACGGAATCCTTTGGCCCCAGGCCTGACTTGAGGGCCTGGCCGGGATCGTTCGCCATTGCCGGCACAACCCATGTCGCTGCCAGCACACCCATCGCAANCACCACCGCCAGGAATTTAATGAATTTCAGGGTGCAAGCGCACGTTTGGCTTATCGTTTTTCCTGTCAGGGATTTAACCATTGCCGGGGCTTTCCAGGATCAAGGTGACTGGTCCGTCATTTACCAGGGAAACATCCATCATTGCCCGGAAGCGGCCGGTTTGAACCGTAACCCCAATCTGGCTGACTTTGCGGACAAAGCAAGCATAGAGTTTTTCTGCATGATCCGGAGCGGCGGCGTTGGCAAAAGAAGGGCGGCGGCCTTTTCGGCAGTCGCCAAGCAGCGTGAACTGGGAGACAACCAGCATTTCACCGCCCGTATCCATTAGCGAACGGTTCATTTTGTCCTTGTCATCCTCAAAAATACGGAGATTGGCGATTTTCTCCGCCAGATACTCGGCATCCGGGGCTTGGTCTGCCTGTGCCACACCCAGCAGAACGAGCAGCCCCGGCCCGATACGGCTGATGGTTTCCCCGCCAACTGCTACGGAACTGGCCTTTACGCGTTGAATAACTGCTTTCATATAATTTTTTTCTCCTGGGTTCCTTTTAATCAGGCTGGCAGGCGAATGTCAAGTTAAGCTAATTTACTTGACACGTTCATTTTTTGTAGCTTAGATTATAAAGTTTAAACACATCTCCATGTGGGATCATCCAGATATCACCTTGACCGCGGCCTGTGCAGCTGCCTGCCGGAGCACGGTCGTTATTACGGTTCAATGAAAGAGGAGCCATTTCATGAATTATAAGGATACCCTGAATCTGCCGGCAACCAAGTTTCCCATGAAAGCCAACCTGGCTCAGAAAGAGCCGGCCCAGTTGGCAAAATGGGAGGAACACTCCCTCTATGAACGCATCCGCCAGTTCTCCATTGGTCGTCAGCCATTTATACTTCATGACGGGCCGCCTTATGCCAACGGCAATATTCATATCGGCACCGCATTGAATAAAATTTTGAAAGATATCGTGGTGCGCTCCCATCAAATGAGCGGTTTCGATGCGGTCTATGTACCCGGCTGGGATTGCCACGGCCTCCCCATCGAGCACAGTGTGGACAAGCAGTTGGGCCCTAAAAAAAAGGACATGTCCCGGGTGGATATCCGTAAGGCCTGCCGGGCTTTTGCGGAGAAATATATCGACATTCAAAAAGCTGAATTCAAGCGCCTGGGCGTGATGGGGCAGTGGGATAATCCCTATTTGACCATGAATTATCGCTACGAGGCCACGATCGCCCGGAAATGTGCGGAATTTGCTCTGGATGGCAGTCTTTTCCGAAGCAAAAAACCCATCTACTGGTGCTGCAGCTGTAAAACGGCCCTGGCGGAGGCAGAAATTGAATACGGAGATGAGACTTCTCCCTCCATTTATGTTAAATTTGCCCTTGCAGATGACATCCGTCAACAGGTTCCCGAATTGTCCAATAAGTCGGTTTATGTGGTGATATGGACCACAACACCCTGGACCCTTCCCGGCAACCTGGCGGTGGCCCTGCACCCGGATTTTACCTATACTGCAGTTGAAATAGCGGAAGGCGAGGTATGGATCATTGCCCGCGACCTTGTTGAAACCTGCATGACGAATTTCGGAATTTCCGACTATACTCTACTCGCCGATATTGATCCACACCAGCTTGAGGGCCGGAAATGCCGCCATCCCCTCTACGATCGGGACTCCTTGTTGATTCTGGGCAGCCATGTAACCCTTGAGGCCGGCACAGGCTGTGTACATACCGCCCCCGGTCACGGGCGCGAAGATTTTGATGTCGCAACGCGCTATGAGCTGCCGGCTTTTTCCCCGGTGGATGATAACGGCTGCTTTACCGACGAGGTGGCCCAATTTGCCGGTCAATTCGTTTTCAAGGCGGATTCGCAAATCATTGAAACGCTTCAGCGCAGGGGCGCGCTGATTCAATCCGAACGCTTCAGCCACGCCTATCCACATTGCTGGCGCTGCAAAAAACCCGTTATTTTCCGGGCCACGCCCCAATGGTTTATTTCCATGGATAAAACCGGCCTTCGCGAAAAAGCGCTCAAAGCCATTGATACGGTCAAGTGGATTCCGGCCTGGGGCAGGGACCGAATCTATGGGATGATTGCCAATCGCCCGGACTGGTGCGTCTCCCGCCAGCGTTCCTGGGGAGTTCCCATAACGGTTTTCTACTGCCGGCAGTGCGGCGAACTCCATATCGACCAGGCGGTGATTGATCGCATCTTTGACCTGTTTGCCCGGCACGGGGCAGACATCTGGTTTGAAAAGGACGCCGCCTTTTTCCTGCCGGAGGGCACCGCCTGCGGAAGCTGCGGAGGGACAGCATTTGAAAAGGAAAGCGATATTCTCGATGTCTGGTTTGATTCCGGTGTCAGTCATGAAGCTGTCCTGGAGCAACGCGACAACCTGCAATGGCCTGCCGATCTTTACCTGGAAGGCAGCGATCAGCACCGGGGCTGGTTTCACAGCTCTCTTCTGACTGCGGTTGGATTCAGAGGTCAGGCCCCGTACCGCATGGTGTTAACCCATGGATTTGTCGTGGATGGAGAGGGCAAAAAAATGTCCAAGTCCCAGGGCAACGTTATTGCCCCCAAGGCCGTAATCGACAAGTTCGGAGCTGAAATTCTGCGTCTCTGGGTGGCAGCCTCTGACTATAAGGATGATATCCGGATCTCCGACACCATTTTAAAACAATTAAGCGATGCCTACCGGCGCATCCGAAATACGGGGCGGTTTATCCTGGGCAATCTCTATGATTATGACCCGGCAACGCACAAGGCAGACTACGCTTCAATGCCCGAACTGGACCGCTACATGCTCCACAGCCTTCAGCACCTGGTCGGAAAGTGTGTGGCCGCATACCGGGATTTTGAATTCCACGTGGTCTATCACAGTCTTTACAACTATTGCAGCATGGATCTGTCTGCATTTTATCTGGATATTTTAAAGGACCGCCTCTATACGTCACCTCCTGACGCCACGGGCCGCCGCAGCGCCCAGACGGTGATGCATTTGCTCATTGATACATTGACCAAACTGATGGCACCGATCCTGCCCTTTACCGCGGATGAAATCTGGCAGTTTATTCCTTATGCCGGCGATAAAGACGAGAAGCCGGAGACGGTTCATATGACCGATTTTCCCGCCCCGAATCCAGCCTTTCAGGACAAGGCCCTGGCTGCCCGCTGGGAGCAGATCCTTCAGATCCGGGGAACGGTTACCCGGGTGCTTGAAAAAGCACGGGCTGAAAAAACCATCGGTCACTCCCTGGATGCCTCGGTTACCTTATATGCGGAAAGCGAATGGCTGGAACTTTTGCAAACCTATTCCGCGGATTTGCGCTCCATTTTTATAGTCTCGGATGTCGGGCTGGAACCGTATGCGCAAGCCGATGACGGGTGCCGGACAACCGATCTGCCCGGCCTGTCGATTCGGGTTGCCCCGGCGCCCGGCGACAAATGTCAACGCTGCTGGGTGTTTGATACCAGCGTGGGTGCGGATAATGAGCATCCGGAAATTTGCAGCCGATGCCGGGCGGCCCTTGAGCGCATGGGCGAGCCGGGAAACATCGCTTGAGTACGGCCGGGCGAAAATATATCAGGCTGCCCCTCATTGCCGGGCTGATCGTCCTGGCGGACCAGCTGACAAAAGCGTGGGTTCTCCGGGCCATCTCTCCTTATGAAGTGATCCCCGTGATTCCCGGTTTTTTTAACCTGATCCATGTTCAGAACCCGGGCGGGGCCTTTGGTTTCTTTGCATCTGCCGGTTCGCAGTGGCGCGCGCTGTTTTTTATTATTTTCTCTATTGCTGCGGTTCTCATGATTCTCTACCTGTATAAATCCACACCGGCTTCGTACAAATGGCTGCTGAGCGCATTTTCCCTGGTTGCCGGGGGGGCGGCCGGCAATCTGGTGGATCGCCTGAGGTTTGGCCAGGTCGTTGATTTCATAGATATCTATGTAGGCGGATGGCACTGGCCGGCCTTTAATATTGCCGACAGTGCAATTACTGTCGGCATGCTTGTTTTCGCCTATTATTTGATTACCAGAAAATATCCGGATTAACCTTCAAGGCGGTTTAAGAAGGGGTTTATGTTTCCTGTTATAGTTCAAATAAAGGGATTTGTCATTCACACATACGGGGTTTTTGTCGCTCTTGGTGTGCTTGCCGGAATTTTTTTCGCCCGCCACGAGGCACGGCGGCTTCAAATCAATGAAGAGAAAGTCCTGGATCTGTGCTTCTATATTATTGTGGCAGCTATTGTGGGATCACGCCTGTTCTACGTGGCCACGCATCCATCCTATTTTTATTCCCATCCTCTGGAAATATTTAAAATATGGAGTGGCGGGCTTGTGTTTTACGGAGGCTTTATTGCATCTGCCCTTGTAGTGATCGCTTATTTGCG
>P_1C_Sed_2_UnCtyDRAFT_1000538_pt1 | contig 11499 bp, 9 predicted proteins | sample Pon1CUnioCityCA_4_FD_10229 | JGI IMG/M metagenome (IMG submission 10229) | reverse complement strand
AGCGTTCCCGCAGGTCCGGATCCGTTTCCAGGGCAGGGCTCGGCGCCACCTCGATAAGTTTCTGGTGGCGCCGCTGAAGGCTGCATTCCCGCTCATACAGATGGCTCACCGCGCCCGATCCATCGCCCACGATCTGCACTTCAATATGGCGGGCCCGGGGTATCAGGCGCTCCACATAGAGATCCGTGCTGCCAAAGGCCGCCTTAGCCTCGGACTGGCAAAGCTGAAAGGCGGACTCAAGCCGGGAGATGTCGGTGACCGCGCACATTCCGCGGCCGCCGCCGCCGGCCAGCGCTTTGATCATGATCGCGCTGTTTTCGCCAAGGGCCTCAAAAAATTCGCGGGCCTCTTCAATCGTGGTTGCCCCGCTTGTGCCTTCAATCAGGGGGATGTGAAAGTCATTGGCCATCTGGCGGGCCCTTGCTTTATCGCCGAACAATTCCAGGCTTTCAGGCGATGGCCCGATAAAAGTCAATCCGGCGGATTCGCAACGACGGGCAAAATCCGCATTTTCCGCCAGAAATCCGTATCCCGGATGAATGGCCCAGCACCCGTTATCGATGGCTGCCGCCAGCATCTGCTCCTGATCCAGGTAGGCGGCCGCGCCCCTTCCCTTAAGGGCGCGGCTTTCATCGGCAATCCGGGTGTGAAGGGATTTGGCATCATCTTCAGCGTATACCGCCAGGGTGGAAATATTTAGCTCGGCAATTGCCCGGATAATGCGAACAGCGATTTCCCCGCGGTTTGCAACAAGTATTTTTGAGTTCATATTTATAGCCGATCCTTCAATTGTTCCTTTTGCACCTTGCCCGTAGCTGTCAGCGGCAGCTGATCCACGATCCGGATTTCCGGCACCTTGTATGCCGCCATGTTTTCCCTGCACCATGCGGCGAGCTCGGATGCGTCAATTTGTTCTGTCCGGTCGGGGTTGAGCTGGATGAAGGCCACCGGGACCTCGCCTTTTTTTTCATCCTGCCGCCCCAGTACCGCGCTGCCGGCGATTGCCGGGTGTTGGCCCAGAAGGGTTTCCACCTCGGAAGGAAAAACACTCATTCCCTTGACCTTGAGCATCTCTTTGCTTCTGCCGAGATAGGTTAGAAATCCCCGGTCATCGATCATGCCGATGTCCCCGGTATGGAGCCAGCCGTCAATGAGCTGCCGGGCGGTCTCATCCGGTTTTTTCCAGTACGCCTTCATCAGGGAGGGGGTTTGAATCACGATTTCGCCTTCTTCGTTCAAGGGCTGGGGTTGGCCTGTGGTGAAATCCGCAATCATGACGCGCGTGCCGGGCATGGGGAGGCCGACAAAAACCGGCCGGGACGCAAGGTCCAGGTCGTCGGTCTGCAGGCCGGCGGTAAACGTGTCCAGGGTGTGGGTTTCAGTCATCCCGTAGCTGGACTCCCTTAGCACACTGCCGGTCAGTTGCCGCCACTGGTCCCGGTAACCCTTGTTTAATTTTTTTACAAAAGAGGAAACCAGGGTTTCGCGCAGCGAGGTGAGGTCGTAGGACGCTAAATCCGGATGCTCCATCAGCTCGACAATATTGTCCACCAGTCCGTAGGTGATGGTGGCCCGGTATTTGTCGATGGCTTCAAGGACCGCCTTGGCATCCCAGCGCACCAGGAGAATTTCCGTAACACCGCTTAGAACCGGCATGAGCACACCGGCATCCTCGCCGGCAATCCAGAAAACCGGCAGATAGGTCAAAAAGAGGTCCGCTTTGGTGGGTTGCCCCATGGCAAAGGTTGCCCCGGCAGCAGCGGTGTAGAGCATATCCCCCTGGGTGTGTTCGCAGCCCTTGGGCATGCCGGTGGTGCCGCCGGTGTAATTTAGGGCGGCAACGTCATCGAGGCTGACCGTGACCTGGGGGCAGGGGCGGGTCTCTTCATTGAGTACGGTCATGAAATCCAGGGATCCCGGGCATTCCTGACGGGGCATCAGCGCCAGGTCCGGAATGGAATAAGTCGGCGTTTCCGGAATCCAGTCGGTCAGGCTTGTGGAGAGGATGACCTCCAGGCTGGTGCGCTCCCGGGTGGCGGCAACAAGACCGTACAGCAGATCAAGCGCCACGATGGCCCTGGGTTCCGCGTCCTGCATTTCGTAGACGAACTCGGGCTCCTTGAACAAGGGGTTGACCGGCAGGTGGATGCATCCCAGTTTGAGAATACCGTAAAAGGCAATCAGAAACTGCGGACAGTTGGGCATTAAAACCGCGACCCGGTCGCCTTTTTTCAGACCCTGGCCGGCCAGGTAGGCGGCAAAGCGGTCACTGTATGTGTCGAGCTGGGAAAATGTCATTTCCGCGCCGTAATAGATGACGCAGGCCTTGTCCGGTGCTTCCTGGGCACGTTTGCGCAGGTAATCGGTCATGAGGATTTCGCCGAACGGGTATTTGGGTGTTCGGGGGAATCCCTCGGGCCAGCTTTTCTCCCATAAATTTTCCACTTGCTTCAGGTATGCCTGCTGATCCATGTGTCCTCCTTGGTCAGATGAGATTGTAAAAAAATCCTGCAGGAGCAATGGTTGCCGCTCCAACGGTGTCTTTAGGCAAAAAAAATTAATAGCGAACGTTCGTTATTTTTTCAAGCTAATTTTTTGCTTTGATTTCCAGGGCACGTGGATATTTTTTTTCTTTATTGGTTTACTATGCGTAATTTTGCATCAAAATTTTTCATCTTTAATTAAGGATTGACATCCAAATCGGATCATGTCATTAATTATACTAGTATAAACAAAATTTTATTTATTGAATTCTGTTCGATTTATTTATGGACGATAAATTCAGTTTAGTAATAGAAGCTGGAATAAATCAAGGTTTTTTTAATTTTGAAAAAAACTTGATCCGCTGTAAAATAAGCCACTTTAAGTCTGCCCTGTAAGCGTTCCATGGGAGGTCGTCGGATAGTGAAATCCTTAATATTAAAATCGTTTTTTATTAGTACAGGTTTCATCCTGATCTGTTTATTTACTTTTTTTCCGGGCGTGACAAATGCGCTAACACAACTGGATGAAGATGAAATGGTCGAATTATCCCCTGCCCGGATTGAAACCATTAAGGAGAAAGAAAAATCCCTGCCGCCCATTCCCAAGAACGAATTTGAGAATTCCATATGCTTTAAACGGTGTCATCAACCGAGTGATTTTTCACCATCCCATAAAACCCGGAAACAGTGGCTCCTTCTGATTGAAAAAGAAGGCCATGCCATTTTTGAGAAAATTCCCTGGCAAAGTTCTGAACATAAGGATCGGGTGCTTATTTTTCTGCTCAGGCATGCCAAGGATGAAAGCAGTGTTAAAGAAGGCATTGGGGTCTGGGACTGATTTTTTTATAAGTCGTTTACAACTGGAGGAGGAAATGCGCATTCTGGAGAAAGCGCTATGGACAGTTATATCATGCGCCTTTATTATTTGCGCCGTTGCCATCAACGCGCCGGCACAAGACAACAATAAAATTTGCCCCTTTGCCCACCCGGATTTCGACAATTCCATTTGTTTTCAAAAATGTCACAATCCCAAAACTATCGCTGCGGCAGATATGCCTGAAAATTTATGGCGGCATCTGATCGAAAAAAGCGGACATGATATTTTTTCCGAAATTCCATGGAAAAGCTCCGAACAGAAGGAACAAATTCTTCGATATCTTCTGAGTGAGGCTAGAGAAGCGGAGCCGGAATCCGAAGGGATCGGGTCTTGGTCTGCCGCCGATTAACTATTTGATCACTTGGTAAAAAGCTTGTTTAAAGCTGGACCCTGACCGCAGGGCTTCCTTTCTGCAAAAACATCAGGCGATGTAAAACGCTTTTTACGAAGCCATTATTTTTTAGTTCCCGGAGAAGTTTTCCTTTTACGGCAGGTGTCCGGACCTGCCGAGACCTTATCGGCCCGAGGGGAATGCCCTGAACCCTTAAGTTTTTCTTCCCTGACGCCTAAGTCTTGATGGCTTCGATGGATTCGAGAAAAGTTCAAGCCCTGCGCTGCATTCATAGGAAATTGCGGGGGGGGCAGAAACCTAAACGGGCATTGAACATTCTGCTTTGTTATCTAAAACCGGCTTTTTGCGGGACCATCAATAGTTAACTTTAATTCGGAGGTTTTCGATGCAATTTTTTAAGCGGTTCGCCATTTTTGCTTGTCTATTATGCCTGTTCGTGTGCCCGGCTTCGGCCGCGGCAGCCGAAAATGCTCAGCAAGGCCGGATAGACCAATTGCAGAAGCAGGTTGATGAGCAGAAGGAGCAAATAAATACCCTTAGAAACAATATCGGCCATGTCTACAAACAGACCATCAGGGATGCCGGTTTGATTGAAAAGTATCGGATGGGAAACGAAGCCTACCTGCGCTCCTCCTACTTTGACATGAACCGTGATGACAATATATCCGGGCAAGAAGCATATGACAATGCCTTTGTGAATTACCTGGACCTTAGATTTTCAGCTGAACCTGCCAGAGAGGTTCAGTTCCACGCCACCATGACCATGTATAAGCTCTGGGGCGCATGGAATACACCGGAAGATGTCAGAAGCGCTGATTTTCATTATTCGAACAAGCCTTCCAACACCGGCGTCAAGATCAAGCGGGCCTATGTTGACTACCGGCCCTTATGGCTCAATCAAAAATTCAACCTGACGTTTGGCCGATTGCCCACCTCCGGCGGATACCTCACCAAATACCGGTATAATCGACCCGCTATGACCAGCTATGCGGATCTGACCTTTAATGCCGAATCCGACGGTCTGGCAATGACCTATTACCTGAGTGATTCCTGGATGAAATCCATTAATTTGATTTATGCCAGAAGCGAGGACGACATCGACGCCAACCCCTTTCTAAAAGATGCAGGCGCGCTTGAAGATATTGATTTTTATACCGCCCAGTTAAACGCCAGCCTGCCGTTTCTGGATGATTCCGCATGCATATTGCAGTGGTTTCGGGTTGATAACCTTCGCCCCACCGGCGACGATGCTTTCAAAAATATTCTCCGGTTCAACAATCTTGCCGATACAACCGATTTTAATCTTGCCGATACAACCGATTTTCCGGATGAACTGGGATATGTGGACAAATTTACTTTCCAGTTGTCAAATGACAGGCTTTTTGATCTGCCCCTGGATGTTTTTGCAAGTGTCGCCTACAGTAACATGGAGCCAAACGGGAGGAAGATCCTTATCAATAACCTCCCGTTAAATTCTCAATCGCTGCCGGATGAATTGAATGTTGCGATCAACCAAATTCTGCAGGAGATTTATGGAAGCGCCGGCCCCTACCTGGGCTCATCCGATAATGAGGACGCAGATGACGCATGGGCGGTGTACGCTGGCATTCGATACACGATAGGGTCCGAAAAATTGCGCAACCCAAAGATTGGCCTGGAGTATTTCGAGGGGTCGGAATACTGGGTGGGTTTAAATATTGCCGCTGTTGATCCCTATCAAAAATTAAATACCCGGGGCAATGTCTGGGAAATCTATTGGAACCAGCCCCTTGTCGAAAAAACGCTTCAGTTGAGAACCGGCTATCAGCAGATTACCCGTGATTATACGGAGTCTTTGTTAGGTGGCTTGTATGGGGAGCCCAAGGCGACAGATGAAGATGACAGCCTGTTTTATCTTAGCCTGGAATATAATTTTTAAGCAGTTGCTGTTGCGCCTTTGCCCGCCCATGGTAAAGTTTCCTGGGCTTGGGGCTGCCAAGTCGCAATCTCAAGATTTTTAAGCTTGTAAATAACCGGGGCGCGGGTTTTAAAACGTGCCCCGGTTTTTTGCGTTGTACTGGTCCTGTCAGTAAAAATTGCTGTCAGTTTATATCGTCAAAAGATAACAAATCTCTCTCAAAAAGGTATGAGCCGGGATTCCAGTCGGTCATTTCGCCAGCCATAGGGTCTGTGCCAAGATCGGGGCATGTTACATCGCCAGTCAAAACAAGCCAAACCTTGGCGCCTTCATTACTGTCATAGTCTTTCGGAAGGTCACCGGTATCCACGCTTCCCATTATATGGACATCCCCCGCTTCGTTCGCCAGGCCGGATCCGAGGCAGATAAGGCCGGCACCAGGCCAGGGATCCGGGTAGTAGATCAGGGTATAGGTGCTTCCCGTTTCTAAGCCATGGCCATTGAAAACGAAATCAAACTCAGGTCCAGTAAGATTGTATTTCATTTTCCCCCATGCGCCATCCTCAATGATTTCCCAACCAGCGGGATCCTTTTCATAAAGGTACAGATGAGCTATGTTGGATTTTCCGGCCGGACCATTTTTTCCTGCAGACTCCGGTTTGCCGGTTTGCTCCGGCTTCCCTGCAAAATCCGGTTTTCCGTTCTGCTTGTTTGGGTTTTGGGCAATCGCTGGCGCAGTCAGAAAAGAAAGCAATGCTATAGCCATTATAATCACGTTTACTTTTTTATGCATAATTTCCCCCTTTATCTAAATTTTAGCTTGGCGCCCATCCTTGATGGCTTCGAAAAAAGTCCAATATCTGCGTTGCGCTGCATCCCATCGGAATTTCACGTACTCTATGTACGCTGCATGCCTCGGGATTTGCGACACCTTGATCTTGAACTTTTTACTTTGCCATCTCAACCTGACCTTTTGCGGGTTCATCAATAGTTGGAAGAGATTGAAAAATAACATTCTGAAATTATTATTAGTATTGACTGGATCCACTCTCTTTGATGCTTTGTTTGCAGCAAACAACACAAAGGGAAAAAAAGCTAAACAAATGCATCATAACCTAATTTCGAAACAAAATCAAATTTTAATACCTGAAAAACTGAGCATTTTTGCCGATTTCTTCTCTGAATTTAAAATCGGCAGCCTGCTTAATAAGTCAGGCATCTGGCTATACGAGTACCGTGGCAAAAAACTCAGGCTCCGGGATTTATACGGCAAGCTCAAGAAAAGGCCCGGCAGGGCGAAAATAAAAGCAAGTGTTCTCGTCAAGCTGTCCACTGGCGAGGATGCAAGGATTGGCTTTGTCCCAAGCGATAAAAAGCGCGGCTGGCTTGCTATTCTGTCCACTGATACTGAACTTGCCGAAGAAGAAATTGTTCGGAAGTACGGCAAACGCTGGGATATCGAGGTTTTTTTCAAAATGTGCAAGCAGCATTTGAAATTGGTAAAAGAAATCCAACTCAGGGATTTTGATGGCCTCATTGGGCACACTTCAATGGTGTTTGCACGATATAATCGTTTGACCTGGTTCCAGCGCCAGCAGGTGGGCTAGAGCTCCTTTGGCGATTTGTTCCGGTTCTGCAACGAGGAGATGGAAATCATCAAGTTTATCGATGCGTTAAAAACGATAATGCAAATGGCCATGGCGGCAATATACTACGTCAACGCAGCGTCTGAAAAAATCGTACAGACTATCATGGATGCCGTAATGGGAACCGCAATCACATTTTTTGGTCTTGATAAGAAAAAATATCATTTAAGGTCAAAAGTTTGATTTACGATTAGCTTCCCAGAAAGTTGAGTTAATAACATTGATACACCTTGGCACGCCAAATGCCGTTTGCCAGACAGAGGACATGGTATTTTAAGGAAGGGCAACCAGGCATGGGCGAGACAAGTCTCTATCAACAGCTGGCCGGGGCCGTGGGCGCCGGGGATTCGAAATAATTCCCCAGATATTTGAAACCCTGGCGGACGAGGCAGAAGCCCGGCTTCTGATTGCCGCATCGCCGCCGAGGACAGCCATGGTACCAAATTGTGCATAGCAGCCTTAAGCGGAACTTCAGGTATTTTTGAGGAACCAGTCCACCGGCCGGCGCAGGCTGACCGGTTCGGGATACCGGTCCAGGTAACCCACCCGCAGAACAAATTGGGGGTGCACGTCGGCTGAATGGTTGGCTGCCAGCTGGTCAAGGCCCCATTTTTCTTCCAGCCACTGGCTCATGGGATGCAAGGCGATGTTGCGTTCACGCGCCATGAGGGCCATTTTTTCAAACCGCCGGCCTGTCTCGATCAGCTCCGTCGGCGTGCGGTTTGAGCCGGTAATGATGATCCATCCACCCCCCTGGGCGGCCAGCTTGGCCGTGTGCGTCACCCCCTGCTCCCTGAAGGATTGTTTTAAAAAATCATCGGGCGATACAAAATTGCGAATAAACCACCCTTTGGCCCCGCTGATCTCCATGCCGGCCGTGGTCAGGCCGTCCCGGTGCCGCCGGGCCGCCTCACTGCTCAGCCTCAGCCACTGGACCAGCTCCTCTTGGGCCGGGTCCCGGTAAGACTGCCGCCGAAAGCTCTCTACCGCGCCCTCCTGGATGCAGCGGGCATGGTCGGTTCCCCTGGGAAAATAGTGCAGCCTGCCGGCCAAAGGTTCGGACAGGGCCTTAATGTCGGCGGCTGAAAGTTCCCGGTTTTGATAACCGCCCTTAACGGTCATCCGCTTTTCAAGCCGGCCCAGGGGATAATCTGTGGGCGCGCTGGCTTTCAAGCGCACCCGCATGACCTCCGGGTCGTCGTTTTCCCGGGCCAGCACGTCGATCCCAGCCGAGAAGCCCAGGGCACCTGCGGCCAGGGACAGGTTTTCCGCAAAAGCACCCAGGGAAAGCAGGGTCTCCCGATTCTGCGGGTCCACGGCAGGCAGGTGCCGCTTCGGGTCGGTTCCGATGAGCCATTCATCCGGGCCCACGGGGCGTACGGTCCATGGCTGGGTATTGTGGCCGCTGGGGGCAAGCGCGGCGTAGCGAAGGATGCGCCGCCTCGGTTCATCCAGAATTCCCCCGGGTTTTGGCTGTGTTGTTCGGCGGGGCAGATCGGCCCGGGTCAGGCCGCCGCATCCAGGCAGGGCCGCGCCGGCTGCCGCCAGAAGCCCAGCGGAAATCGTTGTGCCCAAAAATTTTCTTCGGTTCATCTTCATGTTTTCCTCCTTTTTTATCACCGCTTGGTGACAAATAGGTCAAAAAAATTTTACCCGGCACGATTATATCAACGGCCGGGCTCAAAAAGGCGTCGGATGATTTGCGCCATGGCCGCTTCCAGCCTTTCCCAGCCTTCCGGCTGATCCAGCTTCTCCAGGCCGCCAAATGTCCTGATATGCCGGCTGCGGACAGCGAGGTAATTGATGGCTGCCCCCATAATGGCCGAGATCGCCTGGATATCCAGATGAATTCCCGGCTCAGTATTGTGTTCCGGGGTGATGCCGGCAATGAGTCGATTCATGGCATCCTCACGGATATTTTCCAGTTCCACGGTCAGTTCGTTGCGCTCCACCATCTCCCAGGCCAGAATCTCGAGCGTCAGGGGCCGCCGCCGCATGGCCCGTGCGTATCCCTTGGAGAGCGCCACGAACCGGTCGGCCGGCGGAAGAGCCATGAACGCAGCCGGGCCCCCGCCCATGATTTCTTCAGTATCCGGCCAGAAATCTCCCCCCTGGCCGAAGGCCCGGATAAGCTCCGGCAGCCCGCCGAAATACCTATAGATGAGAACCTTGTCCACGCCCGCCTCCCGGGCCACGGCATTGACCCCCAGGGCCAAAAAACCCTTCCGGGCCAGCAGGGTGCCCACTGCCTTGATCAACCTTGCCCGCGTGGCCTCCCGATCCCTGGGGCTGAGTTTTGACACTTCCGGTTTTTTAAATTGGCGGTTCATTTTTGCCTCATTGTCACTCATTGCTGACCATATATCACCGGCCGGTGACATCGTCAAGAAAAAAAAGCGCATTTTAAATGCAGCGGTTCCGGCAGCACTGATATTTTTGAAAGTAAATCGATACGGGGAAGGCTTTAAAAATTAAACAAGCGCGATATTTATTGTTTTTATTCAGATGACGGCAACATTGCAATATTTCCAAATCGAAATATATTGTCTTTCATGTGAGTGAATATTCAAATGCTGTCCGTGCCTGCAGGGATTTTTTTCGGAAGCATTGACATCGCCTTGCTTGAATGCGGGTCCGCCCGGGCATGACGATATCCGGGCAAACCGGATTGTCGGATCCAGCCGTTGGGACATCTTCGGCAGCTGGGCGGCGTCCTTTCCGGAGCTTGTGATAAACGATTGCCGCAGTATGGCATGGTGGCTATGCGCCGGCCATAAGAGGGCTTATAGGGGGCTTTTGATGCTTTTTTTAACGTTGGTGCGCATGTCGCTAACTGCCACTTTAGCGCATGGAGGCGAATATCATGAATGACTGGCAAATTGAAAATTCCAGCTTAAAGAAAATTCTTTATATCCTGGGCATCCTGGGCATCATCATTTTAGGATTTTATACATTCGGCTTGCTGCAAAAGCCCTTTGTCGCATTATTTGATCTGCTCTCCCCCTTCATACTGGCCCTGATTCTGGCCTATATCATCTCGCCGGTGGTCGATTTTATTCAAATAAAACTCCGACTCGGTCGCATGGCCGGAACGCTTCTGGTTTTTTTTCTGGTCCTTCTCCTTTTTTTTATGATTATTGCCGTAGTGCTGCCTGTGGTATTGAGTCAACTGGTCGCATTGGTGAAGATCCTGCAGGATATCCTGCCCGGACTTATGGCGGCAATCGCTGAAAGCCGGTATCTCGATATCGATCCCAACCTTGTCAAAACAATTGAAACCAAACTCAGGGATATCCAAATCGATTACGAAAAAATCATCGGGACGCTGCTCCCTATAGTTAAAAGAGCAACCAGCGAGGGCCTCTCCACGGTGGGACAAATTTCCGTAGGCATTTTCCAGGGCGTTCGTCATTTGATTGGATTAGGGGCATTCCTGGTTTTTGTTGCCATTTTCAATTTTTATCTGATTCTGGACAAAGATCGTGTTCAACCCTTTTTGATCAATTCCATTTCCCCCCAATACAGGAAACGGACGGCCGGTTTAATTGAAAAAATGGATACAGCACTGGGGGGATTTTTACGCGGCCAGCTTACGGTAGCGCTTATGGTAGGCCTGATGTTTGCGATAGGCTTATTTTTCAGCGGGTTTTTAGGTTTTCCAGCGCTTACCAAATTCTCGCTCCTAATCGGCGCGACAGCCGGAATTTGTGGGATTGTTCCCTATTTCGGGCCAATTATGGGGGTGACGCCTGCATTGATCATTGTTATTTTCAGCACGGCCGGCTGGGAGGCCAAAATTATTGGTCTTGTGGTGGTGAGTGGGATTTTTATGACTATCCAGGCTATCGAGGGGATGGTGCTGCAGCCCAAAATTCTTGGAAAGGGGGCTTCGCTCCACCCAATTGCTATCCTGTTGGCGCTTATGTTCGGCTCGCGCTTCGGTATTACCGGCATGATCGCTGCAGTGCCGGCCGCCTGTATTATCCGTGTATTACTGATTGAATTTTACTTGCAGCCGCTTCAGCAACGCAGAAAGGAATGAAAGCGGGGATGCCGTGATTTTAAAAACCCCCGCATTCCCTATTCTTCCCCTCGCAGGTTAAGAATTCGTTAAGTTGCGGGACAAGCCTCAAGTATCATCGGAGTGGATTTTGAAAACCGCGCAGGTGGGTGTTGGAAAATTGCAAAACAGGCCATAAAAAAAGGGCTTCAGATTGCTCTGAAGCCTTTTTTTAAAGTGGCGG
>P_1C_Sed_2_UnCtyDRAFT_1000537_pt1 | contig 11516 bp, 8 predicted proteins | sample Pon1CUnioCityCA_4_FD_10229 | JGI IMG/M metagenome (IMG submission 10229) | reverse complement strand
GTAAATAATGGCCTTTTGCATATACCCTGCCCCTTCCCCGCCCCATCATCCTCCCCAGGCCGTCAGCATATCCTACGGGAAGTACCGCGATATTCCTTTCATGTTTACCACGATCATTAAGTCCATAGCCCAGACCTTCACCTGCATTTATGGTTTTCACCTGTGATATGCGCGTATAAAATGACGAAGCGTTTTTGAGACCCGGCATCTCAATCTCCGAAATACCATAGAGGCCAATACCCAGGCGCACCATATCGTACTGGTATTCAGGAAACCGTACTATACCGGCTGAATTAAGTATATGCCTCATGAATGAAGAGCCTGTCTGTTCTTCAATATAATTACTTAGCCTGCTGAATATTACAGCCTGCTCACGGGTATATTTATCCATAGCAGGGTCATACGCTGCTGCCAGGTGTGAAAAAACGGTTGCTGTTTTAACGGAATCGTTACTTTTCAGGCAAGCCGCCAGTTCATCAATATCTTCTTCCATAAAACCCAGCCGGTGCATCCCTGTATCCAGCTTAAGGTGTACGGGATAATTTCTAACACCATGGCGTTTAGCCTCATTAATGAAGCTTTTCAGGATATCCAGGCTGTAAATTTCAGGTTCAAGCTCATATTCAAGCATTGTCCTCAGCGAAAAGCGGTCAGGATTCATTACCATTATACGTTTTATTATGCCGTTTTTCCTGAGGTTTATTCCCTCATCAACATAAGCCACAGCAAGGAAGTCAACACCATTATAGGCAAGCCATTCGGATATCTCTTTAGGACCCGCACCATAGGCAAAAGCTTTTACCATGGCCATTATCTTTGTGTCTCTGCTAAGATATGACTTAAAGGTATTAAGATTTGCCAGCACTGAATTAAGGTTTATCTCAAGCTGTGTCTGATGCGTTTTGAGCTCCAGTAATCTGCCAATACGTTCAAATTCATACTGCCTGGCCCCTTTTATCAGTATGGCCTCAGACCGGAATTTTGCCGGTGAAAATGAGTTGACAAAATCAGTTGTGTCATTATAAAAAGCTGTATCATCAATCTCAAAGTATTCCCTGTGTTCTGACAGATCATTACCGATGGCTATCAGCCTTTTAACCCCTGCATTTTTGATATCCCCGGCAACCTTCCTGTACAGGAGGTCTTTATTTTTACTGCTCTGTATAAAATCAGACAGGATAAGGGTCATATCCATGGAAGAAATACCCTTCAGATATTCCATTGCTATACGCAGAGATCCGGGATCAGAATTGTAATAATCCTCGAGCAATAAACAATCGCCTATGCCTTCTTTCTGCTCCATCCTCATAGCAACAGGCTGGAGAGATCCTGTGCCCTCTGATATCAGTTTACTGTTAATGCCCAGGAACAGAAGGACGGTGATAACCGTGGATATATTGTCAAGCGATGCCCTGTCGGTAAAGGGAACAGGACACAGAAATTCATTATCATTATAAAAAACTCTTAGTGCGGAGCGGCTCATATCGGGTATAATACTTACATCGGCGTTATTATCCTTCTCTGATGACCAGGTAAAAAGCTTTTTGTCTTTCAGTCGTCTGTCATTTATAATACTGCTGTGTATTTTATTCTTATCAGCCGGGTATATTATTACGTCGGAATTTATGAACAGCCCCAGTTTTTCCCTTACTTTTTCCCCTATACTGTTAAAATTTTCCTGGTGTGCTTCGCCTATATGAGAAAACACACCTATCCGGGGCCTGATTATTTTTTCCAGTCTTGTTATCTCCCCGGGTTTTGACATCCCCGCCTCTATAACGGCATTATCATAATCATTGCTCAGGGCCCATAGCGACAGCGGCACTCCAACCTGTGAATTATAGCTCCTGGGGCTCCTTATAACACTTTCCTGCATTGACAGTATATCAGACAGCCATTCCTTGATTATTGTCTTACCGTTACTGCCGGTAACGGAAATAAGCCTGCCTTTGTATTTTCCCCTTTTCCAGGCAGCCAGTTTATGCAATGCTGCCAGGCTGTCTTCAGCGATGATAAAAGCGGCATCCGGAAAATCTTCAATGTTAAGCTTATAATGTTTACTGACAAGAAATACTCTCAGTCCGGCCTTATACATACGGGGGATATACATATGGCCGTCATGCTTATCCCCTTTCAGGGCTATAAACATTATTCCTTCAGACAGTTCAGATACTTTCCTGCTGTCGATAAGGAGTTCATGCACATCAAGACCGGGGTTACCGGTATATTCAGATCCTGTAATACCGGCAATTGTTTTTACATTAATTTTCATTTTCCCCTTTTGATTCTGAATACTTATTAAAACAACTTCTGCACAGAGGCTTGTAAAGCTCCTGTTCACCGAGCATAACAACATTCCTGTTCCCGGTTTTTCTGTACGAATAATTTGCCAGGTTACCACATTCAACACATATTGCATGTACCTTGGTAATATATTCAGCCACTGCCATTATTTCCGGCACAGGTCCAAAGGGCTCACCGCTGAAATCCATATCAAGCCCGGCAACTATGACCCTCATGCCCCTGTTGGCAAGCTCATTGCACACCTCAACAATACCATCATCAAAGAACTGGGCTTCATCAATGCCTATAACCTCTGCATCAGCCGAAAGGAGAAGTATCATTGATGCAGTGTCCACAGGGGTGGAAGTTATTGTTCTTTCATCATGTGATACCACAAAAGTATCTGAATACCTTGTATCCACTGCAGGCTTATATATCTCAACATTGAGACCTGCTATTCTGGCCCTTTTAAGCCGCCTGATCAGCTCTTCCGTTTTGCCCGAGAACATTGATCCCGCAATAACTTCGATAGATCCGCGTTTACCAGTATGATCAACAGAATTTTCAAGAAAATGCATTGAACACAAATGTTTATGAAGCCCGGATAATTTCTGACACGCTAAATATTAATTACCTTTGCAAGGTAAATAAAAATGATTTTAAATAAAACCAATTTCATGGATCTGAAATCAGCCATCAATATTATTCTCGGTGATCTCAGGGAAGCCTCTGATCTTATGGAGGATCTCAGGAACAAGCCTGAATTTCCCGAACTGCAGATTGAGCTGGCCCGGTCAAAGTGCAGGAGTGCCTCTGACCTGATAATGATATTAGGTGATATTTTAGCCGGCATGAAACTTGAGCCTCTCGGTGGTGAGGGTTCGGTTTCTGAGAATAAATATAAACAAGATATCGTTCAAAAACAGGAGCATCTCCCTGAGAGGCAGGATGACAATTCCGGGCAGCAGCCTGGAGACACTCAAAAACATGAAGCTGCTGAAGGGCAGCAGGCCGGCAGCACTGAGCATCGTGATGTGACTGAAAGACGGCAGGCCGGCAGTACGGAAAAGGAAGACGGGCCTGTAAAGTACAGTGAAGAAATAAGTGAAGATAAAGAAGCCGGAACAGAGGAAACACAAAAAAATAACGAAGAAAAAACAGAAAAGAAAGCCGATCAGATAATTGCCGACAGGTTTGCCCACCTGTCAAACCGGATGAATGAAAAAGTTGGCAGTGGCAAGATTACCGGTAAAGCGCGTACCATACCCGTTACTGATCTTAACAGGGCGCTCGGCATTAATGACAGGTTCTATTTTATAAGAGAGCTCTTTAACGGTAATGCCGAATCGTTCAGGCAGACAGTAAGTAATTTAAACCAGGCTTCGAGCACCCAGGAAGCCCGTGACATTCTCAGTAAGGATTTGAAAGGGCGGGCCGACTCCAAAGCGGCTCTCCAGTTACTGGAGCTGGTTGAACGTAAACTACCGGCAAAATAATATGAGCAGGCTATACCTCATACCCACCCCCATAGGGAATCTTAAGGATATAACCCTGAGGGCCATTGAGATACTCAAGGAGGTAGACCTGGTACTTGCCGAAGATACCCGCAAATCTGCCATACTGCTCAGGCATTATGATATAAGCACCAGTCTCAGCTCTCACCATAAATTTAATGAGCACAGGGAGTCTGAAAGAATATGTAAACAGATTGCCGCAGGAAAAAATATTGCCCTGATCACTGATGCAGGCACACCCGGGATATCCGATCCCGGCTTCCTCCTGGTACGTACCTGCATTGAAAAGAATATAGAAGTGGAAACGCTACCCGGGGCAACTGCTTTTATACCTGCACTGGCCAATTCAGCACTGCCTTCAGACAGGTTCTGTTTCGAGGGATTTTTGCCTCAAAAAAAGGGAAGGATGAAAAGGATCAGGAATCTTGAGAACGAGGAACGGACCATGATCTTTTATGAATCGCCTCACCGTATAAAAAAGCTGGTAACCCAGCTGGCGGAAGTATTCGGAACTGAAAGAAAAGCATCATTATCGAGAGAACTCACCAAGATACATGAAGAAAACATAAGGGGCAGCCTGGGAGAGCTTGAAGCTCATTTTGATGACAGTCAGGCCCGGGGTGAATATGTGCTTGTTGTGGCAGGCAAATAAGCCTTTTTTCCTGATTTTCTCACCCGGACCGGTGTATTATGGCTTCAGAACACTTTTTTGTTATTTTTGTACACATTCCTGAAAATTTTTCGGGTATTAACCGTTACTATATAAAAGCGGAATACGAAACCAATATGAATTAAGCATGATGATCTCATGAAATTAAATAAGCTCTTAACCATAGCTCCACGAAAGGAGATAGGAAAATAATTTCATGGGTGAACAAAACGGTTCCTCTGTGAAGAAAATTTTTAAGCCCGTGAAAAAAGTTTTTATTACCATATACATTGTTTTAGTCACGTTTTTCAGCTCTGAAGCTCAAAGCCTGAAAGGTCTTATTACTACCCCGGGGGGTGAGCCGGTCAGTTATGCTACTGTATATATCAGTGAATTGAAACACGGCACCACGGCAAATATCAGGGGGGAATATGAAATAAAACTCAAACCTGGCACTTACACAGTATTTTTCCAGAGCCTTGGCTATTCACCCGAAATAAAAAATATCAGTATCGGCAGCTCGGATATTGAGATGGATATAATTCTTGGGGTACAATATTACCAGATACCTGAAGTGAGGGTTAGCGCCACCGGGGAAGATCCTGCATACAGGATAATGAGAAAAACCATAGGACTGGCTCCTTATCACCTTAACAGGGTCAGTCATTATGAGGCCGAAGTATATATAAAAGGTAGTGTTACAGTTAATAAGATACCGCGGCTGCTAAAAAGGAATATGAAGTCTGAAGACCTTGATATAAAGGAAGGCGAGGCTTATCTTATTGAATCGCTGAACAGGATAGAATACGATGCCCCTGATACATATAAGCAGACTGTGATAGCACAGCAGAGCACTTTCCCTGAATCACAGCAAACAGATATCTCTCCCATGGATGTGGTAAGGGCCAGCTTTTACCAGCCTGTTCTGGCCGATATAGCCATAAGTCCCCTGGCCCCGAATGCCATGTCACATTACAGGTACAGTTATGAAGGCTCAACACCCCAGGGCAGGTTCATTGTAAATAAAATAAAGGTTGTTCCGAAAAGAAAAAGCCAGCAGGTATTTGAAGGAACCATTTATATCATTGAAGACCTGTGGTGCCTGCACAGTCTAGACCTAAGCAATGACAACCTGGCAGGTTCCATCAATATCAAACAGGTTTATACCCCGGTGCAGGATGATATATGGATGCCGGTAAGCCATAATTTCGATATGAAGATCAGCATTATAGGTGTTGATGCTGATGGCACCTACGGCAGCTCGGTAACATATAACGATGTTGAACCGAATGATCAACTTCCCAGGCCCGGTGAACTATCCCTTAATCCCACCGCCGAACAGAATATCCTCGAGGAGCAGCGTGAAGCATCCAAAACACAGCAGAAGATAGAAGAAATACTACAAAAGGAAGAGTTGAACAACAGAGATATGTCAAGGCTGTCAAGGCTGATGGAAAAGGAAACTGAAGAATCGGATCCGGATAAAGAGGATCTGGAAATAAAGAAAACAACCAGTGTTAAGGTAGAAGAAGATGCTAATAGCAAATCATCTGATTACTGGTCTGAAGTAAGACCTATTCCTCTGTCTGAGGAAGAGAAAAAAAGTATCAGGGTTACCGACAGCCTGAAAATGTCATCCAGGCTGAGAAAAACACCAGGAGTACAGGATACTGTTTCAACAGGCGGCAAGGCGCAGAAATCAAAAATATCCGTCTTGTTAAATGACATATTATGGGGTGAAACATATTACAGTAAGAGCAGGAAAAGCAGGTTTAGCACGGGTGGACTGATCGATCCCGGTCTTTTTGGCTTTAATTCGGTTGACGGCTTTAAATACGGGCTTGATTTTAATTTCTATCACTCTACAGACACAGGAATGACCTTTTCGGTGAGTCCCCGCGCAGGCTGGGATTTTGCCAGGGAGAGCATTAACTGGCGAACCTCCGGGCTTATTACCTACAACCACATGAAGCAGTCGCGTATCGTATTCTGGATGGGCATGGGCAGTAAGGATTTCTCCAGTTCGGCAGGTATAAGTCCATTTTTGAATATGACTACTTCCCTGATGTTCAAAGATAATTATCTCAGGCTGTATGAAAGCAGGTATATTACCATAAGCCAGCGCCAGGAATATTTTAACGGCTTTTATGTACAGTTCAGATATGACTACGATGACCGCAGGCTGCTGACAAACAATACCGATTTCTCATTCTTCAGGAGAGATGAAAATTATTCAGAAAATATACCTTCAAACGACTATTTAGGTACTGATGCGGGTGCCGGTGAAAGTGACCGCCTGGGCAATCATCTTCATCACCGGTTCTCAACACAGATATCATATATCCCAAGGCAGAGATACAGGATTAATAACGGCAGAAAATCACCAGCCGGATCAGACTATCCTACCTTTAAAATATATTATGACCATGGTATAAACATAACACCCGACAATGAGAGGCATCACTTTGACCATATACGCTTTGAGGCCAATAAATCGGAATCAGTGGGCGCCTTCAGCGAATATTCATGGCGGGTGAGAGCAGGAGGTTTCATTAACGGCCAGAATTTATATTTTCAGGATTTCAATCATTTCAACACCCAGCCCCTGCCTTTTCTTTTACGTAACCACCAGGATGCATTCATGCTCCGCGATCATTACTCACTGGCAACACCTGAATATTATATTGAAGCACACCTGAGGTACACCACCCCTTATCTTCTGATCAAGCTTCTGCCCTTTCTCAGTAATACACTTATGAGAGAAAATATAAGTCTTTCCTATCTCTACAGCCCTCATACAAATAATTACTACGAACTGGGTTACAGCCTCAGTGAGATATTCCTTATAGGCAGGATAGGTGTATTTGCCGGTTTTGAGGATCTCAACTACAGGTCAGCAGGCCTGAAATTCACATTTATCTTTAATTAGTGCCATTGGTCAGGGTGTCGGCCGTGCAGCTCGTCATCATGCGGATTGCCGCCCGGCAGCTCCCCCCTCTTCCGCCCTCCGAAGCTTCAGCGAAAGAGGGCTCTTTATCCTCATCACTCAGCCTTGCTTATTCCTGCGTTAATCATAAAATGATAATTCTTTCTGTCAAGTATTTTCCATTCTTCAAACCAGGGCATGTGCATCCAGCATTCAAAATTATTATTACTGAACAAGCCCGGTCTTCCCGAGCCTAGAAAAACATCCCTCTGAGATGGAGGATTGTTGTTTTTATAATCATCATAATACCCGGAAGACATACACCCCAGGCCGGCAAAGACATCCTCATAAGGCATCATTATACGAAACGGACTTATATCAAACCTTATCCATGAGCCCTCTGTTGCATTTGGGAAAACGATAATGGTTTTATTAAAAAGAGCGGTTCCCGGATTTCCCTTACCGTCCGGTTTCAGTAAAAGCAATTTAAAGGGTAATTGATTTTCAAGCTGCTGTCCTTCTTCATACTTCCTGCCAGTAAATACTGAGATATATTCGATAATGAAATCATCTTTAACTCCGGGTAATTTGACAAGGCATGTATATTCCGGGAATAATGAAACTAATGATGATACTTTCGTGGACGAATTTCCTGAAACTGCTATTTTCTTGCCGGATGATGTGGCTAAAAGAAAAAATTCATCTTTTTCCATCTCTTTCGGACTTGAAATAATTTTCGTCTCATAACCGGACTTGCAAATCCAGACAGATGAGTAGCTTTTACCCGGCCTGGAGTTAAAGTTAAACAGGCCATTCTTATCTGATATATAAATATTTATCGTATCATCTGAGAAAGCCCATAACTGGCAGTAAGGTATTACATTTTCAGAACCGGAATCCTTTATCACAGGGTTCCGGTTATTCAGATTCAGTTCCTGACAAAAAGCCTGATTTGTAGCAGAGAGTATAAATATAAACTGGAGCAGTCTGAAAAAAAGTCTTGTCATATTCATTTTACCTGGATATAAGTTGTATTTGAGCTTTAAATAAGGGATACATATAATCGAGAGGTCTTAATCCATATAGCAGAGAATCTCCGGCAACACAAATTGATGTTACTATTCCATCTATTTTATATCTGTCTACAATGTCTCCCTCCCAACTATAGACTATAACTTTTGAATATAACTCATTTCTTTTCTCCGGATCCTCAAGGCTTGATTCAGTAAACCCGTAGTATAATGAATAAATATAATTGTCGGTTGAATATATATCATTATAATACAATGTAGCTTTATCTGATGAAAAGGAGCCGGAGCCGGCTTTTATTTCAGGGAAGTCAATATTAGCAGACCCTTTTATCCTGCGGATCAGCTCGCCCTGATTATCGTAGATATCAATAATATCGTAAAGGTAATATGCAAGCGCTGTTCTTCCGTTTTCTTTATTTGTCGTTAAAGATGAGGTGAACAAATAGGGGATAAATGTTTCAGGAAAATTTCCCGGGGGCTTAACAAAATCGGACTCTCCGCAGAGTACAGCGGAGTCATTTTTCAGGTTCCAACTAAAAAAAACGTTTTGAATCCCGGTCGATGTGCCGATGAAGGACGAATCACCAACCTGAATCAGGTTTGTGACGATCTGCATGGATGCAGGCGCATATACCCTGGAGGTAATTTCAGGTTTACCTGTATAATAAGCATCTTTCCACTGAATCCTGTACAGAATTTTTTTTAAATGGGTCAAAGAGTTGGAATGTTGAATCAGAGTCTTCCTGAAGCCGGGACCTTCTCAGGGTTGGGGAAAGAAACTCTCCGGGTCCTCGTCCTTTTGTTCCAAATGAATAATGCATCGAAGGATCATATATGCTGATAAGCTTAAACAGGGTATCACACTGGGGTTCGCTTATAATAATTTTATCTCCAAGCAAAGCCAGTTGTCCGGGGTTTTTCAACAGGTTTTTTTGTCCGTAATATTCGGTCTCAATATTTTTCCAGGTTCCTGAGTTTTCAAAAACAATTTCTTTTGAGGATATATCTGTTGCTTTATCCGGATTTTTGCAGTTTGTGCAGCATACCAACAGGAGAATTACTGGAGTAATAAGGCTATTCTTCATTTTTTATTATTGGGTATTCATCTGGGCTGAACTATTTGTTTTTCTGCCATATATATTGTTTTGCCTAAAACTCAAACTTCAGTTCATCTTTCAGGTATACCAGTACAATTACGGGGTTATCATCTTCCGCCAGGCTGTTTAACAGGTTCATTCTGGCCTTCAGCATCTCAGGTTCATAATCAACACCTTCTTTAACACCATCTATTCCGAACTGATCCTTAAAGTAATCTAAATTATAATCTAATGCCANAATTGAACCGTCTCTGCCCGTCCTGTTATTCACACGAATACCCGCGCCACTGCCACTTAAATCATCAATAAACCAGGGTGACTCTTCATACTCCAGATAACCAACCCGGTGCCGGCCACTGGATTCCACCTGGGAGCTTCTGACTTCTCCGGTCACCCTGTCATACTCAAAGACAATCTGCATCTCCTTTAAATTCTGTTCAAGGTAGACATGCCTTTTTGTTACAAAAACACCTAAGGCCATATACTCTCCGAGATAGGGTTTGTCATCCTTTAAAGGAGTTCTGTATCTTTCAATCAAGGGAGCAGAATATCCTCCCTTATCTAAAACAAAAGCAGGCTTAATTTCAGTGCCATCAGTATAATATATAGTGTCTCCCCATCGTGAATAAAGATATGCTTCATCCCCGCTCCGGTAAGCGCCATCATTTTGAAAGGCATAATTAAGTTGTAACTTCCCATCAAATTTTGAATCGACCGGTATCTGGAGTATTGGATTAAGAACTACAGATAGGCGGGTGCCTGTTGAATCAAATAATTCATACATAGCAGATCCTTCTTTCAGTTCACTCCTGGGTGGTGTGTAATTATTATAAACTACAATTCTTGAACCGGGTATTGCTGTAATGTTAGAGGAATTCTCTGCCCTGCCCAATTTGTGTTCACCCTTGAAAATACCCTTATAATCATAAATCAATATTTTCTTAGTTTTATACCAGTCTAAAACCAGGACTTCACTTCTATCATAATCTATTGCATAATCACAATTAAGATACTCACCCGGTCCGTTACCTTTTATACCGATTGAATTGATAAACTCCCCATTCAGGTTATATCTAAATACATAAGATTTCTTTTGTCCGTAAAATGAAAGGAAGAACATGTTATCCTCGTGCACCTCCACATCTCTAACTGTCCTAAATAATGACTCCTCTGTTTTTTCCAGTCTGACAAACTTTATGCTATCAGCTATAGCACTAAGTTTAAAAACAGCCCCATTATTCTCAAGACCTTGTTCCAGATCAATAACATGGGGTAATGGTCCGGATGGTTTGTTATGTTCCCCGGATGGTTTATTCCTATCGCCGGTACAGGCAAACATAAAAACAAATAAGAAGATTATAGTTACTCTCATATTATCTTGTTGACAACGGGTACTATGTTTACCTCCTTCGTCCTCCGAAGCTTCAGGGAAGGAAAGTTATTTATTTGGTGCGCAAAAAACATCTGCTCTGCAAACAGAACATAACATCCTGTTTGTTTCACGAAAAGACCGGATCAGACATTCCTTTAATTCAGACAGAAAATTCACTCGCTACAGGACTGATCTCAACTGCACTTTTTACCCGTCATTTACAATTCATTCGATTATGCTTATAATCTCTCACGACAATATGCAGCCTTATATCCAAGACTAATTTCGGATAGACTTTTCAAAAAAGAAAAAAATAATATAAGTTCTACAGCATATAAGCATAGAATACTTCCGCGATGCAATATATCGTTAATGAGACAACTCCTCTTCCTTCGCTTTAATCTGGTATGACAGATGGGTATTGCCAGGTTGGCAGAAAGAATAAGTGGTTTTATACCAATGCCGGATTAAAAAGTCAGTCTAAACCGGATAGCGCCGGGACCGGGATACCCTTATCTTTAATCAGTGCCGCCGGGCAGCTCTTCATCACGATACCTGTCGGGCATTTCCTTTTTGGCCTTTATACCCAGTTCACGCAGGTTGCTCACCCTGTTAATCAGGTTGCCCCTGCCCGTCAGCTTCAT
>P_1C_Sed_2_UnCtyDRAFT_1000536_pt1 | contig 11527 bp, 12 predicted proteins | sample Pon1CUnioCityCA_4_FD_10229 | JGI IMG/M metagenome (IMG submission 10229) | reverse complement strand
GGTCTTTGATGTTAAGGGAGAGCGAGATCACGATGGGGCCGCACATGCCGATGCAGTGGCCGAATCCCACGGTGAGGCCGGTGGTAAAAAAAATGAGATAAATCGAGTTAGTAGACAACATCAAAGATAAAGCTGGCCTGGCCTGTCTCCGGGAGCGTTACCGTGGCCTCCCAAATGGTCTTCCCGCTCGGGCATTTGACGATCACCCCTTTTCCCTCATACACGCCATTGTTGCCCTTTTCCATTTTGACCGTGTTGGGCCCCATCTCCATTGCCGGCATTCCCAGATCGATATAAGGCGGTGCCGGTGTTGCCCCGCCCGACACCTGGACCCGGAATGTGAGTTCCTTCATGGCTTTTACGGGTTTTGGCGTGATATCGAGCTCTACAGTGCGCCCGGCAATCATCTGGGTGCAGCTGTGCTCTTGTATTTGGCAGTTTATTGCCGCCTCAGCCCATGCAGTCCCGGGTAAGCAGAGGCCAAATAAAAGGCAGCCAAGAAGTAGCCTCCGGGGAAGCAGAGCCCGCGCGTCGGTCGTTTGAAATGATTGCAACCGGGATCTCAGAGGCATGGGCGTATCTCCTTTTGTGGTTTTGAAATTAATAGATCAGCAGCACCAAAACGGCTGCCAGCATGGCGGCCGGGAAATAGCTCGCTTTGTTGAAAAGCGCCATGGCTTCCTCTCGTGCTTTTGTCTGAAAGAGCTTGCATCCGGGTACCAGCAGCAAGAACGTGCAGACGCTAAGGGCTATGATAAGCGCCGATCCCCGGGAATCCGGGAAGCGCAGAAAAAAGAGGCTCAGACACAAAAAAACGGAGATTAAGATGCAGGCCAGGGACAAAGCGGCTGATTTCTCCTCGCCTAACCGCAGGGGGATGGTTTTGGCTTGGAACCGGCGATCTTCTTCGATATCGGACCAGTCGTGCGGGATGTTCTGTCCGCCGATTTCCCAGAAAAACAGGCAAAGAAACAACATCAGCATAAAACCGGGAGCGGGATGGGGGTCAACGGCATAAAGGGCGGCTATGGCGCCCATGTTTTTGACAAAACCGCTGACCACGGCGCGTAGGGGGCTGACCCGCCAAAGCAGGCAATACAGCGTCTCCAGGAAGGCGCCGGCCAGAAAAATCAGGGCGCAAATCGGGTTTAGGAGCCAGGCGCCGACGATGGCCACGATAGACCACCCAGCGGCCCATGCCACACCTTCCCTGAAAGTCAAAAACCCCAGGGCCATGGGATGGCGCACGAGAATGGAGTCGAGATAGCCGGCTGATTCCGAATCCGGCGGATTCAATCGTTTTCGGTCGGATCGATAGTCGATGAGGTCATTGGCGGCATATACGGCCGTGTAGCCGGCAAATGCGGTCAGCAGGCCGATCAATACCACCCGGAGCGAAGGAAATCCCCCCAGGTAGATCAGTGCGCCAAAAGCAGGGGTCGCCATATCCAGGAGACCGTGCGGCGTGCGCGACAGCGCCAGGAAAAACTTGATACGTTCAATGTTAAGGCGGTGTGTGGTATTCATTGCAACATTAAGTTAACGCTGTTAATCCATAATTGCCAACAATTTTCCATTCGCTGCCGCCCTGCACCGATTGGCAAACGCTGCAGGAAACCGCATTGGCGTGCGCAGCGAACCCATGACTCGGGGGCCGCACGTTTACAAAAAAGCGTTTTCATCGCCCCGGATCAGGTTTTTCAGGTGCGGTAAAAAGAGGTAGAGAAGCGTTTCCTTGACCCAGTTTTCGTAAGGGTCGCTGCCTGCAGGCATGTCGAGGATTCCGGCATAGTATTTTTTTGCGCCCAGGTAATTGATGATCATGAGATTGAAGCTGGTGGTAAACCGTTCCATTTTTTCTTCCGATGCGCGCAGGGAAACCGTGTTTTTGAAAGCTTGCGCCGTCCGTCGGGAGATGTCCTGGATAATCTTATAGCCTGGAATCGTGGCGGAGTGTTCGGCCTGGACCATATTGAGCAGCAGCACCCGGAAGGCGTAGGGGTACTTGCGGTTATAGGCCATCAGGCGATCCAGGTACAGGCTGAACCCATCGTATGGATTCATTTTGTCCATGTCTTTCAGAAATGTTTGTGTGGCCTCGTAGTTTTCTTCCGCAATATCTTTTAAAACCATCTGGAACAGGTTGGACTTGGTCGAAAAGTAATAGTTCACGAGCGGGTGGTCAATGTCGGCGGCTTTGCCGATCATCCGGATGCTGGCTGCGTTGTAGGGGTGTTCGGCGAAAACCTTCCGGGCAGCCTTTAGTATTTTTTTTCGCGTGGATGCTTTTTTTTGTTTCTCACCTGGATTTGTCCGTGTTTGCCTGGCTGCCATGCCATACCTCTAACTGAAATTGGTTTAATATTGTTTGCATAATTCTATATACATGTTTTCAATCTCGCAGAGCAGACCAAGCGAAGCGACAAGAGCAGATGAAGACCCGCTTCGCTTTGAAAGAAGGCGGACCCGCTGCGCTTGGTCCGCCTTCTGCCCCCTTTTGCTTGAATATTCGCTTGTAAAAATATTCTTAAGGTGCCGGACGGAAAGGAAGATGTCAATTGTTTCTAACGGGCGTTAAAATAATTCAGGCAGCCTTTGGTGCGGCGGATTTTCGAAATAAGAGCAAAAGGCCAACGCCGGTTTGTGTGAGGGCGGTTTTATTCGGTCATCGGTCATTGTTTGAACTGTCCGGATTTTAAAAACGATATCGTTTGTTCTATCGCCTGGGGATGGTTCATAATGAATGTATGGGTTGCGGGGATAACAACAAAATCCGCCATGCCAGCCACCTTGGTGTTTTTTACCGAGACCTTGCCGTCATCTTCACCGGGTATTAGCAGAGATAAAACGGGATTGATCGACTGGTTCCCGGCAATAACCCCCAACTCAAAATCGACTTCCCCCAATTGCCTTGGCAGGCTGTTCGCCTTGGTGCCGAGCTGCTGACCGGCCGGCCCATTTATCCATTCGAAGATAAACGTATCTCCCAGTTTATCCACCACTTCGCTTCCTTTGTTCGGCGGGCTCAGCATGACAACCTTTCCAAGATCCTCCATTTCATGATGTTTCAGGTAATAGCGGACAATAATGCCGCCCATCGAGTGGGAGACAAAGTGAATTGTTTTTGCTCCGGTTTCCCGGCATTTTTCAATGCGTTCGGAAAGTGTGGAATTGGCTATGGCTTCGATCGTTTTGGAGCGTGAGGGATATTCCAAATTGATGACGCGGTAGTTTTCTGCAGATAATCGGTTGGCCATCGTCGTCATGGAATCCTTCGATCTTGCCAGTCCGTGCAAAAGTATCACAAAATCAGAATCCAGGGCATTGGCGAGGCTTGACGGGGATGTGCAGAAAATTATAATAAAAATCCAAATCGTTGCTTTTATATTCATATTTATTATACCGAACCATTAATCCAGCGGAAACTTCAGAGACCGCCAAAAGGGCGGGTCATGTCTACGGCGGCCGGCTGGCCGGGGTAGCTGAAACTTTTTGTACCCCCTAAAATCGTATCAGGATCCGTTTGGTGTGTATAGACCTATTTACCGTTGGAGATTGAATGCGATCCAAAAAATTCAGGTGCCGCCGGAATGCAGTTGGGCGCAACGGGTGGGAGGCGTTTGGGGCTGATAACCTCCTTTAACGATCGTTAAATATTGGTTGACAGCGGTCTGCACGGACAGTTAGGTTATGATGTGTCGTGGGCGGTCATCGCTGAGCGCTATCTGATATCCGGAGGGAAGTGAGCGGCATTCAAGCAAATGGAAGGTATCCTTATGAGTGAAGCGTGTATTCTTTATGGCGCACCGTGTTCCTTGTATACCGGCAAGGCGCGATCTTATTTGATTAAGCAGGGGATTTGCTTCCGGGAGCTGACGCCTGCCGTCCCGCATTTTGTCAATGAGGTCGTGCCGGCTGTTCACCGTTGGCGCATACCGGTCATGGAACTGCCCGATCAGGCCCTCATCCAGGACAGCACGATGATTATTGACTATTTTGAAATGCAGCCGGAGATCCCCTCGATGCTGCCGGTTACGCCCAGGCAGCGGATTGTTGCGTTGCTCTTCGACCTTCTGGGCGCTGAAGGGCTGCTTCGCCCGGCAATGCACTTTCGCTGGCACTTCAAGGAAGCAAACGATGGTTTTCTGGAGAAAAATTTTCGGACCCTGGTGCCTGCCGGGACCGGCGATACTACCGGATTGGCGAGAAAGGCAATGGTGGACATGCAGCAGGCCGCCGCATCCTTTGGTGCTGTTCCGGAAGCCGCTTCCGTGATCGAAACCGTTTACGAGGAACTGCTGGGGCTTCTGGAAGGGCATTTTTCCCTGTACCCGTATTTGCTTGGCGGCAAGCCCGCTATCGGTGATTTCGGTCTGATAGCCCCATTTTATGGACACCTCTCGCGGGATCCGTATCCCTCGGACATGATGAAAAAACAGGCGTTTGGCACCTTCCGCTGGAGTGAGCGCATGAATCGGCCGGACAGCGATATGGGTGAGTTTCCGGATTGCCCTGCGGCCTGGCTTGAAAATGATGAAATTCCGGATACCCTCAAGTCGGTTCTGAAATTCATTGGAAAAGAGGATCTGCTGCCGGAAACAGCAGCTTCGGCCGCGTGTATTAATCAATGGCTGGATGAAAATGACCCGGCGCCGGGCACACGGGCCAAGCGAGGGGTTGGCTTTGGGGCATTTGAAATCCGGGGCGTGCCCATTCAGGCCCTGGCCCAGCCATATCGATTTTTTCTGCTGAAAAGGATGCAAAATGCCTATGCCGCTCTGGACGAACCCGGGCGCCAAGCCGTTCAGTCATTGATGGATGAACTGGGTTTGGCGCCGTTGCTCTCCATTTCAATTAATCGCGAAATTGTACGCAACGATAACCTGGAAGTGTGGCAGTAGCATCCGGCGGTCGAAAGCAGTGGAAGCGGTTGTTCACTCTCGCCGAAAGAACCTGTGGAAGAAAGGGGAAATAATGCATACCGCGCAGCACAAGGTTTTGACCAACGGTATTAATATGCAGGTAACGGAAATGGGGCAAGGGCCGCTGATTATTCTTTGTCATGGATTTCCGGAGTTGGGGTATTCCTGGCGCCATCAACTCCAGGCGCTGGCGGATGCCGGGTTCCGCGCGGTAGCGCCGGACCAGCGGGGCTATGGGGGAACGGATTGCCCGGAGTCCATAGCGGCTTACGATATCTTTCAGCTCACTGGCGATATCGTGGGCCTGGTGCACGCACTGGGCGAAGAACGAGCGGCCATTGCCGGCCATGACTGGGGCGCCAACGTGGCTGCCCACTGCGCCCTGTTCCGGCCGGACCTGTTTTCCGCCCTGATACTGATGAGCGTTCCCTATGCCCGCAGAACCTGGACGGATACACCGCCAACCGAGGCAATGAAGCAGATGGCCGGCAATAATATTTTCTACATGAACTACTTCCAGGAACCGGGTCTGGCGGAACGTGATCTTGAGGCGGATGTCCGCTCCAGTCTCCTTGGCATGCTTTATGCCGGATCCGGGGATTCGTCGCCGGGTGAGCGCTGGCGCTTCATTTTTGGGCCGGATGAACGCCTCACAGACACCTTCACCCTGCCGGAGACACTTCCGGGTTGGTTGCTGCCGGAGGATCTTGAGTATTATGCCAATGCGTTCAGGCGGACCGGTTTTCGCGGCGGTTTGAACTGGTATCGCAACATGGATCGCAATTGGGCCATGACGCCTTTTCTCACCAAAGCCCAAATTCTTCAACCGACCCTGTTTGTCGCGGGCGCCAACGATGCGGTTATTTCCATCATGCACGGGGCATACGAGAAGATGGAAAGCAACATTCCCAACCTGCACCGAAAAGAGTTGATCCCGGGTGCCGGTCACTGGATCCAGCAGGAGCGGCCCCAGACCGTCAATGAGCGGATGATTGGTTTTTTGAAGCAAACTTAAACGAGGGGATGGAGCAGGCGCTTTTTCAGGATCAATGACCTGCCCCACAAGCTCAGCATAGGGTGCCGCCGGCTTTTTCCACTATCCATACCCGCTATCAATGACACTTTTTTTATACCCCCCCCTGACGCAGTGATGAAAACCGATCCCACGCAGCCTGGGAAATGCCTGAGGAGGCGGGAAAAGCGAATTTCGGGCTTGTGAAAATGCTTTAAGCGGGTTTGATAACGCGCAAACCAGGATGCGCTGGGGTTTTTCAACAGCGCGTTGGCGCTTTGCAAAATCCGGCGGTACTGATTAAGCTAAATAAAGAATGTCGCCATCCGTTAAAGGAGAAAGCCAAATGGCAGCAAGGACTTTTAACATTCCGGGGTTGTGCCTGGTGGTCGTCGCATTGCTTGTTACGGCGGGAAGCAGCAGCGTCTTCGCAGGTGATGCCGAAAACGGTAAAATCGTAACTGTCGACATCAAGCAGATTATGGCAAAACATCCGGCTTTCAATGAGGCCCAGCAGCAATTGCAGAGTGAAGCACGGCAGATACAAGAGCAGATGAAAGGAAAGAGCCAGCAGGAGCAGCAGGGAGCCCGGCAGCAATTGCAGCAGCGATCCCGGCAGCTGCAGGCGGAAGCCCTGGATAAGCTGAAAGCCGATATTCAGAAGATCGCCGAGGAAAAAGGCTACACGTATGTGATGGACTCCAATGCGCTCCTGGCCGGCGGCGAGGATGTTACCGAGACGATATTGAAAGCAATAAACGGCAAAGCGGCGGAGTAAGCGGCCCATCCCATGGCGATGAAGGAAACGGCGATGCATCAGCTTGTTTTAATCCGGCACGGAGAAAGTTTGTGGAACCGGGAGAACCGGTTTACCGGGTGGACAGATGTGGACTTGACGGAGAAGGGCGCCCACGATGCCCGAAATGCGGCCAAAACTTTGCAGGCAAAGGGTTTTGATTTTGATGTGGCCTTCACTTCCGTCTTAAAGCGTGCCATTCGGACCCTCTGGATTGTGATGGATGAAATGGACCGGATGTGGATACCCGTACATCGTTCCTGGCGGTTAAATGAACGGATGTATGGCGGCCTTCAGGGCTGGGACAAGGCGGCCACCGCAAAAGAATACGGCGAAGCGCAGGTCCATAGCTGGCGGCGAAGCTACGCGGTGCAACCCCCTGCACTTGAAAAAAACGATGCCCGCTACCCCGGTTTTGATCCCCGCTACGGGGAGCTTGCCAAAGCCCGGATTCCCTGTACCGAAAGTTTGAAAGATACCATCGAGCGTTTCATGCCGTACTGGCATGAAACCATCGCCCCGGCTATTGGCCGGGGCTGCCGGGTGATCATTGCTGCTCATGGCAACAGCCTGCGCGGCCTGGTCAAGCATCTGGACAATATCTCCGATGACGAGATCCCCGGGTTTGAAATCCCCACCGGCATCCCCCTGGTCTATGAACTCGATGCGGACCTAAGGCCTGTGACGCATTATTACCTTTCAGAGTCTTGATCCAGGGCGGGAAATGAATATTCATATCGTTCATTATGCAAAGGGCGCTGCCCAGGCGCGCTGTCTGGTGGTCGTTATCGACGTGTTTCGGGCATTTTCTGCAGCCTGTTATGCTTTTGATCGCGGTGCGGAGAAAATTATCGCCACCCACAGCCTGGATACCGCCCGGGCCCTAAAGAAAGAAAACCCGCAATACCTGCTTATGGGCGAGCGTCATGCCGTAAAACCCGAGGACTTCGACCTCGGCAACTCCCCCTCAGAGATCGCAGGAGCAGACCTTTCCGGAAAAACCCTGGTGCACACCACCCACGCCGGCACCAAGGCGCTTCTGGCAGTCCGCGGGACAGCCCAGGCAATCACCGGCAGCTTTGTCAACGCTGCAGCAATTGTCGGGTATATCCGCAAGCGTTTACCTGATGAGCTCTACCTGGTATGCGCCGGCTTTGAAGGTCAAAGCGAGGCCGCAGAAGACACCCTGTGTGCCGAATATCTTAAACGGCGAATACTCGGGGATGAACCGGATTTTGCCCCCATTGCACAGCGGCTCAAAACCGCCCGTTCCGCCCTGCGTTTTTTCGACCCGAAGGATCGCGCCTCCCCGACGGCCGATTTTCACATGTGTCTATCCCTGGACCGTTTCAATGTTGTCATCCGGCGCACCCGGCCGGATACCGACACGTGCGTGCTGGCGCCCACCGAAGCTCAGGGCTTTTCCCCGGAGAATTCAATTTAATCACGGTTTGACTGACCCATACGTTTCCCGTCACAGATTGGCCTGGATACGAGGCGGTGTTACCTCTGCCATGGAAGCGGCGGGCGGCGGGTGCTCTTGTAGATTCACTTTTTGTGAAACCAATACAGCCAAGGCCGTTAGGAGCAGGCCCAAAACATTGGGCCAGGGGAACCAAGTGCCATCCGAGCCGGCCAGAATGATGCCGGAGAGGAACAGGATTCCGAATATAAGGATCAGGGAGCGCTCTTTCATCAGCTGTTCTCCTTTCAAGCATGCGAAGGGTGGAATTCGCAGAGCCCGCTATTTTTCGCTATATGCAATAAAATGTTTTAAGCAAGGAGTGTTCTGCTAAATTTTCCTTGAGAAATTATTGCGGCTTTGCTACCTTGTAAAAGCGTCGGCGCGTATGGCAGTTGCCTAAAGTTTTTATTGCTATTGGCTATAAAAGTCAAGAAAAAATTGCAACTATATTTCTTTTTGCAATAATTAACTGCTTTTTTAAAGTCGATTTTTATATATTTTCATTTAAAAATGGAGGGTTATAAAATTTCAGAAGGTAATGAAATATTTTTCCGCAAAGCGCTTGCTTATTTGCTTGGGCGAAAAGGCAGGGGGGCGCAGACTGAAATTGCTATCGAGGCTGGGATTTCGCAGTCATACCTCAACCAGATTAAAGCAGGGACCCGGACAGGCAGTGTTAAAACCCTTCATTCGATTGCTAAAGCGCTTGAAACGACCTATGAGGATATGCTGAGGCTTGGTGAGGGCATTGCCCAGTCCGATCAAAAGCCCGGCACCTCCCCGCAACCCATGCAAAACCCGCCTATGGGGGCATACCCACCGTTAAACCGCAACAGTGACAAGGGATATTTCGATTTTGTGCCAATGGCTGAGGCAAAACTGAATGCCGGCGGCGGCCATGTCGTCATCTCGGAGCAATACGGGGAGCTTTATGCCTTTAGAAAGGATTGGCTCCGGACAGTGGCCTCTTCTGTCAGCAAAATTGTTTTGATGACGGTTGAAGGCGAGAGCATGACGCCCACGATTTCGGACGGGGACACCGTGATGGTCGATATGGGCCGCACCCGCATCAAGTCCGGCAGTATCTTTGCCATTGGTATAGAGGACACCATTATCATCAAGCGATTGGAATACCTGGTAAACGGCAAAATTCGAATCATCAGCGACAATCGCCAGGAATACGCCCCCTATGACGCCGACACCAAGGAAATCCGCATCATCGGCGAGGTCATCTGGTGTGCCAAGCAGTTCATAAAGCCGTAATAAAAAAATTATCGGGTTAACAGGCTTTGAAAATTTGGCGACAAAGCGGCGTAAACAGCAGCAATCAGCCGTTGTGCTTCCGGATCCGACGGGGTTAGGATTGGACCTCTTTGATCAGTTCGGAACGGTTGCTCATCAAATGGGCAATGGTGATCCGGTCAAGCCGGTCAAACAGGGCTTTGCTCGCCTCTATCCATACCCACTGGGACAGGCAGTCGCCCGCCCGGTTGCAGACCCCGCAGACCTGGTCGGGGGTTTCGGCACAATCGGTAAGTGCGGTGCAATTTTCCAGCAAACGGACAATATCGCCCACCGTAATCTGTTCGGGTTGTTTTGCCAGCACGTGGCCGCCGTGTGCCCCCCTTTGACTGTTGACCAGGCCGCCGGACCTCAGTCTCCGGATCAGTTTCTCGAGATATTTTATGGAGATGTTTTGCCGGTGGGCAATATCGTGTAAGGGCACCGGCCCCTCACCTGCATAGAGGGCCAGATCTAGCACCATCCGCAGCCCGTATCGGCTTTTGGTTGTCAATCGCATGGGGTTACCCGCCAATCCATATTGAAAATACTTTTTTTACAAATTGTCCCGTCTAATTCTGAACTTTACGATTATACGCCCCCGGATTATCACCTCAAGGGTTTTTTCAGCAGCATGGGTCAGGTGGCGGCATTGGGCAAGGGGTGGGCGATCGAAGCGCCGGTTGTGCGAAATCGCGGGAGATTGATTCGAACACGGGCGCCCCCGCCGTATTCGGATGTTACCTGTATGCCTCCCCCGTGCTGCCGGATGATATGGTTGGAAATGAAAAGACCCAAGCCGGTGCCCTTGGAGCCTTTGGAGGAAAAAAACAGGGTGAACATTTTCTGGCGGGTTTCTTCGTCCATACCGATTCCGTTGTCGGAGATATCGAAAACCACTGTTTCATCATCATTTGGATAGACCTTAAAATCAATCCGGTGGTTTTCTTTGCGGGAATCATCCGTACAGGCATCCACGGCATTTTCGAGAAAATTCACAAGGGACTGTTGCATCCAATTGGGATCCACCTCGAAGCTGCCCAGATCCGGAGCTATTTCGATTTTCAACGCGTGGCCTTTCCGGTATGCCCTGGCTTTGACGGAATCAACCACCGATTGGGCCAGCACAGCCACATCGGTGGTTTCATACTGCATCCCGCGGGATTTGGCATAGTAGAGGATTTCCAGCACCATTTTACGAATCCGTTTGCTGCTGTTCTGGATCCGGTTGCATGCAAGTTCAATGCGTTCATTGTCACCTTTACGGATGCCGGTCTCCAAGTGGTAAATGCCGCCGTCCAGCGCGGTGAGCATCCCTTTAACACCGTGGGACATGGAGCCCAGCATCAGGCCCAGGGAAGTCAAATGATCCTGGAGCCGCCGGATCTCGGTGATATTGGTTGCCATTTCCATTACCTGGGTGATTTCTTTTGCATCATTTTTCAGTGGCGCAGTCCATGTCAAGACATTGTACTGTTTGCCGTGTTTGGATGTGACGACTTCTTCGGTCTGATGGTGGCGGCCGTCTTCAAAGGTTTTGGCCACGGGGCAGTTGGGGCAGGGCGAATCGCGGTGTTTGTATATTTCATAACAGAATCCGCCCACCTCTTCTCCAAAATCCCGCTTAAAAAGACGATTCATAGCCGTTAAGCGAAAATTGCGATCCTGTACGGAGATGTAGCAGGGCACCTCGTCGAAAAGCTGCTGATACAGCTTCCGGGCGTAATGCAGGTCTGCCAGCTGTCTGCTTAAGGCAAGCCGTTGCCGGGCATGCTGCAAGGCGATTTCCAGGGCGAGCGGTTGGACCGGTTTGTTCAGGTACCAAATTGCCAGTTCCTTGAAGCCGGCCATGGCGCTTTCTGTTTTTTCAGGAGCTGTTACCAGGATCAGCGGTTTAGCGGCGTTGTCGGTCTTGAATTGGCGCAGCAGCAAATGGCCGTCCCCGCCGGGCGTGTCCGGGTTGGCCACCACAATGTCGGTTCGGCTGTCTTTGAGATACGGCAGCGCAGTTTCCCAGTCCACCGCCGTTTGAACCCGGACCTGCTGGCGGG
>P_1C_Sed_2_UnCtyDRAFT_1000535_pt1 | contig 11529 bp, 14 predicted proteins | sample Pon1CUnioCityCA_4_FD_10229 | JGI IMG/M metagenome (IMG submission 10229) | reverse complement strand
TTTTAGCTGGCGGGGAAATGAGCTTATTGTCCAGAAACAGGTATATGGCTTTATATGAGATGAACAGATCGTTCAGAGCAGAATGGCGCGGAATGCAGCATTCCAGACGTTCTGAATTTTGCGTATTGATTTTGGCATTTCGCAGGGGTTAACAATTTGCAATCCTGCTTTTCCATGGCCGCATTCGGCCTTCAGGAATTTATGCAAAACCGGTTTGGGTATGCGGGAGTATGTGATAAGCTGTATTTGCAATATACCTATTTGTTGTTAATAATAAGGAATACCTATTTTTCAAGTTCTCGGGTTCATGCTACCATGATTATAATTTGCAGCCCCGGTGAGAAAAGCACATTATTATACTCCCTGTTATTTCAGTTGCCTGATGAAAAGATAACCCGCCAAATAAAACCATTTTGGAAGCGTACAAAAGAAAACGCACAGGAATAAAAATGGCAGAATATAGAGCATCCGAAGAAGAAGCCCGCGAATACGCCGAGCGCATTATCAACACCGTGCGTGAGCCCTTAATTTTTCTGGATCAAGATCTCAGGGTGATTTCCGCCAGTCGCTCCTTTTATGAGGCCTTTAAGGTAAAGCCTGAAGAGACCGAGGGATGGCTTATCTATGATCTGGGCGACAAACAGTGGGACATTCCGGAACTGCGACAACTGCTCGAAGACCTCCTTCCCCAAAAAACAAGCCTTGAGGACTACGAGGTTGAAAACGAATTTGCCGACCTCGGCAGGCGCACCATGCTTGTCAATGCCCGGGAAATACAGAGGAAGTCAGGAAAAGAGCGGCTTATCCTCCTTGCCATAGAAGACGTCACCGAGTGCAACCAGGCCGCAAAAGACTTGCAAAAAATCGAATGGATGCTTTCCAGTCAACAGAAAACCCGTTTCGATGCAAATTTCGCCTCAGAGGAGCCTTATGTCCCGCCTTACGAGGATCTGACAAAACTCAATACCAACCGGGAGATACTGGATGCGGTAGGAGAAGAGACACTTAAAAATATCGTAGGGGACTTCCTGGATTTGCTCGAAACCTCGGTTGCGGTTTATGAAGCAACCGGCGATTATGCCTTGGGCATATTTTCTTCTAACTGGTGCAGGCTCATGGATCAGGCTTCATATCACCTGTGCGGGACCGATGACAGTGCACAGGCCCTGAGTTGCGGGAAATGGCTTTGCCATGAATCATGCTGGAATGCCGCAAAACAGGCTATTGAAACCGGAGCGCCGGTAGATGTTGAATGTGAGGGAGCAATACGGCTTTATGCCGTGCCCATACGTGCCAACGGTGAGATAATCGGCACAATTAATGTCGGATACGGCGACCCGCCAACTGAGGTGAACAGTCTGTCAGGGCTGGCTAAAAAATATGGTGTAGATGTAAAAGACTTAGTCGAGTGTTCAAATGCCTATGAAAGCCGTCCCCCTTTTCTCATTAAACTGGCCAAACGAAGGATTCATTCAGCTGCTCATTTAATAGGCCAAATAGTGGAGCGCAAGCAGGCTGAGGCAGCCCTTAGGGAAAGCGAGCGGGAGAAGGACCTTATACTCAACTCTACCGCTGAAATGATTGTTTATTATGATACGGATCTAAAGATTATATGGGCCAACCGTGCAGCTGCGGAACCAGTGGATATGCATCCAGATGATTTGGCCGGCCGTCGCTGTTATGAAATCTGGCGACAACAATCTGCTCCCTGTCCAGACTGCCCCGTACTGGCAGCAAGGGAGGCTTGTGAGGCTCACAAAGCCGAAGTGCAAGCCCCTGATGGGCGGTATTGGGCAATACGCGGCTATCCAGTAACCAATGATGAAGGCGATGTAATTGCACTTGTAGAGTTTTCCCAGGAAATAACGGAGCAAAAGCACGCGCAGGAAACGTCGGCAAGGCTGCAAGAGCAGTTCCATCAAGTCCAGAAACTGGAGTCTATTGGGCGCCTTGCAGGCGGTGTGGCACACGACCTCAACAACCTCCTGTCCCCCATACTTGGTTACGGGGAGATGCTTCTTGAGGATGCGCCCGCAAATGATCCCCGTCTAGAGCCGCTCGAGGAAATTGTCAGCGCCGGCAAACGCGCACAAGCTTTAGTGCGCCAGCTTCTGGCCTTTAGTCGCAAGCAACCGCTTCAATTTCAATCCTTAGATATCAACGACCTCTTAAAAGGTTTCAAGAAACTGCTGCGTCGAACGCTCAGGGAAGACATAAATATCCAGATCCATTTTGGCGAATCAATCCCGCAAGTTGAAGGTGATATAGGACAAATAGAACAAGTGATAATGAACCTTGCGGTCAACGCGCAAGACGCAATGCCCGAGGGCGGGACATTGACTATGGAGACAGCTTTAGTCGATTTGGACGAGAATTATGCGAAACAAAAAAATGGCGTGACGGCAGGCCCTTATGTCATGTTGGCGATAAGTGATAATGGCACAGGAATGGATAAGGAAACCCTAAAACACTTGTTTGAACCCTTTTTTACCACAAAGGAGCAAGGTAAAGGCACCGGCCTCGGAATGCCCACAGCCTACGGCATCATCAAACAACACGGCGGCAATATCTGGACTTATAGCGAGCCGGGCCAGGGGACAACTATAAAAATTTATTTGCCTCTACCAACTAAAACAAGAGATGCTATTTCTCATGCCGAAGACAGGAAGCCAGCTAGCAAAGGAGTGGAAACCGTATTATTAGCTGAAGATGATCAGCAGGTGAGGCATCTGACAACAGCCATACTTGAGCGTTATGGATATCAGGTCATCGTTGCCGGTAACGGGCAGGAAGCCCTGTCAGCCCTGAAGAAGCATAAAGGGCCGATAGATCTCTTGATTACAGACGTCATCATGCCTGACATGAATGGCAAAGAGCTTTATAACAAACTCTCAAAATATTATCCCGAAACCAGGGTGCTTTACATGTCCGGCTATACTGATAACGTAATCGCCCATCACGGAGTGATAGATCCAGGAGTAAATTTTATAGAAAAGCCCTTTAATGTAAAAGCATTAGCAGCAAAGGTTAGGGAGGTGTTAGAAGAATAGGAGGGGAGTCGCCTCTCCAGGGACTTCTTGCCAACGAAATGGAGTATTCTTGGACATCCCTGAATCTGAAAAATGAAAATGCCATTCCGCAAACAGAAGACCTGACTTCGGAGCAGATTGAGCAGTTGTATAAGGCAATTGATGAAGATCCCGACATCCAGGTGGGAAACTTGATGAAACTGGCACTGTACACCGGAATGCGCCGCGGGGAGCTTTTCAAGCTGAAGTGGGATGACATTGATTTTGACAGGGGTTTTATCAAAATACGCGGCCCAAAGGGTGGCCGGGATGCCTCCATTCCAATGAGCCCCGAGGCCATAGAACTGCTTGAATCTCACCCAAGATCAAACTGTGCTTATGTATTTCCAAATAAAAACGGCTTGATGCGCACCGACATTACCCGGGACGTCAACAGGATAAAAAAGGCGGCTGGTTTACCTGAGGGCTTCCGCCCCCTCCATGGCTTGCGTCATGTTTATGCATCAATGCTGGCCTCTTCGGGCAAGGTTGACATGTACACCCTGCAGAAGTTATTAACCCATAAAAGCCCCTTGATGACTCAACGTTACGCCCATTTGCGGGATGAGACGCTTAAAAACGCATCGGATTTGGCCGGAAATTTTTTCGCCAATGCTGCGGCGGCTGCCGAGGAGGATGAAGAGGAGCAAGACGAAAAAGTCAAAAACATCAATGAGCGCTGATAAGCGAACATACAATGGAGAACAGTGATTGGTTGACCTCAATAGTAAAGCCGAAAGGCAAGAAACAGAAAACGTAACAGTTGAAAATATCAAGCAAAAGGCGGGGGCCTTCGCGGAAAAAGCTAGGAGAAACGGCTATATCGGCATTGACGAATTGAATTACGTCCTTGCTGTTGATGAGCAGTATGGCGACGTCTTGGGTGTGCTTTGGAAGCAGTACCAGCTGAACAAAAGAGACAAGGACGTTCCAAAAACTGATACAGCGCGAGAACGCTTGATCGTATGGCAAAAACTCCTTAGTCGATTGTCCTTTGGCTTGGTGGCAGGGATAAGCTCAGGCATCAAGATTGAATCCCGCTACATGCAAATTCACAATTTCAACGAAGAAACTGGCAATTTCGAACCATCTACAGCATGGAAATATTTCAACCAGCACGGCCATGGGGCGGCATTTATAAGCCTTAAAGAGATAAAGACCTATTTTGCCGGAATCCTTGAAATTCCCCTTCCTTCGATGCTTTTCCCACCAGAAGCACAACAAGAATACCATGATTCAAAGGCATTGGGCCACCATTACATTCAAAAAGGCATTGATCGTTATAAAATAAAGTTCGATGAAGAGTATGGGGAGGTCAGCTTATTGAAAGGCATGAATTTGGGCCGCAAAATGCACACTCCGGCTATGGACAGACACAAGTCCGAAAATAGGCCTTGTGAAGCATGGCATTTTCAAGCCGGAAAACCGGGGCAATTATGACTATCGCCCCGGTTTTTCAGTCTTTAGCTGAAAATGTTATCCACCCACCGGCTGGCTTCGGTATCACTTACCTTGCCCCGATACCGTTGGGTAGTGGAAAGGTTGGCGTGTCGGAGAATGACCTTGCTGACGATTTCAATGGGTGCGCCGGCACGGCTTGCATAAGTTGCGGCATGTCGCCTCAGATCATGGGGACTGATTTCGATGCCGATCTTTCTGCCGGCTTTTTTGACGATTTGCCGGGCACCGGTGTAGCCGATAGGAAAAATCCTCTCGTCCGGTGCCAAATTTTTTGTTCGTATATAATCCCTGAGTCTGGCCCTGACTTTCTTTGGGATAAAAACCACCTCGTTTTGCCGTCCGCTTTTGGGGCTGACCAGAAAGAGCTTGCAATCCTCAACATCTCTGACCCTGAGCTTTAGAACTTCCCCGATCCGCATACCGCCCCTGGGCATCAATTCAAGCATTAGTCTGTTTCGAGGGTTATCGGTCCGGAAAATGATTTCATCAACAACATCCTTTTCCAGGATGCTCCACTGGCGGCCTTTGGCCAGGCGGAAGGTTTTCTTCAGTACCTGTGACTCGCAGGGATTGACCAGCGCCGGGTTTTCGTTTTCTTTGATGAAATTGAAAAGGGTTTTGAGGAGGGTGTACTTAAACCGCTTGGTGGTTTGTTTTTGGCCCGCGGTATCCTGAATCAGAAAGTTCAGGATTTGATCGGATGTGACGGATTGAACGTCCTGGCCTTTGAAATGGGCATCAACTCTGACCAGAAAAAGACCGTAATTCTTGATCGTATTTTTTTCCCGCGTTCATTTTCTGGTACTCCATGAAATTGGTGATGGCTTGTGAAAGAAGCATGGCGACCTCCTTTTATTGGATAATGTAATTTGGCCCTATGGGCTGCTTGTTATAAGAATAACATGGCGGATTCAATGTGCAAATTTGGAAGGCGGTCGCACTTGTCAATGTGTTGGCAAGGCTATTCACAAGTGCTATTTTATTGCCTGTCGACTTGCTCAACCCCGGGAAAGGGATTTGACAAACTGGTCAATACATGCAAATTTATAGCTAAATATAAGGAGCTTATATCATGCCAAACACTATCGAAATAAAAAACCTTTCAAAAGAAGAAAAGCTGAGAGTGATGGAAGCAATATGGGAGGACCTGTCACGAGATGAGGAAGCGGTCGAATCTCCTGATTGGCACCGGGAAGCTCTCCAGGAAACGAAAAGTCGGGTTAATTCGGGAGAAGAGGCTGCAATAGACTGGCACCAGGCAAAAAATGACCTTCGGAAACGATTCGAATGAAAATCAAAGTCCTCTCCTCGGCAATAGAGGATTTGTATGAAGGTCGGAAGTTTTACGAAAAACAGAGAGAGGGACTCGGAGAGTATTTCTTTGATTCCTTATTTTCAGACGTTGATTCTCTTACTCTTTATGCCGGTATTCACGCAAAGGTCTTTGGCTATCACCGCATGTTATCCAAAAGATTTCCCTATGCCATTTATTATACGATGGAGAATGAATCAGTAGTTTTAGTATGGAGAATACTGGACATGCGGCGCAATCCAAAAAAAATCAAGAAATCCCTCGAGTTCTGAGAAGCAAGTTTTTCCCATTAACTTCAAGAAACATATTATCAAATATAAATCCAAAGACAGGTTGAAGACTACGGCTATCATGGCTCATCCCAACAAATGCCCCTCCGGTGCACATTGCCGAAACAAGTGCTGCCATACCAAATAGCAGCCTGCTACTCAGTATGCGGTCACCCATCGCATACATAAGTCAGTTCATTATCCAGATGGCGCCATTTAAAGTCGAGGCATAGGCGACCCAGAGCATATATGGAACCATCAGCCATCCGGCTACAGCGTTTTTCCTGAAAAACAATACGGTTGTTGCGGCAATGGCGGCCAAAAGCAGGAGGATCTCAAAAAATGCCCATCCCGGCTCTTGCATACCGAAGAAAATTCTGGACCACAACCCGTTTAACAACAGCTGGATAAGAAAAGCGGCAATCGCGGCTTTGGCTGCCAAGAATCCAAACCTGTCCCAAACTATCCAGGCAGCGACACCCATCATGGTGTAAAGGGCGGTCCACACCGGGCCGAAAACCCAGCCCGGAGGAGTCCATGCAGGCTGGTTCAGCGCATCATACCAAGCGGCAGGGGCCATGCCCGGCGATACAAGGGCTCCGCTCCAGGCGACCAGGTAACAAATACCGATCCAGAAGACAAGGCCGGCCAATCTAAGAACAGGTTGGCGCACGGAATCAACCCCCATCTAATTGCCATTAATCCGATTGCGCAGCTTGCCGGACGGCTTAAACGTCACCACCCGGCGGCCTTCCAGCATCAAATCATCACCTGTGGCCAGGTTTCTGCCCCGCCTGGGCGGCTTGTCTTTTACGCAAAATTTACCAAATCCGGAAATTGCCAAGTCATTGTTAAGCGTTGTCTCTCAAAATTTCATATACGGCTAAGAACTCTGCATTCTTGGAATTGCGCAAGCCTTGATCCTGAAGTTTTTACGGTGCCATCTAAAAACCAACTTTTTACGAGCGCATAATACTTAAAGAACTCAAAAAGACACATGGCCCAAAAATATAAAAAACAGAATAATAGCTCGGCCTTCCAGAGTTTTAATCAAACTCAGAATCATCAAAACCCAGTGCAACGCTGTTCTCCCGGGCGGCTCGTTGTAGATTTTCATCAAAGCCATCCGGGAATTCGGCGGTGATATCCAGCAGGACAGTTACTGTTACACCGGGTTTGGCGGAAAACAGCTTTATTATTTCATCGTGGATCTGATCAAAGGCCATGCGGCCAGTATGGGGATCAAGTTTGACCGTTCCGTAATATCGGGTTTTCTTTGCTGCTGCCGGCTCATCCTCAGGAATCTCGGTTTCGGTTCCATCTCCGCCAGCCCCAGGCGCTGAACCATCTTCCGCCCCTGGTTGCCCATCAGAAGCCCCAGCGGCCTCTTCCGTAGCGGCGGCCAATGCGGCTTTCGCTGTCTCCAGTTCAACAATCAGCGAGCGTTCATCAATGACGGCATTAGGGCGTTTGCCCAGCTTCAGGCCTTTATAATCGTCTCCATCTTTGCCGTCGGCGTAGCCAAAATAATCCCCGCTTTCCACGCCATCACAAATGGCTTTCTGCAATGTATCAGCCGTCACCAAACGTGGCATATATAGGTAATCGCACAGATATTGCCATAGCGAGCGCGTTTCAATATCTGTCCGGCCTTTGTCCCAGAACCATTTTTTTAAAAGTTCAGATAAATGGATTGGTGACCATTGCTTGATGACAATTTCTTCCCCTACCAGCTTATCCTCAATTCCCTGGATCATACTTTTGCTGGAGCCGTTTAAGGGTATGCCTTCAAATGTTAGCTGATCCGGAATGCCATCTTTCTTGATGGCCTGATGCGGGCAAAGCAGCCAGCGGTAGCATTCACTGACCATCCGGTTTAAACCACTTTCTGCTCCTGCCAGTTGTTTTTCCACCTGCTTAACCTGGAGCACGTCGAGGTTAAGTTTCAGGTTTTCCACATCCTCCTTCATAGATTTCCAGGCCAGATAGGTTTTGACCTGATCCCGAAGGCGGCCAATGCTGTCTTCATCTGCTGCCAGAAAAATCAGCCGATTCTGGTGCTGTCTCGGCTGGGTGCCCCGTGTTTTAAGAATCTGCTCGGCCTCCCCCCGGGCCAGACCGGCCTTCTTTGAATGAGGCTTTTCAGGTGAAATGACGCACAGCCTTAGCTCAAAATCATCAGGAATGTCTGCTGCCGGCGTAAACACATGAATCCCCCCGAAACACCCGCGATTGAGCAGTTGGGAAACCCGTGAGCCAATCTCGGGATTCACCGTATTGACCCGGTTTTGAAACCGCCGCTTGCGCTCCTCCATTTCCCGGCGGAGATTCGGGCGCACGTCAAACCAGTAGCGGCCATCCGCGCTGTTTAGATAATGCAGCCGGTCGGAGAGCCTCTTTAAGGCGTCTCCAATGGTGCTCACCGGCACTTCGGGCTGCACCGCCCCCAGATTGATCCGCTGGATGTCAATGCCGCGTACCATCTGGGCGCTGACACTGGGGGCACTACCCAAGAAAATGGTGCGGGCCACCCGCCTGGCGGCCTGGGCGCTGCCCAGCCGGGGGTCTTTGGTATCGATCTCGGTGGACTGGGCGTTTTCCCCGTCTATATCTTTATCCATGACCGGGTCCCATCCCTGGGGCAGATAATAAATGCTTTCGTTTTTTACATTGCTGTCATAATAGGGAAGCGATCCCGGCATGATCATTAAATCCCTGTTGCCGTCCTTCCATAGATAGAAGTCAAGCACATGGCCGGAAAAAGCGCGGTTCCGATAAACGCATGGGAGTCGGGTTTAACCCTATGTCTGAAAAATGTCAGGATGACAATTTTAGAAAAGGGGGGCCGGAGATTGCTCTAATAAGCGAATCAGGGTTTTTTTGATCAAGCAGTATCTTGATTAAAAATGAATAGAACAGAGATGCTCTTGTATCAACCTGTTCTTTCACTATCTCCCCCGAGGGAACAACATGAACCCTGGTTCGTGGCGAAGGATGCGGCTGAGGTGCTGGGGTATCGGGATGCACCTACAATGACTCGGAATATTGATGAAGAGGATGCTGCTACCCACAATGTGGGTAGCAGGTCAAGCAACGGTGTCCTGCAAAGCCGTGAGCTTACCATCATCAACGAATCCGGCCTTTATACCGCAATCCTCCACAGCCGCAGACCCTGAGGCAAAAGATTTCAAACGGTGGGTCACTTAAGGAAGTGATTCCGTCGATTCGGATATGCGTAGCAGCATGATCTCAATTTTCCGGATTTTTTAATCAAGGCGGTGACAGCATGATGCCATAATCAAGGGATAATTTGTTTTGGGGGTGCTGTCATGATGTCAAAGACCACAAAAAAAGTGTGTGTAGCTTTGGCAGTCTTGAGATCAGTACATGATCCCGGGGTTGGAAATAGGGTTGGAAAATATTCAAATGGGCAAATAAAAAGAGGTTTAAGGTGCGATCTAAGTACTTGATTTTATTTTTTGGTGGTCCCAACGGGGATCGAACCCGTGTTTCCGGCGTGAGAGGCCGGCGTCCTAGGCCACTAGACGATGGGACCTGGTAAGGATGGGCTGAAAAAACCATGAAGCGTTAATCGAGCCCAACATTATTGATAAGTGATGTTTTTGTCAATTAGAATTTTATCCGGGCGTGGTGTCGGGTTTTCGCCCCCGTCTGAAGCCAAGGATCAAATAGACCAGCCAGCCGATAAAGGGCACCAGGGCAATCACGTACCAGATTGCCTTTTCTTTTAAGGTGTTAAAATCCTTGATCGAAATATCCACCAGTGCCCATACGGTCAACAGCAGAAATGGGATGCAGAGCAGAACAAAGGTTCCGGCTGTCTTTAAAGCCATGGGTCAGCCTTTCAGTTTCTCGGAGATCGCAAGAATGGTGTCCACATAATAGCTGCTGTGATTGTAGCGATAGATGACCTTTTCAGCCTTTTCTTTTTCCAGGCCCGGCTCCCAGCCATGTTTTTTTAAATAGTTGGCGATGCTCGCAATGGCATCCCCGTGGTCAAACAGGTTGATCCGGCCGTCGTCGTTGCCGTCCCTGGCATAGACCGCTATGTTGCTCGGCATGAACTGCGCAATCCCTAATGCGCCGGCATAGGAGCCCAGGACGGTGTGTGGGTCAAGTGCCTCCTTGTCAATATGTTCAATAAAGGCCTTCAATTCGCGATATGCCCATTTGGATTTCTGGGCCGCTTTTTTCTCAAACCGTTCCCGGCTGATGTCCACATCGTCGGGCAGGTTCTGCCAGAACCGTTTGCGACCGTCCGGGTCTTCCAGTGCGGCCATTGTGGCCAGTGTGTTTAACACCGAGCGGTCCCCCACATAGGTGCCAAGCCGGGTTTCAACCAGGATTATTGCGGTTATCACGGTTTTATCCACCCCGTAAGCGGCCTCAATTTTTGAGAGTATTTTTTGGTGGGCGTTCAGATAGTCGCGGGCGGATTCAATGGATTTGCGGGATAAAAACTGGTCGTAGTTGAGCGTTGATTCCCGGTGGCGGAAATAGGAGGAAACCCCCTTGATATCAAACTCCAGGGCGGTATTGTCAAAAATTTTCGTGATCAGCGCCGCATCATATTCGTCATTGATCAGGCGTTTTTCCAGTTTTTGAAAAGCCTCCGGCGTGGATTGGGCATGGACTGCTGCCGTCTGGCAGCAAATCAAGGAAAAGAGGCCTGCCGTAAGGATACAGGCTTTGACGAATACAAAAAATGTCACTCTCACAAGTAACCTCCCCTGCTGCTTGCAATGTGCGGTGTGAACGTGATAACTAATGTCTGAATGAAAATTGTCGTTTTCGTTCGGACACTAACTATTATCTGAACGAAAACGGTTGGTTTCTGCCCGGGCCCTGACGCGCCGCCGGGCAGATATATTGGAGCTATCCCGTTTTTTTTCATCATGACGCGAATCATGCGTTGCTTTTATGAATGCCATTGATTGCCCGGCCTGTCAAACTGGAAAGGCAGAAAAACTATATAATATGAAAAAAAATGACCGCATCATATACTGCTGCCAGCAATGCGGGCACCAGAGTCCCAAATGGATGGGCCGGTGTCCGGAATGCGGGGGGTGGGATACGCTTATTGAGGAAAAACCAGTGTCTCCGGATCGGCATGGCAGAAGCGCAAGGGATGCGGCGCGCCAGTCCGCGCCGGTGCCCATCGATGCGGTGGTCCTGGAGGACGAGTATCGGCTGTTGACCGATATCCAGGAGTTTGACCGTGTGCTGGGCGGCGGTATCATCGATGGCAGCCTGGTATTGATCGGCGGCGACCCGGGCATCGGAAAATCCACTTTAATGCTTCAGGTTTTAAACCGCCTGGCTCGAAAAGGCCAAACCGTGCTTTATGTGTCCGGGGAAGAATCCCTGCGGCAGCTCAAGATGCGCAGCCAGCGGTTGG
>P_1C_Sed_2_UnCtyDRAFT_1000534_pt1 | contig 11540 bp, 6 predicted proteins | sample Pon1CUnioCityCA_4_FD_10229 | JGI IMG/M metagenome (IMG submission 10229) | reverse complement strand
ACTTCGCGGGCCGCGGCTTCGGGACGGGCCGTCTGCCCTTCTTCGCTTTCCGCGGCCGGCTCCCCGGCGAGAAGATGGGCGTAGCGGTGCTCCTTTCTTCCCGGCTGCCTTGGAAGCCGGGTGATGAGCTTCATCTCGGCAAGGTTGTCAATGGTCTCCTGCACTTCGTCAAGACCGGAAAACTCGTACATCCTGCCGGTGCGGCCCCTGATCTCTCCCACCGTCTGCGGTCCTCTCAAAAGAAGAACGCACAGTACCCCGGTCTCCTTCTTCAAGATGTTCATGAGATGGGAGAAATTCTGGCCGTACTTCGGCACCCGGCCGGATGACATGTCCTGATAGACAAGCCTTTTTTCGCGAAGGCCGTCCAGGGTCCGGTAAACGGTTTTTTCGTCGTAGTTGACCACCGGCTCCCGGTTCGACTTCTGGTTGCAGGCATTGACCAGGGCGTTCAGGGTAAGAGGATAATACTCGGGAGTGGTCAGTTCCTTTTCCATCAGAGCGCCCAGGACCCGGACCTCGTACTCGTCAAGTATGAAATCCAACGAAAAAGCTCCTTTACGGGGTCGTGCCCCCTTGTTATGGTATTTTATGTTCCCTTTGCAGCACGGCCAAATTAGCACAAAGAGCGCTTATGTAGCAAGCGAAAAGGGACGGAGTGCAGTAATTTTCAATTTTGTAATTAGTTCCTCTTGCGAAACTCCGAATTTGGAGTGCGAAAGCTTGCTTTCGCTTTAACAAGTTCCGGCTTGCCGGAACTTAAAACAGGTGGCTAATGTATTGCGGGCCTCTCGTGGAGCGGATTGCCGGGAAGCAAGCTTCCCGGCAGACAAAGCGGCGGCAAGCCGCCGCACTCCAAATTTTCCGCCAAAAGCAGTCAGGGCTTTTCTTTCGCAACGGGAACTAATTAAGCTCTTTTCGTGAAATTGTCGGCATTTTTCTTATAATGGTATGCTGTAGTCAAAATTAAGAGAGGACTGAAAAAAATGTCGTTGGAACTTCCCAAGCTCTACTCGCCAAAGGAGATAGAAGGCAAGGTTTACGAACGCTGGCAACAGGCCGGCGCTTTTTCCGCGATTCCGGACGGCCGTCCGCCGGAGCGCCGTTACATTATCATGATGCCTCTTCCCAATGTTACGGGCGCGCTTCACATGGGCCATGCCATGGACAACGTTATGCAGGACCTGCTCATCCGGCTTCACCGGATGAGGGGAGACAATACGCTGTGGCAGCCGGGCACTGACCATGCCGGCATTGCCACCCAGGCGGTAATCGAAAAGCGTCTTTACGAGCTGGAGGGCAAGACCCGTCACGATATCGGACGTGAAGCTCTTGTCGAGCGGATTCTTGCCTGGAAGGACGAGTATCAGCAGCGGATCGTCCATCAGCAGCAACAGATGGGCTGCTCCTGCGATTGGGGCCGCCAGCGTTTTACCATGGACGAAGTATGCAGCGCCGCGGTGTACGAGACCTTTTTCCGGCTCTTCTCCGACCGTCTGATCTACCTTGGTCTCCGGCTCGTAAACTGGGACTGTCATCTTCAGACCGCGGTGTCCGACGACGAGATTTACTACGAGTCGGCCCAAAGCCATATGTGGTACCTGCGCTATCCCGTAATCGGTCCGGGGGAAGGCGGGCCGGAGTACGTGGTGGTGGCCACTACCCGGCCGGAGACCATGTTCGGCGACACCGCGGTGGCCTGTCATCCCGACCCGGCAGGCGCACTGGAAGAGCGGATTGTCGAGCAGGAGAACAAGCTAAAGCAGTCCGCTGAAAAGGACCGGGAGTCCGCCCAAGCGGAGTTGAACAGGCTTAAGGCCCGAAAGACGGAGGTGCTGCCGCTTCTGGTCAAGCTTTCCGAAATGGCGAAAGAAGGCAGAACAGTCCTCCTGCCTTTGGTGGACCGGGAAATTCCCCTGGTCCTGGACGAATGGGCCAAGCCGGAGTTCGGGTCGGGCTGCGTCAAGATCACGCCCGCCCATGATCCCAACGACTACGAAGTCTGGCAAAGACACCTGGACGAGATCGGCGCCATTAACGTGCTGAACGCCGATGGTACCCTGAACGACCATGCCGGTCCCTGCGCGGGCATGGACCGCTTTGCGGCCCGCGACAAGGCGGTGGCCGACCTGGAAGAGAAGGGCCTGCTCGACCATATCGAAGACCATGAGCTGGACCTTTTATATTCCGACCGGTCGAAGACGCCTATCGAGCCCTATCTTTCCAAGCAATGGTTCGTGAAGATGGGCGACGTTGACGGCGGCATAAGAATGGGGAAGGGAACGGACAAGGAGTTTACTTCATCCGGCCTTGCCCAGGCGGCAATGGACGCCGCGGACCCGGCATGGCAGACGAAAAGCGGGCTTAACCTTACCTTCCATCCGGAACGCTACACCAAGGTCTACACCAGTTGGCTTTCCGAAAAACGGGACTGGTGCATCAGCCGTCAGCTCTGGTGGGGACACCGCATCCCGGTCTGGCTGGCCACCCTTGACGACAAGGCCCAAGTCGATGAGCTTTTAAAGAAGATGCCCGTTGATCTGGACCGCCTCTTTGTGTGGGTCACCGATTCCATGGGCCTCCATTGCGCCCCTGCCGAGCTTGGCGCCAGAGACGACATGGAAGGGCCTTTTGAAGTGCTGGCCTGCCTGCGCCATCCTTCCCACTGCCGGGAGCTCGCCGAAAAGCTGGAAAAACTGGGGTTCCGTCACGACCCCGACGTGCTGGACACCTGGTTCAGCTCGGCGCTGTGGCCTTTCAGCACGCTGGGCTGGCCCGACCCGGACAACGCGCCGGTGGAAGAAGGACAGACGCCACTCGGCGGACTTGACGGCCGGCCCGACTCTTTCAATTACTACTATCCGGGCTCCTGCCTGGTGACGGCCCGCGACATCATTACTTTGTGGGTCGCCCGCATGGTGGTCATGGGTCTTTATTGTCACGGCGACGTGCCTTTTACCGACTGTTTCGTACACGCCAAGATACTCGACGGCAAGGGCGAGACCATGTCGAAGAGCAAAGGCAACGGGATAGACCCCGTCGACATCATCGACTATTACGGCGCCGACGCCATGCGCTACCTGCTTTGCGAGATGGAGACGGGCATGCAGGACATCCGTCTGCCGGTCCAGGCGGTTTGCCCCGAGTGCGAAGTGCAGGTCGAGTTGTCGGAGGCAAGCCACGGCAAAACGATCTTTACCTATATATGTACTTCCTGCGGCAAGGAGTTCGACGTTTTGGGCACCATGCCGGAGATAAAAAAGGCGGTCCTTATCAGCGAAAGGTTCGAGAACGGCCGGGCCTTTTGCAACAAGCTCTGGAACGCTTCCCGCTTCGCGATCATGAACCTGTCGGGTTTCGAGTACCGTCTTTTTTCATACGAGGAACTGGAGGCTGAAGACCGGTGGATATTGTCTCGTCTTGCCGCGGCCATTTCCGAGGTCTCCGGCAAACTGGACAACTATCATCCCGCTGACGCCATAAAGGCGGCCCGCAACTTTTTCTGGGGAGAGTTCTGCGACTGGTACCTCGAGTTCATCAAGCCCCGCATGCAGGACCCGGAAAAATCGGTGATGGCGTCCCAGGTGCTGGTAGTGTGCCTGGACCAGATAATCCGGCTTCTCCATCCTTTTCTTCCTTTCATCACTGAAGAGCTCTGGTCATATCTCGGAGAGTACGCGCCGGAGCGTGGCGTGGACAGCGGGCTTGAATGCGGGGGAATGTGCATCCACGCCGCCTGGCCGGTCAACCGTCCGGAATGGCGTGACTTCGAGATCGAAGAAAGGATTGCACGGGTGCAGGAGATCATCTCCCGCTTTCGCGAGCTGCGGGCAAGACACGATATCGCGCCCCGCAAAAGGCTGCCCTGCCTTATCAAAACAAACCCCGACCACAGCGAAGACCTTTATAAGTTCGCCCACCTTATCTCCGACCAGGCGTTCGCCTCCGAGATCGAGATTTGCACGGAAGACAGGTGCCTGGAAAACGAGGTGGTCTATTCCACGCCCGAAGCCGAGCTTCATCTCGGCGGTGTCACCGACCCCGAAAAGGAAAAAGAGCGGCTCGAAAACCAGCGCAAAAAAATATCGAAAGACCTGGAAGTGAGCCACAAAAAGCTCGGCAACGACAAGTTCCTCCAAAAGGCGCCCGCCGACGTAGTGGAAAACGAAAAGCGCAAGGCGGAAGAGATGGAGTCACAGCTTTCCGCCATCGAGGCCCGCCTGAAGGCGCTCGCAGGCTAGTGTCTTGTCAAAAGCTTTTTGGGGAACAGAAAATAATCGCGGACGAGCGTCTTCAGTCGCGACTAAGGTCGCTCGCACTAAGAACTGTTTTTTTGTGAACGATAAAAACAATTGTGAACAAGTACTACGCTTACTGGGGGCTGCAACCGGACTTTTTACGAAGGCATCACTATTTACGATTTCTTCTTTTCGGGGTCTGCTACCTCTTCGATTTGTGAGTAGAGCTCGGCGGGCTCGAAAGGTTTCTGGATAAAACCGGCCAGACCTTTTCCGTTGAAGCGGGAGATGGTTTCCTCTTCGCTGTAGCCGCTGGAGAGGACCACCTTGACATGGGGGTCGATTCTTCTCAGCTCCCGGAAGGCTTCGTCTCCTCCCATGCGCGGCATGGTCAGATCGAGCACCACTACGTCAATGTCGTCCTTTTTTTCCCGGAACTTTTCTACAGCCTCGACACCGTCGGCTACCGTCAACACTTTGCAGTTGTATTTTTCCAGGACCAGTTGACAAACGTTTCTTACCGAGTCCTCGTCGTCAGCAACCAGCACGGTGTATGACCGGATGGGCGCGATCTTTTCTGCGGCATTGGCCGGCTGTTCCGAAACTTCGGCCACCGGAAACAGCACCTTCATGGTGGTGCCCCTGCCGGGCTCGGAGTAGACCTTGACGGCGCCGGAATGGGAGCGGACGATACCCAGCACCGCTGCCAGCCCGAGTCCCCTGCCGGTAAACTTGGTGGTGTAGAAGGGGTCGAAAATTTTGGACACCATTTCTTCGTCCATGCCGCAGCCGTTGTCGCAGACCTCGAGGTATACGTAGAACCCGGAAGGAAGCCCTTCGTCCAGAAAGACACCGGAGAGGTATTGCTGGTCGGCCTGGACCACGCCGGTGGTCACGGATATGGTACCGCTTTTTTCTCCGAGGGCCTCCGACGAGTTGGTGACCATGTTCATGATGACTTGCCTGACCTGGTCGGGATCGGCCTTGATGCGGGGAAGGTTTTCGGAAAGGCGCATTTTGAGAACGGCCTTTTTGGATATGGTATGGTTGAGCAGGTGCTCCATTTCTTCGAGCAGGAAATTTATGTTAATGGCTTCGATTATGAACTTGCCTTTGCCGGAGTAGGCCAGGAGCTGCTTGGTCAGTTCAGCGGCCCGGTTGGCGGCGTTTTCGATCTCCTTCAATGAAAAGCGGGCCGGCGATTCCGGCGGCAGCTCGTTATGGGCCAGGCTGGCGTTGCCGAGGATGACCATTAAAAGATTGTTGTAATCGTGGGCAATGCCTCCGGCAAGCACTCCCAGGCTCTCCAGTTTCTGGGCGTGGAGTATCTGGTTTTCCAAAAGCTTTCTCTGCCGCTGTTGCAAGTCCCTTTCCAGGCGGGCGTGAAGCACCGGCCCTATATACTCGGCCACCCGGCATAAAACATCGAGCTCGCGTTCTTCATAGTCCCTTTCCCGCTCGCCGATTACTATACAGCCGACGGGGCTGCCGTGATGGGAAAGCGGAGCGATCATGGCCCGCTCAAACAATATTCCGCCAGCAGAAACAGGGCCTTCCTCCCCGGAGAGAATTATCGGCTTTAGCTTATTCAGCGCTTTGTTCAAAGGGTCCGCCAGTTCGGATCGGGGAATGCGGGGAAGGCCGTTTTTTTCGGAGAGCGGACAGGAATTGTCGATGATCTCGGCGGCCACAGTCAGGTCGCCGTCTTCGTTTAAGTATCCGAACATTCCGGAGGCGCTTTGAAAAGAGTCGAGAAGGACGGCGAGGACTTCGGAGTACATGGAGGAGTCGGATTGGGTGAGCATTATTTCATTAACGCGGTTTCTTATGGTCAGCTCTTCTTCGGCGCGTTTTCTGTCGGTGATGTCCCGGAAAAGCCCGAGAAGGTAGGTCTTCTCGCCGATCTGTTGGGCCGCAGCGCTGATCATGACGGGTACGCGGCCGCCGTCGGCACGGAGGACCTCGGCGTCCCGGGCCACATCTGGGGACTCCAAGTGGAGGCGGACGCCTTGTTCGGCTTTTTGTCTCCAGTCCGCAGGATGGAGTTCGGTAAAGTGCTTGCCCTCGATCTTCTCGCGGGGAAGCTGCATGAGCTTTTCCGCCTGACGGTTGGCCTCCACAATCCGGCCTGTGTCCGGGTCGGCCAGAAAGGCGGCGTCGTTCATGTTTTCAAAAAGGGCCCTGTACTTGCGCTCCCGTTCCTTGACCGCTTCCTCGTACTCCTTGCGGCGGGTGATGTCGATCAGCATGGCGGTGGCATGCTCAAACTCGCCTTTTTCGTTGTAACGGGGCGCCGCGGAAACCAGGGCGTGAAAATCGCTTCCGTCCTTTCTTATAAAACAGAACTCCCGCTTTTCTTTTCTTTGCGTGTCCGTCAAGCCGGGAAAGGCATCTTCCAGACACTCGTCATGGACGAACTCGAGAAAGTTTCTGCCGATAATCTCTTCCGCGAAGCACCCCAACATCTCGGACATGCGTTCGTTTATGAAGATGGTCTTGCCCTCGGAGTCGAACTCCCAGATACCTACTTCCGCGGCCTCCAGTATCCAGCGGTACCGCTCTTCACTCTCCCGAAGGACCTCTTCGGCCTGTTTGACCTCTACATTCGACCTGTCAAGTTTGTCAACCAGATTCCGAAGCGCTTCCAGCTCTTTTAAGAGCTCTTCCTTGCTTTTGTCTTCACCGTTCATGTAACGCTCCCGGAAATATTGCTATACCCCTAAAATAACATTTGTCATCAAAAAAGCAAAGCGAATATCTAAAAATTGTATCGAAAATTATAGCGTGAATACTTGTCAGCGGTTAAAAAAGCGGGCATGCCGGATAATCTTCTCATTTGGAAGGAAAGATAATGAAATGAAAAACATAGCGCGAGTAAAGTCTCGTGAACCACAAAAAAATCGTACAATCAGGGCCCGGCTATCTTTTCGGCACGTGGCGGTTTTTTGCCGGCCAGAAACCGCTCGATAAGACGCGAGCACCATTTTACGTCCCTGCCTCCGCTGAACTTGTATCCGTTGACGATAAAGGTGGGCGTGGCGTTGACGCCGGCGCGATGGGCGTCTTCAATGTCCTTTTGAACGGCGGCCTTGGTCCTCGCACTTTCCATGCATGCTTGAAACTCGTTTCCGTCCATGCCTTCTTTCTCGGCGATCTTTAAAAGCAGCTCTTCGTCAAGCGTTCCCCTTTTGGCGACCACGTCCCACAGTTTTCGGGAATAGCTTTGATGACGGCCTTTTTGAAAAGCGCACTCTGCGGCCCGGGCGGCTTCGCAGGCGTTTATGTGCATGGGCACTGAAACGTAGGGGTTGCACTGCGGCTCCAGTGGATAGCTTTTATGGACGTATCTTATCTTGCCTTTATATTTTTCGAGGAGTATCTCGATCCGTTGGTGCATGCGATTGCAGTGGGGGCATTCGTAATCGCTCCATTCGATAATGGTGACGGGCGCCCGGTAGGGTCCGATGGAAGGGTCTTGGGACAGGTCTATATCCACACCCTTTACCAGCTTCAAGGTCTCCGGTTTATTGGTATGGCTGTAAAAGAAAGCAAGGCCCCCGGAGGCGACCACTATCACAAATATCAGAAAAGCGAGCTTGACCTTGTCCTCCGTCAGGTAGCGCCATTCCTCCCGACGGCGCGAAAGCCATTCTCGAACAGGCCGGGCCAGCGGCAGGGAGGCAAAGAGAAGGCCCAGGTTTACAAAATAAAGGGACGTGCAATAAGCGCAAAAGGTGCCGATACTAAAAGCGGAGATGTAAGCCAGGTACGCCGAATAGACGACCGACCATGCTGCAATAATGATTATGTAATCGGCAGTCCGGGAAGCGCGGCTTTGAGTCCCCTTGATAAGTCCGGGAAGCGCAAGCGCCCCAAAGAGAAGATAGGTAAGTATTGCCCAGACAGGCACGGGCAAACCGAGAAACATTGACTCCCGGCTCAAGGCCACGGCATTGCAGTCCATGGCCCGGGCGACGTGACAGGAGAAAGGATGGAAGGGGTCTTCGCTTACGGTAAGATGGATGACCAGCAGCTCGATGGAAAAGCCGAGGCCCAGCAGGGCCAGAAAAAGGCAATAGGCGTAAAAGCGTTTTTTATTGACTGGACGGTTTCGCATGTCGCTCTATTTACAAGGCCCGGTTTAAAACAGGAAGCATAGTCCCAGCTTGGCCAACGCTCCGGCAAGGGGCGCCAGGATATTGTCGTCCACAAAATCGAAGGGCAGACTCTCGAAAATGGCGGCCACCATGGTTGACGCAAAACAGATAAAAGCGATCATTGAAAATGACAGTGTCCGGATATGATCAAGCACTCCGGTCCCCTGCCATAAAAAGCTCGAGGCCTCGGCGTTGCCAAGGGTAAACATGAAAAAGAACAGAGAACCAAAAGTGCCCATGACAAGGAAAGCCCCCATGCCCTCATAGGTCTTGTTCCTGTTCCATTGCAGGGGATTTTTCCCGAAAAACTTGCCGATCAAGGTGGCGAACCCGTCGCCAAAACTCAAGGTCGCCCATTGCGAGACGGCTATGGGCAGGGGGAAAAAAAGCATGAGGAGCAGCACGGTCACCGGATAGGAAAGCATGCCTCTCGAGTAGCCGGTCCGCTTTTCTTCCTCCCGGAAAGTGAAACGGAAAAAACGCGGCATGCCCACCGCGTTCCATATGAACGCAATGGCGGCAAAAGCTATGCCATACCACCAACCGAACCACCGCAAAGGCAGGGCGAGAACAACCACACCGATATGAAGGCCCTTCCGGACAAGCTCCCGCGCCCAGTAAGGAAGGTCGTAAACACGCGACCACAAACCGGACACAAAGGAAACTATAAAAGACCTGTCGGGCGCTGCCGGCGATGCCGCCTCTTCAATTTCAACAGCCTCGCCCCGGCTTTCAAGGCTGCTATCTTTGTGTTCCAACTCTTCTCGCCCGTCCTTTTCATTCATTAATAAACAAAACCCAGTCTATTAATATAACCTATGACCACTGAAAAACTAAATCTTTGTGAAATAATGTCCATACTACATTAGCAAGATTAGATTGAACAACAATGCGGAAGGTTCCTGAAAAATAACTTCAGTCCACCGGGTAACCTGCTCTTAAAACGGAAGGACCTTGTCTCTTGACCGCTGACGGTCAGGCCGGTAATTGGGGATTGGCTCTCACGGGTTTTATATTGTCGATTTCTTGCCGGTGCCGTTTATTGTTAAATTTTTATCGACAACATGTCAAATTTACTTACATCTTTGCAAGGACTCTGATGGCCCCGAAGATATCTTGAAGATAATATGGTTTGGATTCAATAAGTTGCGAATTAATAATTTTTCTGTCCTATTTGGCGTCATTATTGCTTCCATTACCAACAAGGAAAAAATCTGAAACTATTGGCCTGTTTTCGACTCTAAACAAAGAGATTGAAGGTTTTTGAAACCATAAACCCAAGGACTGAGGAAAAGACGCGAGAAAAGGGGGAGTCATGGAAGTTAAGTTAGCTATTTTAAACAAAGTTTCTTCCACCCCCCGCCGGCTTGAGCCCAAGGAAGTGGAAAGCGAAGTCTGTAAAGAGACAGGAGCGGGCGAAGAAAAAGTTAAGCGGGCCATGAACGAACTGGTTTTGGAGGGAAAGCTCGAATTCACCTTTTACGGCAAGAACTACGTGGAACTGCCCGTATCTCTTCTGAAACCCGGCCAAGCCGTCCAGGGATTGAAGACCTCCTGGTAGCAGTCCAGGACTATTGCCGTCCCTTTTGGAGCATTCCAAAGAGGGGACGGGAAGACTGATGCCTTAAATACCTTCCCCATTTCGGAACATCCGGAATAAGCGTACTTGCCCTGATCAGGCAATAGCACAAGCCCCTCTGCAATCAAGTGTCATATCGAAAAAATGACTGTCATATTTCGGCTTTACCTTGACAAGGACCGGACTTGTAAAGTAGATTACAATCAAAAGAGCTTAGTCAAAAGGGGCTTTGCCGTCAGGGAGGTAAGATGCCATGAGCGATGAAGTTTATTATCGGCTGCGGGATTTTCTGGACAAGCTGCCGGGAGGGTTCCCTTCCACGGAAGAGGGGACTGAAATAAAGCTTTTGAAGAAGTTTTTCACCCCCGAAGAGGCGGATATCGCCCTCCATCTTCAGCCTCTGCCCGAGCCTCCCGGGAAGATAGCCGAGCGCATGGGTCGGGACCCTGCCGAGATTTCCGAGAAACTGGAGGACATGGCCAAGGCCGGTTCCATCTACCGCATCCGCATGAACGGCGGGCCCCTCTACATGGCCATACAGTTTGTGGTCGGTATTTACGAGTTCCACTTGAACGGCATTGACAGGGAGACCGCCGAGCTTATGGAGGATTATCTTCCCCGCCTTTCCCGGGTATGGAAGGACACATCCACCAAGCAGCTCCGGGTCTCGCCTTCCGTTGCCGCAGTGGACACCGCACCTGCGGTCGAGACCTATGACAACATCCGCGACCGGGTCAAAGAACAGACCAGCCTGGCTGTGGCCGAGTGCATCTGCAGAAAGGAACAGGACCTGCTCGGGTTCCAATGCGAAAGGCCGTGGGAGGTGTGCATGACTTTCGGCCACGCTGCCGAATATTACATCGAAAACGGAATCGGACGAAGGATCGACATCAACGAGGCTCTCTCCATACTGGACAAAGCTGAAGAAGCCGCATTGGTGCTCTCGCCCAGCAACACCCGCGAGCTTATGAACGTCTGTTGCTGTTGCGGATGTTGCTGTGGAATACTCCGAAACCTCAAACAATGGGACGAGCCCGCCAACCACGTTCATGCAAGCTTCCAGGCAAAAATCGACCCCGAGCTGTGCTCCGCCTGCGGCACCTGCGAAGAGAGGTGTCAGATAGAAGCCGTCATAGAGGGAGACGTCTACAAGATAGACGAGATGCGCTGTATCGGCTGCGGGCTCTGCGTCAATCATTGTCCGGAAGAAGCAATAATCCTCGTCGAGCGGCCCCGCGAAGAACCGCCCAAAAACATGCCCGAGATGGGCATGAAAATCATGAAGGAACGAGGAATGCTCTGATAATAAATCTCCATATCAAAAAGCGCGCCTCGATCCTCAAACAAGGCCCATGGGAAGCGTCAGCAACTTTTGTTTTGCACATCGCCATAGATTCGATAAGGCGATTTCTACTTCAATTAAGCATTGTCATCTGGCTTTTGTATGATATTGGCATCAATTATTTCTTTTGAAACTAATATCTCTATATATTCTTCTTCATCCATAGGACAACTTAATAAGTCGAATGCTTGCTGCATGTTGTCCAATCCAAGTGTTTTTCTATT
>P_1C_Sed_2_UnCtyDRAFT_1000533_pt1 | contig 11545 bp, 9 predicted proteins | sample Pon1CUnioCityCA_4_FD_10229 | JGI IMG/M metagenome (IMG submission 10229) | reverse complement strand
GCAATCTTTGGCACCACGGATTATGCACAAACCATTGAGTCTCTGAAAAAATTGATAGGTGAATGATCATGCAACGCAAAATTCTTGTCATCCATGGACCGAACCTCAATATGTTGGGCCGGCGGGAACCTGAAATCTATGGCGCCCAAACACTTTCCGGGATCAACCAGGCCATGGCGGATCATGCCAGAGGCCTGAATATGGTTCTCACCGCATTTCAATCCAATCATGAAGGCGAAATTGTCGAGGCCATTCAGGCAGCCCCGGATGAAAAATTTCAGGGAATTATCATCAATCCGGCCGCATACACCCATACGAGCGTGGCCATCCGCGATGCGGTATTATTGCTGGAACTGCCGGTTATCGAGGTGCACCTGTCCAATATTTACAAGCGGGAAGCCTTCAGGCAGCGTTCCATGCTCTCCGATGTGGTCTCCGGCCAGATCGCCGGATTTGGTGCCAACAGCTACCTGCTTGCCCTAAATGCCATGACAGGTCTTTTTCCAAAGGATGGCTGCCGTCAAAACGCCGAGCCTGAATGATCGCCTTATGTCCCGGTTGAAACGCCCTCGCCTTTTTCCTGCCGGCATCATCGCCGCCGGATTACTCTGCGCCCAGGTGGTTTTTACCCTTTTTGTCTATCAATCCAACCGTTCTTTATTGAAAAAGCTTGAGGCCATTGCCGCTGCCGGGTACCTGCCGGTTCCAAACACCAAGATCATGGCCGGCTTGGATGGATTCCAAACCGCGTTCTGCGGCGGCCTCTTTTTCACCTTAACCGCAGGCGCCGCACTGAGCCTGGCAGCTTTTTGCATCGCCTGCCTGTGGCATCATGCGGGGAAAAGGCGCCTGGCGATGCTCCCCCCCATCCTCATCTTTTGGGGCATCGGGATTTACCACATTGCCGCGCACAGCCACAATCTGTTATTGAGCGCCGCATTCCTGCTCATTCCTGCCATTGTGGCCGGACTTACCCTCAAATGGCTCTTTCCCGAAAACAGACAATCTTCGTGGTGGAAACCGGCGCTTTTGCATGGTCTCGTAATTCTGGCCATTGCCGGCATCTGGCTGCCGCATTGGAGTTCGAATGTATTTATCAACATCCGGGATCAACTGCTTTTAACCAACCCCGCGGGCCGGGCGATCAATTCCTTTTACTATCGCTATACCCTGTATCCGGCGGAAGCATTTAAGGCCCTGTACCAAAAACAACTGAAAACCGCCCAAATCCGGGTGACGGATCAAAAACTGACCGAACGGCTGGACAAAACGCTGCGGCGGCTGGATTATTTACCGGTTCAAAGGCGGATGGGCAGAATGGAAGCTGATTTGACAGTCCGTCACAAGGGCAATGAACTCTTGCTGAAACACAGGGGGAAAACCGTCTTACAACTTCGCCCCACCCGATTTTTCAGATCACCTGAATCTTTCCTGAAAACTTTTTCATTAAAAATCGATAGGTTACATCATTTCCGCCAGTTCACGTTTTTGAGTCTGATAACCGCATCACCGCTGCTGCTTTACCTGCTGCTCTACACCCTGGTTTTAAACGGGCTGATTCTTCTTTCATGGGGAAGAAAAGCAGAGCTTGTTTCTGCGCTTATCTGCCTGGTAATTGCTGCCGCCATCGCCGCTTCCCTTTATTCCCTATCAAAAGGGGCAAAGGGCGCATACAACCAGGCTGAAATCCGGGCCCGGCTGCAGTCCGAGGACTGGCAGGCCCGCGTTGGCGCGATGAAAACAATTCTTAGCGCGGAGACGGATGCCAATAATTATGAAGGCGCCATTATTCGCCTGAAAAATAGCGACTGGACAGCCGAGCGATACTGGATGGCCAAAGTTTTATGTGAAAGTGATTCTGAAAAGACTTTCCAGGGGTTGATTCAATTGTTAAATGATCCCCACCCCAATGTGGTCTGCGCCGCCCTTTACAGTCTGGGCCGCCGCAAGGACCCGGCTGCCATTGCCCCCATCCGGGGTATTCTGGTTTCTTCGGATCACTGGTACATACAGCTCTACGCCTATAATGCATTAAAGGAGCTCGGATGGAGTCAACCCGCATCGGATTAAAACCGGTTTTAATAGCTTTAACGGCCGTGGCTGCCATGGAAGCTGGCGGACGCTGGCTCCAGGCTGAGCCGTTGCTGGCAACCGGTCTGATCCGATTGATAGACATAATTATAATTTCAGGGTTGGCCTTTTGGTTCCAAAAAAATCTTGGCGGGATTGGCCTCTGTGGAAAAACAGCCGTTGCGGGGCTGCGGACCGGGGTTTTCTGGTCAGCTGTTTTTGGATGCCTGGTTCTTGCCGCCGCCGTTAGTCTATCGATTGGCGGCATCCCTGTCCTGCCCCTGTTCCGGGCTTCGCTGCCTGCATCCCAACAACAGCTCATCCTGCTTTTCATTGTAGGCGGGGTGATCGGACCAGTTGCCGAGGAACTTGTCTACCGCGGGTTGATATATACCTTTCTGCGACAGTGGGGGATTATTATCGCCGTATCCGGCAGCACCCTGCTGTTTGTCCTGTCTCATTTGCCTGGCTCCGCCATTCCGGTACCCCAGTTAGTGGGCGGCATTGTATTCTGCCTCGCCTATGAGCGCTCCAAAAGCCTTATCGCCCCCATTATCATTCACATGCTGGGAAATACGGCGCTTTTTTCACTCGCCCTGGCCCATCAATTACTAATGTTTGCATAATTCTATAGACACGTGTTCAATCTCGTAGATACTATGAGGAAGCATTTGCACGCGGATATTTGTTTTGCTGTTGAAAGCACAGGCAGAATGCCGATTTTCGGCATCCCCCCTATTGGAGGTGTTCGCGCAAAATGTGCAGCATCCGTCGTACCGGTTCGGCCGCTCCCCACAGCAACTGATCGCCCACGGTGTACAGGGTCAGGTATTCAGGCCCTATATTCAGATTCCGGATGCGGCCGACAGGAACGCTCAGCTTTCCGGTAACCGCTGCCGGCGTGAGATGCTGCATGGTTTCTTCCTTGGTGTTGGCAACTACGGTTACCCAGTCATTGGCGGCAGCAATAATGGATTCGATTTCATTTACCGGAACTGCTTTGTTTAATTTTATGGTCAGGGCCTGGCAATGGCAGCGCATGGCCCCAATTCGCACACAAATGCCATCAATCGGTATGGGCGGCTGGCAGTTCAGGATTTTGTTGGTCTCTGCGTATCCTTTCCATTCCTCCTTGGACTGACCGTTTTCCATGGCACTGTCAATCCACGGAATGGCGCTGCCGGCCAATGGGACGCGGAACTGATCAACCGGAAAACCACTGTCGTGCATGGTGTCGATCACCCGACAATCGATGGCCTGAATTGCTGAGGCCGGATCGCTGAGCAGGTCTTCTGATCCATTGCCGATGGCTGCCATCTGGCAGACGAGTTCCCGCATATTTTTGGCCCCGGCCCCTGATGCGGCCTGATAAGTCATGGAAGTGAGCCATTCGACGAGATTTTCCCGAAAGAGCCCGCCGATGGCCATTAGCATCAGGCTGACAGTACAATTGCCGCCGATAAAATTTTTTATCCCGTTCTGAAGCGCGCCGTCAATCACCTTTCGATTGACGGGATCCAGAACAATGACACTGTCCTCAGCCATTCGAAGCGTGGATGCGGCATCCACCCAGAACCCCTTCCATCCGGCAGATCTTAGCTTCTCATATACGGACTTCGTGTAATCGCCGCCCTGGCAGGTCATGATCACATCCATTTCAGAAAGTGCATCCAGATCACGCGCGTCCTTTAGCGGCGGAATGTCAACGCCGATCTCCGGACCCTTCTGGCCGACCTGTGAAGTCGTGAAAAAAATCGGGGCAATCCCCTGGAAATCATTTTCCTCCGACATGCGCGCCATTAACACGGAGCCGACCATCCCCCGCCATCCGACAAAACCTACCTTAAGCATTGGGTTGTCCTTTCATTGACTTTTTTTTGGAACCATCATACTTGGAGATTATTCTAAAGTGTTCAATTTATAAAATCTAATAAATAATTGTCAATATAAAGATTCCGGTTGAGAACGCGGCATTAATCCCCTATAATACATGTCTTCATTGATGCGACCGAGGCGTTTCTTAAATGTCTTGTTGCATTTAAACCCATGAAATAACGACGCGATCAATATGCCCATCTACGAATATAATGCATTGAATCTCAAAGGCAAAAACGTATCTGACATCATTGATGCCGACAGTATTGCAGCCGCCCGCCAGAAGCTGCGTTCGGCAAATATATATCCGATCTCCATTAAAGAGGTCTATGAGCGCGAGGCGAAAAAGGAAAGTCGACTCTCCGCGATCCTTACCCGGCCGTTGTCCGCCCGCGTCAAACCGGCTGAACTGTCAATGATGACCCGCCAACTGGCCACTCTGCTTGGGGCGGGATTTCCCCTCGTGTCGGCTATATACACGCTGGTGCCGCAAGCCTCTTCAACGGCTTTCAAACGAATACTGTCACAGATCAAAGATGCCATCGAGGAGGGCAGCAGCTTTGCCGAAGCACTGGCCCAATATCCGGACACATTCTCGGATATCTATATCAACATGGTCAAATCCGGTGAAACCTCCGGCACTCTGGAACTGGTCCTGCAACGGCTGGCTGACATCACCGAGCGTCAGCAGGCCCTGACCCACCGGATTCGCTCGGCAATGGCCTACCCCATATTGATGTTCATCATTGGTGTTATCGTTTTGTTTGTGCTTCTCACCTATATTGTGCCCAGCATTACATCCATATTTACGGACATGGGCCAGGCATTGCCGGCCCCTACCCGTTTTTTGATCGCAAGCAGTGAGTTCCTGAAGAGCGCCTGGTGGCTCCTGCTTTTAGGGATATTCGGTTTGGTGCTTGCATTTCAGCGCATTAAAAAAACAGATGCCGGGCGATACCGGTGGGATCAACTATTGCTTAAATTGCCGGGCTTAGGCGGTTTGATCCGGAAATTGGTGGTTGGCCGGTTCTCCCGAACCCTGGCAACGCTTCTGGACAACGGGGTCGCGCTTTTAACGGCGCTAAATATTGTGAAAAATGTTGTAGGCAACCGTTTGGTGGCCGACACCATTGAATATGCCGCCCGGGAAGTGGAAAAAGGAAACAGCCTGGCCCGGGCCCTGTCGGCATCAGATATCTTCCCGCACATCGCCATCCAGATGGTGCAGGTTGGAGAACAGAGCGGGGAACTGGAAAACATGCTGGGAAAAGTTGCTGATATTTACGAGACCGAAGTGGAAAATACCGTTTTGAGCCTCACCACACTTTTGGAGCCGGCTATCATCTTGTTCATGGGGGTTGTCGTGGGATTTATTGTTCTCTCTATTTGCCTGCCCATCTTTGAGATGAACCAGTTAATCCGGTGATGGCCCTGCAAAAATCCATTTAAAGTCATCCTTAAGGCGGTTAACTGCCTACCATCGATACGTAAAGGATAACAGCAGCCCCGGGGTATCCGCTCTGTCTGAAATGCCTAAAGAAAATCGCTCTGCTTTTATGTCCGCAATGTATTGGTTGTATGCGGCCCGGTTATACTTGTGGGCGCTTGCGATGCCGCCATAGATGCTTCCAACGTAAAACCCGAGATCGACCAGGGTAATCACCCCGCCGAGCACTTCCAGATCATTGTCAAAACTCTCATAAGCAGCCCCCATTAAGGCGGCATTAAGGCCAAATGCGATGAATGCGTCCTGGTACCTGCCGCAGTATAAATATCCGCCGCCGGGAATAATGGAGAGCACTCCTGCAAGGAACGGGCTTTTTCGGGGAAGCGCGTTGAGTTCATCTATCTGTGCCAGAAGTTTTGTCACCGAATGGGTGCGGCGTCCTGCCGGGCTGATCCGGTCCAGCCAGGAACGGGCCTGTCCGATTCTTCCGTCTTTAAGGCTGAGCCAGGCCAACCGGTAGAAGGCCTTGTCTTTGACGGCCTGCTTACGGCTGGTTTTGCTCAGTTGGTAAAGGGTTTGCATGGCTGCATCCGGATCATTCATCCGGAAATAGCAGCGGCTGATTTGAAACCGGGATTGTAAAGCAAATTTCGAGTCCGGAAATCCATCGACGGTTTTTTCATAATATGACAGGGCAGCGTCATAGCGGCCCAGGCTGAAATAGCTCTGGCCGATATGAAACAATGCCCCATCAGTCCGGGCGTGGTCCGGGAAAAAATAAACAAAACGTTTGAATTCAAAAATCGCGGTTTCATAATCCCCGGCATTAAAACGATCCCGGGCATAATCATGCAATGAATCAGCGGTAAGCAAGACTTCAGCATTGCCGGCAGATGCGCCCCGGGCCCAGAGCTCGTGGGCACTTAGTAGACAGATCCCGTTGCCAAGAATCAGGGCCAGTAAAAACAAAATCTTTAAAGGGGTTTTACCATCCCTGGTCCTCACCTGGCTGCCCGGTACCCGGGTACTAACCAGTTGGCTACCAGGTAACCGGTACCCGCACGGTGTGGCCGGCCTTGTTCTGGAAAAGCAGATAACCATTTTGTTTACCATAGAGATAGATTTCATGCGTGATTTTGACATCGATCCGGCAGTATTCGGTAATTTCTTTAATCCGCCCTTGTTTCCACCATTCAAGGGCCTGCAGGCCGTCCGCACTTTTTTCGACACCCAGGCTCACCCGGGCGAGGTGATTGAGCGAGAGCCGGTATCCCAGGCGCTGGTGAATGATCTCCAGGATGTCCAGCGTGTTTATACCTGCAGCGTCGAAGCCCGGATAGCCTTTGAGCACCTGATAGTCAAAGCGTTTGATATTAAACCCCACAAGCAGATCCATCTGCTTTAGATGCGTCAACAGCTCGGCCACCTGGGTTTCCGTGTAGTCATGGTATTCACCCGTTTTTGAATCATAGACCACAACGCAGCTGATCCCCATTTTATCGGCCCGGTGCCAGCCCCCCACTTCCTCTGCAGATCGCTGGGTTTCCAGATCCAGTACCCCGTAGCGCAGGTCCGCCGCCATATCGACAACCGAAGTCCCGGGTGTAGTCTGCTGACCTGGAGGCATGACCTGCCTGTATGTCAGCTGTTCATCAATCTGCTGTTCACCAAGGCCCTCGTCCGGCCGGCAGGGGTGCATATCCGGTTGGATGATCTTCTCCAGGACGCTGAGGGCGGACAGCTTGTCTATGGGACGATTGCCGGAGCCGCATTTGGGCGAATGCACGCACGAGGGACACCCGGCCTCACAATCACAAGCGTTTATTGCCTGATAGGTGTGGTCGAACAAGTCCCCGGCCCTGGCATAAGCCTGGCGTGTCAACCCGATGCCGCCGGGAATGCCGTCGTAAATAAAAACCGCTGCACAACCCAGTTGGGGATGAAGTGGAATGGAGATACCGCCGAGATCGTTTCGATCCGTCAGGACCAGCAAGGGGCAGATGCCGATGGCCGCATGCTCGATCGCGTGGATACCGCCCATGAAATGCATCTGCGCATCTTCAATGCATTTCTGGATCGAAAGGGGCACCAGAAACCAGATGCCTTCGGTTTCAAAAATTTGGGGCGGGAGATCCAGAGAGATGACGTTCATGCGCTTTTTGGAATGCAGGTGCCATTTTTCATACCCAGTTACCTGGTCGGTAACCTTGAGCCGGCCATAACAGATCCGGGTTTCGTAAATGTCCTTTTCCGCAAAGACCTCGAGAATCTCCGTCTGTTTATCTGCCCGCACCCGGGTGTAGTAGGTGGGCCGGGCAGGCGCCACCATCACGGTCTGGGTGGCAATATCTAATTTTTCCACACGATAGGTCTGACCCATATGAAGATATATGGCCCCCGGATGAGTTTCCCGGAAAGCCCGGAAGCCGTCGATTTCGCCGAGATTATCCCCGCTTTGCTCAGAAAGAATCGTAAAGCGATCCCCCGACCCCCTCAAGTCTACGAAGCGGTGGGGCGATTTCATGGCGCAAAAATAATTTTCTCCATCAGCGCTTTGGAGCAGGCTCCCGACGGCTGTCAGCTTTTGCACGGCCCGGGCAACCGGTTCGTCCTGAAGCCAGGGCTCGTTTATGTCCAGCGGCAGCTCCGCTGCGGCACATATCAAGTGTTTTTTAAGGATATCCAGGTTATGCGGATTAATGACCGCTGACTCGGGTCCTTTGTCAAAAAATGCCGGGGGATGCCGCATAATATATTGATCCAGGGCATCTTCGCCGGCAATCAAAACCATGGCCGAATCATCTCCGGTGCGGCCGACCCGCCCTCCCCGCTGCCATGTGGACATAATGGTTCCCGGATATCCGACAAGCAGGCAAAGATCCAGATCGCCGATATCGATTCCCAATTCCAGGGCACTGGTTGAAATTACCGCCATCAGTTCGCCGGAAACCAGTTTCCGTTCGATTTCGCGACGCTGGCCCGGAAGGAACCCAGCCCGGTAGGCGGCGATTTTTCCGGCAAACTGGCCGCTCTGGCTGCCGGCCCATACGGATATCAATTCCGCCATTTTTCGGGACTGGGTGTATACAATGGTTCGCAGTCCCCGGTAAAGTGCGGCTTTCAAAAGCATAATCGCTGAATTGGAAGGGCTTGCCGCCGGATTCAAAAATACCAGGTGTCGTTTCCCGCGGGGGGCGCCGCTTCTGGATTCCGTCGTAACAGGTCTGCCGATAAGGGATTCACAGTGTTGGGCCGGATTGGCGATGGTGGCGGAGCTGAAGGCAAACGTTGGATAGCTCCCGTATTTGGCGCAGACCCGGCGGAATCGTTTAAATATCTGAGCCATGTGAGAGCCCATTACCCCGCGGTAGGTATGTACCTCATCAACAACAACGGTTTCCAGGTTTGAAAAAAAATCCGCCCATTTCTCATGATACGGCATAAAGGCGAGGTGCAGCATTTCGGGATTGGTCATTATCACGTTAGGCAGGTTTTCGCGGATTTTCCTGCGATGCCAGGTGGTGGTATCGCCATCATAAATGGCTGCCCGCGGTTTGGTATCGGAAACGGCAGCGGCCATGGACTCAAAGGTGCGGAGCTGATCCTGAGCCAGGGCTTTCAATGGGAAAAGATAAATGGCCCGGGATTGGGGGTTTGTAATAATACGCTCCATCACCGGCAAATTGTAAATAAGGGTTTTGCCACTGGCCGTGGGTGTTGACACCACCACGTGATGGCCGCCCCGGATTTTTTCAATGGCATTATACTGGTGCGCGTAGAGGGAGGCGACGCCCAGCTGAGACAGGATTTTACGGATTTGTTCGGAGAATCCGCCTTTTTCGGAAATATATTCGCCTGCTTTCGGGGGCATTTCCAGATGATGGACCACCTGGTCCTGCATCCGTCGGGATGCCAACAGCGCCTGAATATATTCTTCGATATTGCCGGGTTCCGCCGACTGCAGATTTTCCTGAGCCATTAACGCCTGGAGGAAATCATGTCTTTAAGGATTGAAACCACGTTGCCGCCCCGCTCCCTGGCCACCGCGTGCGCCTCCGAGACGATGCGGGCCGCATGTTCACGCAACGCCTGCTTCTCCGGAATCGGGCGTTGGTCCCTCTGGTAGCGCCATTCAAGCAATTTGAAGGCAAATTTTTCTTCCTGTTTGCGAATAAATCCCATTTCAAATCGACCATTAGGTATTAGATTGGGTACTGCCGCAAATGGCAATAATTGTTTGCTGGAGAACAAAATCCGGCACCCGGCCGCTGGTCTTTAGCGTTAGGTCCGCTTCATGCAGCCGTTTAAATGCGGCGCGCAGTTCATCTTCGGAAAAATTGGCAGCCTTTAGAAACTGCTGATAAACCGGATAGGGATTGTTCGGTTGCCGGGCAATGATCAGTTCCGTAGATACCTTTTTCTTTGGATCAGCTGCCGCCCCGCCGGCTTCGGCAGACCAGCCGTTGATTTGTTCTACCAGTTTTTTATCATATTCCTGAATCGCCGGCATGACAATATTTTTAAATTGTTCATAGGGCATCCGCGGCTGCCAGCGGCTCCCGTAAGATGTGCTGACAAAGCCCTTGACCAGCAATAATCGACGGAGCTGATTGGTTATGGCCATCAAAATCTGCAGGTAATGGTAGCCGGAATCGAGCAGTTCTTTAAGCAATCTTAAGGCGGCCACCCCGTTTTTATCGGATATGGCACCGGTTAATTCGTAAATCGGCGCTTCCCGGCTTTTGGTCAAAACAGCGCGCACATCGGCAATTTCAATTACCTTGCGCTCCCCGGTGTAGGCAATCAATTTTTCAATCCCCCGGGAGAAGGAATGCAGGTCAAAGCCGACCAGAAGATACATTTCCTCCAGCGCCCGGGCCGCCATTTTCTTTCCGGCGGCATCCAGAAGCTCGCTTGCCTGCTCGTGGATTACCTGTTTCTGCTCATCCCGATCCTTTTTTCGGGCCCCTTTGGCAACAGAGCAGTCAATGATGGTCCCACCGGCCTTGATCGCCTTATACAGGCCAGTGCGTTTATCCACGGTCTCAGCGGTGATGATCAAATGATGATTTTTGGGAAAGCCCTTGTCAATGGCGTGCAGAAGAAGAGAGGTTTCATCTGATACCCGGGGTATGGAAAGCCCCTGATTAAGGCAGTAATCGGCCAGGCTGCTGACCCAGTCCAAGCCCTGGTGCCTGCCTGCCTCGAGGGAAAATTTTTCCGCAAATATTTTTGGACCGGCATCCTCTATGCCCAGGTGCGCCTGGCCCAGCAGTCTCAGAAAAAGTTTGGCCGCGTTTTCCAACTCATTGGCATCATAGGCGGTTTTTATTTTTTTGACCTGCTCTTCCCGGTTCCGGGAGGTTGTAAAAACCGAAGCATTACGCAAAACCACGATCTGGCGGGTTGCGAAAAAAGAATAAGTATTCAGCTGTTCAAGCAGGTCTGCTACCTGGGCCTGATCTATGTGTTCGGCGGTTTCCACGCACCGGCTTTGCTCCTTTTTTCCCGGTACAAGGGCATCAAGCAGGGTTTGGCAGGATTTTCGGCACAGATAGGGATCGCCGAAAATCAGATACACCGGGGAAAAATTGACGGGTTTGACTGCAGCGAGATTCTTTGCAAATGATTTGTGACTAATTTCAGTCATGGTTTCCTGTGGATTTGCCCCTTTTTGAAAGGACAATCAGCATGGCCAGCGCAATGAGGGCAGAACAGATCCCGATAACCTGGGAGAGCGAGAAAATGCCAAAAATCGTTGCCCCCCGGTAGTCGCCGCGCAATATTTCGATCGCTGAGCGGATGATACCATAGCACATTATGTAGAGCCAGAAAATTTGGCCGTCATATTGCTTGTAACGCCGGAAAAAAAAGAGCGATAAAAATATCAACAAATTGCCGGCCGCGTGGTACAGTTGCGTGGGATGCAGGCTGGTGTGCAGGGGTGCCAGGGATTCCGGGTGAGAAAACGTAACCGCCCAGGGCAGCTTACAGGTTTGTCCGTAACAGCAGCCCGCAAAAAAACAGCCGATACGGCCGAAAAAGTGTCCCAACGGAAGGGAGAGTCCGGCAATATCGGCGGTTTTTCCAAGCGGCAAGTTGTGGCGGCGCAAATAAGCGATCACTACAAGGGCAGATGCAATAAAGCCTCCG
>P_1C_Sed_2_UnCtyDRAFT_1000532_pt1 | contig 11548 bp, 8 predicted proteins | sample Pon1CUnioCityCA_4_FD_10229 | JGI IMG/M metagenome (IMG submission 10229) | reverse complement strand
CCAGTACGCCATCCACAACGACGTGGTCCACATATTGGAAGCAAACCCCCGGGCCTCCCGGACCGTTCCTCTCGTCTCCAAGGTCTGCGGCGTATCCATGGCACGGCTGGCCACCCGGGTGATGTTACGGGACAAGCTCAAAGACATGGAACTCTCGCGCAAGCCGATTCCCCACTTCGGAGTAAAAGAAGCGGTGTTTCCCTTTAACATGTTCCCCGAAGTAGACCCGGTACTGGGTCCCGAGATGCGGTCCACCGGCGAGGTCCTGGGCCTGGCCGACTCTTACGGGCTGGCCTTTTATAAGGCGGAAGAGGCCACTCAGGTGGGGCTGCCGGAAAAAGGCACCGTTCTTATCAGCATATCCGACCGGGAAAAGGACGCTTTGGTGCCCATGGCGCGCAAGTTCAAGGACCTGGGATTTGCAATACTGGCAACCAGCGGTACCCACGAGAAACTGCAACAAAGCGGCATTGAGTCCCGGCCCATACTCAAAATTCACGAAGGGCGGCCCAACATCGCCGACGCCATAGCCAACAAGGAAATCCAACTGGTCATCAACACCCCGGCCGGAAAACTCTCGGCACACGACGACTCCTACATCAGGAAGGCGGCCATCAAGCATAAAATACCTTACATAACCACCCTGGCTGCTGCAAACGCCGCTGCCCTCGGAATCGAGGCCAGACGGAGCGGCGAATGGCCGGTAAAATCATTGCAGGAGTATCACCGGGACATAAAATAAGAGCCCGGAAAAGGCGAATAACTTTATAAGGCGGCCGGTATTGTTTCAGTCCCCGATAATCACGGAATCGCAGCCTCCAGAAATAGAGTCGGTCGTAGGGCCTTCACAATAAGCCGGGTCCGTTGTTCGGGCTGCCGCTTTTCCTTCTATTAATACGCTGGCGCTTCCGCTTAAAATGGGGCCTCCCACGTGAGGACTGCCATCGGTATTTTTGGCCGGGCAGGTGTGATAATCACCGACCCTTGCAGCAGGGACGTTGCATACGAAGACCGTGGAAGCGCCTTCTATGACCTGTCCGCCATGGGCGGTCACGGAACCGTTGAACGCCCCGTTCTGACTTGCGATTTGAGAAGGCACGAAAAAAGCGGTTGCAAAAATTAGAGCGCCGAAAATACATTCGATTTTTTTCATTGTCCCATCCTCTTCTCTTCGCAGTGAGATCAGTTCAAGTGGATCATGGACCCTTGAATGTCCATGGTTCCTGAAGTGTGAATGTTTGACGGGCCGGTACCGATGATATCGAATCCGCTTCCCGCGGTAACGTCAAAGTCGGTGGAGGGCTGGATAAGCGTCTTCATTCCGGAATATATCTCTGTGTCTGCAGCACTGTCTATTATAACGTCTCCGGAGGTCGAGCTCAGATTGAGACTTTGTTCCGCGGTCACGCTTACGTTCTTTCCCGATATGGACACGTCATTGTCGGTGGAGGTCAGGTTTATGGCCTCCGTTGTCTGGATAGTGATGCCACCTGTGGGGTCCACTGTTATTTCGCTGTTGCCGGCTTTGATTTTTACGTCGTTTTGAGTAGCGTTTATTTTAATGCCGTCGTCAGTGGTTATTCTGCCTTGCCAGCCCTGCAACTTCTCGGCCTGCCCGGCCCGGTCGGCGCTAAGGCCCTTGTCAGCTATAAAAGCGTAGGGAACGGTAGTGATCGGTGTAAGCGGCTGCATTTCCGGGTCCGGGCCGACTTTTACTCCCATCCACACCTCGCTGTGATTCGAGAAAACCGCGTCAAGCGTGGACTCGACTCCATCGCTTATCACCCCGGAACCGATGAGCAGGTTATATGTTCCGTTTTCCACGGAAACATCTTCCTGAAGAACCGATAAAAGCAAAGTATTCCCGGACTGGTCCCCATAGAAATTAAACGTCATGTCCACTGTATCGCCGGGCAGAGGCATCTGGTCCTGGCCGGTAATTCTTCCCTGGTAGCTCATCAAACGCGGTGCGTTTCTGGTTGTCTGGTTTACTTTCAGATTGTCCCATAAAAATGTTATGTGGTTGTTGTAGGAACAGTCCTGCCGGTAAGCGTTGGCAAACTCGAAGTAGTTGAATGAAAAGTTCTGAACGTGGGAAGAAAGGTCCAGGGAAATGTCGGCCACTTTGGAGGATGTTTCCGGGTCTTGGCCGTCCCACAACTGAAGTGAAGCCTGCCGATTATGTCCGTCCCACGAGAGCCGCACATGGTGCCAGGTGTCGGGGCCGTAAAGGTCGCCGGGCGCGCTGGTTGAAGCGATGACCATTCCGGCGCTGTCAACCGCGCGAAGATATAACAGGTAATGGGGAGAGGCGTTGTCTCGATACCAAAAATTTACATGGATCGATCCTCCGGAAAACCGGGGCACATCAGTGCGCCAGTCCATAAGCGCTCCGGCGGACTTGCCGAATCCCACGTCGGCACCCTCCACGAATTGCAGGCCGGAGCTGGGAATGTACATATCAAAGTCGGCGGTAAGAAGGTCCCGGTTTTCGGTCGGCAGGCTGTGGTATATATAGCCGGAATGCTGGACATGAAAGTAGGTGTGAAGCCGGGAATTGCCGGTATCAACGTAACACTCCGAGGGTATTTTACTGGACCACCCCTCGCTCGAGTCAAAACCGGTGTCGATCTTTAGCTCCGTCCTGACCATATTGGCCACCAAAAAAGCGCCGACAAAAAGGACTATAAACGAGTAAAATTTCGTCCTGGTTTTCATAGACATTTTCTCTGACCTCCCTGTTAAATGTTGAGTAACGCCAAAACCAAGATTAAAAAACAAAATAAGTATACCAGAAATATTAAAGTGCCTCACCTTAAAATTCGCCGCCTTGATTCAAGGACGAGTTTCGGAGTATTATTCCGTCTATGAATTCGCAAATCTTACCCAAGACACCAATGAGCGCGACGTTTCTTTGTATTTTGACATTATGCGTCATGTTGACGGGAGCGTCAGGTTTTAAGCCGGCCTTTAAAGTAAACGCCGAAAACTGGGAACGCCTTCGTGCCGGCGAGGTCCTGGTCACGGAGCAAATAATTGAGAAAGAAAAAAAGAACAAAGAACTCCGCTTTATGGCCACCGTCCATATTAATGCCCGTCCGGAAGCGGTATGGAAGACCATCCGGGACTATGACAACTATTACAAATTCACTCCGCGTCTCAAAGAGTCGGAGGTCATAAAAAAAGAAGGCCGTTGCATGATCATCCGTTATCTTGGAGAGGTGTTCTGGATTGAAGTGGGATATCATGTGGAAGCCTGCGCGGAAGTTCCCGGCAAAAGGGTCGTGTTCGGACTTGCCGAGGGGTACGAAAGTTTCATGAAGTCAGCGGACGGTTTCTGGGAGGTGCAGGAAGCCCCGGAAGGCCAAGGCTCAGTGGTCAGCTACTCGGCCCATCTGGACCCCGGTGTTCCCGTACCTGACTTCATCTCCCGCAAAGTGGCCCGCGACAGCTTGGTGGACGTTCTAGAGAACCTGAAAAAGCGTGTAGAAAGCGGCGGCAAGTGGGAAAAAAAAGATTAAGGAGGAGTACTGAATAATGAAGATAGTGTTTGTGGGCGCAGGGGTCATCGGTGGATCGGTAGGAGCATGGGTGTCCGAGCATAACCCGGAAACCTGGTTTCTCGACCAGGGACCGGTTGCCGAAAAGCTCCGCTCCGACGGAATCACCACCTATCATGCCGAGTTTCCCGACCAAAGAAAAACAGTAAAAGTCAACGTGATTGACGACCTTAATGAAGTTTCGGCGCCGGAACTTGTTGTCCTCGGCGTCAAGAACTACAGCCTTGACGGCGTGGCCGCCATGATAAAAGAGAAGCTCGGCGACGGGCCCATTATCATGTCCATGGCAAACGGGATCGACAATCAACGCATCCTGCCCAAATATTTCTCGAAGATCGTCTACTGTGTGGTTTCCTATAACGGATGGCTGGACGAGACCGGTGTAATCGGTTATCAGAAAAAGGGGCCTCTCATAATCGGTACGCCGGACAATTCTTTGATGGAGCAGATGAAAGAAATCCGCGAAGTCTTTGACCAGGGTGTAGAGACCATTGTGACCGAACACCTTCAGGACGCAGTACATTGCAAGATCGCGGTAAACCTTATAAACTCGGTGACCACGCTTTTGGGTCCCGATTTCAAAAAGGCGGAGGACCGCAAACTGCTTCAAAAGGTCCTTTCCGGCTCCATCCTGGAAGGCACGGAAATCATCAAGGCCGCGGGACACAAAGAATGCAAATTAGGCGGCATGCCAAGCTGGAAAAAGTCGTGGGCCGCCACTAAACTGCCTCGCTTTATGACCGGTCCGGTATTTGAAAAAGCGGTCCGCAGCCTGGTTATATCGAGCATGGCGCAGGACGTGGCGACCCGAGGCGGGGCCATGACGGAAGTGGACTCCATAACCGGCTACATCCTTGAACTTGCCGACAAGACCGGACATAAAGCGCCGATAAACCGCACTGCTTATGATCTCTGCAAAGAAAAGCTCGGCAAACCCGACTTCAAGCCCCTTTCGCTGGAAGAGTTCTGGGAAGAGGTAAAAAAGAGAATGTAATCCGGGCCGGGACGTCTTAGAAAAACTTGTCCCTCCTTTTACAGGTTCGATGTCAGTTCCCTGCTTTCGGCAAGGAAGCGCCAGGGCCGGAGCAGGGTTTCCCGGTATATCTCCGTGGTGTAGTTCTGATACCAGGCGCATTGTCCCCCACACTGGTTGCGGGCAGTGCCGTGAAAGCCGCTCGGCGAGACGACCTTGGAGGCCTCCTCATACATCTCCCTCACGTTCTTGAAATCCGTGACATTGATCATCTCAGGCTCTACGTTAACACTTGCCCGGCAGGGCCACGGCAAAACGCCGTCGGGGCCCACGTGCGGTTTCATGGTGGTCATGCAGGTGTATGGCCTGGCATAAAGAAACTTGTCCAGGAGTCGATGGGAACCGATGACAGGATACCCCTGTCTCTTGCGCTTCAATAATGTGTCCACAAAATCACGGTAGCGGGGACCATTGATAAGCTCGGGATCGGGGCCTTCGTTTTTGTTTGCAGGTACGCAAGCGTAAAAAATCCTCAGATCGTTGGCCCAGTCAAGCACCTCCCGGGCCTCGTCCACGCTGTCTTTGGTCACCACCGAGTTTACGATCAACATGAACTTGTTGGTCTTCTGCAACTCCCGAAGCATAAGCGCGTTTACCAGGACCTGCCTACCGTAAGGGCGTTGAAATGTCCGGTCAAGCTTGGCCGGCGAAAGGGCGTCCACGCTTATGACCAGAATGTCCAGCTTTCGCATCACGTTCTTCCACTCCGGCTGCCGGAGCTTTTCGTGAAGGACGGTGATGTTCGAGTTCATGGCCATAGGAAAATAACCCAGTTCCCATCCGTGGTCCACCATCTCCGGAAGGTCTTTCCTGATGGTGGGCTCCCCTCCGCAAAAGTAGATGGAACTGCAACCGGTCCGCATGAACTCCATAAGCTTTTTGGCGCCATCAGTGTCCAAAGTGTTCCGGTCGTCCTTTTCAAACCAACCTTGTCCCGCGTGATCGTCGCAGTAAACGCACCGCAGGTTGCAGGCATTGTGCATGACCCAAATCCAGTAAAGCGGCAAAAGGCAGCCGTTGCCCGACTTCAGACGACGCCGGTTCTCGAAGAATGTGGAAAGAGTGGTCACGTAACTTTTGCGCTTCCGGTTCAGGTCCTCCAAACGATCGGAGAAGCTTATGTCCGTGTCCTTTTTGATGTTCGCGGATATTCTTTCCGACAGCTCCCGGGCCTCCTGCTGAAGCTCGTTCCAGTCGGGATGGTCGTCCTTTCGCTTGTAAAGATCGAATTCTAAAAGTCCGTCACAATCCATGGCGCCCCTCCTGCTCTCTTGAATTAGCAAATACAGATTATCGAAACAATGATCTCAATACAAGACTAAATCATTTCAACTTCTGCCATATTAAGGTGGGAAACACAAACTCTTTGCATGTCTGAAGTGAGAGGCTACTTTTTACGGCAACTGCCGGACACCTTCTTGGGGGACCCCAAAGGATTACCGGTCTATCAAAACGTCGCTGCCCCCTTTCCGCTTGATATGGACGGCTTTTCGAATTAGCCTTGACCATAGAAGTTTATGGAGGAGGAAGTAGATATGGGCAAAAAAATCGGCATTGTTTACTGCGAAAAAATCCAGGACAACATGTGTGTGGGGTGTGCCAAGTGTTACAAGGCAATAAACGACAAGACTTTTGCTTTCGAAGGTGAAGAGGATGTTACGATAGTTTTCAAGACCGGCTGTGGCGACTGTCCCGGCCTGGTGATGCCCCGCCTGGACCTGCAAATGGTCTGTCTTGAGCACCTTGGCGAGAGCATTGACGAATTATACTTCGGCACCTGCATAAAAAAGGCGACGGGGCTGATGAACTGCCCCATGAACCTGGATGGCATCAAATCCAAGATCGAAGAGCTCTACAACGTTCCGGTGAAAGTGGGTACTCATGAATATTAAATGTCCTTTTTTAGCAGTAAAAAGTTAATTTAATGGCCGCAAGCGACATTAGTCGCAATTAATTATGTTCGCTCGGAATGCGTCATCTCTAAAGTAAAATTTGAAAGTCTATAGTTGAAAGCTGTATCCGGACAAACTGCTTCCGGGACGAAAGAGGTTACAACCGGACATGAAAACTCCAAGGCTTACGACAAGGCTTCTGTTTTCCGGCCTGATACTTCTCATTGCTGTCGGCATCACTACACTGATCTTCTTAAGCGAACCTACTGCGGTCCGCTCGGGGGCGACCAAAAAGACCGCTATGTTGGTGGAGGTGACCTCCGTGGAGAAAGGGACTTTCCGACCTCTCATCGTGGCAATGGGCACTATGAAGCCTGCAAGAGACATCATCCTGAGGCCTCGTGTAAACGGAGAAGTTGTCGAAATCTCCGAGAATTTCACGCCCGGAGGATTCGTTGAAAAAGGGGAAGTACTTGTCCGCCTTGATCCTTCCGACTACGAGAACCGGCTTAAACAACGGCAAAGTGAGTTGAAGCAGGCCCTAGCAGACCTTGATCTTGAAATGGGGCTCCAGGAAGTGGCCCGAAAAGAATATCAACTTTTTGAAGAAAGCATATCGTCGGAAAACACGAAGCTTGTTTTGCGAAGACCTCAGCTCGAATCAGCGCGGGCCAAGGTGGAATCCGCCCGCACGTCGGTGAAACAAGCCAATCTTGAACTCGATCGTACCACGATCAAGTCCCCTTTCAAGGCACACATCTTAAGCCGCAATGTGAACCTGGGGTCCCAGGTGTCTGCCGGCGATGAATTGGGCCGCTTAGTAGGATGGCAAACATATTGGCTCGAAGCAACTGTCCCTGTCTCCAAGCTCCACCGTCTCTCCTTCCCGGCCCAAACCGTCAAAGAAGCCTCGGAAGTTATCATTCGTAACAGGTCCGCCTGGCCGGAAGGCGTTTACCGCAAAGGACGTCTTTTCAGGCTGATTGGCTCGCTTGAAGAACAGACCAGATTGGCCAGGGTTTTAATCACTGTAAACGACCCGTTGGCCCATACGGAAAGTTCTTCCGGCCTGCCTGCTTTGATGATCGGGGCGTTTGTAGAGGCACAAATTCAAGCGGACGCAATCCCGGACGTAATCAAACTTGACCGCGATTACGTACGCAAAGATGACACGGTGTGGGTCATGCAGGACGGAGAGCTTAAAATCCGCAAAGCGGACATTGTTTTCCGGGATTCGGAACACGCTTATATTAAGTCCGGCCTGCAGGAGTCTGACAAAGTGGTTGTAACTAACCTGGCCACGGTTGTCGAGGGGGCCAAGCTGCGTTTAAAAAAAGCAAATTCCGCTGATCAAAGTTCTAAGGAAACGGTCCCGGCAAAAGGGGCAGACGCATCCTCAGGAAGAGCTCATTAAATGAACGAGTCCCCAGAACACGGTCGGCTGGAATTGATCGGCGGTAGAGGGCCTATAGAATGGATGGCCCGCCACTCGATTGCCGCAAACCTGTTGATGGTCATTTTGCTGGTTGGCGGTGTCTGGTCAGCTTTCAACGTTCAAAAAGAAGTCTTTCCCCAGTTCCAACTGGATATTGTTGAAGTCAGCGTGACCTATCCGGGCGCATCTCCTGTCGAGGTAGAACAAGGCATACTTCTGCCCGTAGAAGAGACCGTCAAAGGCGTACAGGGCATAAAAGAGATGACGTCCACCGCCCGCGAGGGATGGGGTAGGATCAGGTTCGAGCTTGTTTCAGGGACTGACCGGATGAAGGCGTTCCAGGACATAGACCAGGCAGTCAATAGAATTCGGACCTTTCCTGACAACATAGAAAAACCCGAGGTCATGCTGGAGACCCGCCAACGTGACGTCATGGAAATCGGACTTTATGGCGAAGCCGATATTTGGACCCTGAGAAAGCTGGCGGAACGTCTTCGTGACCGCTTGCTCAACGACCCGAGGATCACCCAGGTAGAAATCGATCATGTTCCAGATTACGTCACCCACGTGGAAATTCCCCAGCGCAGACTGAGGGAACATAATCTTACCCTTGGAGAAGTGGCAAGGATTATAGAAGAATCGAGCCGGGACATTCCCGCGGGAGCGGTCGAGACAAACAACGGCGAAATCCTTTTGCGCATGAAAGAACGCAAGCAATGGGCCGAGGAGTTCGGCACAATCGCCATCATACCATCTCCAAACGGGTCCCCAGTCACCTTGGAGGAACTTGCCGACGTTCGCGACGGGTTCGAGGAAACCGGATTTCATTCCCACTTTAACCGGCAACCCTCAGTCGAGCTCGAGATATTCAGGGTAGGAAAACAATCACCGCTTACTATTGCCTCCGCGGTCCGGTCCATACTTGCCGATTTTGAAAACAGCCTTCCGCCGGGAATCAAATACCGCATCGACAGCAACCGTGCAAAAGACTATCGAGAACGCCTATCCCTTCTCCTTGAAAACGGGGCCATTGCATTAGTCATCGTCCTCCTTATTCTTGCCGTATTTCTGGAGTACAGGCTTTCTTTCTGGGTGATGCTGGGAATGACAATTTCCTTTGTGGGCGGAATCATGTTACTGCCACTCATCGACGTAAGCATAAACATGATCTCCATGTTCGCTTTTTTGGTTGTTCTGGGAATTGTGGTAGATGACGCCATTGTTGTGGGGGAAAACATCTACGAGTACCGGCAACAAGGCATGGACTTTATGAGTGCGGCCATAAAAGGAGCAAGAGACATGGCCGGGCCCGTGACCTTCAGTATCCTTACCAATATCGTCGCCTTTGTTCCCCTTATGTTCATGCCGGGGACCACCGGTAAATTCTGGTGGCCCCTGCCGGCGGTCGTAATCGTTGTCCTGGCCATATCGTTGTTCGAGGCCCTTTTCATTCTTCCCGCACACCTGGCCCACAGCTCCGGGACATATGATACGCCCGTAAGACAATTTCTACACCGGACACAGCAATCTTTCGCACGGCGCTTCAATAACTTTATAAACAATTATTACCGTAGATTTCTCGATCTTAGCCTCCGATATCGTTACATGACCTTAAGCGCTGCTGTTGCGCTGCTTTTGGTTGTGGGCGCTTATGGCTACAGTGACCACATGGGAATGATTATGATGCCGGAAGTCTCGGCCGACGAGATTGAAGCCGGCGTTTCCCTTCCGGTGGGCACCACTCCAGACCAGGCCGCGAAGGTTGCCCGTGAAGTTACTGAATCCACCCATCTGATGTTTGAAAAACACGATCTCCACAAGGTGGCTGAAGGAATCAAGACCAATGTTAGGGGGCAGAGTTTTATCGACGTGGAAATTGTGATGAAACCTCCGGACCAGCGCGACATGACAGCCAATGAAGTTATCGAGCTATGGCGTCAAGAAATCGGCGACATCGAGGGCATAGACCAGATAACTTTTGAGGCGGAAAGAGGCCCGGGAGGTCATCGCGACGATATCAGCGTGGACCTGAGTCACTCGAACATCGAAATTCTGGAAAAAGCCAGTGAGGCGTTTTTGGAAAGAGTGGAAAGTTTTGAAGCGACCCGCGACGTTAATGACAATTACAACAAGGGAAAGTCACAATTTGACTTCGAACTGCTTCCGGAGGGCCGCAGACTGGAGCTCACTGCCTCCGAAGTGGGCCGGCAGCTCAGGAACGCCTTTTATGGCGCCATAGCCAAGCGGCAACTCCGAGGGACCAATGAGATAGAGGTGCGCGTCAAGCTTCCTTTATCGGAAAGGAAAGATCTTCAATACCTTGAAGATTTCATGATTCAGACCCCTCACGGTGTTGAAGTTCCTCTTATGGAAGTGGTCAAGCTGAAACGCGGCGAAGCCTTCACCTCGATTAACCGGCGGGAAGGACGTCGTGTCGTTACTGTAGGAATGGACGTTGAACCAAAGAGGGCGACATCCCGGGTACGGGACTCCATTGAAAAAGATGTTCTTCCCCTACTGAGGGCCGATTTTCCGGGCATCACCTGGACATTCCAGGGAAGCCACGCGGAAATGGGAGAATCCACTCGATCGTTATGGGGAGGGTTTGCGCTGGCCATGGCCATTGTCTACGCGCTTCTTGCCATTGCCTTCGGGAGCTATGTGCAACCTTTAATTGTGATGATGGCCATCCCCTTCGGGATAGTGGGAGCAGTCATCGGACACATACTGCTTGGTTACGACCTGTCTCTGATAAGCCTCATGGGCGTTATTGCCTTATCGGGAGTAGTAGTTAATGACTCTCTGATCATGGTCCACTACGCCAACAAGAAACGGACCGAGCGCTCCGCGTTCGATGCTATTCATGAAGCGGGTATCAGAAGGTTCAGACCTATTATATTGACAACTTTGACCACATTCGGCGGACTGACACCTATAATCCTGGAAACCTCCCGCCAGGCGTATTACCTTATCCCTATGGCGATTTCCCTTGGCTTTGGAATAATTTTTTCCACGTCAATCATTCTTGTCATAGTCCCTTGTCTTTATATGGTACTGGAAGACGTGATTTCAATAAGGAAAAAAAGCTGATGTTTTCGGACTTCCCGGAAAAAGCGCAGGACCGACTTCGACTGCTCGGCAACATCCGGGTGGTGCTGGTGGACGCCAAGTTTTCGGGCAACGTGGGTATGGCCGCCCGGGCGATTGCCAACAACGCGCTCGGCGGCCTTCACCTTGTCAATCCCCGCGCCGAACTTAACAAGGAGGCCTACACCCGCGCTCTTTCAGGGGGCCACATCCTTGATACCGCCATGGTCCATGACAATCTCCACGACGCACTCGCCGATTGCAGCCTGGTAATCGGGACCACCCGAAGAAGAGGATCATTGCGTAAAAACGTTCTTTCTCCCTTTCAAGCGGCCGACATGGTGCGGGAGGTGGTTACATTGAACCGGGTGGCCGTGGTTTTCGGATCGGAAGAGTCCGGTCTTTCCAACGACGATCTGGCGCTGTGCCACTGGATTGTAAGCCTGACCACCGGCAGCGATTTCGAATCCTTCAACCTCGCCCACTCCGTGGCAATCATAGGATACCTGCTGAACCGGGCCGTCGCCGGGCCTCCAAAAGG
>P_1C_Sed_2_UnCtyDRAFT_1000531_pt1 | contig 11549 bp, 11 predicted proteins | sample Pon1CUnioCityCA_4_FD_10229 | JGI IMG/M metagenome (IMG submission 10229) | reverse complement strand
TGTCGGGGGCGGCCGAGCCTGCCGATTCTTTCTCAACCTCTTGACCCAGGAGCCCCTGCCGTACCTGGACATCCGGCTCGTGGGCGTCTGCGACATCAACCCGGAGGCGGAAGGCCTTGCCCTGGCCAGAACGATGGGCATCTATACCACGCAGGATTTCAGGGATTTGTTTCAAATCAAAGGCCTTGATGCCATCATCGAACTTACCAACAACAAGGAAACCCTGCTCTGTCTGATCCACGAAAAACCAAAAGGCGTCGGCATTCTGGAGCACAATGTGGGCCGCTTTCTCCGGACGCTCTACGACATTAACCAGCAGCTCAAGTATGCCCGGCACGAGGTGGAACTGGAAAAAATGTTGTCGGATTTTCTCATTCGACAAACCAACCAGCAAATCCTGATCCTCAATACCGATTTTTCCATAGCCGATGTTAATGAAGCCTATCTCGGCGCGATCAACAAAGACCGTACCGAGATTATCGGCATGCCTTGCTACCAGGTTGTTCATGGATACAGCGCGCCCTGCTCCACAGCCTCGCCCGGCTTTGAATGCCCCATGCTGGAGACACTCCGGACGGGGGAATCCGCCCATGTAATACAGGAAAACCCCTTTTCCCGGGAAACCGCCACCTATTTTGACATCATTACCTATCCGGTAAAAAATTCGGGGGGTGCAATCGTCCGGGTCATCGAGATCTGGCGTGATATCACGCGGCAGTTGTCCTCGCAAATGGAAGAGCGGGTCCGTGCGCTTAAATCAGACCTGAACAAACTGGTTCAGGAAGACCGGATGATCTCGCTGGGAAAGCTCTCCGCCAGCTGCGTTCATGAGATCAACAATCCCATACAGGGGCTTCTTACCTTCAGCCAGTATATCCACGATGCGTTGGATGAGGGCCTTGCCGATGCGTCTGAAAAAAACCGCCTGAAAGAAATTGTCACCCTCATGACCCGGGAGCTTGAGCGATGCGGTGAAATCGTATCCGGACTGCTCTCGTTTTCCAGGGAATCCCCCATGCAATATACGACCACCAACCTCAACGATGTCCTGGAAGCGGTTGTCAACCTGACCCGTCACAAAATGGAGCTGCAAAGCATAACCCTTCACACCGACTTTTGCGAAAGCCTCCTGCACATCAACGGGGACCCCAACCGGCTCCAGCAATGTTTTCTCAACCTCCTGTTCAATGCCATTGAAGCCCTGCCCTCAGGCGGATGGATTTCCGTAATATCACGGGTTGAAGCGGTGCAGCAAATGGCTGTCGTAGAAATCCGCGACAGTGGGGGCGGCATTGATGAGAAAAATATGGCCCACATCTTCGACCCATTTTTTACAACCAAGGAATCCGGGGAAGGCACCGGACTCGGCCTCTCCATTGTTTACGGCATTGTCAAAAATCACGGGGGGCACATCGACGTGCAGACCAAGCCCGCTCAGGAGACGGCTTTCATCCTGAGCTTTCCCCTGGTAGGCAACTCCGGCTGAGAATCCGGGCGGACGGGGAAAAAGCAGTGGCTCCGCTCTGAGAACGCAACAAGGCGTATCCCAGGGCGCGCTCCAGGAGGGAAAACGCCCGCCTAAACTCAACAGGCTGATAAAGGAAGCCGCTTATGCAGAATCAAATGCGCATCATGGTGGTCGACGACGAAATGATTGTCCGGGAGTCCTTTTACCACTGGTTTAAAAAATACGGCCACCACGTGGAAACCGCTGCCAACGGCCAGGAAGCCCTGGATAAACTGGAAAAAACACCCTTTGATCTTCTTTTCGTGGACATTAAAATGCCGGGCATGGACGGCCTGGAGCTGCTTGATCACGTGTGCGCCGAATACCCGGAGACCTTCGTGGTCATCATCACCGCCTACGGCTCCATTGAATCCGCAGTGAAGGCCATGAAATCCGGGGCCAGCGATTACCTGTTAAAGCCTTTCAAGCCTGCCCATATTGACCTGGTTATGGAAAAAATATCGCAGCAGAAAACCCTCGCATCCCAATTCCATTACCTCCGGGACCGGCTGGGGGCAATGACCCGGTTTGACAATATTGTCGGCCAATCACCAGCCATGCAGCGCATCTTTGACATGATACCGGAGATTGCCGCAACCGATGCCTCGATCCTTTTAACCGGTGAAACCGGTACGGGCAAAGAACTGGTGGCCAAGGCCATCCACGCCAAAAGCGGCCGGGCCAACTTCCCGTTTATCCCCATCAACTGCGGCGCAATGACCGAATCACTGCTGCAGGATGAGCTTTTCGGGCATACCCGGGGGGCCTTCACAGGGGCAGAAAAAAACCGGAAAGGGTTTCTTGAGGCAGCCAACGGCGGCACCTTGTTTCTGGATGAAATCGGTGAGATCAGTATGAAAATGCAGGTGGATCTTTTGCGTGTGCTTGAAGAGAAAACAATCACGCGGATTGGCAGTAATGAACCCATTGACATTGATTTCAGATTGATTTGCGCCACCAGCCGGAACCTGGCGGCATTGATTCGGGAGGGCACGTTTCGGGAGGACTTCTACTACCGCATCAATGTCGTTGAGGTGCCCATTGCCCCATTAAGGAAGCGCAAAGAGGATATTGCCCTGCTGGCCCGCCATTTTCTTGCCAAATACAGCCAGGAAACCAACCGGCATGTCGACCGCATCACTTCTGAAGCGCAAAGACGCCTTGAGGCCTATGACTGGCCGGGCAATGTACGCGAACTGGAAAACGCCATTGAACGGGCGGTGGTCTTGTCCAAGGGCCGAACCCTGGACAAGGAGGATTTTTCCTTCCTGAAACCCCCGCCGCCTGAAAAATCGCCTGCCCGTTCTTTACAGGAAGCGGAGAAGCGCCACATTCAGACCATTTTAGACGAATCCGGCGGCAACGTGAGCCAGGCCGCCCGGGTTCTTGAGATCAACCGATCCACGCTGCACAAAAAAATCAACAAATACAAACTCTGCGGGCGTGATACGTAAACGCATATGGAGACAAAATCCATCGGCCTCGTTGCACTGGGAGCCATCCCACCGCTTGTCATCAAAATCATATCCGCGCATGTGTCCGGCTACCTGGATCTGCCCACCGTCCACCTGCCCGCCCAGCGGCTGCCCCAATCGTGCATTGACCCAAACCGGCAGCAATGTGATGCGGCCAAACTCATCCAACACCTCCAGGCCTTGGAATTTAGCGCTTGCGTAAAAGTCATCGGCATCGTTGACGTTGATCTCTTTGTTCCGATTTTTACCCATGTATTCGGGGAAGCCCAGCAAGGGGGGAGCCATGCGGCAATCTCGCTTCACCGGCTTAAATCCCGCGATAATGGCGCCCGGGTTTCCGAGGCCCAATTCTATGAACGCACGGCCAAAGTGGCGCTGCATGAAACCGGGCACCTCTTTAACCTCTTCCATTGCAGGAACCCGCGCTGCCTGATGCATTTCTCAGGTGACACGGCAAGCCTGGACGCCACTGCGTTGAGCTTCTGCCCTTACTGCACGCAATTTTTCGATGACGCCTGCCGACGGGCGGGGATACCCAAGGAAAAACTTTTTTGACCACCGCCTTCACCTGCCCGCGGAGCTATGCGGAATTTTGCGCCTTTGCCGGCAGGGTGTGCAGAAATGCCTTTACCATCCGGTCCCATCCGATCTCCGGATGACTTCCGAACAAATCTTCCACCGGCTGCCCACCGGTGGCGGCCATTCCCATATATTTTGGATCGATCATTGCCAGCAGGCGCTGCTGCTCCTGCTCCACCCAGTCGTCGCATTGACGGCCGAAAAGCAACTGCTTGAGATTGCGCTTCGGCATATCCGGCTCCAGAATAAAAAGCCAGCCCTTGCAGTATGGGTCTTGATGCACGATTTCCGGATGCGCCCGCACCTGCTGATTGACTGCCAGGACCCGACCCCCGACCGGCGTCAGGGCAACGGCCTGATGACTGTCCCGGAAAAAGGCCGCACCCGGAGCATTTTGCTCAACCCTGGCCCCCAGCGGCGGCAGATCAATGCGATTCGGGGCCCCGAACAATTTAACCAGAAAATCATCGAAACCGACCCGTGTGCGCCCGCTATGCTCAAAACGCGCCCAGATGTGACCCGCGTGATAATAATAAGCGTCGGCGACCTGATAGCCGGCCACCATGTGAGCCATAGGCATTGCGATGTCGTCAATGAGATCCATTTCGTCAAGCATCTGATCATAGGCGCAATGGTCACATTCATAATTGCCGGTGCAAATTTTCGGCGCATCCACCCGCCCGGTCAGGGCATGCCGGCAGGGACGACGGGCGCCATCATAGCGCTTTTTCAACTGTTCAGCAAAACTGTACGCCGATTTTTGGTCACCACCCCCGGCCTGTTTCTCCATACTGCGGCGCATGGCCTTGTCAAAGGGACACGTGGCGCAGTCATAGTCGTTATCACATTCCCGGAAGCTGATAACACCGGCTTTCATCCAGATACATGCATCTTCCACCACCTGGAACCCGATTACTTTTTTTTGGTTTTCCCGGCGTGTCATGGCGCACCTCCATTTTTTTCCGATTTATTGCGCTTGGAATAAAATCCCTCATGAATTCCATTTGTTAATAGAGAATGCAACTCCAATGCCACCTTCGCAAACACGGATCAAATTTTTAAACAATCGAAATAACTATATAAAATATAAAACCACCCAGCCAGCAGCAAAGACCCCCGGCCACCTGTCGCGCATTTACCCTTGGAAACCTTCCGGCAGGGGATTAACTTAAGAATTTCTTATAAATTGAATAAGTTAAATGTGTCGCTAATTGATTCACCAGGTGTTGCGTTTTTATACAGGATTTTTTTCGGACGCCACCCGGGGATTGGTTTCGCATTTTTATTTACCAGCATAATTTTCTTGAAAGATCATATAAAGTTATCCTAATATGTCATTTTGTTTTAAATAAGGAGAAAAGCTGCCTGAGCCGGGGCATTCCGCTGCTTGGCCGGGGCTTGTCCGGAGCTTGGAGGCGCGCCTGCCAACGGCAACGCAACAGGCGACAATCATTTATCGATCAATTCAGAGGCCGTCACATGACAGATCAACGCATTACCATTAACGACCAGACATTTTCATTTAACGCCGGTGAAACCATCCTTGAGGTGGCCCGCAAAAACGACATCGATATTCCAACCCTCTGCTACCTCAAGGGCGCTGTCCCGACCGGAGCGTGCCGCATCTGCATCGTGGAGGTCAAAAATGCCCGCACCCTGCTGCCCGCCTGCTCCACGCCGGCTGAGGCCGGCATGGTGATTTATACCGAATCGCCGAAAGTGGTGGAATCCCGCAAAATGACCCTTCAATTTCTGCTGGCTTCAGGCAATCACAACTGTGCGGTCCGCGGCGGGGATCCGGAGAACTGGACCGCCTTCCAGATGAATGTTCAGGCCCATGACAACAGCAGCGACCTCTGCCCGGTCTGGGGGGATTGCGAACTTCAGAGCCTGGCCTACCGATACCAGGTTTCAGGGGAGCGCTTTTCCTCCACCCCGCCCCGCTATCCCATGGAAAGGGTCAACCCCTTCATCGTCCGGGATTTTTCCCGCTGCATCCTGTGCGGCCGGTGTGTGCAGGCCTGCAACGACATCCAGGTGAACAACGCCATCAGTTTCGGGTACCGGGGGGCGGAGAGCAAAATAGTGGCCGCCGGAGACCGGCCGTTAAGGGACTCGGACTGTGTGTTCTGCGGCGAATGCGTACAGGCATGCCCTGTAGGCGCCTTGGTGGAGAAAAATGCCCGGTATGACTGGCGTCCCTGGGAGGTCAAGAAGACCCGGACCACCTGCAGCTATTGCGGTGTGGGCTGCCAGATGGAACTGCATGTAAAAAATAACCGGGTGGTCAAAATTTCCGGGGCTGAGGAAACCCCGCCCAACCAGGGCAGCCTTTGCGTCAAGGGACGGTTTGGATTTGATTTCATAAATTCCCCCGACCGGCTGAGCACCCCGCTGATAAAGGAAGCGGACGGTCAGTTTCGAAAAGCTTCCTGGAACGAAGCCCTGGATCTGACCGCCCGACGATTGACTGAAATCCGGGAGCAGAACGGATCCGACAGCATCGGTGTGCTTACCTCGGCCCGGGTGAGCAATGAAGAGAATTACCTGGCCCAGAAACTGGCCCGGGCGGTACTTAAAACAAACAGCGTGGATCATTGTGCCCGGCTCTGACATTCCTCCACAGTGGCCGGTCTGGCCGCAGCATTCGGAAGTGGCGCAATGACCAACACCATTGCCGATATTGAAAAAGCAGAAGTCATCCTGGTGACCGGATCCAATACCACCGAAAATCACCCGGTATTGTCCACATACGTCAAGCGGGCGGTGAAATTCAGGGGCGCCAAGCTGATCGTGGTCGACCCCCGTCAAATAAAACTGACCCAGCATGCCCACATGTGGCTGAGGCCCAACCTGGGAGCGGATGTGGCCTGGATTAACGGCCTGATGCATGTGATTATCAAGGAAAACCTCCATGACGCGGCCTTTATTGACAACCGCACCACCGGCTTTGATGCCTTGGCCGCCATGGTGGAAAAATTTACGCCGGATTACGTGGAAAAAATTACCGGCATACCGGCTCAGCAGATCATCGAGGCCGCGCGGATGTACGGGAGTGCGGGCGCCGGCAGCATCCTTTACTGCATGGGCATCACCCAGCACACCACCGGCACCGACAATGTCAAATCACTTGCCAACCTCGCCATGCTGTGTGGCAACCTGGGCATCGAAGGCGGGGGGGTCAACCCCTTGCGCGGCCAGAACAACGTCCAGGGCGCCTGCGACATGGGCGGACTGCCCAATGTCTACACCGGGTACCAAAAAGTAACGGACGCGGCCACGCGAAGCAAAATGGAAGAAGCCTGGGGCGTCTCCGACCTTCCGGACCAGCCCGGCCTGACAGTCACCCAGATGGTACCCAGGGCCTACGCGGGTGCACTCAAAGCCATGTACATTATCGGCGAAAACCCGCTGGTCTCGGACCCGGACTTGAATCATGCCGAAAAAAGTTTTGCACGCCTTGATTTTCTGGTGGTCCAGGATATTTTTATGACCGAGACCGCCCAACAGGCGGACGTGATCCTTCCAGCGACCTGTTTTGCTGAAAAGGAAGGGACCTTCTCCAACACGGAAAGGCGGGTCCAGCGGGTCCGAAAGGCGCTGGAACCACCGGGATCAGCCCGTGAAGACTGGCGGATCACCGCAGAGCTCGCCCGCCGGATGGGATACCCCATGCATTACGAAAGCGCCCGGGACATTTTTGAAGAAATCGCCAGGCTCACCCCTTCGTATGCCGGGATCACTTATGATCGCATCGACCGGCAAGGCATTCACTGGCCCTGCCCGAGTCCGGAACACCCCGGAACGCCCATCCTGCACACGCAGCAGTTTACCCACGGCAAGGGGGTATTTCATTCCATTGACTACATAGCGCCGGCTGAACAGGTGGATGGCGAGTATCCCTTGTATCTCACCACCGGCCGGGTGCTTTACCAGTATCATACCGGCACCATGACGCGCCGGACCGAGGGGTTAAACGATCGGGCGCCGGAGAGCTTTGTGGAGATATCGGAAACCGATGCCGCAAACCACAAACTCACGGACGGTGCAAAAATCCGAATTGCCTCGCGACGAGGGAAAATCACGGCGCGTGTGAAGATATCGGACCAGGCGGTGGACGGAACCGTATTTATTCCCTTTCACTTTGCCGAGGCTGCAGCCAATCGGCTGACCAACGCGGCCCTGGACCCCGTGGCCAATATTCCGGAATATAAGGTGTGTGCCGTCAAGATCGAACAGGCGGCATAGAGACTGGCGTGTATCAACGGGATGCCTATGTATGCCAGGGGCGCCATGCTGTTAATGGCGTCCCTGGCTTGATGGCAGCGGCAAAGGTAAACGCCCCCTATCTGTGTTGCGGCTGCCGGCCCGGGCTTTAAGCGGATCTTAACCGGGGCGAGAATTTCGAAATCCGGCCAATGACCACTGGCCCATTACCACTGGCTCATGATCTCCTGGCCCCGATGCCTGGCGATCTGATCCTGCAATTGCTCGAACTGTTGGCCCACCGCCCCCATCAGGTAAGACATGACTTCAAGGCCGATGACCGCGTCCTTTTCAAACAGCTTTTTCAGCGCTTCCCGATCAAACCGGATCATCTGGCAGTGCCTGGAGCTGCAGTAGCCTGAGAGCTGGTAGCGATAAGGGGGAACAAAACAGGTCCAGCCGAAGGCATTGGCCTCAGCCATAAAAGACACGCCCGGCTCCACCGTCGCCTGCAGGTTGAGATCCTCCGAGCGAAGCTCAACATCGCCCTCGACCACAATCCACACGTGGGTTGCGTCACTGCCGTGGGAAAAAATTTTATCGCCGCGCTTAAACTCAACCATTTCCGCCTTGGCCTGCACCATCTCCAGCTGATCATCATTCAAGCAGCTAAAACAGGCCACTTTTTCTAGAAAATCAAGGCTAATCACTGTTTACCCCCTTCCAACACGCAATCATTCTGGACCTGTCCGTTCATGATGTGCTCATTAAATACCCGGCGCATTTTCTCGGGATCCATTTTTTGATACACGACCGGTGACTGGTTGTGTACATGAACCGTCACGTTCGGTTCACTCCAGCATTTGCCGAGGCAGCTGCCGGTTTGCACCTGGAGATTCTGGCGGCCGCAGCGGGAAGCCTCCTCAGTCAAAGCCTTCATAACATCCCGGGCGCCTGCGGAGATGCCGCAGGTGGCCATGTGAACAGTGACCTGAACCATGGACAGCGGCGCATCGTCGACAGTGCCCTGCAGCCGCTGGAACCTTTTCCCCACAACCTTTAAGAGCTCAGACAAGACCCGGTAGCCAATCTCCGGGTACTGCCTCAGATACCCGTGAAAGCGGCTCCGCTCAATCATCGCCACCTTGCAGGTCTCGGACGCACAATATGCAGACAGTTTATACCTGAAGGGCGGAACCATGCTGGACCACCCGAAAAGGCGGCTTTCGGCAACGGAGGAGAGCGTATGGGCCTCGGATGTCTCCCGTGCCGGCAAATCAAACCGCAAATCCACCAGGCCCTGCTTGACAACATACAAGTGCGTGGCATCATCGCCTTCCTTAAATATCCGCTCGCCATGGGCAAAGCTTTTCTCCCGGCAGAATTCTTCAATCTCAGCCAGCTCTTTTTCCGTCAGCGTCTTAAACGCCTCCACATCCTGCAGTAATTCAAGACACGGCATTCATTTCTCCTTTTTCTAAAATCCCCATATGGTTATTTACAAAGCCCTCAAATCTTTGCCAGTGCGAAATCGGTCTGCACTTCCCCCTCCAGCACATGCCGGTGAAAAACCTGGCGCATTTTATTGGCGTTCATGTGCTGATAAACGATCGGTTCCTCCCCTTCGGCCTCCACGGTCACATTGGGCTCACTGCTGCACATGCCCATGCACCCCGAGGCCACAACCCGGATATCCGCGCGCTCGGCCGGCGCCATTTCTTCCATAAGGGCGTTCATCACCTCCCGGGCGCCGGCGGCAATACCGCAGGTTCCCATATGAACCGTAATTTTAATCCGTGCCGTCCCGGTCCTGAGCGAGGTTTCCCGGGTTGTTTCCTCCTTGATTCGCTTTAACTCCTCAATGCTCATTTTCGCCATTGATCCTGTCCTCCCCGCCTCAAGCGTTCCTCTCCGGAACGAAGGGTTTGCATGATATACCGAAACACCCGGGGATCGGTAACCGGCAAGCCCTCAAATGCCTGCCTGATCTCCCGCGTGTCGAGCGCCAGTTCCGAGCCGTCAACCCGGTGCCGGTATTGAAAATCAACCGCTGGCCTGCCCAGGATCAGGCTCGTCATCGTGGCCGCCATATCGCCCAGCGGTGCCCGATCAATATGGTCATAAACAAATTGCGCATCAACCTGGGTCCCTTTTCCGGGCTCCGACTGGATTCGCATATCACCGCCGCATTGTCGCGCGGCTGCATCCAGAAGCGACAAGCCCATTCCCACGCGTCGGGTGGTACGTGAAGTATAGAACGGATCCACAACACGGTCAACCTGTTCCATGGAAATTCCGCTGCCATTATCTTCGATGCGTATCTGCAGCCGGTTGGCCTGCCGCTGCTCCACCACCGCGATCCGTATCTGGTCGGCCCCGGCAGCAATACCGTTTTCGGCGACATCCAGAATATGAAGGGACAGTTCCTTCACCTATACCTCAATCCATCTGCCATCAACGCCCTGCAGGGCCCGCTGGATCTCTTCAAAAACCGGGGCCTCAAGAAAAAACCCGGTCCACACCCGGCCAATATCCGTCAAAAAATGGGCATCCGATGAGGTAATGCAAGGATAGCCCGCAATGCCCGGTATCCGGTTATAAGCCTCAACCAGTGGTGTCAGCCGGGAGACCTCCAGCGCGTCAAACTTCAAATCCGGTGGAATAAATCCCAGGTTGCTGATAATGCTGAAAGAAGGCCGGTCCACATGAGAGGCGATGCACAAGCCCCCCAATTCCTTGACGGCATCAACGATCGCATCCAGCCAGAGCGTGGTGGCGCCTATTAAAAGCCGCTGATTTTCATATATAACCTCGTTGTCTGCATTGGCAACGACCTGGTCTCCCCACAACCGGGGGGTATTTTCACCGGGCAAATTCGCATACACCATCTCCTGCAATTTCAGGGCCTGCTCCAGGGTCTCAAACAACCCCAGCACATGCACTTCTTCCCGTGAGCAAATCTCCATGCCGGGCACCACGGTCAAACCGGCCTTTTTCCCGGCGTCCATGGCTGCACCCGCATTTTCCGCCGAATTGTGATCACAGAGCGCAATGATATCCAATCCCGCTTCGCGGCTTTTCGCCACCATATCCCGGGGACTCATTGCCCAGTCGCCACATGGGGAAAGGCAGGAATGAATATGCAAGTCCGCCTTGTATCGCTTCACCAGCACCTCCTGAATCGTGCCTGAAGCAAAACCCTCCGGTTCGCGCGCATCGGTGTCAGGCTCCAGTTTCAAGCCTCAAAATACTTTGAAAGAGATGGCCGCTAATCCCTTTCATTGACAATCCCCGCGGAAAAGAGCTTCCCCGCCATTGAAAATGAATCCGACGGGGTCAACAAAACAGGAATCCCCTCTTCATCAGCCCTGGCCCGGCTTCCTTCATCCGGGGAGTTGCCGCCCGCTAAAATGACAGCCGCCATTTCCTTGAGCACAGCCACCGCCACAATGTTCTGATGCACCTGGATGGTCAGCCAGACGCATCCGAGCGGGGCATTGGCCATGACCTCACTTAAAAGATCGCCGCAATAGCCCCCCTCCACTACTCGATCCAAACCACGCTCACCGGCGGCAACGGTCAGACCGAAGCGCTCGACCAGTTCTGATACTTTCATATCGGGCTTCCCCTTTATCTTGAAGAATTCCCCTCTCCCGGGGACCAAGTGTTGATGACACCGTAAAATCAGACGTTTTACGAGTCCATCAAGTGTTACAAATCACTTTGAGGCACGGTATCGCTTTTTCCCTTGCCCCTTGCCCCTTGCCCCTTGCCCCTCGTAC
>P_1C_Sed_2_UnCtyDRAFT_1000530_pt1 | contig 11566 bp, 5 predicted proteins | sample Pon1CUnioCityCA_4_FD_10229 | JGI IMG/M metagenome (IMG submission 10229) | reverse complement strand
CCGGCAACCTGGGGGTACAGCTTCTGGGGTGGGCCGCCGGCGCCGGCCTGGGCATCAGCCGCTTTATCGGCTCGGGGAACGAGGCCGTTGTCACCTGCGACCAGGTCCTTGAGTTCTACGGCGCCGACCCTCTGACCAAAGTCATCATCATGTACATCGAGGGAATTGACTACGGATCGAGGTTTTTAGAAGTGGCACGCCGGGTGACGCCCCACAAGGCGGTCATCGCTTTGAAAATGGGAGTGACGCAAGCGGGCGCCACTGCCGCGGCGTCCCATTCCGGCGCCGTGAGCACTCCGCACCGGGTCTACGAGGCCATGGTCAAGCAGGCGGGAATCATCGAGGCCTCGAACACCGAAGAGATGGTGAACCTGGCCCGGACTTTCGGATACCTGCCTATTCCCAAAAGCCGCAAAGTGGGCATCATGACAATGGGAGGCGGCTGGGGGGTCGTGACCACCGACCACTGCGCCAAGGCCGGCCTCGAACTTCCGGACCCCTCGGCCAACACCATAGATGAGATCGACCAGGTGCTGCCCGAGTTCTGGAGCCACGGCAACCCCGTGGACCTGGTGGGAATGCTCCAGCGGTCCGCCCATTACGCCGTGCTCGAGGCCATGGTCAGGGACTGCAACTTCGACTCGATCATTACCCTGGGGTCCTTGACCGGCGTCCAGTACGTGCGGGAGAGGTGGAGGATAAAAGAGTTTTTGAGGGCAGGCGTAAAGATATGGAGAAGACACGGACTCAACATCTTTCGTTTCTATGCTTCCTTTTTCAAAAGTGTCCGGCAGGCCTTTATGGGCGGCAGGAAGAAAGGCGGAAAGCGCAAAAAGGGCCAGTCCGGAGGCATTAACCTGCGGGAAGCGCGGCGGTGGAGCGACGACGTATTTGCCGAAGAAATCCGCAGGCTCATGCAGTCTTCCGGCAAACCCATTGTGCCGGTCCCCTTCGAGCCTTCCTCCGTTCCCGCCATATTCAAGAACCTGGGTCTCGTCGCCTTCCGGGTCCCGGAGGAGGCCGTGCTTGCCATAGCCAAGCTGGCCCATTACCACGACTTTCTCGAGCGGCACCAGAAAGAGCAGGAGCTTGTCGATTACGAGGCCCCTGACGACGACATGGCGCTGGCCATCAAGTCGGGACTGGAGGGCCGGTCGGGCGCCTTGTCGGAAAGCGAGAGCAAGACCATCCTCACCCGTTACGGGATCGACGTGACGGTTGACAAGCAGGCAACAACCGCGGACGAAGCTGGAGCCGCTGCGTCTGAAATCGGCTTCCCCGTGGTGTTGAAGGTGGACTCTCCCGACATCACCCACAAGTCGGACGCCGGCGGAGTAAAGGTGGGCCTCGAGAGCGCCGATGAGGTCAAAGACGCCTTTGCAAAGATCATGGAAAGCTGCCGGGCCTATGACTCTTCGGCGCGAATAAACGGCGTGGTTGTCCAGGAAATGGTGGAAGGCGGCACCGAGGTGCTGGTGGGCATCTCGCGGGAGAGCCATTACGGCCACACTATTGTCTTCGGGCTCGGCGGCATATTTGTCGAGGTCTTGGACGACGTGGCCCTCCGCATCCTGCCCATCGACTTGGCGGACGCTGAAAAGATGATCGACGAGATCAGGGGCAGGAAGGTGTTGTCCGGCATCAGGGGAGAAGCGCCCCGCGACGTCAAGGCGCTTGCCGAGGCCATCAAACGGACCGCCGATCTTGCCTGGGACCTCCGCCACCGCCTGGATGAAATGGACGTCAATCCTCTTGTCGTCCTGCCAGAGGGCCAAGGAGTCAAGGCCCTGGACGCCCTGATTATCTTGAACGACGAAAATAAACCGTAAGAAACCCGCGTTCCGAGAGGCAAGCGGACAGGTCTGTGGACTTAAAGATTTGTTTTGACCGTGCTGTAATGAATGCCGTCATGCTTGGTATTCGGCGGATGACTTGACTAAATTCATGGACTTGACAATTGGGTCAAGTCGCATATTTTGGTCATCTTCTAAGGCGCGTTATCGGGCAGCAAGCTACCGCATTCCAAATCAGCGCGAGAAAAGCGATCAATGCCTTTATTTCGAAGCAGGCATAATTTACTGTTCTAACTGCATAGGGCCTGTCTTTCCCCAACGATATTAATAGCGCGGGCGGCCCGACACTTGCCTGAAGCCGCCCGTGAGCAAAATGCTCTTTTTATTATTCGGCGAAATGGCCCCCGGCCGTTCGCTACTTGGTCATTACCAGGTCCTGGCTGGTCAGGCTTCCGGAAAGCCGGTTGGTTTCGACGACCGACGACGAGACTGACACGGAGGACACTGTACCGGTGCCGATTTTTCTGGTGTCGGCGCCTATCGGCTCCCCCGAGGCGTCCCGCTTGGGAATGACCTGGAAGAAGACCACCTTCATGCCGGGCCCGATCCGGTTTCTTCTTCCCAGGCTTATTCTTGCGTTCCTTCCCGCGTCGGTCACGTTTCCCTGCACTATGGGGAAAGCGTTTCGGAGTTTGACTGCCAGTCCTCGGCAGATGAACTGGAGGGTCCGCAATGACTTGTCCTGGTGATAGGCGTCCCTGGTGACCATGACGCGGGAGGAGTCCACGTCCACCACCTGTGCCTTGACCTCGATGCTCTGCGGCGTTTCAAAGACCACGCCCATGATAATGGCCTCGGCATTGGTTATCTTGCCGGCTTGCACCGCGGTGCGGGGGTTTACAAGACCTGTGCCCGAAAGCCGGAGTTCCCTGACCGCCGCGTTTACCTGGGACCGGTCCACGTACCTGAACCTTCTCTGCTGGATAAGGGCCGATATCAGGTTGTCGGAGGCCACCGGTGCGATGTCCTTGTAGCTGGGGACCACGTAAAAGGGCAGCAGGCTCACGGCGAGCCGCTCGGACACGGTGTTTACGCGGGGCACAATCCTTCGAACGTAGAACTTTTCTTCGCTCACCTGCCCGCTGTCGTCCATTGCCTGGATGCGGACCAGGTTCCTGCCGGGCCTCAGGTAAAGGACGCGGTTGAAGAAACTGTTGCGGGCGGGCCTTCTGAGCACCTGGCGTCCGTTGACAGTGAGCCTGCGCAGCACTCCTCCCCTGGCCTGGGCCGAGCCCTGTATCTGGACCCGGTTGGTGTATACCGCTTTCAGCTTTTTCTTGAGCTGGATGACCGGCGGCGCCTTTTGCGTTGTTTCTTCCCACCTGATCTCGGTTTCCGCCACCATGTCTTCGACGAGCCGGTCGGCGGTCCGGGCGTTTTGCCATGCCTGGAAGCTTCCGCTCGGCGAGAGGTGGGCCTTGGCAAAGCCGGTAAGGGAGAGGGCCGCCATGAGGTTGTCGTCTCGGACCATCTTCGCCCACTTCACGGGCGGCTCGAGCATGGTGCCTTTTTTTCCGCCGCTGAAAGAGACCACGCCGGTGGTCTTGTTGCCGAGCAGGTCCACCGCTTCGAAATTGACTTTCTTGTCCGGCCCTAAAGGCACGGTGGCTTCAAAGGTATAGTCGCCCGTCTTTTCAGGCACCTTGCCCTGCATGTCAAAGCTTTTTATGCCGGACTCGTCCTCGATATGGCCCTTCAGCCTGACCCCCTTGTTGTCCGGCAGCACCCGGGCCTCCTCGATGCTGATGCGGGGCCCTTGCCGGTCAACCTCCAGGGTCAACTCGCTGTCAGTCTTTTTGTCCACCAAATCGGTCACGGTAAGGTTGACCTTGACGGCGTCGCCTTCCCGGACAGTGACCGTGAACAGCTCCTGCGGCTCCTGGAGATCGGGGTCTGCTTCAGCGCCCGCGGTGCCGCCGTCTTCCTCCGAAGGAGAAGAGACGTCCACCGGAAAAACATCGGCCCGCTTCTTCTGCGCAAAGGTATAGGGGCTTCTGGTCTCTCCCGCCTCCACGTACTTCACGCCCTGGTCGTCCTCCGACTCCACCACCAGGTAAAGCTTGCCGGACTTTACGAACTTTCCTTCCAACTCGTCCTCGCCCTTCCAGCTTATGACTTTGCTGCCCCAGCCGGGCTTTAAGGTCTTCATAAAGTCCCGGTCCAGCTTCTGCATGGTGCCGAGGTTTTCCTTTATTGCATCAATGTCGTCCAGAGTAAAGTAGTGGGGCATGGCCACGAACCGGTCATGGCCGGGCGCCGGCGCCGGGTTTCCTTCCCTCACGTAATTGATGGCGGGCTCTGACTTGACAAGATGCACCTCTTTTATGGACGGCGCTTTCGAGTCGTTTCCGGTCTCCTGGAGCTTTTTGGCCCTGGCCTTGTCCAGGTAATACTGTGCCTGGCTGGACTCGGTGCATTGGAGGCTTAGTTCGAGCTCTTCGATGGACTCGTCTGTTTTACCGAGGTGATAAAGCGCCGCTCCCTTGCCGCGGTGTCCGAACCAGTCGATAAAGTGCATTCCATAGGCCCGGGCCCGACGCTTGTCGCAGCCGGGGATGTCGGCGTGCCGGTCTATGCCTTCCCGAAGCTCGATGGCCCGCTCATAGTCGGAAAGCGCGGCCTCATAGCATTCGCCGGCCATGTAGGATTCGGCCCGTTCCTGGTAGCTGTACCATTCTTCGCGAAAGTTTCCTTCCACCACCCCGAAACGCTTTCCGTCCTTCACGCATTCGGGGGCGGCGCGGGTATGGGCGATAGAGGCGAGGACAAAAGCCGTAAAAACAAGTGCAGCAATAATTCTTATCTTGAACATGGGGCCTCCTTTTGTAGGACCAAATCTACGGTATCAAGAATATTATATAACAAAGCTTCCTTCGTAAAAGTTGCCTTTGCCCGACCGGACAAAGGCAACCTGTAATGCCTTTACTTTGCTCCTTTTTACTCGGTCGCTTCTCTTACCTTCATGCCCTTGGCAAGGCCTGCCGGCCTCTCGACTATCTCCGCCATTGCCACGTCGGGCCCCACATTGTTGACCTTTATTGAGCCTATCTTGAGAAGCTCGTCATCGAGAACGTCCATGACCATGCCTTTTTCCACCCCTACCTTGGAGCCTATGTTCAGCTTGACCGTTTTGTCCTTAACTTCGGAAATCTTGCCCTTCAAGGGATACTGTTTGCGGATTTCTTCCATGAGCTTGTCCGCAGTCGCTTCGGCGATCTGGGGAGGAGTCATGTCTCCCTCGAATATGGGCATGATGGAGACCTTTGCCTGGGTTGTCTCGGTCTCGATGAGCCTGACGATTACCTGGACCTCGTTCTCGAAGCGGGAGTACTTGCCGGTGGCTATAAAGGAGGCTCCCATGAGTCTGCCCAGCCTGTTCCTTGTCTCTTGGCTTGCCAGCGCCCCGGAGGAGAGGTTCAACTCCTGGAGGACCTTGTCGATCATTTCCCTTTCCACCATCTCGATTCTGTCCTTGTTCTGGAGCTTCTGGGTAAGGGCCACCCGAATGAACTCGAACTCGCTGGCCATGGTCATTCTGCCTGCCGACTCGAAGTCGAGGAGGGTCATGGTGAAGGGCCGGGAGGTCCAGTTATCGCCCGCATTCGCCGGCTGGGGAATGTCTCCGGACTTGTATTTTTCAGCAAGCTCTTTGGCGAGGCGGTTGACCTCGGCGCTCTTCTTGGTGTCGCTTTGCATCTCGATCATCTGGCCTACCTGGTGGAGCATCATGATGGCCACCTGGTTGTCGGGGTCCGATTGTTTGGCCATGCCGAAGGCCTTCTTCGCTTCGGCGGTCTTTCCCATGGAAAGGTAAGTCTGGCCCAGGTTGATGGCCGCTTCCGCGTTCTGGGGAGAGGCGTCGAGAGCGGCCTGGTAGGACTTGACGGCCTCCTGGCTGTTGCCGGAGTTGCTCATGGAAAGGCCCCTCCGGTTGTGGACTTTGCCGAGCATCTCGTAGGCCTCTTTTTTCTGCCAGTCTTTTCCGCTGGTGGCGTTGGTGGCTTTCTGGAAGTTGCTTGCGGCCTGGTCGTAGTTCTGGCGGTTATAAGCGATTTTGCCGAGAATGACGTGGGCGTAGGCCGAGCCGGAATCGGCTTTCAATGCCTGTTTGGCGTAGTCTTCCGCGTTTATCAGGTTGTTCCTGGCAAGGGCCACCGACGCCAGGCCCTCGAGCGCCATCGCCTGGTCGGGTCCGCTGGACTTGGCCTCGGAGTCGAAGACCGCCTGGGCCTCTTTCAGCTTGCCCTGTTCGAGAAGGGCGTATCCCTTGTCAAGCGAATCGGAAGGCAGATTGTCGCCGCTTCCGCCCATGAAGTACAGGCCGGCGAAGACTGCCACCGCCAGCACGGCGACGACGATGCCGATCATGGACTTGGAAAGTCCCTGGCCGCGGGGCATTGCCTGGCTGTCCGCACCCCGAAGCACCGCCTGCTTGCCGGGCGCCGTCAAAGGCTGGGCCTCGCCATGGGAGGCTGCTGCCTGGACTTCTTCGGTGTCCTCAGCTTCGGCCACTTCGGCGAGATAGGAGTAAGAGGGGTCGCCGTAAAGCATGTAGGACGCCCAGACAATGGTGTCCTCACCGTACTTGTCTATCAGGTGGAGCCTGGCGCGCCGCATGGATTCGCCCACCGAGTATCCGGCCACCATTTCCTGGTAGAAGGACAGGGCAAAGTCCCGGCCGGGATCGTCGAGGATGTCCCAGAATGTCCCGATGTAATGCTGGACGCCGGAGACCAGGAAGGCGTTGGCCAGTCCGAAGATGTCTTTTTCATACCCCGAGTCTATCTGCCATTCCTCGGTCTGTCCCGATTGGCAACCGTTGGCGAAGACCAGCGCGGGCATGGGTTTCTTTCCGGTCATGTTGTGTATTTCGTTGGAGGACAGTTTGCCGTCGGAAAGCAACCACCCGCTCTTTGCCGGGTCTTCCCTGTCATAGTCGGCGTGTCCGGCGTAGTGGACCACGTCGTAGTTTCTTATTTTACTTTTTACGTAGTTTACGGGGACCTCGCTGGTTTTCAAGTTGACGTTAATGGACTCGTGCTCCCGGTCGAGTTCGTCCCGAATGTGGACGCCTTCGGTCTTGCTTGCCGGAAGGTCGGAACGGGGATCGGCTACGACGAGCATACGCAGGGGCTTTCCGATGTGCCGGTCCGATGCCTCGGCCACTTTCTGGCGGGTGGAAACGATCCTGCCCATTCCGAAGCGCTGGCAGAAGAACTGCTGGCCGTCGAAGAGGAGTTCCCACGGAATGTGGACCAGCCGGTCGTCCATCCTGATTAAAAGATGCTCGGCCTGGGAATGGATAATCCTTTCCTTGGCCTCCTGGGTGAGCAGGTGGTCAAAAAGTATCTGTCCCGCGGACTGGAGCTGTTTCAATATTTCCTTGCTGACCTTGCCGCGTTTGTTGGCCCGGTTCAAAAGGCCCACGATCTCTTCGCACTGGGTCTTGATGAGATTATCGTCCAGCTTGACCACGTCGTACTGGCTGACGGTCTTCTCTTCGCCGCGCTGTCTCTCGAAGACGCTGAGCTTTAATTTTCCTTCCTCCCGGGAGGTCACCAGTTCGATCACTTTGCCTCTTGTCACCCGGCCCCGCTTGTCAACGGTCCGGCGGGTCGCCGCCTGCTTGAACTCGCCTTCCGCGATGAGTTGGTCCTCGCTCCACATCACCCGGTAGAGCTTGACCGGCTCGGCCTTGCCTTTTACCGACACGTCGCCGAAAAAGCGCACCAGTATCTCTTCTTCGGAGCGGACCTCTTTATAGAGCGAGTCGGAAATGAGAAGCTCTTCAGCGTCCGCCTGGGACTCGACGCGGGCGGCCACGTTCACGGCGTCTCCGAAAACGTCGTTTTCCTCGACCACTGCGGGGCCGTAGTTGAGGCCGATCCGGATCATGATGCGAAGGTGCTTCTGGTCCTGCTCCTTGTTGTAATCGTGGAGCTTGTTTTGCATCTCCATGCCGGCCTTGACGCCGCCCGCGGCGTCCTCGAAGGTCGCCATGATGGCGTCGCCTATGGTCTTGATCACCTTGCCGCCGTGTTTTTCGATGATGGGAAAGAGCATGGCGTTGTGGCGCTGGACCATGGCCCGGCCTTCCACGTCTCCAAAGGTCTCGAAGTACGAAGTCGAGCCTTTGATGTCGGTGAACATTACGGTGGTGTTCTTCTGGAACTTCTCCTTCAACATCTTGTCCAGAGAGGCCTTTTCCTCCTCGAGCTTGAGACGGGCCTGCAAGATGGAGTCCACTGAAGAGGACATGTCTTTTTCAGCTTCTTCGGCTTTGTCCTGCTGTGACTCTTCTTTCTCTTTGTCCCGATCATGGTGCTCGTCTGTCATTTCCCTTCTCCTTTCATCTCCAGGGCGATGGTGCCCACCGGCTCGCCCGCCCGGGTCATCGCCAGTTTGTACCGGCCGTATTTGACGTTCTCAAAAACCGCTTCTCCGTCACGGAGCATAATGCTCTCCAGTTCCTTCTCCTCGCTCTCGCCCTCTTCGTAAAGGGTGGCCCGCAGCCCTTGAGGAGACGTCTTTTGCGGGTCGAAAACCCGAAGATATATCTCTCCCCTGCCGGGCTTTACAGACTCCACGTCCACCTCCGCGGTGAAGGGAGGAAAGTCCTTGCGGAAAGAAACCAGGGTCTCGGAAAGGACCTGCTCTTCTTTGCGGACCTGGTCGGTGGCGGGAACCAGGCCGCCGGAGACGCTCTCGCCCATCGAGATGACGCGGGCGGCGTTTCTGGCGAACCCTACCACCACTTCCATAATGCCCTTTTTGGCGGGGTCCATCCGGCGGGCCGTCTCCAGGACCTCGGCGGGGACCCGCGTCCGGCTTTCCCGCTCCGGCTCCGCCAGGATTTGCCGCAAGGCCTTCACGGACTCGAGGCATTGGGAACAGCGGGAAAGATGGCCGGTGAGCTGGGAGGCCCGCTCCTCAGAGAGACCGCCTTCTAAATAAGCGGCCAGGGTCTCTTCTTCAGGGCACTCGCCCCGCGGCCTTTCCCGTAATTCCTGTTGCAGCATCTTTTTTATGTTTTCTTCCCAAAATTCCATTATTTTTTCCCTGGAACCTGTTGTCTCCGAATCCCCTGTGTTCACTCAAAATAGACGTGACAGGGATTATTTTCTTCCCGGACTTTCCATATTTCGGGAGAGCTTTTCTTTGAGACGGTTCACTCGGCTGTACACGGTTTTAACAGATATTCCAAGTATTTGGCAGACTTCTTCCGGCTCGAGCCCCTTGGTGTAATAAAGCTCCATGAAATATCTGTCCTCTTCTCCCAACTCTGCGATGGCCTTTCTTAACTTCTCCTCTTTTTCCCGCTCGGTATAAACCTCGTCGGGACGGGTCACCGGGTTCTCTCTCGAGACCTCTACGGCCACGTTCTCTTCGTCAACGTCAACCTTATAAGGGTCTTTGGCGCGGGACCGCAAAAAGTCAAGGGTGTACCTTACTGTCACCGTCCGAATCCAGGTGGCCACCGAACAGCCCGCGTCTCCTCTGTAGAGCCGCAACTTCTTGCAGTTGTCCTTGATAAAATGGACCAGAACTTCGCTGAAAAGGTCTTCCAACTCCTCGGGCGTGGGATGGTAGTTCTTAAGGCCCAAAGTACGGTGGATGGAATAATAAATCAGCCTGGAAAAACGTTCCAGAAACTGCTCCCAGGCCGTCTCCTCCTTACGGCAACAGGCGTTCAGTATTTCCAGGTCATTTCCGCCGGAAAAGCGGTCTCTATCGCTTGTGGTCACCCTTGGTTCCTTGTTCTACCCTGTAATAAAAAGCTGTTGAATGCGTCTTTAAAGGTACCAGAAGCAGGCTTCACATGTCAAGAGAGAGGCAAAATCCCATTGCGCGCTCCTTAAGGCTTAGTTGATTACATGGATAACTCTTCCATAATAATGACTGATCGAATCTATTTCATGAGTCGCCTTCACAGCCTATAAAGCAAGAATGGCGACCGTGATAAAGCTTAAAAACATGCTATAGTTCCCGACACTACCCATATGATGAAGTAGGCGACCCCCTTATAAAAATAGGTACCGCATCCTTTCGAGATTTTAATGCCGGCGATAGTGGACACGAGAAATACCAGAAAGATAAAAATGATCAGGTTGAAAACGCCGGCCATAAGTGAAGGACCGGTAAAAACGTCGACCAGGAAGTTTCCCGGACCCTGGACCATGATGTACAGGGGAAATTCAGTCTTGCCACTCATGTCAGAGACAAAGAAAATGGCCGAATGGTAACCGATAAATATGGACGACCAAATTAAAATCTTTCTCAAGTTTGTTACAATGTTTTTTTGCGCGGCCTCGGACATCCTGTTTTGTAAAAGACGCAAATGTATTGAGCTGAAAAATATTTCAAAACGAAGATGAAAGACTTCTATGTATTCCTTGAGGAACTTTATTATCGCTTCTTCCGAATGAAGTTCTTCATTTGTCTTTATCTCCTCGTAAAACTCGCCGATGTCGTCGATGCCTGCGGGCGTCGAGAACAGCAGGGCCCCGGCGAATACAAGCAGGTACTCAAGATCGTTTTTATCAATATTTCCCTGCTTGCCCTGGAGCGCGTTCTGGTGCTCGATCAACTCGTCAAGCAAACGGTCGAGCACGCCGTTTTCGTCGGAAGGAAGATAAGCCCTGAGCTGTGATATATCAACGAACTTTCCCTTAAGTACGTCCTTATAGATTTCATAAAGTTGGCCGTTGTTGATCTTTTCGGCTTCGGTCTTCTCTTTTTCCTCCTTGGCCTCTTTTCTGCTTATAAAGATATAAAGCGCCAACAAGACAGTTACAATCAACACGCCATGGGCCATCATTAATCTGAAACCCATGACCCCGCCTTTTACCTTTTCCGGGTCCGGTTCATAGAAGACAGTTACGCCGATGAGCACTCCGATGATGATTATCGAAACGGAGATCACCAGGTAATAGACGACTTTTTTGATGGCCGGGTTGGGGCTGTGCATAATGCGGCGGCGCCTTCTTCGGGCGTAGACAAATATGGCAGCAATTACAAGTAGAGTTAAAAAAACCGAAATTGTCCATGAAAGTCCCCAGGTTAGAGAAAAAAATCCTTTCAGAACAGCAAAGAAAACAATAGAACCAAACAATCCGTATATAAATATGTAGCCTATTTTATTAAACAGGCTTGATTCCTTCCAATCCGGATGAATGGCTAGTGATCGCTTTACCTTTCGTACCATTAAATCAATTCCTTGTTATGTTTCATTCTTTTATCATGTTTATCGTTTTATTTACTTTTGCGGTGCAGCCTTGGAGTGCGGCGGCTTGCCGCCGCTTTTTCCTCCGGGAAGCTTGCTTCCCGGAAATCCGCTCCACGAGAGGACCGCAATACATTAGCCACCTGTTTTAAGTTCCAACAAGCTGGAACTTGTGAAAGCTTGAAGCATGCTTTCGCATTCCAAATTCGGAATTTTGGGAACTATCTATGGTTTTCCCAGCCAGTCTGTAAATCTGGTTGCTTCTTTGCTGTTCCATACGTACCTGTCCCATTGTTCCGTAATGTAACCACCTTCTTCAACACATGTCGGTCCTTGCCCGCTGTCTCATTGCCTGCTCCTTAAGAAAGTTAGTGTAAATACCATGAATACAAACCGATTTATTTAATGAAATTGCTTCAAAGTTCTAAACACTCGGCGGCGTCATCATAATACCTGCTGAAACACCTGATACCACCCATATCATCAGATA
>P_1C_Sed_2_UnCtyDRAFT_1000529_pt1 | contig 11597 bp, 16 predicted proteins | sample Pon1CUnioCityCA_4_FD_10229 | JGI IMG/M metagenome (IMG submission 10229) | reverse complement strand
ATGATAGGAAACCATTCATCACTAGTGCCATCAGTGAATACTATGAATCCACCCTTGTAGGCATTTACTCCCCATCCTGCTGCTGCTACATCTATATACTGATGATAGGTAAGACTTGTTCTGGTATTATCCCATCCTGTAGGAGTTAGGCCTGTCTGTGCATCAGTTGTCTCTCCCTGTAGAGTTATGCTTCCTGTTCCACTAAAACCAGTTATCTTTGCAAAGTTAGTTGTGCCTGAGGAATATATTGTATTCCTACAGTAGACAGTTATGTCTGCATTGATTATTCGCGGTAGAGGAGATGTTGCATCTTCTGCTAAGAAGTCTAATGTCTTCTTTGCGGCGGCCCAAGAAGAACCATCATTTGAGTCGTCTCCAGATGTTCCATCAACATAATATGCTGTGTCTGTAGTGATAGCATCTTCTGTAGACCCACTAACAGTGGCTGGTGTCCATGTGCCAGATGAACTATTGTATGCTAAAACCTGGTCCTCTGTTGCTCCAGAGGTGTCAACGTCTGTTATGTTGTTTAGGCTGATAGAGCCAATACCAGCTTCATAATAATCAAGTTTTTTAGTTAATGGATTATATTTGTATGGCATTTTTACCTCTTATAGCTAGGGATTCTTCTCATATTCTACTATAAGAGGTAGCTTTGTTCGAATTAATTCATCTGTATTAATAAATCGTTACTGGTTGTATTTGACGACCAGAATGGTTCATTGTTAGTATTTATAGTCTTTATGCCGCATTCCATACACTCAAACATATCACCAGCATAGCAGTGATTTGCTCCCCATTTACATACAACACCAGTCTTCACACAGGTCATTTCCTTCTTGCATTTCGCACAGATCTGCATCTAGTCCTCCTTCTTGTATAGACCATACTCTCTGATGTACTTGATGACTCTTAGAGATAGTTCTCCCTTAAAAACATCTTCCATTCGTCCAGAGCTTAGTTTTAGACTCCTTATCTTGTGTCTTATATCAGAACTAGATATGTCTAGATTACAGACTAAAGACTCTTCTGGTATTCTTGATTCACCTGGTCGGTCAACCCATAGAGATTCAGCTAATGCCCATACCTTACTTGGCTGTTTCCACTTGTTCATCTTCCAGTAGTTATCTGCTCCGAGAATGAGTCTGAACTTATCAACTTCAGGATGTTTTGTGTTTATGAATTCTAGGATCTCAATTGAGTATGTGCTTTCTATCTCTGCTTCATCTCGCCAGACTTCTATTCTATCATCTCCATGATCCTTAACCATAAGCTCACACATGGTGGCTCTATGATCAAAGTCTGTAGGCTCCTTACCGAAGGCATGCTTCCAACATGGCAGGAAGACTACCTTGTCAATCTTACCTGACCATAGACATGCCCTTGCCATCTGTAGATGTCCTACATGTGGAGGATCGAATGTGCCAGCAAGAAGTCCTACTGTCATTGTTTACCTCTAGTTTAGTTGAAGTAGTCCGAGTAAGGTCATGCTTATGAAACATATAGCAATTTCTAACTCGCCGTTACCTATCCAGAGAATAGAAGCCAAACAAGATAGGATTATTCCAAGTTTTAGTCTATGTTCGGCTTTACTTTTTCGAAGTTCATTATATCTGTATTTGGTAAGAAGCTTACATGTTGTGTCTTGATTCCTAATCTGTACATTTTCTCGTGAGCTTCTTTGCATTTATCTGAATCTACTTCCTTACAGGCATTTAGAACAACATGAGTGTCAAATTCACAATTATAAGCGTCTAAAGCCGTCTCTAGAACACAATAGTCAGTAGTTAGTCCACAAATGTAGACAGTGTCTACTTTCAAAGGTTTCTTTAGAAGACTGGAGAGCCCAGTATCATTTCCTGCAGCATCATAGAAAGCAGAATATTGCTCTATATCGCTGTTGTTGGCTTTATTCACATAGTAAGCTCCATGTTTTACCTTCAGGTCTTCATGAAGTTTGGACCCATATGTGGTGGCAACACAGTGTGCTGGCCACTTGCCGCCATTCTCTTGAAATGAGCAATGATCATATGGATGCCAGTCCTTTGTGATAACCACAATATCAAAATTCTCCATCATTTTGTTTATAGTAGGTATGATTTCCTTAGCACCCTCTACCTTCATTGGGCCGTCGATGAAGTCATTTTGTACGTCTACAACTATTAAAGCTCTTTTCATGAGACTCCTCCTCTTTTGAACACAGGCGGCAAATATGTTTTGTGCATGTTGTTCAATATCATTTCTCTTACTTTTGTTACAATGTCTTCTTCAAAACCTTGGAATCTTATTCCTTGAAAACCAGAAAGTTTAGCTAGTGCTTTATCTAGTTGATCGTAAGTCATACCTAGCTCATCCTCATCTGTCTGGTTGTCCCACAATCCAGCTGTTGGCTTACGATTCTTAACTCCTTCTGGTATCTCTTCAAGTTTTTCTGCTATCTCATAGATTTCTGTTTTGTAGAAGTCTGCTATAGGTTCTATATCGACTCCTCCATCTCCGTATTTTGTAAAGTAGCCAATCATAGCCTCTGTCTTGTTAGTTGTCCCAACAACGAGACCATTGCAGAGAGCAGCAATAGAATATAGGTTCATCATTCTCATGCGGGCCATAGAGTTAGCTCTGAGCAATTTGAGAGTTTCAGGATCACTCTTCAAGTGTCCTGCAGTCAGATATACAGCTATTTTAGGACTCTCAAGAAGGTCTGTATGCCATCTGTCAAATGCTGAGGTAACATCAACACTGGCAATGTCTATCTGTAAATTATTTGCTAGCTCTGTAGCAAGTATGCTGTCTTCTGCATTTGAGTGTATTGGCATCAGAATACCGAATACTCTGTCTTTGCCCACAGCACGAGTACATAAAGTAGCAACTACGGCAGAATCTATTCCTCCTGAAAGACCAATGACATAGTTTTGCTTGCGAGCTTCGCTCATTTTCCTCGACAACCATCCACAGACATCGTTTATATCATTATTCGCTAATGACATGATCGACCACATCCTCCTCTTTTATAATGAATCCATGAATGCCATTTCCCTTCCCTTCTCTTATATGTCCTAGATGCTCGCAGTAGATCGAGTATTTAAGCACATCAGGATAGATCTTTACTATCTCTCCAAACTCTTCTTTGCCGCGCATTGTAAACACTACATTGTCGCCTATAGAATATTTTGGTTCTAGTTTGTTCTCTTCAATCCACTTTCTATATATCTCATAAAGAACATCAGTGTGGTGGAAATGAGATTTACTTAAATCATCAACAAGTCCTTCGTCACAGTCCCATCCCATAAAGTCTAGTTGTTTGCATATTTTGTAGGCATCTATACTACAGGCATAATGTATTGCCTTAGCAATGTCATCCTCTAGTTCTTCTCCTGATTCAGCTAAATCAGAATATTTTCTGAGATCGTCAGATATCAATTTTGCTGTCTTCTCTACTACTTCGTTAGAGAATTCATTCGGTCTTCCATGTGGTAGTCTTTCATGCATCTTTGTATCTCCATTTGGGGACCCATACTCTTCCCCTTTGAGTCTGAGATTTTAATTGTCGGTTGTGTTTGGAAGTCCTTGTCTCTAGCCCAAATCATCTTCATAGCAATGTTAGGAGCTCTCTTGTAGAGATCATTCGTTAGATAAGTACCAATACCGAAAGAACAGTCAATCCTGTTTTTAAGTGCTTTCTTGATATCTATAGCCTTATCTATAGATGAGATGGAATCAGAGAATACTATTGTCTTGTATTCAGGGTTGATTCCTAAAGATTCATACTTTTCGATGGCTTTGTAAGCAAGTTTGATAGGGTCTCCAGAGTCTTGCCTGATGCCATCAAATAGTTTTGCATATTTCATTGAGAAATCTTTGAAGAATATGTCAGAAGTAAATGTATCTGTAAGAGCTATTCCAAGATCGCCATCGTAGACGTGACACCATGAATCCATAGCTCTCTTATTCGCAAATTTATAGCCATATTTAGCAGCATGAAACATGTACCATTCATGAGCATGAGTTCCTACTGGCACAAGGTCAAATGTTTTTGCTAAACTCACATTGCTCGTGCCAACAAGTGTATTCGTATTCTCCATTAAACTTTGTAATATTGTTTTTTGAAGTTGGTAGCTTACTCTTCTACGAGTGCCAAACTCAGCAAACTTGATGTCGGCACTCCCGAGACCCTTAGCTTTATATTCCGCTAATTCCTTCTGAAAGAGCAAAGTGCTTTTTGTCATTGGCTCAGCAGTAATGACAGAAGAAACTATTGCCAATAGAGGAGTCTCCCAAAGAATGGTTCTATACCATGGACCACTAACAAACAGATTCCAGTTCTTAGGGCCCTCGTATATGAATTTGATCTCATTTCTGTCGAAGCGATAGCCTTTTAAGAAATCAACATACTGTGGATCTATATATCTCAGGGATTTAAGATATTCAGCTTCTTTATTGCTGAGTTCAATAGACTCTATTTCAGAGATTGCATCGTCTATGATTTGAGCTTGCTCTTCAGATAGTTCATGGCCTCCTCTATTAAAGAGCTTATACATTACCTCTGCTGTAGGAAATAATCTACAAACAGCTTGCTGTTGAGTTAGTTTGTATAGATCAGTATCAAGAAGTCCTTGTACTATCATCTGTCTTCCCCTTCAGTCTTCTTATCTCTTTTGCCATTCTAGAAGCTAGCTTTTCGTAATTCTCTACTTTTTCTTGAAGATCGTCCATTCTCTTAAGAGCATTTGCCTGTAGTGTTGTGACTTCATACTCTAAGACTTCTATCTCATCCAGTAGGCTTCTGATGAGGTAAGGGACAGCTTTATCAGGCTTTCCATCAATTTTAGCAGAATATTCAATATGTACGTTTTGTTCTTTGACAGGCTGACCTCTCAGAAGCCACTGGATTTGATAGCTCATTATTAGTCTCCGCAGGTTATCTCATTAGCAAACAGATTTATAAAGACATCTTCATCAACAGGTATTCTTCGTAGCCACTTTGTGAAAGATGATATGGCAAATCCTGCTGCTATATTAGCACAATATATAGTGCTCTTAGAAGTACATGACTGAGGAAATGCTTCGTCCTGAGAAAATAAACTCTCTTCATATTTCTTCTGAGAGATAAGACCATTTACTGTAAGAACTCTGAACGATTCAGCAACCATTCTTGTGTCGATCATAAGAGATACTTCATCCTTAACGCCGTTAAAAATAAACCTTCTCATTCTAATAGAATCAACACACATGAAGATTACATGATTAGTTACATCAGTAGTGACAGGAAATCTTCTACCAAGCATGTGCATTTTACAGTTAGGATTGATATCATTACACGCATTGGCAACAGCCTCTACCTTCTTCAAAGAAACATCAAAATCTCTAAATCCTTGAGAAGCTATATTGTGCTCCTCTACGGTGTCGAAGTCATAGATTCTAATGTTCTCGACCCCCATTGCTGTTAGCTGAATAGCAACATTTCTTCCTATTGCTCCAACACCAATGATGGTCACTGGATGCTTGTTCAGTAGCTCTTGTGAGAAGATTCCACTCTGGCGGATATATCTATCTTCGCTCATATTGGCACCTCCTCCTCGTCATCAAACATGTTTTCAAAGTCATCGTCCATTAGCTCATCAAACCCATAACCATACTCATAGTGCTTGCTGCTCAAGTAACCGTAGTATTCAGGTTCGTATCTGTAATGGTTATTCTTCTCGTTTGCATTAGAGCCAATAACGTAGTTTGTTCCATTGTATGTTGTTACAGAGGGCTTATATTTTTCTACATTTTCTTCTACCTCTCTGTCCCACTCTTCAATGATTTCTGCGCTATAGTCAATACATGTGGATATCTTGAAAACACTCTTGACGCCTGCATTGACTAGCATATGAGCAGTATTTACTCCTCCTTTAGCCATAATGAACATTACAGCCCAGTTGCAGTTTCCAAATGCCTTTAAGAAAGTTTCCTTGTCAGTAGATGATGGGAAAGCAGAGCTTGAAGGATGAGTATGAATCCATATCCTCATACATTCTGCAGGTTGATAGCCAAGCTCAGCCATGTTCTCCATATGATCAGAAACAGACTCGTCGTCCATATCTGTAGAAGCTATAGAAGAGACTTGCTTGATCAAAACAAAGTCCTCTACAAGTAGTGGGTTCTCCCTAGATGAGATGCCGAAACCACTGACTTCAACGTCTGCAATTTCTCTCATATAGAGAATCTTATGCCAGGCTGTAGGTGAAAACCTCAGCTCTGTTTTAGGAAACTCAACAGTCTTGATTCTATGAGGTATAACGACTTTCTGTGCTTCGCTTTTCATCTGAGTATTATTCTTATTCTTGTTCTTGTTCTTTGACATCCTCTTCCTCTTCTTCTTTCTTCTTGATACACTCCACACATATCTTTTTGTCTTCATAGTCAGTTATACAATCATCACAGACAAGAAAATCACACTCTTCACAGTGAATAGCACAGTCTGTATGGATTAGTGACCTACATGTCTTGCAGTTTATCGTTTCTTCAAGTTTGCAATGTAAGCACGTCTTCATCGAACAGCAGGAAAGCTCTATTGTCTCCATTTTATGTTCTTTACACATCTCACAATACAATTCTTCTGCACAACATGAACATACACTTGCTCCGACATCATAAATCTCAGTTTTACAGTCGTCGCATATTATTCTGTCACATTTTATGCATTTATTGTACTCGTCACTTCTCATGTTTTTTCCACATTCAATACACTCATATTCTTTTATCCACTCTTCAATAGTTCTATATGGACTATCAGGATTGTAAGTTTTGAGTAAGATTTCTATTAAAATAATTAATTCTGTGATCATGCCACTATTAAGCATATATTCAACTTTATCTTTGGCCTTACCTAAACATATAAGACCATCAGAAGTGTGAGGATGTTCATAATTCCCATCCTCTGAAGGATTGGGATTTAAAGCATGTGCTTCTATAAATGGTTCTTGTGTTTCCGTATAGCAAATTTTTATCTCGAATTCTCCAAGCTCAAGTTGATAGTCATCATATTCTAGATGAATAGGATCTGTTTCATATACAAATTTAACCATGCCTTCCTGGTAAATGATTTCTGTTTCCTCACCCAGATTTGCAATAGCATTAATTATGTCTATTCCCTGTGGCTGATACCTTGAAATATTATCTAATGTCTCACGTAATCTTTCTTCTATATAATGAAAGTTTTCTTCCGCGCTTTTGGTGCGATCTATAGCATATGCTAATTGTTCTGTTAATTTACAAAATTGTCTAGGGCTTGAAACGACACCTAACATCTTTATTGTGTTTACTCTTTTGTTTATGTTTAAGAGGTCTCGTATACATATATCTATTACTTCTGCTATGTTGTTGTATTCTTTAAATTTATTTGCAGTAGTCGATTTGTTGATGATGTCTATTATTCTAGACAGGTAACTTCTGTTCCTTACTTTGAATAGTTCTTTTGGAACTTTAAACTTGTGTTCTTTCATGTCCTGTTCCTCCCATTGTGGTGTGTCTGGTTCTGTAGAACCTACCCACTCTGCTTCAATAGCTGTTCTAGATGTAGAAGATGTTGTATAGTTCTCCACTGCCTGTTCAGCTGAGCTATCTGCATGTCTAGCTGTTGCAGTTTCCGCATCCCAAACATATATGTAGCTGCTTGAGTTTGTGTTTGTCATTTGAGATTCCTTTAGCTGAACAGGCAGGAGAGATACTGAAGAAGAGATTAGATGTTACGCGCCTTCGATCTTACGCGGCGAGGCAGAGACCCTGTCCCCATCCTTAAGGATGTAGTTCTCTGTGGAAGGTTGACGGTTGACCCTGATGACAAAATTCTCAGAATCGAAGTCCTCGATGTTTTGTTCGAGGAATTTGTCCAGCCTGGTGTCACCGTCGATCTCGATTTGTTTCGCGAAACCTTCACCATCGTTGTTCAGAAACAGTACGTTCATACCCTTTTCCTCCTATTGTTTAGGGTTTTTGAGACATAGATTAAGAAAATAAATATTAAGAATTATTACTCTTTCTATAATTTGTTTTGAATGACAGATTCTGAATTATGTATATCTTGCTACTGTTAGTCTCGTGTCTTTGCTCTAGAGCCAAATAATCTCCATTTTTGATTCTAAATGTCCTGTCTTCTGCTGCTATCTCATAAAAACCATCTTCAGATCTGTTGTCTTTTAGATCTGTATCATCGAATTGAGCGGCAAGTATCCTTGTTGAAGGATCATTTTCTAGCTGAGCTAGTCTTATTTCGTTGTTGTGATTCGTAATATGACTATGTGCCTGCTCTTTTAGAGTTAGATACTCTCTGTTAATGTAGCCAGATACATTTTGGGTCGTCATTGCATTATGAAACATGTGAATGAGGTCTTCGAATCTCAGTTTGGTCATGGTTTTTTCTTCCTGTTGTTTTCAAATAGATTTCGTTGTGGAACGCGCCAAACTAGATAAAAAACTGGATTCCCCCGCCTCTACTCTACAATTTTCTAGCTTCCTTTATTATCTGCCATCTTGATTCTTATCTGGTGGATTGTTGTTTTACTGAGGATAGTGTTCACCTGGATCTCTCCTAGTCACAGTTTTCCGGAATCTTATAATTGAATGGCTCTACCTCTTTGCACATAAACCTGAGCAATTACAAGGTGACCCTTCAATCATGCTCCAGAAATGAAATTTTGAGATACAATTTAAGAGAATTAGAGTTAATTTTAGGCTTGTTCAAGACAAGCCGACCTCTATGTCTCTTTTCCTCTCTGTGACCCGAGTCTTCAGGCTCTAAAACTATGTTTGGTTTTCTGCTTACTAGTTTATGATTCTACTTAATAGGTGGGTGTTGTGGAGGGTGGGATGGTGGGACTATTTAATGAATTTAACTCTATAACTGGTACTTTGTCTAATTCTAGTGGTGATTGTTTCTCTGGCTAGAGAAGAGGTCTTCTAAGGAAGGAATCTTGTCTTCTGATAGTAATCTTCTTACTAGTTCGGACCATTCTGTTTTTTCATCTGGGAATTTATCTTCTATCTCTTCTAGGAAAGTAGAGATGTCATTTTCATTTAAACATATTCTTTTCATTGTTGTCCTCCTTTGCTGATATTCCTACAAGTAGAACGTTTGCCCCCGTCCTACTAGTAGGGCTCTATGCTTATCTCTCTTGTCGGTATACTCTCATGTCATCTATCATCTCTTTCTATCCTGCAAGAGGAATTACATCTGTGTCTGTCTCTCCTCCGAGCCATATATACTCTAAGATCTGCTCCTTAATCATGAGGGCAAATCTTAGCCATGCTGGACAGATGGGCATATTTAGATCTATGTCTAAATTATCCTTCATCTCTAGATCTCTTTGATGCTCTTTCAGTGTTCCAGGTCTTCTACAGTTTCTGCAGGTCAGAAGCTCTTCTACATAAGCATCTGCTATCCTGTCTGCTAATATATCCTGCTTCCACTTAGGAATTCCTGATAGATAATTTATCCTCATTCTGAACGCTCCAAATTAGTTTTAAAAAGCTCTATTTGCTAGCCTAAGCCTGTCCAGTCTTGTTTACGATACACCTCGCGATACCATATTTCCCTTAACTCTTTAATTATATTATCTCCTTGTCCTCCTCCACCAAGACTATTAGTCGATGTACGGTCATTTCTTTCATAATTAGTTTCCATTGACTCATTAGATTGTTCGTAAGACTTCTGATCCTCTGAATTTTTCATTCTTTTCTCCTTTGGGTTTTGAATCTTTAGAATAAAAGTTCTGGGAGTTTACACGCCTGCCGGTACCAAGCAGACGTGATGGCCTCCCAAGAAGCCAGTGTCTAGTGCGATGTGGGATTTAGAGATGGTACCTGAGGGAGCCCAGCTGTGGAATTGAACCACAATGCAGATGTTCTCTCTAGCGTGGTGTACACATTTAGGAGAGCGTTTAGACATGGATATCTGCTAAACCTTTCTGGGCCAATTTAATATGTATATAGTGATAATAGATTTGAAGTGTCTTAATTGCTATAGCCTCTATCTAAGGAGTAGAGACTTATCATTTACCACTCGTATATTCCGCCTCTTTCTTTAAGCTTATTAAAGTCAAAACTTACTTGTCTGAAGGCTTTTATTACTCCAACACTTAGTATTGGCTGGCTATACTCATGGGGCCATCTGATATCAGAATGATAGAATCTTCCAAGTGGGTCGATAAGAATGTATGATTGACACATAGCATTTATATCTTCTGGAATGATGGTAATATCCTTAATTGTGTTTCTCTTAACAAACTTACTAAACTGATTCTTTGTTATCTCTAGTGGTCTTGCAGATGGATTTGTCGGCAACACCTGGAATATCTTCCATCTATTTGGTGCAATACGCTTAACTATAGATGTCATATCTTCTTTAATATTATATGAGCAGACAACTGTATTTACTTTCAGCTTAATTCCAAGACTTCTGCATTTGTCTGCTAGATTTATAGTTCTACTAATATAGTTTGCTTTGCCTCTACCAATTAGTATCTGAGTGGCTCTACATCCAGAATCAAGAGATAGAGCAACCCATGAGGGCTTACAGAACTGAATCACTTCATTAAGCTTGCTTCCATTTGTGACTATAGCTGTCTTCATGCCAATTGAATTTGCATGATTCACAAAGTCCGGAAGGCTTTCATGAAGTGTGGGTTCTCCACCTCCAAAGGTTATCTTTTGTGTGCCATTCTTCCTTAACATGTCTATAACTCTGATAGCATTGTTTCTCGTTAGTCTCTTCTTGCCATGATTGGAAAAACAAAACTTACATTTTGAGTCACATTCAGAGGTAATATAGAAGTTTACAGATGTGAGCGGATTCATGCTACTTCTCTATTCTCATACCGGAGGAGTAAAGACTTACCTCCATTGTACTCTTCTGCCCAAAAGCCAAGCTTTCTCCAGAATTTAGGCGTTCTGTTGAAGAATGTATGCCTATAGTACTGTCTTGTCTCTTCATCCCATAGGATATGAGTTACAGTATCATCTGTAGCATGAACAATTTCTCTCTTACAAACACGAGTTACAGGTGCACTGGCAAATGTATTTGCTATGATAAGCCCTTCAGGGTTGAGGGCGTTAGTTAATGACTTTATCTCTTCTTCAGTAAGATAGTTGATTGAGTTATTAAGCGTTATTATGTCATATTTCTTTAAGGTCTCATAGGTTACTCTGCCTGGCCTATCTGACTCAATATGTGGGTCCAACCAGAAGTCACAGTTGACGTTAGTGTTTGAGCCAACATCAAGAATCTTTAAACCAAATGGATTATCATAGAGTCTCTTAATGTTAGGATGAATCTTGAAGTATCTCTCAGGAAACATCTCATAGTACCTGTCCCAATCTACTGGGAGTATCTTCTTCTTCTCTATGGTTCCATGTTGCTCAATATAGTAGTCCTCATTGAGCTTACTGTTTCTTTCTTCTGTTGTTCCTGGAAGAGTAAACTCAACTGTTGGTAGGCCTTCAAGTCTGATGTGTCTGTGATGGATGATGTCATGGTCATAAGTTATTAATTCGGCGCAGAGAAGAGGAGCATTCTTTGAAGGCTTATCGCCTTTGTATTTAATCTCTCTGTTATATAA
>P_1C_Sed_2_UnCtyDRAFT_1000528_pt1 | contig 11603 bp, 12 predicted proteins | sample Pon1CUnioCityCA_4_FD_10229 | JGI IMG/M metagenome (IMG submission 10229) | reverse complement strand
GGAACTGGAGTAGCGCCGGACGGGGGTCCCTCCGAGGCGGGCCGCCGCCGACCCGCGAGGGACACCCTCTTAAGAATCGACCGTCAGGAACGGACGGACATGCTGATCGCCGGAACCGTCATCGCAGACCCGGAGACCGTCATCGCCGACGGCGCGGTCGTCGTCGAGGGGGCGACGATCGCCGCGGTCGGCGACGCCGCCGCCCTCCGCGACGCGTACCCCGACCACGAGCGCCGCGAGGCCGACCTCGTCGCGCCCGGTCTGGTCGGCGGCCACGTGCACTCGGTGCAGTCGCTCGGCCGCGGGATCGCCGACGACGCCGCCCTCCTCGACTGGCTGTTCGACGCCGTGCTCCCGATGGAGGCCGCGATGGACGCCGAGGCGACGCGCGCCGCCGCCGAACTGGGGTACCTGGAGTGCCTCGAATCGGGGACGACCACCGTCGTCGACCACCTCTCGGTCAACCACGCCGACGAGGCGTTCGAGGCCGCGATCGAGACGGGGATCCGCGCGCGGCTCGGGAAGGTGCTGATGGACCGGGACTCGCCGGACGGCCTGTTGGAGGACACCGACGCCGCGCTCGCCGAGAGCGAGGCGCTGATCGAGCGGTACCACGGCGCCGCGGACGGTCGGGTCCGCTACGCGGTCACCCCGCGCTTCGCCGTCACCTGTAGCGAGGCGTGCCTGCGCGGCTGTCGCGACCTCGCCGACCGCCACGCGGGCGTGACGATCCACACGCACGCCAGCGAGAACGAGGACGAGATCGCCGCCGTGAAGGCCGACACCGGGAAGCGGAACGTCCTCTGGCTCGACGAGGTCGGCCTCACCGGCCCGGACGTGACCCTCGCGCACTGCGTCCACACGACCGAGCGCGAGCGCGAGGTGCTCGCCGAGACCGACACGGTCGTCACGCACTGCCCCTCCTCGAACATGAAACTCGCCTCCGGGGTCGCCCCGGTCCACGACTACCTCGACCGGGGTATCACGGTCGCGCTCGGCAACGACGGCCCGCCCTGCAACAACACGCTCGACCCGTTCACCGAGATGCGACAGGCGAGCCTGCTCGGCAAGGTGGACGCCCGCGATCCGACCCGGCTCCCGGCCGCGACCGTGCTGGAGATGGCGACGACGAACGGCGCGCGCGCCGCGAGCTTCGACAGACTCGGCACCCTCCGCGAGGGGCAGCGCGCCGACGTGATCGGGCTCACGACCGACCGCACGCGCGCCACGCCGCTTCACGATCCGCTCTCGCACCTCGTGTACGCCGCCCACGGCGACGACGTGGTCTTCACCATGGTCGACGGCGAGGTCCGGTACGCCGACGGCGAGCACGTCGGGATCGACGCCGACGCGGTCCGCGAGCGCGCCACCCGAGAGGCGACGCGCGTGGTCGACGAAGCGGGNATCGACACGGCCGAACCGTAGCTCGCGGTCGGTAGTGCGCCGTCCGCTGATAAATGACCGCGACCGACGGTCGTAAAACGGGATTGATCCGCGCAAAGTCGAGGTGAGGGTCTTCTTTTTACACCCGTCCGGGGCTCGTTCGACGAATCACCGTGACGGAACGACCGCAGACGACTGGCGACGACCGCTCTCGGGACACCTCCGCCGACGGCTTCCGGCGACGGGAGCTCGTGGCCCTCGGCGCGGGCGCGAGCGCGACGCTGCTCGCGGGCTGTGCCGGCGACGGTGCGCTCCCCTCGTCGGGCGGCTCTGACGGGTCGGACGGGTCGGGCGACTCCGACGACGAGGACGACGAGGAAGCGGGCGAAACCGACGACGGGACTGAAAACGAGACCGACGCCGACGGCACGAACCAGACCGACGCCGACGGCGCGCAGAACGAGACCGCCACCGGAAGCGGCGACTGACGGCGGGCCGTCGGCTCGCGTCGTTTCGTCTCACCTCCGCGTCGACGGTCGCGCGGCGTTTCCGTGCACGACGACCGCCGGTTACGGAGACGTCTCGGCCGAGGAGACGGCCGCGCCCGGGGACTTCGCCCACCGGAGCGCGGTGTCGTCGTCGTTGAACGCCTCGGTGTCGATCCCCTCCACGTCGATCGTTCGCTTGAGGTAGCGGCGCTTCGAGCGCTCGCCGACGACCGCGAACCGGTCCACGCCGCGGGCGACGGCGATCTGCGCGGACTCGCGGAGCGCCCGCCGTCCCGCGTCGGAACAGGGTCGACTCGTTCGAACGACGATCACGACGGCCTGAATCGCGCGATCAGCGGTGACGGTCCGCCACCGATCGAGCAGGGCCTCGCCGTCGGCGGGGCTCAACCCGGTCCCGTGCGGGAACTCGACGACTAACACCCCGTCGTCGGTCCGCAGTGACCAGCGCTCGCTCGGTTCCATGCTACCGTACGGAACGTGTCGGATAATAAATCACGCGCACGAATTATCCCAGATGATAAATACGCCTGACGACGGGACGGCGGAGAGAACCGGTATAAAACGCTCGTACGCGGGTTTCGGGCATCGGGCGGCGCCGGAGCCGACCCGACTGCTCCGAGTCGAAACCTAACGGTTCGGTGATGAGTCCCCGGGCGACGCTCCGTCGGGGGCCGCCCCGCCCTCCGCGGCCGCCTCGACGACCGCCTCGACGAGGGCCGCGAAGTCGGCGTCGTCCGGGACGACGTCGACGTCGATCCCGTGTTCGGCCGCCGTCTCCGCCGTCGGCGGGCCGATGGCCCCGACGACCGCGTCCGTCAGGCCCGCGACCGCCGCCTCGCGGATCCCGCGCTCCTCGGCGGCGTCGAGGAAGTGCGTCACCGTGAGCGACGAGGTGAACGCGGCGGCGGCGAGGTCGCCGGCGGCGGCCAGCTCGGCCGACTCGCCGGCGGTCTCCGGCCGCGTCAGGCGGTAGAGCACCGTCTCGTTCACCGTCGCGCCGGCCGCGCGGAGGCCGTCGAGGAGCACGTCGCTGCCGTGGTCGGAGCGCGCCACCTCGACCGCCTCGCCGTCGACGCGGTCGGCGAGCGCCTCGACCAGCCCGGCCGAGGTGTACTCCTCCGGGACCAGATCGACGGTCCAGCCCGCCTCGCGCGCCGCCGCGGCGGTCGCGGGCCCGATGGCGACGAGCGTCGCGTCGCCCGGCTCCCAGCCGCCCTCGGCCGCGAGTTCGACGCCGGTCTTGCTCGTGAGGACCACGTAGGGCGCCGCGGCCGGGACCGCGCCCGTCGGCTCGACCGCGAGCATCGGGTCCGCGACCGGGTCGACGCCCAGCGACTCCAACAGGGCCGCCGCCTCGTCGATCCGCTCGTCGTCCGGGCGGAAGACGGCGACGCGGGGGGCGTCGTCGCTTCCGCGTCTCTCGCCGTTCGCGGCTCCCTCGCCGGCCGCGTCGTCGTCGCTCACGCCCCCTCACCCCGCTCCCGCTCGTTCCGGAGGAACTCGACGACGCGCTCTCGCGTCCCCGCCACGTCGCCGATCACGGTGATCGCGGGCGGCTCGATCCCCGCCTCGTCGCGCACGTCGACGATGGTGTCGAGGGTGCCGGTCGCGACGCGCATCTCCGGCCACGTCGCGCGCTCGACCAGCGCGACGGGCGTGTCGCCGGCGAGGCCCGCGTCGCGGAGTTCGGCCGTGTACGCGGGCAGTTTGCCGACGCCCATCAGCACGACGACGGTGCCGCCGGTCGCCGCGAGCGCGTCCCAGTCGACCGCCGACTCCTCCTTCGTCGGGTCCTCGTGGCCCGTGACGAAGGAGACGGAGGAGGCGTGGTCGCGGTGCGTCACGGGGATCCCGGCGACCGCGGGCCCCGCGATGGCCGAGGTGACGCCGGGGACGACCTCGAACGGGATCCCGGCCGCGGCGAGGTGTTCGGCCTCCTCGCCGCCCCGGCCGAAGACGAACGGGTCGCCGCCCTTGAGGCGGACGACCGACTTCCCCTCGCGCGCCAGTTCGACGAGGCGTCGGTTCGTGTACTCCTGCGGGGTCCACTCGCCGCCGGCGCGCTTCCCGACGTCCTCGCGCTTCGCTTCGGGGATCTCGCCGAGGATCTCCGGCCCGGGAAGCTTGTCGTGGAGCACCACGTCGGCCGCCTCGATCAGCCGGGCGGCCTTCACGGTCATGAGGTCCGGGTCGCCGGGGCCCGAGCCGACGAGGTAGACGGTGCCGACGTCGGCGGACTCGCCGTCGTCGTCCGCGCCGTTCGCCTCGTCGTCCGCCTCGTGGCCCTCACTCATCCGCCGCCTCCTCTCGGGTCCCCTCGCCGGCCTCGGCCTCCTCGCGGGCGGCCGCGATGAGGTCGGCGGCGCCCCGGTCCGCGAGGTCCGCCGCGAACGCCTCGGCGGCCTTCGCGTGCGACCGGATCGGGAGGTCCCGAGTGCCGGCCACCTCCTCGGTGCCGTCGGTCGAGAGCACGCGGACGCGGGTGTGGACGCGCTCGCCCTGCACGAGCGCCGAGACGCCGATGGGGGCGACGCAGCCGCCGTTGAGCTCGCCGAGGATCGTCCGCTCGACGGTGACGGCCACCCGGGTCCGGGGGTGGTCGACCGCGGAGCGCACCGCCTCGACCACGTCGGGGTCGGTCGCGGTCACCGCGATGGCGCCCTGTCCGGCCGCCGGGACGAACTCCTCGCGCGGGAGCCGCGTCGTCGGCACGTCGTGGAACAGGTCGGAGCGGCGCAGTCCGGCCTCCGCGAGGACGATGGCGTCGTACTCCGTCTCGACCTTCCGCTCCATCGCGGAGCGCTCCAGGTCGGAGAGCGAGTCGAACCACTCCTCGACGGTGCGCTCGAACGCCTCGTCGACCTCGGACTCGTCGCCCTCGCCGTCCTCGGATCCCTCCTCCTCGCCGCCCTCACCGCCTTCTTCGGCGGTCATCGCGCTCGCCTCGCCCGACGCGATCAGCCGGCGCTCGTGTTCCGCTTGGAGGCCGGGGGCGAGCAGCTTCTCGATCCGGGTGTCGACGTTGCCCCGCAGGGGCTCGACGACCAGGTCCGGACGCGCGGCCTTGAGCTGGGCGGTCCGCCGGAGCGACCCGGTGCCGACGACGGCGCCGGAGGGGAGGTCCTCGACCCCGAGTCCGTCGGGGTGGACGAGCACGTCGCCGGAGGGCGCGCGCTCGGGGACGCCGGCGACGACCATGTCGTCCATCCCCTCGGTCGGCACGTCCTTCAGGGAGTGGACGGCGAGGTCGGCGTCGCCGGCGAGCACCTCCTCGTCGAGCGAGCGGACGAAGGCGCCGGTCCTCCCGAGCCGGTGGATCAGCTCGTCGGGGATCTGGTCGCCGCGGGTCTCGACGCGGCGGAGTTCCACGTCGCGTCGGCGGCTCGACAGGGCGTCGCGGACGGTCCCGGCCTGTCGGAGGGCCAGGTCCGACCCGCGCGTCGCGAGCCTGAGGGTCTCGGTCATACCCGACCGGAGGTCCCCCGCGTTCAAAAGGGCATTAGTTCGCCCGTCGCGCCGGAACGCGGGGGGAACGCGGAGCGCTGACGCGGACGTTTATAAGTACTCGCGGCGGCGCGTGTCCGTGGGGCGGGGAGGAGCGGGACGCTCCGACACGTCTCGGTCCGCGTATCCCAAACGGCTACGCTTCGCGAGGTGCGCCGACACCCGCGACTGTTTCAGTCATCGCCTCCGGTAGGCTTCTGATCCGGTTGCCGGGGGACTAACTCCAGATCGTGCCCCGAGCGCTCACACCGGGCCGACTTGTCGACCGACCGAACCCGACCCGAGTTCCGCTTTGGCGTCGCTCCAGAGGAGCCACGCCCCCAGGACCGCGAGGCCGACCGCGAGAACGACGTTCGACGCGATGTACACCTCGAGCGCTCGGGCAGTCAGGAACGCCGGCCCGCTGTCCTGCAGGAAGTGCCAGACTATCAGCGGCCACAGCGTCCCGATGCGAAACGTGACCGCCGCCAGACCGAAGAAGACGACCATCGACAGTCCGGCGATTACGAGGACTTCGGCGAGAGGGGCACCGAGCGCGAGCAGCGAGAGGTGGGCGATACCGAAGAGGACGCTCGAAGCGACCGCGGCTTGCCACCGGCCGTAGGATTCCAGCGACCGAAGCACCACGCCTCGGTACAGGAGCTCTTCGGAGATCGCGGCACCGAGAGCGATGCCGACGACGACCATCAGCGCGACCGCGACGGCGGAGAGCTCCTGCCCCTCGACGAACGTCCAGAGCGGAACGGCGAACGGGTCCGGTACCGCGAGCACCGTCACGAGCATCGGAAGCGCCACCAGCGCCGCGAGGACCAGCAGGTAGCGCCGACCGCCCGCCGCGAGGGGAGCGGTGAGCCGGATCTCGTCCCACCAGCCGAGCAGGGCCACGAGTCCGACCACGAGGATAACGAACAGCCAGTTGACCGTCACGCGAAGGCCCATCATCGACAGATCTGGGAGGAAGAAACCGACCGCCGGACGGGCCGCCGCGCCGAACACCAGGAGACCGAGGACGAGCGCGAAGTAGAGCCGCAACGGTCGCCGTTCGAAGTAATCCTGCATGCAATAGTATGGTGCCGGATTTACTTATAGTAATATTGACACTACATGACGGATCCCGAGTTAGCCCGTCTACCGGCCGTCAGTGGACTTTTCAGTGCGAATCGACCGCAGAGGGATGTCACCGAGGTCGCTGACCGGTCTCATGAGGACGCGCGGGTCGATTCCGAGCGCCGAGAAGGGGAACGGATCGCGGCCGATACGGGTCACAGCGTCACGTAGACGACGACGAGCCCGACGGCGTTCGTCAGGCCGTGGACGAGCGCGGGGACGGTGAGGTTCCCCGACCGCTCGTAGAGGGCACCGAAGACGACCGCGCTGAGGACGTTCAGCGAGAGCATGCCGACGACGGCCGGCGAGAGGGCGACGCCCGCCGAGAGGAACCCCGTGACGTGGACGGCGCCGAACAGGAGGCCGGTAAGCCCGATCGCCGCGACGGGGCCGAAGGCCGTCCGGAGGTTACCTTGGACCGCCCCGCGGAAGAACAGCTCCTCGGCGGGACCGACCAGCACGAGCGACAGCGCGGCGAACGCCAGCAGGACCCACGGGGACGACTCCGCGACGACGAGCATCGCGTCGTCGGGGGCGGCGAGGCCGACCGCGTCGAGCGCCGCCGTGCCGCCGAGGGTCACCGCGAGGACCAGCACCGACCCGATGGCGACGAGGCCGAGCTGTCCACCGGAGGGGACGGCGGCCTCGACGCCGCCGAGGCGACGGGAGACGAACAGGTATCCGAGCGCGAGGAAGACGACCTGCCCGAGGACGGCGAGCGTGACGAACGCGACGGGCGAAGCGAGCGACCCCCCGAGCGCGAGGTACCCCATCGCCGCGGGGATAGTGACGATCACTTGGGCGACGATTGCGAGCACGAGCACGCCGACGGAGACCGCGAAGGTGCGTCCGCGTCCCGGTCGGGAGACGGTGGGTTCCGTGGCGATAGCGGGTCCGATAGTCTGAGTCATGGTCTGATAGCCGAACTTCGAGAAGTTCCGTTGACATCTTATACGCGCGATGATCTAATAAATACCGTCTGACACGTCACAGCAGAGAACCCGGCTCGGCTCCGGCGCTCGACCGAGTCGACTGAGCGGGGCCGTCCGTCCGAGGCAGTCCGTCGGTCGGCGGCCGCGGCGTCTGCGTCGGAATCGGTTTCGACGACCGGCCGTACGTCGGGTAACTATTTGCTACGGGACGACGTTTAAGTAGTATGATAAATAGACCGCGCGAACCCGATCTCGGGGTTGCGCTCACCGAAACGGGGCCGCGGCCGTCCGCCGACGGTCGCGGCTCGTCGGCGTTCGCTGCCCTGTACGACCGCGCGGTCGACGACCTCCTCGACGGCGCCGTCGACGAGACCTGGGTCGAGACCGGCGCGGGACGAACGCACGTCCTGACCGTCGGAGACCCGGCGGCCCCGCCGGTGGTCGTGTTCCAGGGCGGCAACGTCACGGCCCCGGTGACGCTGGCGTGGGTCCGAGAACTGGCCGACGCCTACTACCTGGTGGCGCCGGACACGCCCGGACAACCCGGCAAGGACGCGCTGACGGAACCGGCCGAGTTCGGGCCGTGGGTAGTCGACGTGCTGGACGGGCTCGACATCGACCGCTCGGCGATGATCGGTATCTCGCACGGCGGCGGCGTCCTGCTGGAGGCCGCCGTGCACGCGCCGGAGCGGATCGAAGCGGCCGTTCTCGTCGCGCCCGCCGGCTTCGGGTCACCGCTGTCGCCGGCCTTGGCGCGCATCGTCTTGCCCTCGCTGGCCTATCGGTTCCTCCCGCGTCGGCGGACGCTCGATTGGGCCCTCACGCCGATGTTCACACAACCGCTTCGCCGCGTCGAAGACGTGACCGTCCGGACGATCGGACAGGCGCTCCGGACGAGCGACCTCGCGGCCGCGTTCCCCGGCCCCGACGACCTCGGGCGTCTGCGCTCGTTCGCCGCGCCGACGCTGCTCGTTCTCGGCGAGCGCGACCCGTTCTTCCCGGTGAAACGGACCAGCCGGCAGGCGGAGCGAGCGCTCCCGTCGCTCGTCGAAACGGTCACGCTCCCCGAGGAACGCCACTTCCTCTCTCCGGCGGGACAGGCCCGTACGACCGACGCAGTCCGTTCGTTTCTGACGGCTCACCTCGCGGACGACCGCGGCAAACGGTGAACAGGCGGTCGCTCCGCGCGGCGTCCAGTGCTCTTGGATATCTCGCGTCAGCATGTATTTATATTGATATGAGTCCATCTAACGGTCATGCAATTAGCCGGACACCTCTGGAACAACGCGGAAGCCCGACTCCGCGCGCCGGTCCGCCTCGTCGTCGGACTCTTCGTGATCGCGCTGTTCGCCGTCGTCGGGACGGTCCTCACCGACGTCCTCGCCGCCGTGCTGTGGCCGTCGATCCCGTCGGCGTACTACTTGGTCTTGACGACGGTCGGCCTCGCGTTCGGCGCGGTCGTCGGCGTCGCCGTCGTCGCCCGAACGATCGACCGGCGGCCCCTCTCGGACTACGGCTTCCGCGGCGGTCGGGCGTGGTGGCGTGACCTGCTCTTCGGCGTCGCGGTGGCGGTCGCCGTCCAAGCCGCCGTCACGGGCGTCGAACTCGCCGCCGGTTGGGCCGTCGTCGCCGACACGACCGTCGCCGCGTCCGGCGGGTTCGTCGCCCTGCTGCTCGCCTCCGTCCTCCTGTTCGCCGTCGTCGGCTTCTACGAGGAACTCGTCGTTCGCGGGGTCGTCCTGAAGAACGTCGCCGAGGGGTTGGCCGGACGAGGGTCGGTCGTAGCCGTTGCCGCGGCCGTCCTGGTCTCCAGTCTCCTCTTCGGCGTCATCCACCTGGCAAACGCCGGCGCGTCGGCAGTCTCCGTGGCCGTGATCGGATTCATCGCCCTGACGGTCGCCACGAGCTACGTCCTAACCGGGCGACTCGGCTTCGCCGTCGGCTTCCACGCCGCGTGGAACATCGCCATGGGCGTGCTGTTCGGCCACCCCGTGAGCGGGGTTTCAGTACCGGCTCGCGTCCTGGCAGTCGACGTGACCGGCCCGGCGCTCTGGACGGGTGGTGCCTTCGGTCCGGAAGCGGGGCTACTCGGCGTCGCCGCCGGCTTCGTCGGCTTCCTCGCCGTACTGGCCTACGCCCGGGTCGTCGAAGGGGGCCTCCGGATCCATCCCGACGTCGTCGTTCCCACCCGGCGGACCGGGCGTCTGGGTGCCGACCCTCAGAGCCACGAGGTCGGCGCTGGCGACGGGACGTCGCCCGGCCACGAGGCCGACGCTGACCACGGGACGCCGCTCGGCCACGAGGCCACCGGCGACCCGCGGAAGTAACCCCGAAACCGGTTTCCACGGGTCTCTCCGGACTCCGGGTTAGCCGCGTCCCGACTGCCGATCCGTCACGGACCCCCTACCGAGCGCCCGGCGTCGCTCGGAGATCTGCTCTCAGCTCGTACCGCAGTCGCGCCCGTATGCACCCGGTCCCCACGGACATCCGCGACCGGACAGTTCGACAGCCCCGTCGTCTCGCCCGCTATTTATAAGCACATCTTCACCCCGACCCCGACGCTCACCCGCCGGACCGAAGGTGTGTTAGTGCTCGGGGCCCAATTCGGGGTAATGGGAGTTCAGGAGCAGTACCCGTTCGACGTGGAGGCGCTCCGGGCCGATTTCCCGATCCTCGACCGGAAGGTCGGCGGCGATCCGGAGTCGCCGGGGGAGGGGCCGGGCGACGACACGCCGCTCGTCTACCTCGACAACGCGGCGACCTCGCACACGCCCGACCCCGTCGTGGACACGATCGCGGACTACTACCGGAGTTACAACGCCAACGTCCACCGCGGGATCCACCAGCTGAGCCAGGAGGCCTCCGTCGCCTACGAGCAGGCGCACGACACGGTCGCCGACTTCGTCGGCGCCGCGGGCCGCGAGGAGATCGTCTTCACCAAGAACACGACCGAGGCGATGAACCTCGTCGCCTACGCGTGGGGCCTCGAGGAGCTCGGCCCCGGGGACAACGTCGTCCTCACCGAGATGGAGCACCACGCGTCGCTGGTGACGTGGCAGCAGATCGGTAAGCGGACCGGCGCCGACGTGCGCTTCATCGACGTCACCGACGAGGGGCGGCTCGACATGGACGACGCCCGGGAACTGGTCGACGACGACACGCAGATGCTCTCGGTCGTCCACGTCTCGAACACGCTCGGGACGATCAATCCGATCGCCGAGCTGGCGGACCTCGCGCACGACCACGACGCGTACGTCTTCGCCGACGGCGCGCAGTCGGTGCCGAACCGCCCCGTCGACGTGAAGGCGCTCGACGTCGACTTCTTCGCGTTCTCGGCGCACAAGATGTGCGGGCCGACCGGGATCGGCGCGCTGTACGGCCGCGAGGAGCTGCTGGAGGCGATGCAGCCGTACCTCTACGGCGGCGACATGATCCGGCGCGTCTCCTTCGAGGACTCCACCTGGGAGGACCTGCCGTGGAAGTTCGAGGCCGGGACCCCGTCGATCGCGCAGGGGATCGCCTTCGCGGCGGCGGTCGAGTACCTCGAGGACATCGGGATGGATCGGGTCGAGGCGCACGAGGACCTCCTCGCGGAGTACGCCTACGACGCGCTCAGCGACCTCGGCGGCGTGGAGATCTACGGGCCGCCGGGCGACGAGCGCGGCGGGCTCGTCGCGTTCAACGTCGACGGCGTCCACGCGCACGACCTCTCCAGCATCCTCAACGACTACGGGGTCGCGATCCGCGCCGGCGACCACTGCACCCAGCCCCTCCACGACGAGATGGGCGTCGCCGCCTCCGCGCGCGCCTCGTTCTACCTCTACAACACCGTCGAGGAGATCGACGCCCTGGTCGAGGCCGTCCGCGAGGCCCGCGAGCTGTTCGCCTGACCGCGACAGGGAACGCGAAACGGGGTTAATACGGAGTGAGTCCACCGAACCGCGCGACGGAGCTCCCGCTCGACGACGACCGCCCTCGGGACGCGCTCGACGCCGGCGCCGACGCCTTCTTCGCCGAGCGGCCGGAACGCGGCCGGTACGACCGCCTCATCGAGCGGCTCCGCGGACTCGTCGAGGGCGACGATCGGACTCCCCGCGCGGCCGGTAACGCGGCGACCGATTCCGACGAGTAGCCGGCCGCACGCCGTCGCGTCCGCCGGTGTCGGCTC
>P_1C_Sed_2_UnCtyDRAFT_1000527_pt1 | contig 11604 bp, 12 predicted proteins | sample Pon1CUnioCityCA_4_FD_10229 | JGI IMG/M metagenome (IMG submission 10229) | reverse complement strand
TAAAAATCGTTGGCCATGGGGCCTTCAACAACAAAAGAGCCGGTTACAATAAGTTCTGCATGGGTCCATGCATTAAAAATAAAAGAACGGCTTTTCAATTCAGCCGTCCCGGCGGCGGGCTCCCAGATAAAATCGCGGCAGCTCACTTCTCCTTTAATCTTCACATACTGACCGGTACCAGGAAAAGAGTTTTCATCAAAATGCACATCATTTTCGGGGCCGGGTATGCCGGCGCCTCCCGGCCCTCCACTAATCTCTGACCAGTGAGCCGAATCGTTCCACTCGCCGCTCCCGTTGACCCAGTATAATTCTTGTGATGTGACAGTTTGAAAACTAAGTAAGGCAGGCAATAATAAAAAAAGAAAAACCCTAACAGGTTTTATAAATCCGGACATGCTCTCAGTTTTTTGGTTATAGACTAACGGATACACAATGTTAATAAATTTGTACGACAAATGGCCTGTTTTGTTGCAAAATTTCAGACAGTAAGGGGAAAACCGACATTTTTTTTCAACACCCCTTTTGTAATTGTGTATCGTAAATCCACCCCATTGTTGATAACTTTTTTTATCAATGGGCCCTCAGCTATGATGAAAAACACTATCAGGCAGGTGAGTATTGATCAAGGCTATATGTTTTCCCGCAGATCGCTCATGATGTATTTCCGCGTGATATATCTGACCGGATACCAGGCAGCAAAGAAACCGATAACCAGTACGGTAAAAAACACGCCCAAAACATCCAGGCCTTGAACATCCACGGGATAAAAATCGACCATAAAGGAACCTGAGGTACCCAGCCGGATAAGGCCAAAAGTTATCTGCAGCCAGCAAATAAACAGCCCGAGTGCTACACCGGCCAATGCACCGATGAGCGAGATCATCCAACCTTCTATAAAAAAGATCTTACGGATGGTTTTCAGGTTGGCCCCCAGGCTGCGGAATATCATGATATCGCTCTTTTTATCGATGATCAACATGGTGAGGGATCCGATGATATTAAAGGAAGCTACGATCAGGATAAAGGTGAGGATAAGAAAAATGGCATACCGCTCCGATTGCATCACCTTATAAAAAACCTCATGCTGTTCGTTGCGGTTTTTCACCTGGTAGTCTTCACCGAGCAACTCTTCTATCTCTTCTTCCACATCCGGTATTTTGTGTTCCTCCTTCACTTTAATCTCTATGGTTGTGATCTCGTCCTGATAGTCGAGCAACTGGCGGGCAAATTCGATGGGGACAATGACGTATTGCTGGTCATACTCGGGCGAAGTGGAAAAAAACCCGGATGGGAATATATATTTTCTGTTGAAGGCCTGGCGGGGGTTGTACGTAGCCGCCTGTCCCCTTTGCGGGACATAGATGTTCAGGGGCTCCATGAAGTTGAGGCTTATGGATAAAAACACAGCCAGCCCCTGTCCTACCAGGGCAAAATCCCTGTTGTCCTCCTCCAGGGCAAACCGCCCCCCCGTGATCATGGTATCGACCCCGGTAAGAGCCTCAAAATTATCCTCAACACCTTTGATCCGGCCGATGTATTGTTTTTTATCGTAGCGTATCAAAGCATTCTCCTCTAAAACCTTCGTGAAAACCTCAACACCAGCCAGATTCTCTATCTTTCCGAACCGCTCGTCTTCCTGCGGATTGAATGTTTTTCCCGTAGCAGGAGTGATTTTGATATCGGGATCAAAAGCATTGTATCGTGACTTAATGAGCCCTTCCAGGCCATTAAAAACCGAAAGCACCACCACCAGGGCCATGGTACCAACGGTAACTCCCACCACCGAAATTAAGGAAATGATGTTGATGAGATTGCGAAGCTTCCTGGTTAAAAAATATCGCCTGGCTATAAAAAATGGAAAGTTCACACTAGTCCTCGTTTTTATCCTCATCCCCGTCTTGCTTCTTATCCTGGTCATCTTTCAGGAGACGGTCAATGTTTTCAATATAATCCAGCGAGTCATCAATAAAAAAGTTCAACTCCGGTATTTTTCGCACCTGGTTTCTGATGCGATTGCCCAGATCGTAACGAATCTCATTGGCATGATGCCGGATCAAAGCGAGCGTATCATCGTTGTTCTTGCTGGGAAAGATGCTTAGGTACACTTTGGCGACCAACAAATCGGGTGAGATACGAACCACGGTCACCGTAATCATCTTATCCTCAAAGTCCTGCTTGCTTCTTTTCTGAAATATATCGCCCAACTCCTTTTGAAGAAGCCTGGCAACTTTATTTTGTTTGGTGGATGGCATACCGAACAAACCTCCTTTCTTTATCCAATGGCCAAAATTAATGATTTTGGGTAAAGTTAAATAAATTTAAGCGGTCTGGTTCAAATGGAAATTTTATTTTTAATTTGCACATCGTTGAAGTACTTCTAAAAAAAAATAATGAAACTTTTTTCCCTTCTCAACAAAAGAAAGAAAAAATATCAGACAGGTCTGGTACTCAGTGGCGGTGCAGCCCGAGGCTTTGCTCACATTGGCGTGCTGAAGGCATTGAATGAAGCGGGCATATACCCGGAGGTGGTATCGGGGGTTAGCGCCGGTGCCCTGGCCGGTGTATTGTATTGCGATGGAAAAGATCCGGATGAGATCTTCAGCATTTTTAAAGACAAGAGCCTGATGAAGTTTGCAAGCCTGACCATCCCGCGGGACGGATTGTTGGGCATCGACAACCTGGGCAGGGTATTGCGGGAATCTCTTAACGCTAAAACCTTTGAAGAGCTTAAGATCCCCTTTTACTGCAATGCCACCAACCTGAACGAAGGCATATCCGAATATTTCCATGAAGGAGAGCTGGTTCCACGCATCATGGCATCGGCGTGCATTCCCGTGTTGTTCAAACCCATATATATGAACGGGGCTACCTATGTAGACGGAGGGGTGGTTGATAATTTCCCGGTCAGTCCTATCAGGGAGCAGGCTACCCATATTATTGGGGTGCATGTCAACCCCACCGGCAAGGAGGAACAGGTGAAAGGGCTTATCAAGATAGCCGAACGTGCCTTCCATATAGCGGCAAACTCCAGGGTCAAGGAGATGTCCCGAAACTGTGATCTTTTCATACAGCCGGAAAAAGTCAGTCAGTATGCACTTCTTAATGCCAACGCCGGCAAGGAATTATTTGATCTGGGTTATGAAAAAACCAAAGAGGTGCTTAAAACAAGTTGGCTGGCCCGGACAACCTTTAAGGCCTCGTGATGAAGGACCCCGGCTTAGCTGGATATAAACCAGGATAAGGCTTAAATTTGTACACCCCATCAACCAAATACTATTATGAGCCAGGAATTGTATATACATAATTCGATCACCCGGAAGAAGGAGAAGTTTAAACCGCTGAGGCCGCCTCATGTAGGCCTCTATGTGTGTGGCCCCACCGTTTATGGGGAGGCTCATCTGGGTCATGCCCGGCCCGCAGTCACTTTCGATTTGCTTTACCGGTATCTGAGGCACCTGGAGTATAAGGTCCGTTATGTGCGCAACATCACCGATGTGGGGCATCTGGAAAGCGATGCCGATCAGGGGGAGGACAAGATCGCCAAGAAAGCCCGACTGGAAAAACTGGAGCCAATGGAGATTGCAGAACATTACACCCGCAGCTATCACCAGAACATGGACCAGCTAAACATATTGCGCCCCAGCATTGAGCCCCGCGCATCGGGACATATCCTTGAGCAGCAGCAGCTGGTCAAAGAGATTCTCGAACAAGGATATGCATATACAAGCAATGGCTCGGTCTATTTCGACGTGGCCAAATACAATGAACAATACAATTATGGAAAGCTAAGCGGACGCAACATCGAGGAGATGCGGGCCAATACGCGCGAGCTGGAGGGACAGGAAGAAAAGAAAAATCCTTTTGACTTTGCCCTTTGGAAGAAGGCAGCGCCCGAACACATCATGCAGTGGCCCTCGGATTGGAGCAGCGGCTTCCCCGGATGGCACCTCGAATGCTCTGCTATGAGCACCAAATACCTGGGTCAGCCCTTCGACATCCATGGTGGAGGCATGGATTTGATCTTCCCCCATCACGATTGCGAAATAGCCCAGTCTACGGCAGCACAGGGCAATGAATCGGTTCGCTACTGGATGCACAACAACATGGTTACCATCAATGGCCAGAAAATGGGCAAATCACTGGGCAACTTCATCACCCTGAACCAGTTCTTTTCGGGCGACCATGATCTGCTCGACCAGCCCTTCAGCCCGATGACCATCCGGTTCTTTACCCTTCAGGCACATTACCGGAGCCCCCTTGACTTCTCAAGCGAGGCCCTGCAAGCTGCCGAGAAGGGGCTTGAAAAGCTGATGAAAGCATCGGAGTCCATTGACAAGCTGAAGCCGGGAGATAAGAGCGACATAGACCTCCAGGAGATGGAGAAAAAATGCTACCAGGCGCTCAATGATGACCTGAACACACCGGTGCTTTTTTCCCATATCTTCGAACTGGTAAGGTTTATTAATTCAACACTCCAGGGACAGGCTCAGATCAGGGAAGAGGACATTCCCCGGCTGCGCAATCTGTTTCAGGTTTTTGTCCACGACATACTGGGCCTGGAGGCTGAGAGATCGAAAGATGAAACGGCCCAACTGACCGGCGATTTAATCGACATGATCCTGCAGATCCGCCTGGAAGCCAAAAAGAATAAAGACTTTGAAACGGCCGACAAGATCCGGGACCGCCTCCAGGAAATGGGCGTGATCGTCAAAGATACCCGGGATGGATTTGAATGGGAGATTCAATAACAACCCGATCATTGCCAGATACCGGAGATGCGGGTGCCACAATACCCGCATTTTCCATTTTCGAGGTGATCTTCCAGGATGCGAAAACCACGCCGCAGGATGACCTTTTCCCCGCAATCGGGACAGAAAGTGTTTTCGCCTTCTGATCCCGGCACATTGCCAACATACACATAATTCATACCCTCCTCCATTGCTACCTGCCTGGCTTTGGTGAGCTTCGCTACCGGAGTGGCTGCCAGGTGCTTTAGCTTATACATGGGAGTAAAACGACTGAAATGCAAGGGGGTATCCTTAAATCCTTCCTTGTAGAGCCATGCCGACATTTGGCGGATCATATCCAAATCATCGGTCCATTCCGGCACCATCAGGTTGGTGATCTCCAGCCATACACCCTCCTCCTTCATCACTTTCAGGGTGCGTAAAACCGTCTCCAGATCACCGGCATTCAACCTCATATAAATATCGTTGCTGAAACTCTTAAGATCAATATTGGCCGCATCAATGTAGCGGCATAGTTTACGCAGAGGCCGCTCCTTAATGTATCCGGCCGATACCATCACATTTTTGATGCCCCGCTCCCGTGCTAACTTAGCCGAATCAACCATGTACTCATAAAAGATAATGGGCTCCGAATAGGTGTATGCGATCGAATCACAATTGTTGCTGGCAGCCTGCTCAACAAGTTTTGAAGGCATCAGATCATAATTCCTGGTCTCTTTGGGGCTTTTCTGTGAGATCTGCCAGTTCTGACAATTCAGACAGGCCAGGTTGCAGCCCGCTGTGGCCACAGAAAAAGCCCTGCTCTCGGGAAGAAAATGGTACAACGGTTTTTTTTCAATGGGGTCAATATGGAGGGCGCACGGATTGCCATAGACAATCGAATAAAGCTTGTCATCCTCTGTCACTCGTGTTCGGCAGTCGCCCGTTTCCCCCTCCTTTATATCGCATTCGTTAGGACACAGCTGACAACGCATGCCCCTCGGTGTGGGTACATAAAACATGGCCTCCTTATTCCATTTCCATACCCCGCCTTTTATCCTGCCCGAACGAAAATCCTTCGCAGGAGAAGCCAGGGCACTGACCTGCGATAAACCTAATAAAGCACCGCCTCCCATTATACTGCGCCGGATGAATTCCCTTTTCGTGATCTTTTTCGACATAATCCCACTATTTACAATCAATGACCTGATTTCCAACCCTACATACAAATGTATAAAATGATGTCATACCCGTTCGGATTTACGCCCCGAACCCATGTTTTTTTTATTCAGTCTAATTAACAGGCTCCTGCCCTTTAGTTGCAAATTCAAGGCCAACTCCATTATGAAGCACCCAGGCGTATTCTGGCCAGTAATCCTGCCAAAACGCACACAGCAGCAATGATAACCAATACATTCATCAGTCCGAGCAAGGGTATAAGGTAAACCGATACGATAAAGGTGCCTATGCCGGCACCAAGCAGGTCGACACTATATATTTCAGAAGCCGTAGTGATCCATCGGCGAAGCCGAAGTTGGGAAGCAAGGGAAAAAACCATACCGGTGAACATAGAGGTGGCAAACATCATGACCATAAACAGAGCATGCAAAACAAACGGGGGAGCAGACCAATGCCGCATGCCAGAAAGAATCAGGGGCAACAGCAGGGTGTATGCCCCCATGACCCATAACAGCCGGTAGAAAAGAGGAAGGCTCACCCCGGGGATGATTTTCTCACGGTAATAAGTACCTGCTGCCAGACCTGCCATGAATACGGTTACAATGACACCCACCATGTTGTATACGTACCCATAAAGAATCTGAAAGGCCACAAGCAGAACTACCTCTATCGATGCACCTGCAAACCCGGCTGAGAACATGCCTAAATTTACCGGGTGCAACCTCACCAGGATGTAAAGAAGGAAGCCCCCGGCCACCAACAAGGGCAACCAGTAGTTGATTTCGAAATAACTCAACCATTGCCTCACTTTCAGGTAATAAGTGATCGGCTCAAAATCCTTGTTTATGGTGGCCTGCTGAGGCAAATCAGCAAGCAACTGCTCTCCCCTGCGCCGGATCAGGTCATCGTCCAAATAATAAGGATTGACATAATTGTTATTCAGCTTCCGTTTTTGGGCCATGGCTGCAACCTGGTATGAAAGAGACTTGTCGGAGGCAACAAAATACAGGTTGGTGCCGGGAAGGATCAGCACATGACGGAAAGCTGTATGCAGGGTATGAAAGAGAGAACCGTTTAATTGCCGCTCCTCTTCACTCATATAATTGGCAGAACCGGAGACGCTGAAGCTGATCACCCCCTCCGGGCGAAGCTGCTCTTTCAGCTGCTGATAGAAGCCCCGGGTATAAAAACGATTAAGCTGTACCGTAGAAGGCTCCGGCAGATGGATCAAGACCACATCATATTTCCGCCGGGTAGTCCGCATATACAACCGGGCATCCTGGTTGATTATCCGCACCAATGAATCCTGGTATACATCCGAATATTTTCTTACTGCATCCAGCAACCAGGGATTGATCTCCACATAATCAAGCCGGCGGATATCGTATTTCAATATCTCCCGGATCACTCCCGGCGTGCCTCCCGACAACAACAACACATCCCGGGGATTATCATGCTGAAGCATGGGAAAATGAACGCTTTCTTCATTGAGGGTGGGTTGCCGGGAAGAAAAAAGAAGAACCTGATTCTCATAAAAATTAATCTGCTCGCCTTGCCTTGTTACTACGATGTTTCCGTAGGGACTCGACTTATAATATTCCACGGTTTGTCCCTTGTATAAAAACTCCCGTGCCTTTTGCCCCGGGTTAAAGAATACATTCAGCAGCATCACACCCACCCCCAGGAAAAGGGACAACCACATAAGAGGCTTACTGTGAACACGCCGGGCCAATATAAAGATGGGGATCATGTTTAGGACAATAAGCAGGGAAAGGGATTCAAAAGTTTTTAAGAACCAGATCAACAGAAGGTTAAAAACAACTCCCCCGGCCAGGCTGCCAAAAGACTCCCAGGCATAAATCCTGCTGATCAAATTTTTTTGGTAATGCCGGCTGGTGAGTTCCCCGAGCATGGTGAACGCCAGCCCGGAAACCAGGCAGAACGGCAAGAGAAGCACCAGGGAGCTCAGGTAGGTCTGAAGCAGGTTGACCATGGTACCCGTTGGAAACACAATGTTCCGGAGATAATACATCAGAAAGACCAGTACAAAAGGCATCACGGCAAGCCATGCGATCATATGAAGGACACCGGGCAAGCTGTGAATCCTGTGTTCAGCATTTTTTCCCAGATAAGCGCCCAGGGCTGTCAAAAGCATCCAGTTGGCAAGAATAAGTCCTAAAATGAGCTCATTGCCATAAAAAAAACTCAAAAACTCACGAAGCAGAATGATTTGCGCCGCAATGGAGGTTAGGCCAAGCAAGAAAACCGAAATAAAAAAATCCTGGCCTTCTCGGGATCCTTTAGTTTCCAACCGGCTTAACATCATGGTTTTTTTATTAACTTCCTGATGCCTTTCCGGAAATAGCTCAGATGCCACAGGGCATGAAATATGCCGGCCACAAGAAAGGCGGAGCCCACATTAACATGCCAGTCCAAAAGACCTTCGGTTTCCAGGCCAATATAGTAAACTTCATTGATCGCTATCAGGAATCCCACGGGGGCAAAAGTCAGAAATAACAGCAGCAGGATGATGTTCCACACTTTGCGGTGGGTTGAAAACAAGTATTTCTTCTTTCCTGTGACCAGGGTTTTGCGCGTAAAAAGATAGGAGACCCAATAGATTCCAAGAGTGGCACCCGCCATCACGATCGGATAATAATTCATCAGCCAACAGGTTTAGTATGCAACAAATTTTAACACGCCACCCTTTTAAAGCTATCTCAACTCAAAAGGATCGGGTATTCAACACAGACGAGATCTTACTCGGGAGTTTCTATATCGTTTTCGTTGAATACGATGGCCCTGTATGTGTATACATCAGCATCCATCCATCCTTCCCAGCCAATGCCTGCCTTGTCGCGGGCGCAATGGCCCAGGAACTCTTCCTTGCTCCAGCCTGTTTTTACGGCGACCTGGGGAAGCAGAGTCCCGGCAGAAGGGCCCTTCTTGATATATATGCCATCTTCCCCCAGCTCTATTTCTTCAGGCGAAGAAATGCGCTGAAGGGGTGTTAATACAGATATCTCAATGGAAATATCATCAAGCTCTTCTTCTTCTACAGGAGAGAACCGCATATCTTCCGAACAGGCGGCAACGGCCATGTCTCTGACCACCTGATACAAAGGCATGTTGGGATTGAACCTGCCTACACAGCCACGCAACTCTCCGTCCTTGTACAAGGTGACAAAGGCCCCTGTATGCACCTTCAGCTGGTCGGTAATCGGGTCTTCATCAACCCCGGGAACTTTCTTCTCCCGGACAAACCGCCGAAGAGTTTTCCGGGCAATCCGCAGCAACGAACGCTTCTCTTCTTCTCGAATTTGAAAATCCATAGGTAAAGTATTTGACGTATCTGTTTGTTTTCGAATGAAACCTATAGCCCAGTATCCGACAACCCGTGAGCTATCGCCCGTGACATCGCCAGAATTCTGGTACAGGATCTTCCGAACATCCATCCCTTCCGTCTGCGAGCTCATGTGCAAAAGGGTTAACATAGCGGGCCATCCGCACATGCTGGTAGCCAGATTCGATATGTCCTTGTTTGCATTGGAACGAATGGCTTGCATCAATGTAGAGGGGCTGTTTTGAGCTACAGCATGCGCTGTTGCCGAATCGACCTGTTTGGCAGGTTGATACTTCGGGTAATGCGAAAAATCGGTGCTTATAACAAAAAGATTCTCTTTGTTGAAATAGGGCTTTAATATATTTGCCATCTCCCGTATCACGGAAAGATCATGGGTGCCGGTTATAATCGGCACAATCTGAAAAGGCTCTTTCAGATGATGCTGCAAAAAAGGCAGCTGTACCTCCAGGCTGTGCTCCCTTTTGTGAGCCTCCGGAAGGAAACTAAAAACCTCGTTTTCATCTATCAGTTTGTTCACCAGTTCGCGGTTCACCTCTACCCGACCAAGGGGCGTCTGGTAATGACCCGTCGAATAAAGGGAAGCCCCCTTGAACTGTTGCCGGTGGCTTGGGGCCAGGATAAAAATATTCTTGAACGAACGCTCCCGATCCAGCTGAGCGTAAGCGGCAGCAGCAACCCTGCCCGAAAATCTGTAGCCGGCATGCGGAGCAACAAGGGCAGCAATAGACTCATAAGGGTCGACAGGAGGCAGGGATTCAAAATAAGATTGCAGTTGGCGGTTCAAGGCTCTTTTCTCCGCCGGATAAAACTGTCCGGCAACCACCGGAAGACGATCTTCTAAAGCCTCTTCCCCTGTTTGTCCCGCTGCACCGACAGTACATAAGGCAAACCACAAACCGGTAAAAATAAAAACCGCCTGCTTCATTTTCATTATCATTGGCTTAACGGCTAATATAATAAATAAAAGCAGTCCTGACAAATTAATGGAATTTTTGGGATGGAGCAACAACAGGTCTTCGGAAAGTCACAGGTTCGCCTCTGCAGCTTTACATCCGCTGCATAAGTTGGAACGGTAAGGCTGCTTGGTACAACCCGCTTAGATGTGTCTTATCTCATTGATCTGAAGAAGATGTTTGAAATGATTCAGATCATCAAGACGAATCATTTTTTCTGCGAGGTATGCCCTCATCACCTCCAGACACAGGTTGGCCGATTCGTAATCCAGTTGCCCTGAATGCATCATATGCACAGCCTTACGATAATCTCTGTCGGATGGACGAATCATGATAAAAGGATTTTCGAAGCCGTTATTTAAATTTTGTCTAAATAAAGTTAAGAAAATTCATCGAAAAAATCAACTTTTTTTCATGGAAACATTCAACCCTTCCATCGTGAATGAGACCATGAGCAACACCGGCAAACCCTGGGTGGACATACTAAAAAATTTGAATTATCTTAGCGCATCGACACCAAAACGAACCTTATGGAAACCATACGACATAATTTCAAGGAAGCCCGCGACATCCTCGATCGGTTCATCGCGGATGAAAAGAATTTTGAAGCCATCGGGAAGGCGGGCAACATCCTGGTAGAGGCACTGCAGGCAGGCAAAAAGATCATCTCATGCGGCAACGGCGGCTCCATGAGCGATGCCATGCATTTTGCAGAGGAACTCACCGGCCGCTTCAGGGAAAGTCGCAGGCCCCTGCCGGCTATGGCTGTTTCTGATCCCACGTACCTTTCATGCACCTCCAATGACTATGGATACGAATATGTTTTTTCCAGGTATGTAGAAGCCTTTGGCCAGGAAGGGGATGTACTGCTGGGGATCAGCACCAGCGGCAATTCAGACAACATCATTCGTGCCGTAGAGGCAGCCCGTCAGCAAAAGATGGAGGTGATCGTGCTCACCGGTAAGGACGGAGGCCAATTGAGCCAGCTGGGCGACGTGGAGATCCGGGCTCCCCATTCCCAATATTCAGACCGGGCCCAGGAGATACACATCAAGGTGATCCATTCCCTGATCCATTTTATCGAGCTGGAATTGGTGAATGACAAATAATTTTATTATCTTCAGTTACCAAATCCCTCCTCATGTTGGTTAAAACATATGGCAGTGCGGTTCAAGGCATTGATGCCACCACCGTGACCATTGAGGTCAACATCTCCCATGGCATTAACTTTCATCTGGTGGGCTTACCCGACAACGCCGTCAAAGAGAGCCAGCAACGCATCGATTCGGCCATCCGCACCAACGGTTATGAGATGCCCAAATACAAAACGGTGATCAACATGGCGCCAGCCGACATCCGGAAGGAAGGTGCCGCCTATGAT
>P_1C_Sed_2_UnCtyDRAFT_1000526_pt1 | contig 11608 bp, 6 predicted proteins | sample Pon1CUnioCityCA_4_FD_10229 | JGI IMG/M metagenome (IMG submission 10229) | reverse complement strand
CGGTACACCAGAAGACGTCGTCTTCCTTTATGTCAAAGACCCATTTGTGGCTCGAACTCACGAACACCAGATAACCGCCGGTGGTGTGGAGCACTCCCTTGGGCTTGCCGGTGGACCCCGAGGTGTAGAGGATAAACAAGGGGTCTTCGGCGTCCATGCTTTCCGGCTCGCAGTAGTCGTCGATGTCGGAGGCCGANACAAGCTCATGCCACCAAAAGTCGCGCCCCTCCTTCATGTCCACGTCCTTGCCGACGCGATTCACTACTATTACGCTGTCCACGAAAGAAAGGCCGGATATGGCATCGTCAACGTTTTCCTTGAGACGGACCTGTTTCTGGCCCCGCAAGCCGGCGTCCGCGGTGATCAACATTTTGGCCTCGGTGTCCTCGACCCGGCTGCGCAAGGCGTCCGCGGAAAAGCCGCCGAAGATGACCGAATGGATGGCCCCGATGCGGGCGCAAGCCAGCATGGATATGGTGAGTTCGGGAATCATGGGAAGGTAGATGGCCACCCGGTCGCCTTTTTGGACGCCCTTTTTCTTCAATGCATTGGCGAAACGATTGACCTCCCGGTGGAGCTCCCGGAAGGTCAGGGTTTTGTTTACGGAAGGACCGTCGCCTTCCCAGATAATCGCGGTCTTGTCGCCCCGTCCTTCCTCCAGGTGGCGGTCAACGCAATTTACGCTGGCATTGAGCCGGCCACCCTTGAACCAGGAAAACCGGGCGTTTTGCTTGTCCTCCCATTCAAAAACTTTGTCCCATTTTTTGTCCCAGGTGATGAATTCCTCGGCAATCTCCGCCCAGAAGCCCTCCATGTCGGATATCGAGCGCTCGTACATCCTTTCATAGTCTTCCAAGGAGTTTATCAAGGCCCTCTGCCGAATATGTTCGGGGACCTCAAAAACCTCTTCTTTTTCGAGTGTTGTAGACTTGTCTGGAGAAGTACTCATGTTCATTTCCCCCTTTACTTAAGACTTGTTTTTTCAATTGACTCTTACATGCCGGTTTCCATTGTCTATATTTTAATTTAATTTTAATATTTGATAATGCAAGGATCAATCCAACAGCACATCCATAAAAAAAAGAGGCGNAAAGCCTNATTATTATTTGCTGATTAAATTAAATTTTTTTAATCATTGCTGAAAGAGAAGATGAACTTTTCAAGTCGCTCTTCTCATACAGCTATTCCATGATGACAAGGGACTGTTTTTGATAGCTATTCCATTTTAGTGGAGACCAGGGAGCGGTAGTCGCCCCCGGGATATGTCTTAAAGCCGATTAGATTTTTATGGCGGGCAATAACATTATTTGTATACCAAAGGTTGTAAGTGGGCAGGTCCCGGCAGACTATCTCCTGGACTTTCATGTATATTTCCTTTCTCCGCTCTCTGTTGAGTGAGGCCCTTCCTTCTTCCAAGAGAGTGTCTAACTCCTCGTTATTATACCTGTTTCTATTCATGCCCCCGGGAGGGAAATTGTCGGAGTGAAAGATTACGTAATAGATGTCCGGATCGGTAAGGCCGACCCATGACAGGGAGTAAAGCTGGAAGTTGCCCTCTGATATGTCCGCGAAAAATGCACCGAACTCGTAGGACCGGACATCGGTTTTGATGCCCACCTTTTCGAGCTGCGCGGCAATGGCTTCGGCCATCCACCTCCGTGCCTTGTTCTGCGATGTCTTGTAAACCAGCTTGAACCTGTGGTCGGGACCGTCTCCGTCGGGGTCGATATGTCCTGCTTTATCGAGAAGTTCTTTGGCTTTTTGGGGGTCGTAATCGTAGACGGGCACGTCTTTGTTGTAGGCCCAGTGATGGGGCGGCAGAATGCTCCGGGCCAAGGTCACCGTGTCTTTTAAAAGCATGTCGGCGATTTTTTCCCGGTCGATGGCATAGGCGATGGCCCGTCTTACGTCCCGGTTTTGAAGTATAGGGTCTTCCAGGTTAAATCCCAGGTAGTTGCAGTTGCTGCCCGGTTCCACGCTGACCTTGATGTCATCGCTCTTCTTGAGGAGAGGCAGGTCGTCGGGGAGCACGGAGTTCTGGAGAAGATGCACCTCTCCCCTCTCCAGCGCCATTACACGCGTGCCCCCGTCGGGTATGACGCGGAAAACTATCTTTTCGAACCAGACCTCCTCACCGGCGTAATGGGGATTGCGTACCAGCACGACTTCCCGGCCCGGCTCGAAGCTCTCGACTTGAAAAGGGCCGGTACCGAAGGCGGCGCGGGAGAACTTTCTTCCTTTTTTCGAGGCCTCCTTTTTCGGTACTATCCCCATGGTAAGCTCGGAGAACAGGGGAGCATAGGGCTCCTTCAACTTCATGGACACTTCGTACTTGCCGGTCTTTTTCAACTCGGAGATTTTTTCCATGATTATTTCACGCCGGGAGTGGAGCTCGGGGTCTGCTTGGCTTTTCAATGTATAAACCACGTCGTCAGCGGTAAGGAGTGTGCCGTCGGCGAACTTCCTGCCTTCCTTGATGCGAAACACGAAGGTGGTGTCGTCCTTTCTTTCAAAGGACTTGACCAGTTTCGGCCCGGGCCCGGAGTTTTCGTCTATGCGGAAGAGGCCCTCGAAGACGAGGGGCAGGATCCTCAGGGAGTAGGCGTCCTGGGCGATGCGGGGGTCCAGCACTTGGGGGTTTGCTTCGAGACCGACCACAACTTTTCTCTCGTCCTTGTCCCCGTTTTTTTCGCAGCCCCCCGTGAATACGGCGAAGAGCAGAACATAACACAGGCAAATACTTGACAAAATACGGTTTATAGGGCATTCTATCTTTCGGTTGGTTCGAGGTTTACAAAAAGCTTTTAAAAGCGCGTGCTCCTTATTCATAGCGCCTCCGCATGGTTTGATTGTTTTACGATTATGGGAGGCGGCAAGGTGATTGTCAAGGCGGAAGTGGAACGTCAACGGATTTGAAGACATACTTTAAAATAACGTCTCTTTTTCTGCTTTTGGTTTCGTTTTGCCTTTCGGCATGCGGGCCTTCCTCCTCCGACTCGAAAGACAAGGAGCCGGAGCAGCCGGTGTTGGGAGCGCTGGCCGCACTTTCAACCTGGCCTTCAAGCGAAGCCGAAACCTCTTCTCACAAAGGCGGACAACTTTCCAAGGCCGGCATGGGACTGCCCGTACCGCCGGGCCTGGAGGCCCGTGTCCATCTCTGGGAGACCGTGTACGCCGATTATGAAAGCTCCCACCAGATCATTTATAACCGCCGCTGGCCGCAAGTTATTTATGAAGCCTTCCGGGACATGCCCGGCGAAAAGGACCAAGCCCTGGCCCGTATCCGCTCGCGGCTCTATACTCTGGACCGGATCACCAGGAACTTCAACGACCCTGAAGAGGAGATGAGAAAAAGCTATGACGGAGAGGGACTGCTCCGGCTATACAGTCTTTTCCGAGGAATCGAGGCCCCCGACAAGTTCCGCGTTTCAGCAAGCTACTCGCAGATCGGCATTGCCAGGGGACGGCGGGGAGAGTTGATCCGGGCCTACAAACGTGCCGCACCCTATCTTCCCGAGATGGAATCGATTTTCAGGGAAAGGGGCCTTCCCCCGGAACTTACCCGGATCGTTTTCGTGGAAAGCATGTTCAACCGGGACGCTGTCTCCAGTAAAGACGCGGTGGGTGTATGGCAGATACTGGAAGGCTCCGCCCGTCCCTACCTTATTATGAACCAGTCCATTGACGAGAGGCGTGACCCTGTAAAAAGCTCCCGCGCTGCGGCCCGTATCCTGGAGAACAACTATGAGACCATCGGCGACTGGCCCCTGGCGGTCACCGCTTACAACGCCGGTATAAACCGGGTGATCGACGCCTGCCGGACGACCGACAGCTCGTCGCTTCCCGAGGTCCTGGCCAACTACGAACACCGGTCCTTCGGCGAGGCGGTGGAAAACTTTTACGCCCGGTTTATGGGCATACTTCGGGCCGAGAAAAAACTGGGACTTCCCGAAAGCACTAACTCCACACATCAACTGGACCCGCTGGAGTACGACCTGGTAAAGTTGCCCAAGGCCTACCCCCTTTCCGAACTCGCCCGCAAACTGGGAATGAGTAAAAGCATCCTCATCAAGTTCAACCCCTCCTGGACCGAAGCCGTGGAATCCGAGCAAAGACTTGTGCCTCGCCACTACCTGCTCCGCGTGCCGCAGGGAAGCGAAGACAGCGTGCGCTTTGCACTGGGAATCGCGCCCGGTAACGCCACCACCGTATCAGCATCCAATCCTTAGTGTCTGTTCATAATTCTTTTGTCGGTTACAAAAAGCGGTCATCGGATGAGAACGATTTTAATCGTGACTGAAGCCGCCCGCACTCGTGTTACCAATTCTCTTGCGGCCCGCTTTCCCCTGACTGACTTGCCGAAGGCGGGGGATGTTTTGATGTCTTCCTTCCGGTTTGACCCTTCGGGTTAATTATGCTAGGTTGTGCATTCAAATAACAGTTGTTATTTGTTGCAGAGATCATCAGACTATCAATTAAGGAGGAAAAAATGGGCTACGAAAAATACTTCAGTGAAGAGCACAATATCTTCAGGCAACAGGTCCGCAATTTCGTGGAGAAAGAACTTGCTCCCCACGCCGAAGAGTGGGAGGAGGCCGGCCTGTTTCCCCGCGAGGTGTTCAAAAAGATGGGCGACCTGGGCTTTCTGGGACTCCGTTACCCGGAACAATGGGGAGGCTCGGAAGGCGATTACTGGTACACCGTGGTCTTCAATGAGGAGCTTCCCCGCTGCTTGAGTGCGGGGGTGGCGCTGGGGATCATGGTCCAGACCGACATGTGTACGCCCGCCATCGTGGCCCACGGCACCGACGAGCAGAAAGAGGAGTTTCTGGCGCCGGCCATTCGTGGCGAGAAGATCGGCGCCATCTGCGTGAGCGAGCCGGGCGCGGGCTCCGACGTCAAGGCCCTGCGCACCAGGGCGGTAAAAGACGGCGACTATTACGTCATTAACGGTTCCAAGACCTTCATCACCAACGGGACCCGGGCCGACTGGCTGACCATGGCGGTAAAGACCGACCCCGACGCCGGCTACGGCGGCATCTCCATGTTCCTGTTCCCCACCGACACGCCGGGCTTCTCGGTGACCCGGAAGCTGGACAAGCTGGGCAACCGGGCATCTGATACCGCGGAGCTCGCTTTTGACGACTGCCGGGTGCATAAAAAATATTTACTTGGCGAAGAGAACAAAGGCTTTTATTATATTATGGAAGGGTTCCAGTTCGAGAGGCTGGCGGGAGCGGTAGGCATCGTGGCCGGCGCCCAGCTTTTGCTGGACAAGACCATCGAGTACTGCCGTACCCGCGAGGTCTTTAATAAGCCGGTGTCCCGGCACCAGGCCAACGCCCATTTGATAGCCGACCTGGCCACCGAGTTGGAAGCTGCCAAGGCCTTGGTATATCATTGTGCGGACATGGTGAACAAGGGCGAAAACGCTATCCGGGAAGTGAGCATGTGCAAGCTGTTTACCGGCGAGCTGGCCTGCAAAGTCGCCGACCGTTGCGTACAGCTTCACGGCGGCTACGGTTACATGGAAGAGTACTACGCCGCCAGGGCCTTCCGGGACACCAAGCTGGGCACCATCGGCGGCGGAAGCTCCGAGGTCATGAGGGACATTATCGCAAGGATGATGCAGCTTTAAAGGCCCCGGCATGATCCCCCTCTCCGGGGCCCGGGGCCTGCTACTAATCTACAGACGGAAAAGGAGAGTGAAAAAAGGGATCATGAAACGAATAGCCAACATTTTCAAGATCGGTCTTGTTATCACTGTTCTGGGGGCGGCCGTCCAGGCCTGCCCTCAGAACAATTCCCCCCAAAAAGTGGTCACCGAAAAGAAGTCTTTTTCCAAAGACGAGCTTCAACAAAGATATGAACGGCTGGAAGTAAGGTACCATGTCCTTCAAAAGGACGACCCGCCGCAACAGGAGACCATGGAACTCAGGAATCGGATGGTGGACGCCAGGGAGGCCTTGAAAAAGGGCGAGTTGGAAAAAGCCGCGGCCATATTGGACAAGGCCGAGGAGTGGATTGAAAACGCGGAGTCCCGTTATTATCGCGCCCATAAAGAGCGGATACTCTCCGGGGCCTCCGACGAGACCGGCAAAGAGCTTATGAACGAGGCCCTCGATTACCTGGACCCCGCCAAAAGCGCAGAGCGCGACAACGAAAGCTGGACGGCCCGGCAGTACTACCGGGCGGCCATGGAACACGGCGAACTGGCAATACTGGCGGCAAGCCAATCTCCCGGCGACGTCATGGAGCTTATAGACATCTATCCTTCCATGCGAAAGATATACAATGAGGCGGGCGCAACCGGGCGGGCGGCAAAGACGCGCCAAGAAGTCGTCTCCCATATTCATTCCATACTCCGGCAAAAAGAGCAGGAGATATCAAACCGGCTCAGCGGCAAGACCAAAGGGTACGGCCAGACCAGCCTTTCCCGCAATAAAGGGTCCTTTGACGAGAAAGCGGAGAAAGTCAGGGAGTTGAACGAGGAGTACCTGGAGTTGGCCAGCGCCGCCCAGTCCCGTTTTCCCGAAGCCCGGTTCCAGCCGGTGGACTACTCGAGATACATTACCAAGTGGATAAATGACTGGCATGGCTTCTTCCAAGGGTCTCCCCCTCCGAAAGACACGCCGGAAAAAGAAAACAAAAGCCGGGAGCTGCAGAAAAAACTTGCCGAGCACAACAAGATCAAACAGGGGGCCAAAAGCATTGAAGGCTCGGGCATAGTGCTGGAGGAGCTGAGTATTTTCACTTATGAGGGCGCNATCTTTATCAAGGGCAAAATCCANAACAGACGTTCTCAACCCATATATGAACCCCGGGTAGTGGTCACCGGCAACCTGATGTCCGAGGTGGTGGAGATAGGCTATTATAAAATGTCGCCACTGTTCAGCTCCACCTTCCGGATGCCGCTGAAACAATTTACCCAGGAGGCCTTTATCCAGAACAACAAGGTGCTTCCTTCCCACGAGTTGATGGTCATCTTCAAAGACGAGCCCAACGGTCCCGACAAAAAGCTCATTAAAAAGATAAAGTGAAGCGGATGTCCAAAGTCGTTGTCCGGGACACAAGCGCAGACCTGGCGGAAGACGTGGCAGCGGTCTTCGGGCCTTTCGGCAAAGCGGGAAGACTGGTGGCCGGCAAGGACGTGATCATAAAGCCCAACGCCGTCCACTATCTTCCCGGCCAGCCCACGGCAACCGAACTGCTGGACGCCCTCTTGCAGTACCTCCGGAGCGAAGGCGCGAAAAAGATATACATCGCGGAGAACTCGACGGCCGGCAACCTGACGCGGGTGGTCTTCCGGGTGCTGGGTTGGGACCGGCTGGCAAAAAAATACGGCGCAGTCCCCATTTACCTGGACGAAGAGCCGACCCGGCCCGTCTTTCTTCCCGGCGAGTCCAGACCCGTACAAATCCCCCGTTTTCTGCATGAGCGGCTTATCGAAGACCCGGACCGTAACTTCTATCTTTCCGTTCCCCGCCTGAAGACCCATTCGATGAGCCACTTGACGCTGGGCATTAAAAACCAGCAGGGGCTTCTGGTCCATGTTGACCGGCTTACCGACCACAACTATAACCTGGGCCGCCGCCTGGTCCGCATTCTTCATCGCTTTCATCCCGATTTTACATTGGTCGAAGGGACCACCGCCACCGTCAGGGGCCATTTCCCCATCAAGATGGACCTTGCCAAAAGCATCGTTCCCACCCGGGTCCTCTTTGGAGGACCGGACGTGGTTGCGGTTGACGCGGTGGGCGCCAGGATACTGGGGTACAGACCGGATGAAGTGGACCATATCAGGAGGGCAGGAGAGGCCGGCCTGGGCTGCGCGGACTTGTCGAGTATCAAGGTCCTGGGAACGCTGGACCGTTTTCAGGAGAGATACCCATATCTTCCCGACATCCGGGTGCCGAAAGACATAAACCTGATTTACGGCAAGGAAAGGGCCTGTTACGAGGGATGCCGGGGAAACACCGAGATAGCGCTTCACATGTTCGCGAACGACTACGGCGGCAAAGGCGGCTTTAACGTGGTGATGGGAAAGGGCGTGGACATTTCCGAGCTTGAAAACAGGGACGGTCCCTTTTTGGTGGTGGGCCCCTGCGCGGTGTCCGAGACCGGGGAACTACTTAAATCCATGTATAAAAAACGCAAGATATACTGCATAAACCAGCACAATGACCTGGCCAACGTGTCCGGAAAGTTGCTGCGGCTGATGAGGCCGAAGACAGGGGACCTGCTTCCGCTGTCCGTTTTCGAGGCCGCGTCCCTGATGGCCGCGGCATACTGGAAGGGCACCACCTCCCGGGTTATAAATCCTTTTTAGAAGCCAATGCCGAAAAGAGGAGAAAATTATGGACTATGACGTGATTGTCGCCGGCGCCGGTCCCGGCGGATGTATGGCCGCCCGTGACTTCGCTAAGGCGGGATTTTCCGTGGCGCTCTTCGATTGCGAAGACATGGAAAGTTTGGGCAAGCCTATTGTGGTGGAAGTAGAAAAGACCATGTTCGACGTAACTTCCGTGCCCTTGCCGGAAGGTGATGAAAAGCCCTATCACCAGAAGCGGATGCGGGTCTTTTCGCCGCGTCGGCGGGAGGCCTTTACTCTGGAAGGCGACCATCCCGCCATTTCCTTGAAGCTCGACGTTTTCTCGCGGCGGCTCCTCGGCTACGCCCGGCAGGAGGGTGCAGAGTTTCACGGCGGCCACAAGGCCCTTCGGCCGTTGATAAAAGAGGGCTCGGTAAAAGGCGCGGTGTTTGAAAAGGACGGCGCCGAGGTCGAGGTCCGGGCGTCTCTTACCATTGACGCCACCGGCTTCGCAGGTGCCCTGGCAAGGGAACTCCCTTCCGATTTGGGGGTCGGCTACGAAGACCTGAAGCGGGACGTGGTACTGGCTGAAAACCACTGGCACGCTGTTGACGACGCCAAGGCCCGGGAAGCGGAAAAAGCGGGACTCCATTACGACGATGAGGTATGGAACCGGCTCGGTGTCTACGGCAACTACTCCACCGAGTACTCCTATCTTTCTCTTGCGGACTCGCGGGCCTACATTCTCATCGGATTGAAAGCGGACGCGGAGCAGCCCGCCTTGCCCGAGCTCATCGACAGGTTCCGGGAGGAACAGGGGTACTTTGCGGAGAGGCTCTATGGAGGCAACGGTCCCATCCGGGTCCGAAGAGCGTGGGACAGGCTATGCTCTCCCGGCTTCATGGTAGTGGGCGAAGCGGCGTGCATGGTCATTCCCGCCCACGGCTCGGGCGTGGCCGGCGCCATGTACGCCGGAAAACTGGCCGCCGAGACCGGCAAGCAGGCCCTTCAAGAAGGCAGGACCGACATGGAGTCTTTGTGGCCTTATTCCTACCGATACCAGAGCGGGAGGGGAGCGGTACTGGCAAGCTTTGACGCCAACAAGCTGATGGTAGAAAAGTTCGCCAACCAAGATATTGCCGCGCTCATGGAAAGCAAGGCCATGCACCCCGAAGATTTGTGGAACGCGGCCGTGCCCGCTCCCATCAAGATGTCCCTTGGCTCACTTCCTACGCGGCTGCTCGGTCTTCTGAAAAACCCGGGCCTCATCATCAAGGTTGCCGACATGGGCCGCGCCGTCTCGAAGGTCAACAAGCTATACGCCGGATACCCGAAAAAATGGGACCCAAAAGAGTTCGAAGCCTGGAGCAGGGAGGCCGAAAAAATATTCGCGCCTCTTTATGAAAAATGAACGGCCGGAGCGTCAATCGTCACTTCGATTGATGTACTGATTTATCTGCTGTCCTTGTCCGAGGCCCACTTGGCCCGCCTTGCTTCGTTGATCTTCTGTCGCAGGAGACGGCTGTCCTTGTCTTTGGGGTCGATGCGAAGCGCCTGCATGACGTGCCTCATTGCCTTGTCGAGATCGTCCAGTTTGTAGTAACAAACGGCCAGGTTGTAATGGGCGTGTGCGGAGCGGGGGTCCATGCCGAGAATTCGAAGGTAATGGGACACCGCTTTTTTGTAGCCGGCAGGGTCTTTGCCTTGCAGGGCACGGGTCATGTAGATGTTGGCCAGGTTCTTGCGGGACGTCAAATCCGCCGGCCTTCTTTTCAATGCCTCTTCAAAAGCGCGGGCCGCATCGTCGAGCTTGTTTTGCGAAAGCAACACGATCCCCAGATTGCGGTAGTTCTCGGCCTTGCCGGGATCGAGCTCGATGGCCTTGCGATACGCTTTTTCCGCCCTGCCGTATTTCTTCCGGTCAAAATGCGCCTTGGCCAGGTTGTTCCAGGCCAGCGCCGATCCCGGCTCCTCCTTTACCGCCTGACTCCACAGCCGCAACTCCGAAGACCACTCGCCGACGCGCAGGACGTAGGAGTCCAGGAAAGCCAGGGAAATCACCGCCAGGCAATATACGCCCAGCTTTCGATTGAAATGGATTCTGTAATTTGTTCTTGCCAACCGAAAGAACATCGACAGGATGACCGCGGGCACTCCCACCACGAAAAACAGAATGTTAAAAATTTCCATTCCGAAATTTCCGGAAGGGAAAAGCAGTGACCGGCTTTTGCGGGGACCGGGACCCCCGGAATGCTCGGACAGCCAGGACTTGTTGATGTTAAGGGCCTGGTCTATATCTTTTTGTGGGAGTCCGAAACGGTTCCGCACCAGGTACTCCACCAAGACGACCAGCGCAATAAAAAGCACCAGCATTAAAGCATATGAAAAGACCAGCTCAAGCCACCAGCGCTTTTCCATGGTTTTATCCAGCCGGGAACGGGAGACCAGCGAAAAGGCCAGGGCCCCCGCAAAGGAGACCAGTACAGTGGCGATCAATATCGCCTGGCAGGGGCTCATGTATCGTTCCAGTATCGGAGGCCACAGCGCCCGGAAGCGGGCGGAAAGAGTTTGTATAAGGATTAGCGCAATAATCCCGAATAGTAGCGTTCCAATGACCGTAAAACGGATTTTGGGGTGAATCAGTTCTTCCCGCGAATTGAACAGTTGCTGGAACATTCCAGCAATCAGGATGCAGACCCCGGCGGACGGGATGTAGAGATATCTTTCCGCGAAAAAGTAGTTGGCGGGAACCCAGTTCATTATAGGCAGCAGGTTAATGAAAATCCATGCGAGGGGAAACGCTATGAAAAATCGGGAGCGGGTAAGATATACACCGGCCCCCAAGGTTATGAAAACAGCAAGGCCCGCCCACACACGGGGATCGCTGAAATCGGTCAAAGAGATTTCATGGATAACGTTCAGGTGTACGGGGAAAAACATGTATTTAAGATGAAGAACATAGGCGCTCAAAGAAGTGGCCAAAATCTGGGAGTATTCCAGTTGCTTGAAGTCAACCAGGGAGACGCGGCCGAAGAGGTTGAAATCTCTGAGCAGCGGAGCGGACCAGGTAGTTCCCAGAACAAGAATCATTCCTCCCATGACAATGAGTGCGACCGGAAAGACCAAGGGCTTTATATGCCGTTTTCCGGAGGAGTCAAGCCACAGGTGAAAAATGACAAGCAGTGGAAACACCATGACCACCTGTTTGCTGCCGATACCTAGAATAAAAAACAGCAATGATAACAATACGGCGGCCCACGGGTATCTTTTCCAGTACAGAAAAGAATGATAGGCCAG
>P_1C_Sed_2_UnCtyDRAFT_1000525_pt1 | contig 11609 bp, 5 predicted proteins | sample Pon1CUnioCityCA_4_FD_10229 | JGI IMG/M metagenome (IMG submission 10229) | reverse complement strand
ACTCCTAATACAGGAGCTATTGGTGCGAATATCTTCCAGCCAGGTGGAACCAATATTTTTAACCCTGTCTATGTACAGAACAACGACATAGACCGCAAGCGTAATACGCGTGTATTGAACAACACTAATCTGAACATTCAGATTATGGAAAACCTCTCATTCAATACGAACTTTGCCTTGGACTATATTATGACCGAGGAGAAGTATTATGACAATCCATTTTATGGTGACGCTGAAGACGTAAGAGGTTTGGTTAATGATATTGATAACCGAAACTTCAACTATGTCTGGAGAAATACCTTGAATTATGTATTCCAGCCAATTGAAAATCATACATTTGATATTCGATTGGTTTCTGAAAGCCAGAAAAACCAAGCCCGATATTTTGATGCTTGGGGACAAGGTATTGCCGCAGATGGTCTCACTAACCTGAGCACTACTGCAACTCCGCAAGGGGCATTGGGCACAACAAGAGATTGGTCAGTACAATCATTTACTGGACTTGTAAACTATGACTTCAATGATAAAGTAATAGTTGATGCCAGTCTTCGTCAGGAAGGAAACTCTCGTTTTTCTGAGGAAAAACGATGGGGGACATTCTGGTCTTTAGGTGTTGGTTATATCTTATCTGAAGAGGAATTTCTTCAGGATATCAATTGGTTAGACTTCCTGAAGTTGCGTACTTCGTATGGACTGACAGGTAACGCTTCTATTGACTTGAACAGCTATCAAACGCTGGTAGGTTTTGGAAGCTATAACGACCAGCCAAATATACAGCCTACGCAGCTTGGTAACCCCGACTTGACTTGGGAGAAAGCCAACTCGCTGGATATTGCGCTTGAGTTTGAAGTGTTCGAACGTATAAGCGGTTCTGCGACCTTCTTCCGCAAGGACAGTCGTGACCTGCTTTTTGACGTACCACTTTCTCGTACTACAGGACATAACTCACAGGTACAAAATTCTGGTGAACTCTATAACCAAGGGTTTGAATTTGAGCTGAATGCTGAGGTTATCAATACCGACAACTTCGGCTGGAATCTCGGTGGTAACTTAACGCTGGTTAATAACGAGATTACGTCGTTGCCAACAGATGTTAACGGTGACCCACTTGAAATTACCACTGCTACACGATATCGTGCTGTTGAAGGCTACGAAGTGGATGCATGGTACATGAAAGAATGGGCCGGTGTTGATCCTGACAACGGTGATCCGTTGTGGTATATGGACGACGGTAATGGCGGTCGTACCACGACTAATAATTACAACGCCGCTGATGAGTATTACCAAGGAGGTAATGCACAGGCCACTGAATTCGGATCCATCAATACGCGTATTGATGCATACGGATTTTATGCACAGGCTAGTATGTCATTTGCCTTTGGACACAAATTGTTTGACAACTGGGCGTATTACATGAGATCTGATGGATTCGGTGCATTTAATGCAGTATTCGGTCAGTATGAAGGACAATCTGATTACTGGACTCCTGACAACACGGATGCAGAAAATCCACGTCCTGTATTACTTAGAACCGATAATTCCAACGCAACTTCTTCTCGTTTCTTGTACGATGGAGATCACTTGCGTCTGAAGTCATTGAATGTGGGATACAATATTCCTCCGCGCGTATTGGAGAACGTTGGTCTTACCTCAGCTACGGTATACGTGAATGGTCGTAACCTCTGGACACATATGTTTGATGAAGATCTGGAGTACGATCCTGAACAGAAAGCCAGTGGTTTTACGTCGCTGTCAGCACAGCCGATGAAGACATTCACTTTTGGAGTTAAAGCTAATTTCTAAACGAATTAATAATGAAGAAATACATTAAATATTTAGTTGTACTGCTCTTTGTAGCAGGTTTCAACAGCGGGTGTGAGGATTTCCTGTCACCGTCTGTTGATCAGAATAAACCTACCAGTACTGCGGTACAGACAGTAGAAGACTTGGAATCTGTAGTAAATGGTGCTTACGATGACCTTAATCGTGTAGAACTGTATGGACGTGACTTTTATGTCTCTGCAGAAGCCATGTCTGATAATGCATGGGCAAATAACAATTCCGGTCGGTTTATTGCACAAGACCAGTTCAACTTTACAGTTAACAGTGGTTATGCATTAGGCGTCTGGGATGTATTTTATGAAACCATTGCAGGTGCAAACCTGGCCATTGGAACAGACCTGGAATCTTCGCCCGAGGTTGATCATCTGAAAGGACAAGCTCATGCTATTCGGGCTCTTTCTCACATGAATCTGCTTTTAGCTTTTGGACAGCAGTATGTTTCAGGTGGAGATCCCAGTAATGGTATACCCATTAAAACAGAATACCTGACGGCGGATGAGGCAGAAGGTGATGATTTTATTCCAACACGTGATGCTATTTCCGATGTCTGGGCTGCTGTCGAGACGGATCTGAATACAGCGGTTTCTCTGTTGGATCAATCATCTAATGTAGCAACCAAAATGGATTACTGGGCGGCACGTGCGTTACAAACGCGCTATTATCTCTATACGGGCCAAAATGATGCTGTAATCCCTATTGCTGAGGATATCATTAATAACAGTGGTTATTCTATCACTGCAGCGGATGCCTTGGCTGATAGCTGGGAAACCGGTTCAGGTCCGAACTCACTCTTTGAGTTGGCCTTTACCTCAACTGATCGATTAGGTACGGATAACATTGCTCGTATCTATCTTGATACGAACTACGGTGATGTTCAAGTATCGAGTGATCTTTACAATGCGCACCAGGCAGACGATGTCCGTTTGAACTTATATAACGCTGCAGGTGATCGTATGGTAAGCAAATATTCAGATGATCTTGGCACAGATAACGTTCGTGTTATTCGTTATGCCGAGGTTGTGCTTAACTACGCTGAAGCTATTGCAAGAGGTGGTTCTGGAGCCCANGAANNTGCANTTGATGCACTNAACCGTGTAGCTGACAATCGGTATGACAATGGTTCNCCATACACTGCTCCGGTTTCAGTAGATGATGTACTTCTGGAGCGTCGTCTTGAATTGGCAATGGAAGGGCACCGTCTGTATGATCTTCTGAGAACAGGAAGAGATATAGAAGTTGGTGACGCCAATTCAGCACGTACGCAGCTTATACCATTTGGAGACTATCGAACAGCACTTCCGATACCGGATGCTGAAATTCGTGCAAACTCCAACGTCACTCAGAACGAGGGATATAATAACTAATTCCCCTCTGTTCGTTAAAAGTTTAAAGCCGCCTCGTTTTCGGGGCGGCTTTTTTTATTGGTGATTGTACTCTTGGTTGAATGCTGATTTTGGGAATGGAGGTATGATGAATGAGTTCTAATAGAGCTGTACTTCTGGATAAAGTAAATGTCGATGTGGGTATACCTCTGGTTTTACGTTAGGCTAATCTTAAACAGCGTTATCCAAAAAAGAAGAAACAGCCATTGCGGGCGACAGAAGAGAGTAGGGTAATGCCCCAAACAACGAAATCCTGTCATGGTGAACGACCACCAAGGAGCGCGACCATTCCCGAATGGAGGTGGAGTAAGTGCTTCTTATACCGTTTGGGGATCACCGCGGTCTCAAATGCCACTCCCTCGCGATGACAGGCTACTGGTTGCCTGCCTGTACGGAGCCTTTTTTACAACATCAGTATCCCAATAGAAATACATTTAATCGTCGGTCACCTCCTTATATAAATCCTGCCAATCCGTATTAATTGATTCTATTAGGTTCTCCTTTTTTGTTCTCGACCAAGATTTAATCTGCTTTTCTCTTTTAATAGCATCTTCAACATGATCAAAATATTCGTAGTAAACGAGTTTTGTGATTCGATAACGACTGGTAAATCCGGGTATGTTCAAGGATTTATGTTGTCCCACGCGGTAACGTAAATCATTTGTCATTCCCGTATAAATAGTGGTATCGTATTTATTTGTCAGCAGATAGACATAAAAATTATAATTCCAGTTTCCCATTTTTTTAAAGTAAGATCCCTCAGAAAGGGTATTCCTTACAGTTTTTGCGATGGCAGGAGGCGATCATTAAAAAAGATGAATAATCCTAAACAGCGTTACACAAATAAAAACCTGTCATGGTGAGCGACCGACAGGGAGCGCGACCATCCCCAAATGGAGTGAGTGCTTTTCATACCGATTGGGGATCGCCGCGGTCGCCAAACCACTCCCTCGCGATGACAGCATTGTAAGGGTGTATCTTGTTATTGGGAATGGAGCAAATAAAAATGTAACAAGTTCCAAATTTTATTCAGCCAGAGGACCGTCGCCCACGCCATTTCTTTATGTTCATAGAACCTTGAGCCCTAAAAACCCGCAAGGTTTCTCAAAAATTATAGGTTTGTTTTTAGGCTAATCAGTTAAAAATATTCTATAACCGCTTATCTCAAAATAGTACTTTTTATCACACAGGCATTGATTTTGCAGCTATTTTTGAAAAGGTTGGCAGCAACGTTGGGATCAGGGATACTCCCAAACATTCTTACGATTAAAACCAGGGCTACTCATGTTGTCCGTTTGATCTAATCAGGCGGTCAATACCACCTATCTATATCAAAAGATGGGTTCGTTTAACTATAACAAATAAGTAAACGAGGTAGTCTATGTTTAAAAAGTTACTTTTAATGATAATAGCTTGTCTTGTTTCGTTTGGATCTGCCTTTGGGCAGTCCGGAACGATAACAGGTACAGTAACTGACCAGAGTTCGGGCGAAACATTGCCCAGCGTAAACGTCTTTATCGTTGAATTGCAGCGGGGAGCTGCTACCAACGCTCAGGGTGAGTTTACGATCGAAGGAGTTGACTACGGTACCTATACCGTACGCGCCAGCTTTGTTGGGTATAATACGTTCGAACAACAGGTCACAGTTGATCAGTCAACAGTCACGCTTGATATCCCCCTCTCATCATCTACAAAACAACTCGAAGATGTTGTGGTAACGGCATACGGCGTGGAGCAGAGTATGAACGATCTGCCGTATTCGGCCGAAAAGGTTGACGGGGATATAATTTCCCAAAATCGGGATGATAATTTTGCATCGTCCTTGAGTGGACGTGTTGCCGGTCTCAAAGTAAGCGAAAGCAGTGGGTTGGGCGGTTCCACGAATATTGTGATGCGTGGATACAAGTCTATTACCGGTAATAACCAGGTACTGTTTGTTGTTGACGGAGTGCCGTATGCAAATCAGGAGTTCAATGATGCAGCAACCGAGGAAGGGTTTTCGGGTTATGACTATGGAAACACTGGACTCGACGTAAATCCGGATAATATTGCATCGGTAAATGTGCTCAAGGGACCCGCAGCAGCAGCGCTATACGGTTCTCGTGCATCGAACGGTGCTATTGTTATTGAAACCAAAGGGGGGCGAAAAGGTAATCGCCCGGTTGAGGTAACGTTCAACTCCAGCGCCACTATCAGTAAGGTAAATGCTAATACCTTTGTAGATCATCAAATGGAATATGGTGGTGGATATGCACCTTCATTTGCCCAATTAGATATTAATGGAGATGGGAGTGATGAGGTGCTCGGTAACCCTTATGATGATGCTTCTTTTGGACCTAAGTTTGATGGTCAGCAAGTGTATCAGTGGGATGCCTTTGTAGAAGGTGGGCCTAATTATTTAACCAGTACTTCTTGGGAAGCTCCTGAGAATACTCCGATCGATTTCTTCGAAACAGGTACAGAGTTTACCAACAGTTTTATGATTAACGGTGGTTTCGAAGGGGGCTACTATAACCTGGGATATAACCAAAATAATACTACAGGCATTCTGCCAAACAGCAAAATGGATAAAAACAAGTTGAACTTTGCTGCCGGATACGACGTCAGTGATAAGTTCTCGGTTTCGGGTAAAATACAATATTCCAAAACCGAAACACAGGGTCGCCCTCAGCGCGGATATGGCACTACAATGAGTATGTTTCGCCAATGGTGGAATACTGCAGTAGACATCGAAGACCAGCGGAGTGCGTATTTTCGTAACCGCACCAACGAAACATGGAACTGGTCGCCCGGTGCATTAGGTGAAAGTCCTTATTATTGGGACAATATTTACTGGACACGGTACGAGAACTTCCAGACGGACGAACGAGATCGTTACTTCGGTAATGTTGAAGCTAATTATGAGTTTGCCGACTGGTTAAATGTGACGGGTCGTGTTAGTATCGATACCTATTCTCAGTTTATTGATGAACGTATTAATAAGGGCAGTCAGTCTGTGTCCAATTATGAAATGCGCCGTTATAATTTCACTGAATTCAACTATGACCTGCTTGCCAATTATCAAAAGCAGTTGAATGAGGACATTCGTATTGACGGTGTGGTTGGTATGAATATTCGTCGCAATCATTCAAAAAATGTTGCTGCCTCAACAAACGGAGGATTGGTTGTGGAGGGATTGTATTCTCTGGACAATTCTGTAAGCCCAATCAACTTTCCTAACGAAACGAATGAACAGCTTGGTGTTAATGGTTTCTTCGCCAGTATGAATCTTAGTTATGGCGGATTTTTAAATATTGAAGCCACCGGTCGACGTGACCAAGCATCAAGTCTACCACAGGGTGAAAATGTGTATTATTATCCATCAGTATCTGCCGGGTTCACCTTTAGTGAATTTGTAGATGCCGACTGGTTATCCTTTGGTAAAGTTCGTGCAAGTTGGGCTGAGGTAGGTAACACTGCACCTCCTCACAGCATTGTGGAAACGTTTGATCGTGTTGAAAATGCTGGCGCCAGTACAAGGTATTCAGTACCTCACGTGCAAAATAATCCTGATCTGAAACCGGAGCGTACCAAAAGCTGGGAGGCCGGTATACAGATGGGGCTGTTTGGAGATCGCATTAACTTTGATGTGAATTACTATGACCAAAATACGATCAATCAGATTTTGGCCGCTGAGGTTTCAAGGTCATCGGGTTATTCTCGACAGTATGTAAATGCCGGTAATGTAGAAAATCGCGGATGGGAAGTGTCTGTAACCGGACGTCCTGTTGCAACACGTAATTTTGCCTGGACCATTGATGTGAACTGGAGCAAAAACATAAATGAAGTAAAAGAGCTATCGCCAGGTATTTCAAATTACCAGTTGGCCAGCCCTCAGGGTGATGTAACGATAAGTGCCGCAGAAGGCGAACCTTATGGTGCTATCCGAGGATCTGACTATATGAATCTTGATAACGAATCCTGGAGTGAAAACGGTGGGAAACGCCTTGTTGATGAGTCCTCAGGTTTTTATGAAAGTACCACCTCCACGAATCATATTATCGGTAATATGAATCCTGATTGGACGGGTGGTATTTCAAACCGTCTAAACTATAAAAATTGGACATTAAACTTTTTAGTTGATGTCCGATGGGGCGGCGATATCTTCTCGCTCGATCAATACTATGGACAGGGTACAGGAATGTATCCAATTACCGCCGGATTGAACGACCTGGGTAATCCCAAGCGAGCTCCCGTTACAGGTGGCAATGATAGCGGAGGCGTAATCCTGGATGGTTACAATGCAGACGGTTCTGTTAATGAAACAAGAGCACCTGCAACAAACTATCTTGGCGCTTTCGGCTGGGTTAGAAATCCTGCTGCACATTTCATTTATGACGGCAGCTATGTGAAGCTTCGTGAAGTGGGGCTAACCTATGAATTTCCACAGAATATGATTGATCGAATTGGTCCTATTAAAGGAGCATCAGTTTCTGCGATTGGTAAAAACTTGTGGATTATGCATAAAAACATTCCGCACGCTGATCCGGAGCAAGGTATTGCCGCGGGTAACGTACAGGGTTATCAAGGTGCCGTTTATCCTGCTACCCGGAATGTAACATTTAATTTGAAACTTGAGTTTTAGGATTGAATACTATGAGAAAACTACTATTACCTATTATAGTTTTTGCACTGGTACTCAGTTCGTGCCAAGACGATCTTACAAATTTAGATGAGGATCCTAAAGGCACATCTGAGGCACCGGGAGAACAACTGTTTACAAATGCACAAGTTGAGCTTGGACAGTATCTGTACAGTATTAATGTAAATACGAACATCTTTAACCTAATGAGTCAATATTGGGCTCAAAACACTTATCCTGATGAGTCGCAGTATGATTTAACCGGTCGTACGATCCCTTCCAATGTTTGGACAATACATTATCGGGATATACTTAATGACTTAAAGGAAGCCGAAGCGCAAATAAAGGCTGATGAGTTTATGGAAGAAGATGAACGAACAGTAAAAATTGCTATTATGGAAATCGTCAGGGTGATGGCTTATTATAATTTGGTTACTACTTTTGGAGATATTCCATATAGTGAAGCGTTGGATGGAGATAACCCTTCACCGGCATATGACAGTCAGCAAACGGTATATGCTGATCTTTTCGAGCGGTTAGATACGGCGATTAGTGATCTAAATGCAAATCCAGGAGCTACCTCCTTCACTAGTAGTGAAGATGTATTCTACAGTGGGGATATTGATTCCTGGATTACATTTGCACATTCGCTACGAATGAGGTTGGCAATTACGGTTGCTGATAATCCGCCTGCAGATATTGATCCGCAAGCGATTATTGAAGATGCTGATCCCAACGCTTTTCAATCAAATGCAGATAACGCAGTAATGCAGTTCCATTTGGGGCAAACACAGAACCCCCTGTGGGAGGACCTTGTGCAAAGTGGTCGTAACGACTTTGCTCCTTCGAATACGATGATCGATTTAATGAAAAATTACGATGATCCTCGAATGGCGTTGCATTTTACCGAAAATCCTGACGGAGGATACTCTGGTGCACAATATGGCTATCAGAATACCCCTAATGCTTATTCCCAAATAGGTGACGTTATTCGTATCGAAGATTTCGAAGGGATAATCTTAGGTTATGATGAAATAGAATTCATCCGTGCGGAAGCAAATGCCCGAGGCTGGTTAGATGGCACGACCGCTCAGGCTCAGCAGCATTATAATAATGCTATAAGAGCCGATATGGAGTATTGGGACAATGCAAGAACCCGATACGAAGTATCATCAGGATCTGGTATCAGTGATAGTGAAATTACTGATTACTATACCAACCAAGCCCCATATCCAGTTACAGGGTCGCAGCAAGATCAACTTAAAGCCATAGCCGAGCAAAAATGGTTTGGCCTTTACTTACAAGGATTGCAGGGCTGGATAGACTGGCGGCGATTTGATCATCCAACATTTAATGTAGCGGCTACCATCAGTGAAGAGGATGATATTCCGGTTCGTTTTACTTATCCCATTGATGAGCAGAATCTGAACCAGTCGAACTGGGAAGAGGCAGCATCGGCTATCGGTGGTGATGAAACCGGAACACATCTGTTCTGGGATATTGCTGATGCTTCTTCTGTAAATTAATATCATTCATCACAACGCTGTATTACAAAGGTTCCTTCCCCTCACGGGAAGGAACCTTTATTTAATTAACAGAAGTTTTGGTGTTTATATCCATTGATAACGATATATCACAGCTCATAACATAAGTGTTTGGTGTACGGCATCACACATTTATAATAGAGTAACCCGACTTGGGAAAACCTTCTTATTTTTACCATAGCCCTGGTTTTTAAAAGAAGTACACCCAAGCCGGGTTTTTCTATTTGTCAAGAAATGAGTACAAATACATAATTCCTTTTTATAAACTACGTTGCATAATAGATCCCGACAGCCATAATTCAACTTGCTGATATTGCAAATTAAAATACGATTGCGATCGTCTCAAGATATAATGATTAAATGGAAAGAATTCCGTTTTATTTCTGGGTTCAAAGAAATAAAAATTTCTTTCCGGATCAGATCGGTTATATGAGTAAGACCAATACATTTGGTCTAATCGTTCATCAACGTACCAGGGTGGACCCAAGAGAATATACATCATGCCCGGATCGGTCTTCCAGCCCTCTTTAAAGTTTGAAAACTGCTTGTTGGCTTCTTCTACGCGATTATAAAATTTCTTAAGAACGCTTTTGGTACGACTTTTATTACCGATATTTCGCAGCCAAAATCGGTCGACAGCAGCTTTAAGCGAGTCAGAATTATTAATAGCTATCAATTCTTCATACTCCTTTTCACGCATTATATAAATGAGGGGCTGGGCCAATTCTCGAGCTGACTTTATCGAGGGATAGTTTTTACTTTTGACTGCAAAATCACGCGCTTTATAGGCTTCCTCATCTTCCTCTGAAGAGATGTTAGTTTGTACTTCAAACCGGTAGTTCCCACGCTGTTGATTCCCAAAGGTAAATTCAATGAGCACATTTCCCGGCTCTATTAATTTACGCTGAGTAGATTGGATGACATCTTCTTCGTTATAATCAATGCCCTTGTATTGGATGCTTGAGGGACTGTAATTATTATAATGCATAGGACGAGCATAGGACGTATCTGATTCGAAGTGAAGCAGTTGTGAATCTATTATTAGGGGTTCACTGGAATTGTTATTGGTAACCTGGAAAATAAATTTCAGTGAATCCACTCGACCCGGCACATCATAGGTTGTAATAGGAGACCAAGAAGGATCTTCTACACTCATATTTTTTCCCTCCATCCGAATATTTGTGAGGTTAGACACATTACTTTCCGGATTAGGGAGGTAGGTTTCAGTGGAGTGGGTTATTTTTTTGTCCGAACTTTTATCAGTAAGGGTGAAATTAATGGTGTATCGGCCCGGTTCTACATTAATTGCCTTTTCAAAAGTGTGAATTTGCTGGCTGTATACTATATCGGGATTATCTTTTTCGATATCAATATCATACTGCTTCGATCCAATAATATTATCAGGATTTGTTTGATTAATAATTTGAACATCAATAGTGAGGTTAGAAATGTATTTATCACCCTCTTTATTATAGATAAGGCTTCCCAATACAATATCAGCTGCAATATCGATTTTAGGTTCGCCTTCACTGTCGATTAATCCAATGGCAGAAAAACGAACTTCCGGATAACCATCCCTGAAATTATAGTCTGAGCCACGCTCAATATCCGGGTTTATAGACTTTGCGCATCCCATTAATCCAATACCAAGGATCAAAAGGTATTTAAGAAACCACGTTTTTTTTATTAATGAGTTCATAAAAGATACAATTGAAAGATATTGGGAATAGCAACACAGTATCTGAAATTTAATATACCAATTGCTTAAAACTTTTAAAGTATTAGTTCAATATTATAAAGAGTTGTGTATATCCGATAACGTTTATAGTTATAATTTCATACATTGAAACGTTTTTACATAAAACTATTTTATACGACAAAACATTTCTCAGCGTATTTAGAAAGATAATTTTACAGTAAAAGAATAGAGTTAAATGAGTATTAGCGAACGAAGAACAAAAATTGTTTGCACCCTTGGTCCCAGCAGCAATACAGAGGTGAAAATCGATAAACTGGTGAGAAATGGGATGAACATTGCCCGAATTAACTTTTCTCACGGCACGCATGAAGAAAATGGTAAAGTTATCCAGAATGTGAGAAAAGTAGCTGATCGCTATGGGGTTAGCCTTCCAATTTTAGCGGATCTACAGGGACCGAAAATACGGATCGGAACGATGAAAGAAGGAGGACAAGAGGTTGAGGCCGGAGACTATGTTACAC
>P_1C_Sed_2_UnCtyDRAFT_1000524_pt1 | contig 11611 bp, 10 predicted proteins | sample Pon1CUnioCityCA_4_FD_10229 | JGI IMG/M metagenome (IMG submission 10229) | reverse complement strand
TTCAGATCTTTCAGCGACTGAAAAAAGGGATAGAGAGTGGCAGGATTGCCGCCGGGGTATTGGAGAGGGTTGTCCGTTAATTGAGGCCGGGGGGCGGGTTTTCTTGTGGGGGTATCCTCAGGCGGTTTGGGAGTCGTGTCTTTGCCGGCATGTACCGTGTCGGTCTCCACCTGTGTCAGGGTATCTTCAATGACCGGGGCTATGGTGTCGATGGGGGGGATGTTATCCACAATCTCGGATATATCCTTGTATTCCTTTTGCTCTTGCCTGGTAAGCTCTTTGAGGGAGGGGAACTGGATCACAACATTGGGCGCGATCCGGATGCCGTTGGAGGGGAAAAACCAGGCAATAAGAGCAATGATCAAAAGCAGGGAGAGGAATGTAATAAAAACGTGATAGGGTTTCATCCGGTGGCTTTTTGTGCTTTCAATACCCCTAAATATAGCATTTATATAGGATAAACCCGTAAATGAGCTGTTAAATAATGGCATCCCGCCGTCAAAAGGCGGGATGCCAGCGGGTCATGTTTTTTCCTTGATCTTCAGATACTGCCCCACCTGAATGTTCCTGGCGTTTGTAAGGTCATTGAGTCGGATGATGTCATTCTGGCTGACTCCGGGGTATTTGCGTGCTATATCCCAAAGGGTGTCTCCACGTTTGACCTTGTAGTATATGTAATCATCCTCTTTCGGCCGGGTGCGCTCGGGCGGGTCATTTTTCACCGGCCGGCCGATGCGTCTTTGTTTCTGGGCAAAAGACATGGAGTTCACTTTTTTGTAGTATTCTGTCTTATCTTCGGGCACATACACTACCAGGGTTTGTCCTGCCCGGATCATGTTGCCCCTGATGTTGTTCCAGTACCTCAGACTGGAGGCACGCACATTGTACCATTCGGCGATGTAGCCGAGGTTATCTCCCGGTTTGACTTTATAATGAAGTTTTTCTTTGCCGCTGGGTGTCTGGTGTACAAAGCTGGAGCGGCCCGGGTTCTTGACGATATCTTTGGGAAAGAAGACCGAATCTTTGTATGCATATATAGAATCTTCCATCCGCAGAAAAGGGCCGATCTTATCCAGGGGCAGTTCGAGGGAGAGGGTTCGCTCAAGTGAGGGGATGACGTTTCTTCTGTATTGGGGGTTGAGATCCTGTAGTTGTTTGAGCGGCATGTCGAGTACCCGGGCGACCTGCTTGAGATGCAGCTGCCTGTTCACGTGCACGGTATCGGTGGTATAGGGGATCTGTACTTTTCGGGGGTATAGGTTGTGGTCTTGGTGGTAATTCATCACGTACATAGCGGCGACAAAAGCGGGGAAGTATCCCCGGGTCTCGTAGGGCAGGTGATAGTATATCTCCCAGAAGTCTTCCCTGGTTCCGGCCCGGTAGATCGCCTTGCTGACATTTCCCGGCCCGCAGTTGTAGGCGGCTATCGCCAGGTCCCAGGTTCCAAATATCCCGTAGAGGTCTTTGAGGTAGCGGGCTGCAGCGTAGGTTGATTTGATGGGATCGCGGCGCTCATCCACGAACGAGTTGATGGTCAACCCGTATACCCGTCCTGTGCTGTACATAAACTGCCACAACCCGGTGGCTCCTGCCCGGCTGACAGCCCGGGGGTTCAGTGCCGATTCGATGATTGCCAGGTACTTAAGTTCCAGGGGCAGGTTGTATTCATCAAAGACGCGTTCAAAGACCGGAAAATAATAATCGGCCAGGCCCAGCATCACCTCTACCCGGTCTCTTCTTTTTTGGGTATAGACATGGATGAAATTGCGCACCACCTGATTGTAGGTCAAATCAATGGCCGAGGGCATGCTGTTGATCCTCTGGATGTAGACCGAGTCGGGGTATTCACGGGTGGTTGAATCTACCCCGCTAACCGTTCGGGAGGCGGTGTCGGAGACGAAATTTTTCACGTACCATTGATGGATTAAGTCATCCAGGTTTTTGTCAAAACTTTCTTCCACGGCCTTCACCGCTTTCGTACTGTCTTTTTGTCCCCACACATCATGGCAATAGCCCGTCAGGCCAATAACCATTACCAGGATCAACATTCTCTTCATGACTATGCGATTTTGAGCTGCTAAAATAATAAATATTAAAATTGAAAGGTAATCTTCAGGCCCGGGGAAAGGTATCCGGGCTCTGTTCGGATGGCTGCCGGCTGGAAGGAAAGATCCTTGCTGACGTCAAAATTGAAGAGATAGGCATCTACCGTAGCGTCAATGACATTCACCAGGTATACGCCCACCATGATGATGATATTCAGATCGCGGTATCGGCGGTTGATATCTCTTGCCGCCTTGATCTGATCGGGGGTGTAGTTGACATATCTTTCAAACCGCTCGTATTCCCCCAGTTGGTTGTTGAGCGCGGCTTCATAGGCGTTGCTCAACTCGTTGTAGTTGTTGTTGAACTGATCAATCAGGTAATAGACGAATGCGCCTCCTCCGTAAAGGATGGGCACCTTCCAGTATTTCCGGTTGTATACCTGGCCCAGACCGGGCAGCACAGCCGAATAGAGTGCTGCTTTGGTCGGGGAATGATCTTCGCTAATTTCCGGGGCTTGTGTTGACTGAAAGGTTGTGTCGGCTTCTTGTGAAAAGCCGCTGGTTTGTGCGCACAAAACAACCATCAGCATCCCTCCCACAATTGCCATCGCCTTTTGTATGTTTTTGCTGCACAATGTGAAGGTCCTTTTTATTCTCCTTTTCCCTGATTGATGATCGACATGATCCGCTCCAGATCTTTGTCTGATTTAAAAGGGATCACGATTTTTCCTTTTCCGTTGTCGTTTCTTTTCATCTCGATGTTGGTGTCGAAATGGCTGGCCAGGTGGCTTTTGAGCTGTTTGTATTCCTCGGGCAGCTCCTTTTTCGCTGTACGGCCGGGGCTTTTTCTGGCCTGGGTCTGGCTGAGCTCCCGGATCATCTCTTCAGTTTTCCGGACCGAGAGGCCTTCATCGAGGATGCGATAGTAGGCCTGCAGCTGCTGATCGGGATCTTCAATGTTGATCAGCGCCCGGGCGTGGCCCATCGATATTTTATGATCGCGGATGCCCAGTTGAATTTCGGCGGGCAGCTTTAACAACCGGAGGTAATTTGAAATGGTCGCACGTTTTTTGCCCACGCGGCCGCTGAGGTTTTCCTGGGTAAGGCTGCATTCCTCAATGAGGCGTTGGTAGGAGATGGCCACCTCGATGGCATCGAGGTCTTCGCGTTGGATGTTTTCCACCAGGGCCATCTCGAGCATGGCCTGGTCATCGGCCGTACGGATGAAGGCAGGCATCTTATGGATGCCGGCAATCCTGGCGGCCCGGAAGCGGCGCTCGCCGGTGATCAATTGAAACCTGGAGTCGCTGATCTGGCGCACTGTGATGGGCTGGATCACCCCGATCTCCTTAATCGAACTGGCCAGCTCATTCAGGGCATCTTCGTCAAAGGTCGTCCTGGGCTGGTAAGGATTGACCTCGATCAAATCCAGGCTGATCTCGTTGACGGCATCCACCTGATAATTGTTGCCATTCCCTGCATCCTCGATCAGGGCTCCCAATCCTTTGCCTAATGCGTTTCGTTTAGCCATTATTATCTGTATTGATCCTGTTTTTAGTCGTAAGTTAGTTTGCTACTTTGTCTTCATTCTTGATCCGGGTCTTGTCGTTCTGCTGCAGCAGCTCCCGGGCCAGGTTCAGGTAGTTGACGGCACCCTTCGAGTTGGCATCGTACATGACAACCGGCTTGCCATAGCTGGGTGACTCACCCAGTTTGATGTTCCGTTGGATGATCGTGTCAAATACCATCGACTGGAAATGTTTTCTTACCTCATCGACCACCTGGTTGGAAAGCCTGAGCCTGGCATCGTACATGGTGAGCAGGAAGCCTTCGATTTCAAGGCTGGTGTTCAGGCGGTTCTGGATGATCTTGATGGTGTTCAGCAATTTGCCCAGTCCTTCCAGGGCAAAGTATTCGCATTGTACGGGAATGATAACCGAATCGGCTGCTGTAAGGGAGTTAACCGTAATCAGGCCCAGCGAAGGCGAGCAGTCGATCAGAATGAAATCATAATCGTCTTTTACCTTTTCGGTGACTTTTTTGAGCATATATTCCCGGTTGGGCTGGTCCAACATCTCAATCTCCGAACCTACCAGGTCGATGTGGGAGGGGATGATGTCCAGGCCTTCTGTTTCGCTGTGCAAAATGATGTTTTTCGGGTCGATATCCTCGGTGAGGCATTCATAAATGCTTGTCTTGACAGCTCTGATATCAAAGCCGGTCCCGGATGTGGCATTGGCCTGGGGGTCGGCATCAATGATCAGTACCTTGTATTCCAATACAGCCAGGCTGGCTGCCAGGTTGATGGCTGATGTGGTTTTGCCTACTCCTCCTTTTTGATTTGCTAACGCTATTACTTTTCCCATATATCTGATTTTGTGATTATTTCCGTAGTCTGATGTACCCAGACCATCCATTCAAAAATACAATTTTATGCCTGATTAATGATAGAAGGCCAAAAGAATTGTGAACAATCTTTTTTGAATTATAAACATTTTATCAACAGGGATTGTGGATAGTGAAACCAGCCTGTTTATTGTCAGAAGGGTAAAGGAAGGGATTAATCGAGCGGGGAGAGATCCTGCCGGCATTCTTCCAGCAGTTGTTCTCTGTTGACGGGCACCACGCCCGACTTTTCACATACCTGGCCGCCGCCGATGTTGGCGATTTCCGATATAATCCAGGGGGATAATCCGGCTGCCAGACCTACGGCAGCAATGCTGATGATGGTGTCTCCGGCTCCTGAAACATCGGAAATGTCGCGTATCCTGGCAGGTGTTCGATGGTATTTTTGGCTGTTGCTGATCAACACGCCCATCTCCGAGAGGGTCACCATGATCCATTGAATGTGTTGTTCTTCATGCATCACCCGAAGGGCTGAGAATATTTCCTCATAATCCTGTTTGGTGATGTGGTCGATGTTCAGGCCTTCTTTGAGCTCTTTGAAGTTGGGCTTGAACAGGCTGATGTTTTTGTAGTTGAGGTAGTTTCGTTTCTTGGGGTCAACCAGGGTAGGAATGCCCAGTTCATTTGCTTTTTGGGTGATTGATGAGATGATCGAAGGGGTGATCACCCCTTTGTCATAATCTTCAAAGACGATGGCGTCCAGTTTTTCAGAATTGAGGATGTAAAGCAGATGATTCAAAAAGGCATTTTCGGTGGGTTTGTCGAGTTCATCGGCTATTTCCTCATCTATACGAAGCAACTGCTGGTTTTGACTAAGGATTCTTGTTTTGATGGTGGTAGACCGGGTGTTTGACTCGAAGATCCCGTGCTTGGTCAGGTGTCTGTCCATGAGCAGGGTTTTGAAGAGCTGGGCATTGGAATCATTGCCAATAACGGATGCCAGTACAGGTTCGGCTCCCAGGGCCTTGATGTTGATGGCCACATTGGCGGCTCCCCCCAGGCGGCTTTCACGTCGGGTTTTGGAGATTACGGGCACAGGTGCCTCAGGTGAAATGCGGTCGACATCGCCCCAGAGGTAGGAGTCGATCATGGCGTCGCCAATAACCAGGATTCGTAAGTCGTTAAAGGCATCGAATGCCTCTTTCATACTGCTGTATTTTACCTGCTTCATGGTTTGTTCCGTGTTTGGCCGAAACCTGCCCGTCCTGTCATGCCTCGCCCGGGGGCCAGGATGTCGGGAAGGGCTTGTCCTGACGGTTTTGATTGTAGTTTGATGCTGATTGGTTGTAGCAATTGCGGATGTAAATATAGTTTTTTTCACATACGAACTCAATGAGTGATGTCATGTTTAGGTGATTTATAATAAGAATTTTGCAATTGTGCCAAAATATCCGTACTTTCAATTGCAGGAACCGCTTTCGTGATTTTTTTGGTATGCGGATGGTTTTACTTTTCCCGGTGCTGGTCATGGTGTTTGCTTTCCGGGCCGGGGCTGTCAACGACAATCATCCGGCCGGTGGTCGTTCGGCCGGTCTGGCTCATGCCAGCGTGATGCTTGCTGATTTCTGGTGTTTTCATCACAATCAGGGCGGTCTTCCGTATGTCCGGAATTTGATGGTAGGCTTCCACCACCATTCCGGTTTCGTTCGCGAGATGGCCCATCAGTCCCTGGCTTTGATTGTTCCAACCTCTTCGGGCAGCCTGGCCGGTTCCTTTTCCTATTACGGTTTCTCTCATTACCATCAGACCAAGGCAGCCGTGGCTTATGGCCTGCATTTATCGGGCAGGCTGACGGCCGGCATCCAGCTCGACTATTTCCATACCCGCATCGCCGGTATCTATGGCCGACAGCGGCTGTTCACCTTTGAGGCCGGGGTGCAGTACCGTGTAAATGAAAAATGGCAGCTGGGAGCCCATCTTTTCAATCCGGTGCGGCAGAAGGCCGGCCTATATGAGGAAGCCGCCCCCTGTATCTTGCGGTTGGGAGCGGCCTGGCGGTTCTCGGAAAATCTGCTTTTTTGCCTGGAGGCGGAAAAAGACCTGGAGCAACAGGTGATGCCCAAAATGGCGATAGAGTATGAACTCGTGCCCCTGTTGTTTCTCCGGACAGGGATTGCGCTGGAGCCTGTACTGAATAGTTTTGGTGTGGGGTATTGCTGGCAGGAACTGCAGGCCGACCTGGCTTTTTCTTTTCACCCGTCGCTCGGACAAGTTTCCAATTTTTCCCTGACATATGCATTTTAAGAGGATTTTTTTTCTTTGGCTCTCGCTGGTTTTCGCTTTTCCTGACGGGGCTCGTGCTCAGGATGATCCACCCTTGTCTTCGGGGCTGCAGAGCCTCATCGAGGAGCTGGCTGCCTCACGAGAAGGCGGGATTGATTACCAGTACATCGTAGAAGACCTCCAGGAGTTGTTCCACCAGCCCCTCAACATCAACCAGGCCGATGCCGAGACACTGGGACGGCTGCATATGCTCACCCCTTACCAGATCCAGAGCCTGATCCGTTACCGGGAGCGATACGGCCCGTTGCTTTCCATCTACGAACTGCCGGTGGTCTTTGGCTTTACTATTCGCCTGGCCCAACAAATGAAGCCCTTCATCACCGTGGCACCCTCCCGGTTGCAACGGCAACAGCCTTTGCTCGGGCTGGCAGGGCTTATCGGCAACAGCAGGAAGCACCTCATCCTCCGCAGCGGGCAGACCCTGGAGAGACAGAAGGGATATGTGGGGCCTGATCCAACCTACCCGGGCAGCCCCCTTCGGGTCTATTCTCAGCTGGGATTAAAGTACCACAATCGCTTCAGGCTGGGGGCCACCCTGGATAAGGATCCGGGCGAGACTTTCCTGCGGGCGGATAACCCGTGGGGCTTTGATTTTCACAGCATCCACCTGTTTGTCCAAAACGTCCGGTGGATGGATAAGCTGGCTGTTGGGGATTACGATATACGCTACGGACAGGGATTGGTGGCCTGGTCGGGGCTTGCTTTTTCCAAATCGTCTATGGTCCTGAACCTGGCACGCCATGCCGCCACCATTGATCCTTACACCTCGGCCAACGAAAACGACTTTTTTCGCGGAGTGGCCATTGAGAAGAAATGGCTGCCCCTGACAGTAAGTCTGTTTTATTCCGGCAAGCACATTGATGCCAACCTGCAGGATACAACCCCCTCCGGGGCGAAGGTTTTTTCATCCTTTCAGCAGTCGGGCTATCACAGGCTTGCGGGAGAGCTGTTTGATGAGCGCTCACTGCGCGAGCAGGTTGTCGGGGGCAGCGTTGCCTATAACAAAGGACGCATGAAGCTGGCCCTCAACGGCATTCATTATGCTTACGACGGTTTGATGATTCGTGAGCCCCGCCCGGAGAATGCCTACCGCTTTTCAGGACGTTCGAATTCCAACCTAAGCCTGGACTACCGGCTTTCTCTGAATCGGCTTTATTTTTTTGGCGAGCAGGCCTGGAGCATGGGTGAAGGCCTGGCCTGGCTCAACGGTGTACATGGCCGGCTCACTCCCGGGGTGGGTTTGTGTTTGCTTCACCGCTATTATGAGAGAGACTACCAGGCCCTCTATGCTGCAGCTTTTGCTGAAGGCCCGAGGCCCCAAAACGAGCAGGGGATTTACCTGGGGATGGAGGCGGAAATAAGAGGGGGGCTGTTTTTGCGGGCTTATATGGATACCTGGCGGTTCCCGTGGCTCACCCATGCCTCGGCCACTCCCTCAACCGGGTGGGACGGTTTGATCCAGCTCGACTACACCCCAACGAAGCATTCGATGATGTACCTGCGCTTCCAGCGCAAATCATCTTCGGGCAGCCGGGTGGATGCCGATTCAGGCCTGATGATGGCCCGGGAAACCAGGCGGAGCAAGCTGCGGTATCATTTTCGCTATCCGCTGGCCGCCCATCTGGTTTCTGACACGCGGATGGAATATGTATATGCCCGGTCGGATGACCTCAGCCAGGGGGTGATGTTGTGCCAGGATATCGGCTTTCACCCGGGCCGCATGCCCCTCCGCTTCGACATTCGTTTTGCCCTGTTCCACACCGATGATTATGAGAGTCGGATCTATGCCTATGAAGACGACCTGCTGTATGTGTTTTCCATTCCTCCTTACTATTCCCGGGGCTACAGGACCTATCTGAACCTGAAATATTCGGCCGGGCAGGCCGATTTTTGGCTTAAGCTGGCACGCACCGGCTATGCGGATCGACAAATCATTGGTTCGGGATGGAACGAAATACAAGGATCGCATAAGACAACCCTTTACATGCAGATGCGCCTGCGTTTTTGAACGGGCCGGTTATTGCCTGATCTTGATGTCTTTGATGTTGAGCTGGAGGTTTCTTTTTCCGCGAAAGACATTTTCTTCCACCGTGAAGCAGATGTCAAAGGGCTTGCCCCGGTGTATTTCCGAATAGTGGTTGGCCTGTTGAAAGGCGATGGCCGGGAAAATGGAGGTATGATCTCCATCCTGGGTAAGGGATAGTTTCATGTGTTCTTTGCTGGAGCCTACCAGGCGGGCGGTGCCGTCATCCCGGATGTTTCTTGCCACGAAAAGCGGGGCCAGGTTGCCCGGGCCAAAAGGCTGAAACTGCCTGAGGATCCTGAAAAATTTTTCCGTGATCTGGCGGAACTCCATTTCTGTGTCGACCTCAATGTGGGGGATGAGCTGTTCTTCTGTGATGTTATGTTCTACGATGTCTTCAAACCGACGCTTGAAGACATCTATGTTGTTCACGTCCATGGTCAGGCCGGCGGCATAGGTGTGGCCGCCGAAATTTTCCAGCAGGTCGCTGCACTTTTCCAGGGCCCGGTAGATGTCGAACCCGGCGATAGACCGGGCCGATCCTGTGGCCATGCCATTGGAGGCCGTCAGTATGATGGTGGGGCGGTAGTAAATTTCAATCATCCGGGATGCCACGATGCCGACAACGCCTTTGTGCCAGTTGGAATTGAAGAGAACAGTCGATTTTTTTTCCCTGAAGCTGGGTTCATGGGCGATCATCTTCAGGGCATCCTGGGTGATGGTTCGGTCGATGCTCTTGCGGGTATCGTTGCAGGAGTTCACCTTGCGACCCATCATCTCCGCTTTTCGATGGTTCTCGGTGATCAAAAGATCCACGGCGCTGCGGCCCGACTCAATCCGGCCGGCAGCATTGATCCGCGGACCAATGCGAAAGACGACATCCTCGATTGCCACCTCATGGTCCTTTTCAGTCAGCCCCGACATGTCCATGATGGCTTTGAGCCCGGCGCCCGGTTTTTTGTTCAGCTGCTGAAGGCCGTAGTATGCCAGGGTGCGGTTTTCGTCGATGATGGGAACGATGTCGGAGGCGATGCTCACGGCAACCAGGTCCAGGAAAGGATAGAGCTCCTGCAGATCGACGCTGTTGGTCTTCGAAAAAGCCTGCAGCATTTTGAAACCTACTCCGCACCCGCTCAATTCTTTGAAGGGATAGGGGCAATCGGGCCGCTTGGGGTCGAGCACCGCCACGGCACCGGGCAACTTTGTCTCCGGGGTATGGTGATCGCAGATGATGAAGTCGATGTTCATGCTGTTGGCATAATCGATCTTTTTGCTGGCCTTGATGCCGCAATCCAGGGCAATGATCAGCGATACATTGTTCTTCCCGGCATAGTCGATCCCCTTGTAGCTGATGCCATAACCCTCCTCATAGCGGTCGGGTATGTAGTAATCAATGTTGGAATAGAATTTTTTCAGGAAAGAATAGACCAACGCCACCGAAGTGGTGCCATCTACATCATAATCGCCATAAACCAGGATGTGCTGATTGTTTTGGATGGCTTTTTCTATGCGTTCGATGGCCCGGTTCATGTCTTTCATTCTGAACGGATCATACAGGCCATCCAGGCTGGGCCTGAAAAAATGCCTGGCCTGGTCGAAATCCCGGATGCCTCTCTGGGCAAGCAGATTGGCCACAAGGGAATCCACCTGCAGTACCTCTTTCAGGTGATCAATGTCTTGCTGGTTGGCTGTCGGTTTAAAAACCCATCTTTTTTCCATTCAGAAATGTTTACGGTGCGACGTATTCCATGTCAAAGACAATGCTCAGATGGTGCTTCAGGGATTGTTTGACCGCTTCCGTGTCCAGGCTCCGGCCCAACTCTTTTTGCATGGAGGTAACTCCTTTGTCTTGAAATCCGCAGGGATTAATATAACTAAAATAATTTAAATCGGTATTGACATTGAAGGCAAACCCGTGCATGGTGACGAAATGGCTTGCCCTGACTCCAATGGCACTGATCTTCCTTGTCTTTTCCGGTTGATCGGTATCCAGCCATACGCCGGTGGCATTTTCAAGCCTGTCACCCTGGATGCCATAGTCATTCAGGGTGGCAATGATGGCATCTTCCAGCAGGTGAATGTATCGCTTCACCTGAACATCGAATTGCTCCAGGTCCAATATGGGATAGCCGACAATTTGGCCGGGGCCATGATAGGTGATGTCGCCTCCCCGGTTGATCTTGTAGTAGGTGGCATTGATTTTCCTGAGAAAAGCCGGATCGATCAACAGGTTGTTCTGTTGCCCGCTTTTTCCAAGGGTATAGACATGGGGATGTTCACAAAAAAGGAGGTAACTGGCGGGGGTGTGGCCGTTTCTTTTACCCTCGACTACCCGGTTGAAAAGCGTTTCCTGGTAGTCCCATGCCTCTTTGTAATCGATGCTGCCAATATCTTCGAAGTATACTTTTTTGTTCATAGATCACTTTCCGTTTTTGACATGTTTGTCAGCGTGGTAAGAAGAGCGCACCAGGGGGTGGCTTTCCACGTGGACAAACCCTTTTTTGAGACCGGTTTCCCTGAAAACCTCAAATTTTTCCGGTTCAACGAAATTTTTTACTTCCAGATGCCCGGGGGTAGGCTGCAGGTACTGCCCGATGGTAAACACCTCGCATCCGTGTTCCAGCAGGTCATCCATGGTCTGGTAGATCTCTTCTTCCTTTTCTCCCAGCCCGAGCATGATGCCCGATTTGGGTCGAATGCCCGATGCAGCGATTTGACGGATGACATCCAGGCTACGCTGATACTTGGCTTTGGTTCGAATCTGTGGTGTAAGCCGTTCCACCGTTTCCAGGTTGTGGGATATCACCTCGGGGCCGGCTTCTATTACCTTGCGCAGATGGTCGGGCTGGGCATC
>P_1C_Sed_2_UnCtyDRAFT_1000523_pt1 | contig 11618 bp, 9 predicted proteins | sample Pon1CUnioCityCA_4_FD_10229 | JGI IMG/M metagenome (IMG submission 10229) | reverse complement strand
AGCAATGCCTACATCGAGTACTGCACGGACGACTATTTCGACATTGACGACGGCTACTCCGGAACGGTCACCAACCTGACCATCAATCAGCACACGGACGGCAATGCCGGAATTGAAATGTCGGGTTCCACGGCCGCCACCTTCATCGGTTTAAAGCTCACCCAGGTCTACTCGGATAAAGAGGGCGCCATCTTCTTTAAGAAGGATGGAATCGGCGGTCATTTTGAAAATTGCCAGATCATTGACAATGTCGATGACGGCCAGACCATCTACTCCCAGGGAGACGCGGATGAGGCCAATATCTCTTTTGAAATGGTTACCATTACCAGTCCGGATACGGCCACCAACTTCGCGGATTCAGACGGCGGCGGAAGCGCCGCTAATATTGAAGCGGCTTTTGATGCCGGCAGCGGAAACAGCGAACGCTTAAATTAATTCAGGCTCTAATTACCCGCGGGGAGCAACTCCCCGTGGGTAAAATACTCCCGATAAACTTGGAACAAAAGATTTGTGCATATTCTCAGTTGTCAATGGCTGTTTGCACTCACAGCTGAGAATATTTTTGACTACAATAAACCCTAATTATTTGATTACAGCCATTTGAGGTGTCGATTGTGACAATGTATATCAAGATTTTCTCCGCTTGGGTGTGCTTAATGGCCTTGCTCGTACCAGCTTCGGGGCTGGCGGATGATGCGGCAATGGTTAAATCCATCATGGATTTGCGGGCTGATGTTGAAGCCCTCTATACCGAGATAGATGAGAAAAAAGAGGACTACAAGGCGCAGATGAAATCGCTTTCCCTGCAGATTGCAGACAGCGAAGCACAAATTAACCGGCTTAATACATCCATAAAATTGGAAAATCAAGAGCTTGAGAAAATTCAGGGTAAAATTGCGGAAACATCGGGAGATCATGTTGAGTTGCAACCGATGTTAAATAACGCGTTCACCATACTGGAAAGCAGCATCAGGGAGGGGCTTCCCTTTAAAAGCCCGGATCGGCTGGCTGCCCTCGAAAAGATCAAATCAGAGCTTAAGCAAAAAACCATAACGGAGGAGAGGGCACTGGCGCTCCTTTGGGCGAGTTGTGAAGATAATATCCGGCTGACCAGCGAGATCGGCCTGTTTAAGCAGAAAATAACAATCGACGGGCAGAATGTGTTGGCAGAAGTCGCAAAAGTTGGTTCTGTCATGCTCTTCTTCGCCACTCCGGATAAGCGGGTCGGGTATGTGATCAAGGACGGGGTCGGGTACACATATAAAACCGTCAGTGACAAAGAGAAAAGAGAATCGATTGCAACGCTTTTTGATGCCCTCTCCAAGCAGATACGGACCGGGTATTTCACCATACCGAACGCGCTTGTTTTGACAGGAGGCCCCAGATGAGAAGTCGGATAAGCATTTCACTCGTTTTCCTACTGGCCTTTTCCATGACCTGTCCAGCCGTGGCGGATGAGCTTTCAGATGCGTACATGAAGGAGTATACGTTCCTGAAAGCCCAGAAAGAAGAACTCGCCCGGAGACTGGCAAAAGAGAAGGGCCAACAAACAAAAGCGCTAGCGGATGCCGGGAAAAAAGTGGAGAACCTGCAGGACCGGCAGGTGGAGTTATCAAAGGAACTGAAGAAAAAAGAGCGTGCCATAGAAAAAGCGCAGGAAAAGCTTCAGGATACCAGCAGCAACAAGGAGATTATCAACAGCGTTATCATCCAGGCGAAAGCGGGACTCGGGAAATTTGGGATCAAAGTGGATGATGGGGCTGCATCCAAAGTAGACATCATGGCAAAGGCCTTTGCCGATTCCGCAAATCTCTACAAGACCCTCTCTTCTATACGCGTGGAAGACGGCCGGTTTTACCTTCCTGACGGCACAACCACCAGCGGGGAAATTGTGAAAGTCGGCAATATTGCCGCCTATGGCTTATCGGCAAAGCAGCGGGGCGCCCTGGCTCCGGCCGGAAACGGGGAGTACAAAATCTGGAGCAAGCCGGGCAGCGATGATGATGCCAAGGCGCTTTACAGCAAGCAGACCCCTGAAATGCTGGACATCTTCGTGTATGAGAACATGGATAAGGATATCGCATATCGAGAGGAAAAAACATACCAGGACGTCATAGCAGGTGGTGGTGTGATTGGCTATGTCATCCTAAGCCTGGGCGCTTTCGGCATGTTGCTGATCCTTGCCAGGGTGCTTTTCCTGCTGAGGGCAGGAAGCCGGGTAAAACGGATTACCGGGATTGTCTACAAGAAGATTGAAAGCGGCAAGGGGGTGGAAGCCCATAGGGCCATAAAAGACTTCAAGGGCTCCACCGCGCGGGTGATCCGGGCAACCCTGCGGAATATTACCAGCGACAGAGAACATATAGAAGATATTATTACTGAAAATATTTTGAATGAAAGCAGGGCGCTGGACCGGTTTTCGAATTTTATTCTGGTGATCGCCGCAGTGTCTCCGCTTCTCGGCCTTTTAGGGACGGTCACGGGCATGATCAACACCTTCGATATCATCACCGTGTATGGCACCGGTGATCCGAAACTGTTGAGCGGCGGCATATCGGAAGCCCTGGTTACCACCATGCTCGGGCTGAGCGTCGCCATCCCCCTGCTGCTTTTGGGGAACCTTTCCAATGGCTGGGCTGAAAACATCAAGGACTCGATGGAGCAAAGTGCCCTGCATGTCGTTAACCTTTTTGAAAAACACGCCGCTGCAAAATGATTGATTATCTGACGACAAATATTGAACAGTTTGCCGCCATCATGAACAATGGCGGCCTGGCCATGTGGGTGCTCTTTTTTTTGAACCTGCTGCTCTGGTACGGCCTGGGGTACCGTCGCTTTACCTTGAGAAGAGGGACAATGGATAATGTCCGACGCCTGGTAAGGAGCCATGAGCAGAAGGATATAAAAAGAAAAGGCAAGGGCATCATTGATTATGCGATCGTGGATGCACTTCAGGCGGCTTCCGAAGCCAGAGCCATCGGTAAAAACCCGAGGACACATATTCAGGATGCGTTGTGGTCCTATTTCAGGAGCATTAAAAGATATGCAGTTCTGGTTAAGACAATTGTCGTCCTGGCGCCCCTTATCGGCCTGCTGGGGACTGTTGTCGGTATGATCGAGACATTTGACGCCCTTCAAACCAGCGCGATGTTTTCCCAGGGTGATAGTATCTCCGGCGGCATTTCAAAGGCACTGTTTACAACAGAGCTGGGTTTGATCGTCGCAGTTCCCGGCCTGATTATCGGGAGGTCGCTGGAAAAGCAGCAGCGGCGGTTTGCCCTGGAGTTTGAACAGATTACAGATATTGTCAGCACAAAGGAATCCATAGATGAGGTTTAGAAGAAAAGAACAGACTGTCGACCATATTGATGTTTCCCCGCTTATTGACATGGTGTTCATCCTTTTGATTTTTTTCATGGTCACCACGACATTTGTCAAGGACATGAAACTTGATTTAAATCGGCCTGGTGCGGCGTCATCCAGCCTTGTGAATGAAAAAGTGATCCGGGTGTATATCGACAGCAACCGCGAGATCTACATCGACAATCAGCTGATCAAGGTATGGGCTATTCAGAGCAAACTACGGGACCTCCTGAGGATTTCCGCGCAAAAGGCCGTTCTGGTTGTAACCGACTCAGAAATACCTGTTGAATCAGTTATTGACGTAATCGATGAGTGTAAAATGAGCGGCGCTGAAGATGTTGCCGTATCTACCAACAAGGAGATGGGAGTATAATGAAGACTATCGGTGTTTATAGTTCAACGTCCCGCAGTATCAGAGCGTTTCTTTCCATGCTGTTGGGCGGCATGTTGATGGTCCTGCTTGTTGTCGCCCTGAACAACTCGGTCGATAACAAGGAAGATACCGCAAAAAATCAGAAACGCATCGTTAAGGTGGAAAAGACCGAGAAAAAGGTTGTTAAAAAGGAAAAGCCAAAAGAAGAAAAAAAGGCAAGGCGCAGCAAATCGGCACCAAAGGCCCTGCCTCCGGATCTGAGTGCCATGATTGGCGGAATTGAAATGAATATCCCCGAATTCGAAACCGCCGCCGTCATGGAAGGCGACTCCAGGGAACTGCTGGATGATATCGCAGAAGATACCGTTATGAGCGAGGCAACTGTTGACAGCAAACCCGAGGTGACACACCGGGCAGAAATCGAGTACCCGGTCGATGCAGCAAAAGAAGGCATAGGGGGATATGTCCTTGTCCATCTGCTGATTGCAAAAGACGGGCGTGTTCAGCTTGCCAAGGTGCTGGAAGCGAAGCCTCAGGGCGTGTTTGAGAATAAAGTGTTAAACGGCATCAGTGACTGGCGATTTATGCCGGCCAGATACAAGGGGGAGCCTGTGCAGGTGTGGGTGAAGCAGAAAATCCGTTTCAATACCTGAACTTGTTACTTTGCCATCTTACGCGTTTGACTCCCTTTACCAGTGAAGCAAGTAAAGAGGTTGCAATGAAACCAAACATGTCGATAAGTGTGCTGTTTATATTATTAATGGTTGCCGCGGGGCATGCACAGGATGCCGTTGCGGCTCAAGAAATCGATCATCTGGCCCTGGCGACCCGCATGATCCATGACGGTAAGCTGGAAAAGGCGCAGGGAGAGCTTTCCCGGGTGGTTACGGCGAGTGAAACATTTGACGCGGCCAGGTATTACACCATACGCGGGGTGCTTGATTCCAAAAAGAATCGGTATGAAAGCGCCATCGAAAACTATCTGAGCGCCATCGATGCCACCAAAGCCAAAACCTTTGAAGCACCCGGGGTGGAAAAAGAAAAGGAATACCTTTTTTCTCTGGGAAAAAACGAGGCGGACAATAAACCTGCTCCTGCGTTGGACGTGCGTAAAGTGAAAAAAGGGAAAGTTGAAAAACTTCACATCTACCTTTCCCAGGCATATTTCCAGGTAAAGGATTATGCCAACACCGCAAGGCATCTCGATCTGGCGGGAGACCGCGGAAGAGACCGGGCGGCGCTTTTTGCCCTGCGTGCCGAGTGTTACCGGAAGATTGAACAGCCCGATGATGCTATACATGCGTTGAACCGGGGGTTGAAAAGGTTTCCGGGGGACGCTGCGCTTTTGAAGCAGAAATACCATTATTTTGCAGAGCTCGGACTTTATCAGGCCTCAATTGAGAATGCAAAAGAATATATGCGGGTTATCGAAGCGGATGCCAAGGCGTATATTCTGCTGGCGCAGCTGCTGATCGAGGCCGGTCAGGCTGATGAGGCCGCCAAAATTATTGAATTGGCCATGGGAAAATTCCCCCAAAATGCAAGGATCGAGATGTTGCTCGGTCATATCTATATGAAAAAAGACATGAAACACACCACAGCCCACCTTTTTAAGCGGGCCGCCTATAGAGAGAAAAAATACCTTAAGGATGCCGTGGAAATGCACAGGCGGGTAAAAGATTTTTCCCATGCCATCTATCTGAACTCCCAAATGGGTGACAAGGTTGAGAAGCTGAAACAGAAAGTGGCGATATATCTGGACCGGGGCGAGTTTGAAAAGGTAATCGGCATAAAGGATGCCCTGGAACGCTACAACCTCCTGGAAAATGACAGTCTGCGCTATGCGCTCGCCTATTCGTACTATATGGCAAAAGATTATGCAAAGGCCGAAACACACTTGAAAAAAATATCCGACAATGAACTTTTTGTCAAAGGGACCGTTATACTCAAAAATATTGAAAAGTGCCGGGAAAACAGCATGGAGTGCTTTTAGATGAAATGCATATGCAGGCGTTGGGTCGTATTGATTGTTTTGATTCTTGCACCGTCTGTTCTATCCGCGAGCGAAGGCAGGGGCAGCTTAAGCGTATTTGCATTTGCAGGGGGCAAGCCTTTGGCAAATATTGAGATCGTTTTGGACGGGGAATCCGCGTACAGGACCGATTCCGACGGATCACGGAAAATTGTCCTGACAGTCGGCCGTCATCAGGTTCAGCTCATGGGTAAAACTGAAGAAGGTCAAAACCTGGGCTATATCAAGCAATCAGTCGAAATTAAGAATGGCAGGGATACCCTGCTCGTTGCAAGATTTGTGACTGACAATGATGATCTTGTCATGATAGATACGCCGCTCGATGGCAGGGATACGCGAAAGGACAAGTCCTTTGCGGAAAGAGAAGGAAAAGCCTTTCTGCATGGGACGATTCTCTCCAGCGAGACGAACAGACCGATTCGAAATGCAAGGGTTTTTGTCAAGGGCACCTCGGTGGATGCCCGCACCAATGAAGACGGCTATTTCATGGTTGAGGTCCCGGCGCAGGTGCCGATAACCATTTCCCTGGTGCACTCTGAATACGCTTCCCACACGCTGACTGATATTTATTTGCTGAAAAATGAGCACGTGGCAAAGCAGTTCGAACTCAGTGCCGCCAGCATGGAACTGCAGGAGTATGTTGTCCTGGCTCCGGAAGTGAAAGGAAGTATTGCCAGCGTTGTGGCTGAGGAGAAACAGACCCATTCCATTTCCAGTATTCTGGGTGCCGAGGAATTCGGCAAAAAGGGGGACAGCTCAGCGGCCGGTGCCTTGAAGCGGGTAACCGGTGTTACCCTTGTCGGCGGAAAGGATGTGTATGTGCGGGGACTGGGTGAGCGCTATGCCAATATTGAAATGAACTCCATGCCCTTGCCGTCCCCGAATCCCCTTCAAAGAGCCGTGCCCCTGGATATTTTTCCGGCGGGGGCCGTCAGCACCATGAAGGTTCAGAAAAGTGCCACAGCGGATATTCCCAGCAGTTTCGGGGGCGGGTATATCGATATCCGCACCAAAGACAGCTCAAAAGATACGGATGATTATATCAAGCTATCGGTTGCGGCAAAAGCCAACACGAACACCGGAGATGATATGTATACCTATGAAGGCAGCGATACGGACGTGTTCGGTTTTGACGACGGTTACAGGGAAATTGATGCCGATATCCGGAATCATTCCAAGGTGACCGTGGGAGAAAGGGTCATCGGGTTTACAAGGGACAACTTCTCCGAAGCGGAACTGTCACAGCTTACGCAGGATTATGTCAACAGAGACTATGAGGTGAAGCAAGCGGCGCAGCCCTTTGGCGGCGGATTCGGCATTGAGGGGGCTAAGGCGATGGCGCTGGCTGACACACATCATCTGGCCTTTTTCGGCAAATATGAATATGAGACGGACTCGGAATCCAGAACCGAGACCTACAACCGCTACGATATGGAAAAAAGTACGGGGGATCTGTATCAGGATCCAACGCAAACCGGAACGATAGACAAGTCGATGACCGAGTATGTCCACAATGCATTGTTTAATATTGGTTATAATTATGCCGAGGTCTTTAAACTGAAATATACCAAGCTCTTTACGCATAACGGCGAGGATGTCACCCGGATTGTGGACGGCATCATGGGGTCAAACGACGAGGACATGACCAAGTTTTATCTGGATTGGGAGGAACGCACGCTGAATGTCGACCAGATTAACGGCGCCTTTGACTACGCACTGTTCGGCACTGAAACCAATTTCAGGTACGGTATTGAAAAAGCAACGGCCGGTCTTTACCAGCCCAATAATTACCAATATACCTTCAGAAATGAGGGGGAGCCGTTTCTGGACAACAAGATATCGAACAATATTGCCGCCAATCTAGAGTCAGATGACGACTTGACGGCGTTTTACGCGAGCAATAAATTCAATTTTGACCTGTTGAGCGAAGCGGACTACATGGATATCGGCCTGTCCATGAGTTCCAAAGAGCGGAAATCCAGGCAAAACAAATTTTTTCTTCAGAAAAAGGGCGCCGGGACCATCGTTGATGATCATGAGCTGACAGGAACCATTGAGGAGATCTATGATGCCTATGTCCGCCCGGATATACCCTTTGATGAGAGAAGCCTGCTTGTAAATCAACTGTTTTCTCCGGCGGACCACTATGACGCCGAGTTTGAGGAAACAAACTTCTACATAAACACCTTTTTTAAACCCGCAAAAAAAGTGGAAGTGCTTCTGGGGGCCCGTGCGGTTGATTTTTCCCAGACGATTTATCAGTTCGTCGAGGATCGCGACAATCCGGATATGTCCAAAAGAAGGTTGATTACCCGGGTCCCCGAAGAGCTGAGCGTCAATGAAATCTACCCGAGCATGGGGGTAAAATATCTTTTTGACGAGGATAATATCATCGATATTGCCGCCTCGAAAACATACATTGCCCCGGATTTGCGGGAATTCACCGGCGGTGAATATTTTCATCCCTATGAAGTGGCAACCATTGTCGGCAATCCCGAGCTGGTCAATACGGACATCTACAGTTTTGACCTGAAATACGGTCATTATTTTTCCGACACCCAGAATATCAAGTTCGGGCTGTTTTATAAATACCTGGACAAGCCGATTGAAGATGTCATGATACCGTCTTCTTCCCTTCCCATTTACGGATTTGACAATGCGGATAAGGCTGTCCTGTACGGCCTGGAGATAGATGGCCGCAAGGATTTTTCATTTGTCAGCGACTGGCTGAAAAATTGCTACATCTCCGGCAACGTTGCCTTTACGGAGTCCGAGGTCACGCTAAGAGAGGAACAGGAAACCATATACAGCACCAATAACCGGGAACTTCAGGGGCTGTCCCCCATTGTCGTGAATGTTACGCTGGGCTATGATGTCAAAAAGCGAAGTGTCACCCTTTCGTACAATAAGATGGGAGAGCGGATACGCAAAGTCGGCATGATCGACGACGGGGACTTCTTTCCGGATCACTATGAAGATCCGGCTGCGACGCTGAACTTTGTCTGGATTGAGGCGTTTAGGAACGGGCTCGAGTTAAAAGGGGAAATAGGAAATATTTTACAGGAAGAAACCATTTGGACCCAGGGGGATAGAGTAACCCAGAAATATGAAGAACCCATGACGTTCAGTCTCGGTCTGTCCTGGACGTGGTAAAGGTTTATAATTTATTCCTTTTTTTCCGGATTATGGACAGCTTTGTTAGGCATTTAATCTGACGCAGCAAGGGCGTCTGTGAATTTTTCGGGTAACACCTCCCCGCCATTCCGGGCATGACCCCATTGCCAAGCCTATTTCCTTTCAGTATTTGCCTTCCTATGAAAATGACGGGACATCCAATTCCCTGACCGGCTGCCTGCAGACCTTGGGAAAAGCGCTGGTTTGAGTGGAGGTCTTTTTCGTCCCTCCGATCGAAAAACAGAAACCGTTGCCAGCTGTTTTAAGCAAACTTCCATTAAACGCGGAGATTATTTTTTTGACAATTAGATGATAACGATTATCAATTAATTATATATACCCATTTGAAAAGGAAAGTTCCGGCTGATGACCCATACCAAAAAGCGATATCAAGCCATTATTGGAAAACTAAAAGCCGGTCATCACAAAATAACCCCCCAGCGGATGGCGATTGCTGAAATCCTGGCAGATAGCAAAGGCCATCCAAGCGTGGAAAATGTTTACGAACAACTTCAAAGCGACTATCCCAACATGAGCCTGGCCACCGTGTACCGCAATGTGATGCTGATGAAATCCCTGGGCGAAGTACTGGAACTTGGCTTTCCGGATGGAAGCAACCGCTATGACGGCAACAAGCCTTATCCGCATCCCCATATCATCTGTGTTCGTTGTAGAAAAATTATGGAACCGGACCTGTCCACTTTGGAGGACATGACAAAGGAGGTGATCCGCAAAACCGATTTTACCGTTTTGACCCATCAACTCACGGTTTTTGGTGTTTGCCGCGACTGCAAAAAAGAAAAACCGGCAGGTAACCATAAAGACAAGCCATGAGAAATAACAATGCATGATTGAAAGGAGGAAGCATAATGGCAAAAGATGACACCAAACCCACCACCACGGATGCCGGCATCCCGGTGGCCAGTGATGAATACTCGCTGACCGTCGGGCCCGACGGCCCCATACTGCTGCAGGACCACTACCTCGCCGAGCAGATGGCAAACTTCAACCGGGAGATGATTCCGGACCGCCAGCCCCATGCAAAGGGCTCGGGGGCCTTCGGGCACTTTGAGGTCACCAGCGACGTCAGCGCCTACACCAGGGCGGCCTTGTTCCAGCCGGGCACGAAAACCGACGTGCTGGCCAGGTTCTCCACCGTGGCCGGCGAGGCCGGCAGCCCCGACACCTGGCGCGATGTGCGCGGATTTGCGTTGAAGTTCTACACCACCGAGGGCAACTACGACATGGTGGGCAACAACACGCCGGTCTTCTTCGTTCGCGACCCCATGAAGTTTCAGCACTTCATTCATTCTCAGAAGCGCCGCGCGGAGAGCGGGCTGCGCGACCATGACATGCAGTGGGACTTCTGGACGCTGTCTCCCGAGACCGCCCATCAGGTCACCATCCTGATGAGCGACCGTGGTGTTCCCAAAAGCTATCGGCACATGAACGGCTATACGAGCCACACGTATATGTGGGTCAACGCGGAGGGAGAGCGTTTCTGGGTAAAGTATCATTTCAAAACCGACCAGGGGATCGATTTCCTCACCGATGAAGAGGCTGACCGCGTGGCCGGAACGGACCCGGACAGCCATCGGCGCGATCTATTCGAAGCGATCAAGCGGGGGGATAACCCCAGTTGGACACTCAAGGTGCAGATCATGCCCTTCAAAGAGGCGGAGACCTACCGGTTCAACCCCTTTGACCTGACCAAGGTGTGGCCCCACAGCGACTACCCCCTGCAGGAAGTCGGCCGACTGACCCTGAACCGCAATCCGACCGATTTTCACGCAGAGATCGAGCAGGCGGCATTCGAGCCGAACAACCTTGTCCCCGGCATCGGTGCGAGCCCGGACAAGATGCTGCTCGCCCGCCTGGTCTCCTACGCCGACGCCCACCGCGCACGTCTGGGGGTCAATTACAAGCAGATCCCGGTAAACCGTCCCAAATCCCCGGTGCATAGCTACAGCAAGGGCGGGACCATGCGCATCGAGAACGTCACCGATCCGGTGTATGCCCCGAATTCAAAGGGCGGTCCGAAGGCCGATGGTAAACGGTACCCGGAAGACGCCATATGGAGTGCCTCCGGCGATTTCATCCGCGCCGCTTACACCCTGCGCAAGGATGACGATGACTTCGGCCAGCCCGGAACCCTGGTGCGCGAGGTCATGGACGATGCCCAGCGCGATCGGCTGGTATCCAACGTCGCAGGCCACCTCAAGAAGGGCGTAACCGAGCCGGTGCTGAAGCGTGCCTTTGAGTACTGGAAAAACATTGACCCTGAGGTCGGCGAGCGGATTGAAAAAGGCGTGAAAGGGTAATGGCTGAAAAAAAATGCAAAGATTCGTAATGGATTCTTAAAAACAGGTCGCCCGGCACAGGCGGGCGACCTGTTCCGGCTGCCAAAGGGTTTGCTCGCCCCCTTGGCCAAGTGCGCATCCAAAACGGAGTTATTGGAACTCCTCAAATAAAAAAACACTTCAGCTGTTGCGGCGTTTAAAATGAAGGCCTTGGGGAGCGTGATTTTCAACCCAACCATAAAATAGAAGGGTCCACAGACACGGCAGAAGCCGTGCCGGTCAGCACCATGGCCTGGATCAGCTCCTGGCGGATGTGATCCAGATAGGTAGCCGCGCCTTCCTTGCCCCCGCCGATCACCGCCACTGAAAACGGCCG
>P_1C_Sed_2_UnCtyDRAFT_1000522_pt1 | contig 11641 bp, 11 predicted proteins | sample Pon1CUnioCityCA_4_FD_10229 | JGI IMG/M metagenome (IMG submission 10229) | reverse complement strand
CGATATGGTATCACGCAGCACATCGGCGATATCCTTGGCCGAACGTTCTCTCTCGCCGGGGAGTGTCAGGTGGGCCAGGACGGTGGATACGTTTTTGCCCTCGTCGAAGCCGACGGAGCTGAGGGTGCCGTCCTCGGTCTGGCCGCTGATGGAAGCCAGTGTGCCGGGCTCCAGCTCGGGCACTTTCTCTCGAACGATGTTCATCACTTTCTGAGCAGCCTCATCGGTGACTGAAGCACGGGTTCCTACCTCCGTTTCGATGACGATGGCCAGGTCGCCGGCATCAAAATCGGGGATGTAATCGGATCCCAGGTCTTGGCCCATGTAAAGGGTTGCGCCAAACAGCACCAGGGCAGTCACCAGCGTGAAGGCCTTGTGTTCGAGGGTCCATCCCAGGGAGCTGCGATAGAGGCGTTCGATCCGGACAAAAATCTTTTCGCTCCACTGGAAGAAACGCCCTTTTTGTTGATCTGTTCTGCGCTGGCGAAGGCTTTTTAGCAGCTTGGAAGCTGCTGCCGGGGTCAGCGACAGGGAAGTAACCAGGGAGGCGATCATGGTGGCCGATGTGAGGATGGCCAGCTGCTGGAACAATACTCCCACAACTCCGCCCACGAAGATCATGGGGATGAACACCATCAGGGTGGTGGCTGTGGATGCCGTAATGGCCATACCCATTTCGCTGGTGCCGAAGATGGAGGCCTGCCTGGGCCGGGAACCTCTTTCTGTATGCTGAACGATGTTTTCAAGCACCACGATGGCATTGTCCACCACCATGCCGATGGCAATGATCAGGGCCATCAACGAGAAGATGTTGATGGTGTAACCCGAGAGGAACATGATGATGAAGGCGAAGATCAGTGAGAAAGGAATGGTGAGCAACACAATAAGGCTGTGACGCCAGTTGCGCAGGAAGAAGAACACCACGATGGCCACAAAGATCATGGCCCACCAAAGGGTCACCGTCAGGTTGTTGATCGAATGCACCACCAGCTGATCGGTGTTCATGACCTCAGAAATTTTTACATCATCCGGCAATTCGGCTTGTATGTTCTTTATTTCTTCTCTGACGGCTGTGGCAACATTCAGGGTGTTTACCCCCGTCTGCTTCTGGATCATCATGGCCACGCCCAGCCCTTGCTGATTGCGGGCATACACGCTCTTGTCCATGTACCCGTCTTCTATGGTGGCGATATCCCTGAGCCGGATGATCCGGCCGTTGACGTTGACCAGGGGTATGTCGCGGATGTCTTCGGTTGTTTCAAACTGGGCGGGCACCGTTACCGAGAAATCTTCCGAACCCACCTTGATGTTGCCCCCCGGAATGTCGAGATTCTCTGATTTGAGGATGGCAGCCACTTCATCTATCGACAGGTTGTAGGCCTTCAGTTTGTGGGGTTTCACCTGCACCTTGATCTCCCTTTCCGGTTGACCTACATAGATGACAGAGCCTACTCCTTCCAGTTTTTTTAGCGGGCTCGCGATGTCGTCTTTGATGATGTTGTTGATGCCCTGGTAGTTTTCCTGGGCGGTGATGGCGTAGACCAGCACAGGGAACATGGATGAGTTCACCTTGTAGATGACCGGGCTTTCGGCATCATCCGGAAGATCTCTTTTGACAAGCTCTATCAAATCGCGTGCGCTGTTGGAGGCCTCGGATATGTTCGATCCCCAGTTGAACTGCAGGGATATGAAAGAAACGTTTTCTTTGGAAGTGGATTCGAGTTGGCGCAGGTTCTCGGTGCCTGCCAGGATCTCCTCCAGCGGTTTGGTTACCTGCTCTTCAACCTCTTCGGCCGAGGCTCCCGGATAAACGGTCATCACCGTTAGTGTAGGAAGCTCCATCTCGGGCATGATATCCAGAGGTAATCGTATGAGGGATACCAGTCCGAACAGAAGGATGGCCATAAAAGCCATGCTTGTTGCGACTGGTCTGTGTACTGATAATTTGGGTAAGTTCATCGGATCCGTTTTAATTATTCATCACGATTCGTCGAGTGTTTTGCTTTCTTTTACTGTTACCGGGTCGCTGTCGTTCAGCTTGCTTTTGCCCTGCACAATGACCTGCCGGTTTTCGTCGATGCCTTCTACTGCCACCAGTTCCTCGTGATTTTGAATTTTGCGCACCGGCTTTTTGACAGCGCGGTTGTTTTCAACGATGAATACATAATCTTTGCCTGTTCCTTCCTGCCGGATGATGGCATTGACGGGTACAAAGACATTGGTTTTTTCCGGCAGGCGAATGCTTAACCGGGCATACATGCCGGGCTTAAATGTGCCGTTTCTGTTGTCGATGGTCACTTCCACCTTCGCTGAGTGGGTGGAGGTGGACAGGATGGGGTCGATATGGGTTACCGTTCCACGGAGCGTGGTGTCGGGGTATGCATCAAAAGCAACGCGGGCTTGCTGGCCTTCCTTTATATGGGGCAAATCGTTTTCATTGATGTCTACCTCTACCTTCAGCCTGTCGAGTTGCATAAGCTGAACGATGCCGGATGTGTGTGAATAGCCCGGCTTGAGGCTGGGAGAGAACATGAAGTTTTCTCCTTCGCGGACCAGGTAGTCGACGATGGTACCATCAAAAGGGGCCCTGATCCGGCAGTTTTTACGCATCATTCTGGCTTTAGCCACGGCAGCCTGGTATTTGGCTTTCACGTGGTCGTATTTTTGTTGGGTTACACTGCCTTTTTCCCTGAGACGGGATGTGCGGTTAAAATCTTTTTCCAGGGTATTTTTCTCGGCCAGTGCCTGGGCATAAAGCTCGGAAGAGAGCTCTACCAGCAGGCTGCCTTCCTTTACCGTGCGGCCTTCCTCATAGTGTATCTTTTCAACCCGTCCCGGCAGTGTGGTACCCAGGTTGGCTTCCCTGTATGCATAAAGGGTTCCCCCATAAGTAAGCCGGGGATGGTAGGTGCGTTGTTCGGAGCGGACTGTGGTTACCTGTTCGGGAACCTGTGTTTCCTGTTGTGCTTGTTCCTCTTTCTGGCCGCAACTGCTGAGGAGAATGCCCCACATGACCAGAATCAGCAGATGTTTGAATGTATTCATATGATTGTCTTGTTGTTTTATTGTTTTTGACTGGATAATGATTCCTGTAACGATGTCTTCTGCGTTTGCCGGGTGTTTTTTACTTCATCGAGCAAGTGCCCGGAAGCTTTCAGAAGTTTGGCCTGCTGAATCCTGTAGTCGGTGGCGGCATCAATATATTCGCTGTATGCCTCCTGCCACATTGATTGTGCTTCCAGCACATCGGCCGATTTGACCATCCCTTCCTCAAAATTGTCGCGTGTCATCTCCAGGTTTTCTTTGGCCTGTTCTAGCGAACTGCGGGTCATTTCTACTTTTTTAACCGCCTCGTTGTAGCTGAAAATGGTCTTTTTTACCTCCAGGGTGATGAGCTCACGGCTTTGCTCCAGCTTTTTCAGGCTTGCTCGTTTCTTATGCTCCACGGCCTGCAGGGTATGCTTTCGTTCGCCCCAGTTGTATATGGGTATGTTCAGGGCAACTCCCAGGGTGATGTCGCCTCCGAATTCGCTTTCAAAACCGTTCCACGGGTTGGGATTGCTCATGATGTAGTTGGCCGTGAGGCCTATGTTAGGAAGGTATCTCGACTTCATCAGTTTTTTGCCTGACCGGGCAATCTCCACACCCTGTTCCAGGGCATTGAGCTCAGGCCGGTTGTCCAGGGCCTGGTGGCGATAGGTGTGCGGGTCGGTGAGCCGTGTGATATCGCCCAGGCTGTCGCCCAGATGTACAAGGGTATCCAGTGGCAGGCCGATGTTTTGGTTGAGCGCCATGCGGGCCAGCTGAAGCCCGTTTTCTGCCTTCATCAGCTTTAGCTCGATCTGGTTCTTTTTGACTTTTACGCGCATCACCTTGTTGTTGGTGATGATCCCTTCCTGATGCAGGTTTCGGACATCGGTCAGCAGCGTGTCGATGCGTTTCAGATAGTCGCTGGCCAGCTCGACTTTTTCCTTCAGGGATATCACCTTCCAGTAGCGTTTGTCTGTTTCCAAAAGTACCTCTGCCTCGCTGATTTTGGTGCGCGCTTCCATCATTTGTTCACCGTGCTGTGCCATGTCATAGGTGTGCCTGATTTTGCCTCCCATATAAATTGGCTGAGTCACGCCCAGGCTTCCAAAGAAAATGTTTTGCAGGTCCAGTTTGGCTTCATCCTTGGGCAAGAGAGCATATCGATCAAACAGGGGGTCGCCTGTCTTGGGATCTTCCATCGGTACGGGTATCCCGTTAAAATCCTGTGTGACGAATGTCTCCCTGACCAGCTCGGGATTGGATTGAGGGTCGAGGGAGGAAAGCCCGTTTTGATAAACCTCGCTGGGAACCACCGGCAGGAACATGTTTTTGCTGAACAGGCTCAGTTGCCTGTTCATGCGAAAATATCCCCCGTTGAACTGAATCTTCGGAAAAAACAGGGTTTTGGCCGATTTTTCCATTGAGCCCAGCACATTGCGGTTTTCCCGGGCAATCGCAATTTTCTTGTTGTTTTTAAGGGCCATCTCTCTGCATTGCTGCAGGGTGAGTGGCTCCTGCGCCCTGAGCCCGTCTCCTGCTGATGGCAGCAGTATGAGCCATAGCAAGGCTAACATGGACAGTGTTTTGTATCGGTTCATCGTCATGTTTTTATCGTTTTACCAATCCGTAGAATATGATGCGCAGCATCTCATCGAGCCTTTCTTTCAGCTCATCGAATGAATATTCGTTTTTAATGAACAGGGCTACCTCCAGCCCTTTCATCGCCGTGACAAAAGCCATAGCCGCGAAGTCCTGATCCTTCAGGGTGAACACATCCTTATCCACCCCTTCCTGCAGGATATGGCTGATCATCTGATGCTCCTGTTCGTCGTACCGCTCCCGGATCTTTTCCACAAAAGCAAAGTTTTTCAGGTAATCATTGCGCAGGGCTTCATTGAAGTTGACCAGTTCCTGCAGATAGCGCATCCGGGTAAGCACATAGTTGCGGAGCTTGTCTTTGGGATGATCGTCGGTATCTATGACTTTGCGCCGGATCTCCCCGGTAAGGATGTTCATCTCCGTGTGGATCACCTCCTGGTAAATCTCTTCCTTGCTTTTGAAATAATAATAGATCGAGCTTTTTCCCTTGCCCAGACTCTGGGCAATGTCATCAATGGTGGTCTTTTTGAAACCAAACTTACTGAAGATGCTGGTGGCCACCTTGATGATGTGCTCTTTGATCGTTTCTTTGCGGTGTTGGAGGTGGTTTTCCATTTTAGAATAATTGACTATAATATTCGAAAAGTACAAAGTTAAGGCAGGCAGTTGAAATTGTCAAATTTTTCGAACAGATTTTTCAAATATTCGAAAAGTATGGCCACTAATTTACGGATACCCCGCCGATGGCGGAACTTGGTGTATGGCCTGAGGAGCCTTATGAGGTTTGTTTTTTTATTTTTACCTTAGCAAATTAAAAGGAACAGGGCCATGGAACAATATCTTAGCTTACTGGATCATGTGCTTCAAAACGGAGCCAGGAAAGAAGACCGAACCGGAACCGGTACCATCAGTACTTTTGGATACCAGATGCGGTTCAACCTCCAGGAGGGTTTTCCGTTGGTGACCACCAAGAAGATCCATCTGAAGTCGGTTGTTCATGAGTTGCTTTGGTTTCTTAGGGGCGATACCAACATACAGTATCTAAAAGATCATAAGGTTCGCATCTGGGATGAATGGGCCGATGAAAACGGTGAGTTGGGGCATATTTATGGTTACCAGTGGCGTTCCTGGCCCACCCCGGATGGAAGGCACATTGATCAGATCGGCGAGGTGCTGGATTCGATCCAAAACCGGCCCCATTCGCGCCGGCATATTGTGAGTGCCTGGAACGTGGGGGATCTGGACAACATGAATTTGCCCCCATGTCACATCCTGTTTCAGTTTTACGTGAACGACGGGAAACTTTCCTGCCAGCTCTATCAGCGGAGTGCCGACCTGTTTTTGGGCGTTCCCTTTAACATTGCCTCCTATGCCCTGCTGACCATTATGGTGGCCCGGGTAACAGGCCTGGAGCCCTATGAGTTCATTCATACCCTGGGCGATGCCCATATTTACCTGAATCATCAGGAGCAGGTGAAGCTGCAGCTCAGCAGGGAGCCCCGCAAAAAGCCTGTCATGAAGATCAACCCGGAAGTGACCAGCCTGTTTGATTTTGATTATGATGACTTTGCTTTGGAGAATTATGATCCTCACCCTCACATCAAGGGCCGGGTATCGATTTAACCTGAATAAATGACTTTGTATGCTCTCTATCATCGTTGCTGTCTCGGAGAATGGTGTCATAGGTAAAGACAACGACCTGTTGTGGCACCTTCCGGATGATCTGAAACACTTTAAGCGCACCACCCGTGGCCATCATGTGATAATGGGGAGGAAAACCTTTGAATCGCAGGGCAGTCAGCCTTTACCCAAGCGTACCAACATCATTGTCACGCGCAGCCCCGATTATCAGGCTGATGGCTGCATCGTGGCCCATTCCCTGGATGAGGCACTGGGGCAGGTGAAAGAGGATGAAGAGCCTTTCATCATCGGCGGAGAAAAGATATACCGGATGGCTCTTCCCCGGGTGGACCGGATTTATTTAACCCGCGTGCATGCTACCCTGGAAGGCGACACCTTTTTTCCTGAACCCGATATGAAGGAATGGCAGGAGGTAGATCGGTATTACCACGAGAAGGATGAGAAACATGCCTATGCCTTTTCGGTGATTACCCTGGAGCGTCAGCCTTTATCCCCCGAATGAGGTCGCTAAGCTGCTTATTTTTAATGATCGGCATTTTTTTCGTATCTTTGTTCTGATGATTTAAAGCCAAATTTTTTAATCAATAAATCTTATATTCTTTATGGGAAAAGGAGATGTAAAAAGCAAGAAAGGAAAACTTTTCAGGAAGTCCTATGGTGTAAGAAGGCCCAGGAAGAAAAACAAGATCAAGAGAAGGGCTTTGGAGAAGAATCCACAGGACAATGCACCGGACCTGACAAAGAAGATGAGCGAGATCAAGGCAGAAGAGAAGGAAAAGAAGGGCCAGGCCTCCAAAGGCAAGGGCAGCTCAGGCAAGAAGAAGGAATCCGGGGAAGAATAAAATTGATGGTTTGAAACGACAAGAAGGCCCCCTCACGAGAGGGGGCTTTTGTTTTTTGGAATTGCCTGGTCATATTTCACTGGTCATAATAAACAGGGGTTTCATGGCGAAGCTCTTATACTGTGGGCGCAACCGGTCGACGTTGTAATGCTCATTGACGTTGACCTTTTTGCTTTTGCTTCCCACCACTTCGATGGGCACATTGTCGTAATGGCCGTGTTTGAGTACCACCAGTCGTCCGTGCAGGTTATTGAGGATCAGGTCGAGGGCCAGGTTGCCGTAAGCCATAGGAACAATGGAGTCGATGGAGTCGGGGTCTCCTCCGCGCACCAAGTAACCCAGCTTTTGGTTGATAATGCCTACCTGTTGGCTATCGTTGTATTTGGGTGAAATCTTTTTGATCTGGTCGGACACCAGGTCGCCGATGCCACCAAGCTTGGCATGGCCATACATATCTTTTTCCTGGTTTTCATAGACCATCTCACCGCCTTCAAACATGGCGCCTTCCGAGACCAGCACCACCGAATAGTTGCTGGGGTGCTTGTGGCGGTCTTTCATCAGCAGATCGGTGAGGTGTTCGATGTCGAAGCGGTGTTCGGGAATGACGCAGCGGTCGGCTGCCCCGGCCATGGTTGGCAGCATGGCGGTGAATCCGGCATAACGTCCGAAGACCTCGAGGACCATCACCCTTTCGTGCGATCCGGCTGAGGTGCGCAGGATATTGGTCATCATGATGGTTCGGGTTACGCAGGTGCTAAAGCCGATGCAATAATCGGTGCCAGCCACGTCGTTGTCCATGGTCTTGGGTATGCCCACCACTTTCAGCCCTTCGCGATAAAGCCTGACAGCGTATGTTAATGTATCGTCGCCCCCTACGGGAATGAGATAATCGATGTTCAGGTAATCGATATTTTTCAGGACTTCGGGAGTCAGGTCGTTGATCTCCTGGTTGTATTTATCGCGCAAGTGGGACGGTACTTTATCCTTGGGCACTTTGCCGGGATTGGCCCTTGAGCTGTGGAGGAAGGTTCCGCCTGTGCGGGCAGCCCGGTTGACTACGTTCTCGGTAAGTTCCATGAAACAGTTGCAGTCGTCTTCTTTCGTGTCGCGGTTGATCTCAATCAACCCGGCCCATCCACGCCGTATGCCGATCACTTTATATCCTTCTCTGAGGGCTCGTATGGTTACTGCACGTATAGCGGGGTTAAGGCCGGGAACATCACCACCACCTGTCAGGATTCCTATAACGCCTTTGATCTTTTTTGTAGATGCCATAATCATTGGGTTTTTGAGGAGTAAAACATTGCTCAGGCTCTAAATATACAGAATATTGAAGTTCCTGTAAAGGGCGCATTCTGATTTTTTAACTGGTGTCGGGCGGGCCCGGGTGCGGATCAACCTTTATAGGGGGATGTCATTTGGTATTGATCTGCCCCTGCAGGTAAACCCTGGCATTACCCAACAGCTCCACCTGTTCGCCCAGGTCGCGAGCGATCATCTTGCCGCCTCTGCTTGAGAGTTGTTCGGCGTGAAGCTCTTTTTTTCCAAGCCGTTGCGACCAGTAGGGAACAAGTTTGGAGTGGGCAGAACCGGTAACCGGATCCTCGTTTACTCCAATAGCAGGGGCAAAAAAACGGGATACAAAATCGGTGTTCACTCCCGGGGCCGTTGCAATGATCCCTCTGCACTCCAGCTTGCTAAGGATTTCAAAATCGGGTTCCATCTCCGCAATGTCCCTGGCGGATTCATAAACTACCAGGTAATCATCGGATTTGTATGTTTCCACGGGTTTCTTTTTGAGCCCCCGAATCAGCTCATCTGATGCATCTGTGGGTTGGCTTTGGGCGGAAGGCAGCTTCATAGCCAGGTAATCTCCCTCTTCCCGTACCGTAAGCGTATATTTGGCGGATTGAAAGGTCACCTCTTCCCACTTTTCTTCCAGGAAGTAGAGCACCACATGGCCGGAAGCCATCGTGGCGTGGCCGCATAGGTCCACTTCAACGGTCGGGGTAAACCACCGGATCTTATAATGATCTCCTTCTTTGTTGATAAAGGCTGTCTCGGGCAGGTTGTTTTCCGAAGCGATGGCTTGCATCAGGTGTGAGTCGATGCTTTCATCCAACACAACAACGCCTGCCGGGTTGCCTTCAAAGATATTGTTGGTAAACACATCCAGTTGATATATGGGTAATTTCATAGGGAATGGGTTTAATAAATACTCTTTAAAAGTATAAAGTAAGCGGCAAAAATCCAACAAGGTGGAGGCGATCGCTGTAAAATTTGTCAAAAGGTTTACCACCTTAAGATTTTTTAGTACTTTTGGTAGAAACCCCAAAAGCGTTATGTTATGGTCGATAAGATGAAAACCAACACGGGTCAGGGACTGGGTATAGCCGGATTGGTTCTGGGTATCATTTCTGTTCCTCTGGCAGTTATGGGATGTACCTTTGCCATTGCTCTGTTGATTGGAGCCGTCGGTATCATTTTAAGTGCCATTGGGCTGTCGCAGGCCCGCCGCAATAATGGAGCCAGGGGCGTCACTACCGCCGGGCTTGTTGTTTCCATTGTTGGTTCGGTGATTGCCGTGACATGGTTTCTTTTCTTCGGCGCTGTTTTCCAGGATGCCTTGCACGATCGCGGAGGATGGCTCGATCAGCTGGAACAGCTTGAGGAAGTCGGAAGAGATCTGGAAGAGGATATGGAAGAGATGGAGCAGGACATGGAAGAACGGGATATGAAAGATCTGGAAGAGAAGATGGAAAATCTCGAGGGCGATACCATCATGCCGCAAGACGACACGACCGGAAAAAATCCTGTGGAAGTAAAGAAAGCAGAAGAAGAGTTGGAAAAACTCAGGCAGGAAAAGGACCGGAAATAGCACGAATGACCAATGAAAAGGTTGAAGCATCCGGATTCTTACCAGGTTATTCATATCCTTTTGGCCGGAGTCATTTTCTTGATGCTGATTTATTCAGGCCTTTTTGGGCCTACAGAGGGCGGACATCCTATACCTTCCCAATACAGCAGGCTGAGTGAAGGATCAACGGCAAGTACAGGCATGTCGAGGGCTTTTTCAGCTATCGTACGCTTGCAATTCGATCAGGCCAGGAAACTCAATCCTTCCAGTCTGGAAGTTTTTGCTTTCTTCTTTGTACAGATGTGGTTGCGTGTTCTTTTTTTTATTCTGAACGGCCGGGGAGTAAAGCAGAAGCCGCTAATCATCACAGATGTCAGCCTGTCCCTGCTCTTATTCATTTCCTGTTTTAAGGACCTGATTGCCGCGATGTACACCTGAACCTAACGGGAGAGCCAATTCCCGGCGATGGAGCTGAAGATGGCTTTCCCCATCGTGTTGCCAAGCATCTCATCTCCGGCCCTTTCGGGATGGGGCATCATTCCAAAGACATTTTTGTTTTCATTGCAAACCCCGGCGATGTTTTCCAGCGAACCGTTCGGGTTGGCTTCCGTGGTGATATCGCCGTATTGATTGCAATAGCGGAACAGGATCTGTCCCTGCATCCGCATCTTTTGCAGCGTGCTTTTTTTGGCATAGTACCTGCCTTCCCCGTGGGCAATGGGTATCTTGATTGGCTTTTTCTTGTCCAGGTCGTGGGTAAGGACATTGTCGTTGTTGTCGGGGAGGATATGAATGTTCTTGCAGATGAATTTTTGGTTGTCGTTATGCAGCAAGGCCCCGGGCAGCAACCCTGCTTCACAGAGCACCTGGAAGCCGTTGCATATGCCAAAGACAAATCCGCCCCGGTTAGCAAAGTCGATCACTTCTTCCATGATGGGCGAATAACGGGCAATGGCCCCTGAGCGTAAATAATCACCGTATGAAAAGCCGCCGGGAAGAATGACCCCATCAACACCTTTAAGATCCCGCTCTTTGTGCCATAACTCCACAACCTCATGGTTCATGATATCGCCCAGTGCATAAAAGGTGTCATGATCGCAGTTCGATCCGGGGAAAACAACAACTCCAAACTTCATGAATAATCCGATTTAGATATATAACTGAATGACCTTCGATTTTTATTAACACACCCCAAAAAAAACAACATATCCTTATGGGCTGTTTTTTTCTGTTTCTGGTCAGGGTTCTTCGATGTTCATTCGTAGGGTTCAAATATAGAGAAATTAAAATTAAGGACAAATATGCGTCTTTTTGTTTTCTTTTGAATTAATTTGTGTACGGGATTTAATTGTTACGGATAAACATTTGTTTTATGGGTTTTCTAAAAGTGCTTATTTACATCCTGGTGTTTTTGGCTGTTTTGTTTGCCGCTTTTCTGCTTTATTTCTCCCTGACGGATTATCGACCTTCAGAGAGGGAGGTGCTGGCAGAAAAGGCATCGCCTGACCGGATAGAGAAGGATACCCTTTCGCTGTTTATATGGAATATTGGATACGCGGGGCTGGGAGACGATATGAGTTTCTTTTACGATGGAGGCTCGAGTGTGAGGACGACCCGGGAGCGGGTAGATCAGAATCTGCGGGGCATATCGGAGCATCTTCGGCAATACCGG
>P_1C_Sed_2_UnCtyDRAFT_1000520_pt1 | contig 11642 bp, 9 predicted proteins | sample Pon1CUnioCityCA_4_FD_10229 | JGI IMG/M metagenome (IMG submission 10229) | reverse complement strand
TAAATTCGTGATCAAACTTACTTTCATAAGTCCGTTAAAACACAAGATAAGCTTTCAAAAAATACTCCGGTAAAGACCGGTCTTTTTTCAAAGACATAGTTATCTGTTGGTCATAGGAGAATTTCGTTTTTTGATATCGTTTAAATTTAATTTTTGATCGGAACTTTTGAATTAAAACTCAATTCATTTTTAAAAATCTCTAATGATTTAGGTTGTTCAAGAAAAACTCTTAGGTCTTAAACGCTAACCGACCTGCGCAACTTTAATTCATTTTTCTTTTATATCGTTTGTTCGCTGATTGATGATCAAATGGAGTTAATTTAAGTGTTACAGAAGGACAATTTTTATTAGTAAAAAGTTAGTAATTTTTAATAAAGTAAATTGACTTATTTGAAGTATATTGAAATAAAGGTCGCGGCCAATAAAGCCAAAAATATTTGTCATCAAAATTATCGGGGTATACCAAATATGAACATATCATCAAAACTATATCTTACTCTCTTGTTAATTTTTGCTATTGGGACTATCTCCTGTAATAAAGTAACGACTGGCAATACAGCAGAGATCGATGAATCCCTGGAACCCATTGAAGCTGTTGTACCCGTTGAAAGCGGAGAAAATGTGTCTCTTACAGTAAATAGGAATGCTGATAAAGCCTATTTTGATCTTAAATTCGAAAATATTCAATCTAATTCTATCATCAGTAACGGTGAGTGGAATGGTTGGTGTATTGATGTTTTTAAACCATTAAACAGTAATGGTGGGGTATATAATAACGTTGAACTTTTTTCAACGGATTTGGTGGAGCAATGGTTGCCAGTTAATTATCTGCTGAATATTCAAGATGAATTACTAGCAAATGATGAAGATCTCACGTGGCGTGAAATTCAACTTGCTATTTGGTCATTAAGAGCTTACCCAGCATTTAATTTGGATGATGTAGCTATTACAGAGCTTTCTAGTTCGTTCCATGAGGATGGTGAGCCATTGTTTAGCTATGAAAAAGTGGAAAATATTCTACTGTTGGTAGAAAGTGGATATCAGGAGTTTGATTACACCCAAAGTGGAACAAAATATGCTGTAGTAGCTGCACTTCCAGTCGATGTACAGACGGTTTTTGCAGTGGTGGAAAAGAACTAAGGTGTTAGAAGTCTTGGGCATTAAAGGGCACCGTTCTAATGGATAGGGCAAAAGTTCAACTGTGCAGGTTTTCCAATAGGATAATATTTTTTATCATCTGGGAATTTGGGAAATTTTGCTCTTTGAATTCTGAACTGGTTTCTGAGACAAAAAAGTAAAAGGCTTCATCTTTAAGGGTGAAGTCTTTTCTATTTGGAAATTTTCCAGGGATAGAGTTAATACCTGAGAACTATTCAATGCGATTTTTATTTTTTCAACTATTCCATAGCTGCTTTGTTGTCTTTCGTTGTTAATTGCCAATAAATCCGTCATTTATTTCCTGCTGTATCGATTGCCTGATACGATTATAATATTTATGGATTTCAGACTTTTCGGTACTCGATTCTCCATATTTAGCATGTTTGGGTATAAAGGTTGAGGCATTTATGCTAAATATCTTTCCTTTAAGAGCTCATTCTGCGGGCTTTAAAACCCTGTTAAGAATTGTTCTGTTGTTAACATTAAACACATTCCTTTTTTAGATTTTTCATTGCTGATAAAACTGTAACTCATATTTAATTTTTATTATTGAGTCATGCATATATATTGATGCATGGATTTTAAATAGTACTTTGGGTCATGTAGATGAAAAACAGTTTTAACAAAGAACGTTTAGAATTTATTGCAGAGAATGTAAATGGCATACTTTGGGAGGCTGACGCTGAAACGTTTACTTTTACCTACGTAAGTTCCCAAAGTAATAGTATTCTAGGCTATCCTCCTGAAGCCTGGTACCAAAGCCCATCTTTTTGGAAAGAGCATATCCATCCCGACGATCGGGAGCAAACCGTTGCTTTTTGTCACCGGAAAACGGAAGAGAATGAAGATCATGAGTTCGAATATCGCATGATTGATACTGATGGTAATGTGGTATGGCTGAAAGATCTTGTAACCATACAGCAGAAAGAAGACGGGTCTAAGGTGTTAACTGGTTTAATGATAGATATTACAGACCAACGCAGTCAAAGCATCCAGGAGGAAGAAGTCCTAAAAAAATCATATGAGTTAGCGGATATCGGGCATTGGGAAGTTGATTTAGTAGAAGAACGGTTGTATTGGTCCCAAGAGGTAAAAAAGCTTCACGAAGTTGATCAGAGCTATGAGCCGGATCTTGAAACGGCTATTAAATTTTATGAGGCGGGGGAACACAGAGAGGCTATAAGAAATGCTGTCAATGATGCTATTGAAAATGGGAAGCCATTTGATCTTGAACTCAAAATGGTTACAGCTCAAGGAAATATAAGATGGGTACGGGCCGTAGGTGAAACAGAGTTCAAAAATGGGTCTAGGACTAAAGTATATGGCAGTACACAAGATATCACAAAACGGAAGTCGGCGGAATTACAGCTTAAGGAAACGGAGGAAAAATATCGGAGTATCCTTGAGAATAGTACAATCCTGTTCTATCGTCATGATACAGACCATAATCTAACTTATGTAAGCCCACAGGCTAAAGATTTTTTAGGTGTAGAGCCCGGTGATGAGTTAGAAGCCTGGACGGATTACTTAACGGATCATCCCGTAAATAGTGAAGCCATAAAAAAAACGAATACAGCCATTCAAACCGGGGAAAGACAACCGCCTTATGAAATTCAGTTACAAAAACAGACTGGAGAACGAATTTGGGCTCAAGTTAACGAGGCGCCTGTTGTCAAAGAGGGAAATACTGTAGCAATGGTGGGTTCACTCACGGATATCACCAAGAAAAAAGAAAACAAACAAAAGCTAGAGCGATTATCCCGGGTTGCACGTGAGACTCAAAACATTGTCATTATTACTGATCCTAGAGAACGGATAACATGGGTAAACAAGGCATTTGAACAGATCACAGGATATAACCTTGAAGAAGCAAAGGGTAAAAATCCCGGGGAGCTACTTCAGGGCTCTAAAACGGATTCCAAAACGGTTAGGCGTGTCGCCAAACAGATTTCACAACAAGAGCCTTTTTCTGAACAAATACTCAATTATAGTAAAGATGGCACGCCTTATTGGGTTGAGATGGATATCATGCCCATAAAAAACCAAGAAGGGGATATTGAAGAGTTTTTCGCCATCCAGGAGGTGATTACCGAACAGGTGCGTAGGAAACAGCAATTAGAAGAACAGAGTGAAAGACTTAAAGAAGCCCAGCATATCGCCAACGTTGGTGATTGGCATTATGACATTAGATCCGGCAATATCAGTTGGTCAGAAATGATATATGAGATATTTGAGCGGAATAAAGAACTTTCTCCCCCATCCTTCGATGAGCTGATTAACTCATATAAAACCAATAGGCCACAAGGGCTTAAAAAATTAGTCAAGCGTGCCATAGAGCAAAATGAACAGTATGAAAGAGACTTTGAAATTAGAACTGATAAAGGGAATACAAAATATATTAAGACCAGAGGTATCCCAATAACGAATGAAAATGGAGAAGTAACAGCTCTGAGAGGCATTGTACAGGATATAACGAAGAGAAAGAAAGCGGAACTTGAACTGCAGGAACGGCAACAGCAGCTGAGCAGTGTTACGAATAGTATAAATGGATTAATTCTTAGATATCTAATGGACACTGATGATACTGAAGAAATCACATATATCAGTGACGGGGTCAGTCAGGTATATGAGATTTCGCCTGAAGAAGTAATGAAATCTCCCCAGAAAATTTGGAATCTTGTTCTTGAAGAAGATTTAGATGAGATGCAGAGTTCTGTGAAAGATTCAGCTAATAAGCTCAGTTATTGGGATCATACCTGGCGCATTGAAACACCGAGCGGAAAACTCAAGTGGTTGCATGGACGAGGGAACCCTACTGAATTAGAGGATGGAACGGTGCGGTGGGATACTGTTATTTTTGATGTAACCGAACAAGAAAAGGCTAAGCAAGAACGAAATGAGCTTTATGATATTATAGGTGAAAGTGTAAATGAGATCTATATTTTTGATGTTGAAACACTGAGAATAAAATACGTCAATAATGCTGCTACTGAGAATATCGGGTATTCGATAAATGAGTTGCGAAATATGTCCCTGGCGGATCTCAAACCGGAATATTCAACGAATCAGTTTAAGGACCTAATTGGCACATTAGCAGAGGAAAGAGATAAGGAGATCTATTTTCAGACGGTTCATCAACGCAAGGACGGATCCTACTACCCGGTTGATGTGTATCTATGGAAAGATACGTATCGAGGAAATGAAGTACTGGTTGCATCCATACTTGATGTGTCTGAGAGAACTGAGGCCACACAAAAGCTACGTTCGCTAATCGAAACAGCTCCCGTTCCTATCTATATTGAATCCCCGGAGGGAGAAGTAAGGGACCTTTGGAATAAGGCAGCAGAAGATATTTTTGGGTTTTCTGAGAAGGAAATTACAGGACAAAAATTACCCCATGTAGACGATCCCAGTCTCGATGATTATCACAAGATGCTCTCGAAAATAAAAAAGGGACTAACGATAAAAGGGGAGGAAGTAACCCGAAAACGCAAAGATGGGACGTATTTTCCGGCAAGAGTAAGTGCAAGTCCTTTGCAAAATGAACAAGGAGAGGTCGAGGACATTTTGGTTGTTATAGAAGATATAACCGAACAAAAGCAGTTAGAAGAAGATTTGAAGGAACAGGTTTCCATCTCAGAGAGCATATTAGATAGTTTGCCCGGGCTGTTTTATATGATGGATGAGGATTTAAATTTTGTGAGATTAAATAATAATGTATATGACTTTTTTGATCTGACACAAGACGAAGTTGAAAAATTTGATCCCTTGAATCTTATTGCTTCTTCAGAGCAAGCGAAAGTAAAACAAAAAATTGAAGAAGTAATTAATACCGGTTACGCTGAAACCGAAACAATAATGATATCGGGCGACCAAGAATATAATTTTTTCATTAACGGAAAACTGCTTGAACTTGGGAAACGCAAATATATAGTAGGAAATGGCATCAATATTACGGATCGGGTCAAGACCCAGAGAAAAAACAGGGTCCTGTTGCAGGAGATCCATCATCGTGTAAAAAACAATCTTGCTATCATTTCCGGTTTGTTAAGCATGGAAATGGAGGAATTTAAGAATGATGATGCCAGATTATCTTTCCAGCGCAGTATTAATCGTATTCACTCGATGGCAAAAGTGCATGAGCTCTTATACAATACTGAGGATTTTTCCTCAGTAAATATTGCCCAATACCTCAAAGAATTGTCATCAATTATTCAGACTACTTTCGACCAGACCCAAACCGTTGATATTGAGATAGACGTTGAACGAATCGATATGAATATCAACGAAGCTATTCCACTTGGGATGCTAATGAATGAATTGCTAACCAATTCATTGAAGTACGCCTTTGAGAATGCTGGTGGGAATATCACGGTGCGGATAACGAAGAACCAAGATGGTTACCAAGTTATTTATTATGACAACGGAAGAGGAATGGCTTCAAAACCAGATCTTGCAAATGCTGATTCGCTAGGGTTTACGATTATACATACACTACTGCAACAACTTGATGCCGACTTTGAGCTGGATGTAGACAATAAGTTTGAACTTACCTTTACCTTTGGGAGAAAAATAAAAGGATCCCACTCCTCCTTATAGCTTACCTGTTAAATTATTTGCTGATTTCGTTTACTCTTAGGCCATTGTCAGCTGCTTTGCTTTCTTCTTACGATGATATTGATCGATAGCGGCAAATATTTTTGCCATGGCTTCTTCGGTATACACTCCTTTGGCATAGATGTTTTTCTTGCCGTTGGAAAAAGCGAGAAGCATCATCCGAGAGAGGGGGTGGGTGCTCTTATTAATTTGATAAAAGCCTTTGTAACGATCTGTATGGTAATAGCTTTTAAAATTTTTGGCCGTTGCCATAATGTGACCTCGTTTATTTAAAAATATTGCAAGTGAGTAAATAACCGTCTGTAGATGATATTAAGCTACTCGGTTTCTTTTTAAACAGCGTTACGAAAAGATAATATTTTTATAGTTAAAAAAAATTAATGTTTGTAAAATATTATTAATTATTTTCAACCTGCTTTTGATAGAAATTTGCAAATACAACTGATAGTTAGATATAATCAATTAAAAGCAGCATTAAGTAATTTAGCAGGTAGCATGTGAATACTGTATATATCTACATACCCCAATCCCTATCGATATGTTCCGACAAAGTTAAAAACCGAGAATCTTTCTTTATATCCTTTAGCTCATTGGGGAATAGATGATGCATTACTTGGGTTGGCCATGGTTCCCATGAAGTAATATTTTCAAAAGCCTCAAAAGCCTTTTCTTTATCTTTTAAAACAGTATGCAGGATACCTTGGGAAAAGAAGTCTTTCTCCCGACTAAAATATTCCAGGTTATATGTAGTTTGTTTTTTTTGGGATTTGATATCAATTAATGTCAGTAATAGCTGGGGACCGTTACAGGTCCAGGGAACTACTAAGTCCTCAACGTACTTTTGCGATTCTTCAGGGTTATCACTGTGATAGTGTATCAAAGCAATATAAAAAGACACCGTAGGCCAGTCAGGCTGCAATTCATATGCTTTCTTCGCATATTTTAGAGCATCGCTAAAATGGTCGTTTATAAGATGGGAGTAAGCCAGATTAATAATTGCTTCGGGAGAAAAAGGGTCAAGATCTACCGCTTTTTCAGCACTTTCAAGCGACTGCTGTTTATTCCCCATCAGCTGGAAAATCCAGCTAAGTTTATTGTGAGCGTTGGCATAGCCGGGTCTGAGCTTCACTGCTTTCTTTAGTGCTTGTATGGCATCTCGACCTTCTTGTCTGCTGGTATATAAAAGACCTAAAGCCGAATGCGCTTCTGCAAGATTCGTATCTTGATGTAGGGCCTCTTTGATAAGTGTTTCAGCTTGGGATAATGTAAAATCGTTTTCTTCATAACCGTATCCGAACAAACCCAGCAGTGCATAGGCCTGACCCACAAGTGCCAAGGAAAAATCCGGATCAACAGCACTGGCTTCCTCAAAACAAGATAACCCTCTTTTTAAGCCTTTTTGGGTACGTTGTTCTACCAAGGTCCATCCTTGTGTGTAGAGCCGATAGGCTTCCAGGTGATCGGTGTGTTGGATTTCTACACTTCCAGGTGGTCGGTGTGTTGGATTTCTACGCGCTTTTTTTCTTTAGCGCTGAGTTTAGTTTCAAGGGCTTCTGCAATTTTTTTCGTGATGGTACTTTGAATATGGAACAGATTATTTGCAGTAAGTTTATTTTGAAAGTCTTTGGACCAGAATTGGCGATCGGTATTGGTATTTACCAGCCTTACTCTGACTTTGACCTGTTTATTAACTTGCTGTACCGTACCCTCAACAATCCAGTCAACATTCAGTTCTGCAGATATATTCTTTAAAGGTACGGCCGTNCTTTTATATCGCATGACCGATGTTCTGGAAGTCACCGCAATGCCTGAAATACTTGAAAGACGAGTCAGTAAATCATCATGAATGCCGTTAGTGAAGGCAGAAGAGGACTCGGTTGATTTAAGCGTTTCAAATGGAAGTACGGCAATGGAAGGGGAGGATTCTTTAATTGCTAAATCATGTTCTACATTCGTATCGGGATTTTGGTTTCTTATTCCTTCGATGCTTTTTCTAAGAGCATCAGATGGTGATATCTCCCACTTATTCTGTAGATTTTTAGTGAATTCCTGGTAAACTTTCAGTGCATCTGTTCGTTGTCCCGTTCGTTTGAGCAATTCTATCAGACGAATATGGGCTTCTTCCGAAAGCATGGTAAGGTCTACCGCTTTTTTAGCCCATATCTGCGCTGCTTTTATATTTCCATTTTCTTCTGCTTTTTCCGCCAGTTTCCAGGAGGCATCATGAGCCAATATTCTTAGTTTTTGCCTCTTGCTGTCGAGCCAGCTATGGAAATCATTGGAAACATCGGGTACATGAAAGCCGACGAGTAGATTATCGCGATATAGGTCAAGAGCAAGTTGATACTTTTTGTCATGTATTAGCTCTTCAAAAGCAAGAGCGTCGCACCAAATATTGTTTTCGTTGACACTAATTTCTTCCGAACCCCGGTTCTGAATAATCTTTTTTCCTAGTGAATTTCTGATATGGTAAAGAATATTACTGAGGGCATTTCGTGCCTTTTGCTGATTCAATTCAGGCCATATTAAAGCAATAATCTTATCTCTTCGCTTAAATCCTCTGGGACTTCCCAATAGCAAGTAGGTAAGCAAAGCAAGCCTTTTAGGACCAGTCAGGAGGGAGGGATCGTACTCTCCATTTTCTTTCTGAATAGTTGTAGATCCAAGTATGCGGATTTCAATACCCATGGGAAGTATGCCTATTGGTCTCTTAGAAGCAATCTAAGAGTAAAAACGGATTAAACAAAGAAAGGGAGCTTATAATGACAATGAACCGAAAATTTTCATTAAAAAAGAGCTCCTATGAAATATTCAAATAATTGGTTTTATGGTATAACCCGATTGGTTATAGTAATGTTGCTATTGTTTTTTGCAACAAGCGCCTGTAGTGAAGAAACCGGAATTGCAACAGATTCCTTATCAGATGGGGAAAACCTATCCCAAGCAAAGTTTATAGCGAAGGGTGGTCCGAATGTTGTTGATATCACCTCGCTGCATAATCATGATACGAATGAACATCTGTTTGAAGTTAGTGAGGAAGAAATCCCAAGCGGTTGGACGACCTTCCGCTTTAACAACAGTTCACACTCAGACCATTTCTACCTCCTCTACAAGATTCCTGAGGCAGCCATAGATGCTGCCAATGCTGCCGGCGAACCTGTACTGGATCACTGGTACAATACCGTGACTGTACCCTTCCAGCAGGAATGGAATCCTTATATCGCGGGAGATATTGATTTCGGAACTTTCGTAAATAATCTCTTCGGGGCCGTATTGAGTTCAGCTCCTTGGTTTGTAGAGGCCGTCACTATGGGAGGTCCGGGTATAACGGCAGCAGGGCATACTTCGCAAACTACAGTGAAACTTATGGCGGGCACCTATATTGCGGAATGTTACGTTAAAGATGAGAACCAGGAGTTCCACTCCTACAATGGCATGCTCGATGTAATAAGGGTGACTGAAGAAGCATCAGGGGAAAAGGAGCCACGTGCTACCATGGCGATAATGGTAAGCCAAAACGGCATTGATTATGAGGGATCTGTTCGTCCCGGAATGCATACAGTAGCGATTCATTTTGGAGCGCAGCCCGCTATGGGTTATGAACACTTGTTGGGACATAATGTACAGTTGGTTCGTTTTGATGATGGCTATGATCAGCAATTACTTGATGAGCTTGGCGCCTGGATGAATTGGACTACCGAAGAGGGGCTCGTAGATCGCGCTCCGGCAGGTGCTACATTCATTGGCGGAAGTATGGAAATGACGGGGGGCAACACTGCTTATTACCATGTAAATCTTAAGCCCGGCAGTTACGCCTGGATAGCGGAGGTACCCGATCCTGCATCCAAAAAAATGTTTAAAACATTTTCTATACCCTTTGGAAGAGAAGTGAGAAATAATCCTGCAGCTCTACCAAATCAAAAAGGTCATAGGTGATAGCATAGCAACCAGAATCGTGGAAATAGACCTCGGATAGCTTAATTGCTTCCGGGGTTTTTATATAGATATGTCATATTACTTACCAGTATTTTGATAGTACTATATTTCACTTCTTAAACTATGGATACATTTATTTACCCTTCTGAGATAAGAAGACTATCACTTTCACTAACGTGTTACTATTTAGAAATAAAAAAATGTTTTTCAATAAATGATTAGGTAGTAATAATTCATTTTATTTTTACTCTATCGGGGTTTTTACAAGAAAAAGAAAAAAATCCACAAGTTTTCTTGAATAATAGCATCCAACTAGTAGATCACAGGATTATTAAATTAAACTAGTTGACTTATGAAAACGTTAAAAATAGTATGTGTTACGATAATCGCCTTAATGGTATTTCCCTTAATTTCTCAGGCGCAAACAAAAGGTCCAATTAAGGCCAAAGATAAAATGGCGGAACGTTTAGATTTGAGTGATGAGCAAATGGAACAGATAAAAGAGATAAGGATGTCTTTTCAGGAAGATCTATTACCTTTGAGAAACCAAATCAAAGAAAAACGTGCTCAAATTAAAACACTAACCACAGGTAGTGATACTGATTTTGAGGCCGCAGAAAATGTTGTAGCGGAAGTGTCTGAAATCCGAGAAACTATTATGACTAAGCGGTTACGAATGCATAAAGAGGTAAGAGATATACTTACTGAGGAGCAACGTCTGAAATTTGATATGCGGAAAAGAAATTTCTTATTAAATAAGGAGGCTGGTAATAAACACAAGAAGCGTAAGATGAAGGGCAAGAAAAACAAACGATAATCATAGACGTGATTTGGGTGGATTAAGATCTCCACCCAAATTTGTTTAGGATAAATTTAAAAGAGCATACTCTGAAGATTGGATGAACAACAGTTTGTCACAGAATTAATAAAGGGTGATGAGCAAGCTTTTAGAAAGCTAGTGAAAGAGTACAAAGATCAGGTATATAATACTTGTATAGGATTACTGAGAAATGCGGAAGATGCAGAAGATACTGCCCAGGAGGTATTTATAGAGGTGCATAATTCTATTGACACTTTTAATGGTGAATCTTCTTTGAGCACTTGGATATACCGAATAGCGGTAAACAAATCTTTGGAATTGATTCGTTATCGTAAACGAAAGAAGCGATTTGCCTATTTTAAAGCATTGATGAATTTTGATGGCGAAACTGACGAAATTGAGGATTTTAATGGCTTTGTTCATCCGGGAATTGAGCTTGAAAATAAAGAGCGAGCCAAGATGTTAATGGATGCTATCGGACGATTGCCAGAATCACAAAAGGTGGCTTTTACTCTTCACAAAATTGAGGGATTAAGTTATAAGAATATCAGTGAGGTTATGGAAAAGAGCTTGTCGGCAATTGAATCTTTGATATACAGAGCCAGACAAAATTTAAAAGATGATTTATACGATTACTATAAGGAAGAAGGTTCATAATAAATTTTGAACATTATGAATAAAGACAAAGAAATCGAGAAGGAAGTTGACAAGACATTACGGTCACTTGATCATATCAAAAAAGCGAAGACAGATCCTTATTTCTATGCTCGTTTAGAAGAACGTTTAAATAGTAGAAATNCTATTTCTATTTGGGATATTTGGNCAAGTCTTTGGAAGGAACCAAGATATTTGTTGGGTGCACTTTCGGTTGTATTGATCATTTTTGTGAATATCTATTCCGTAATTCAGTATGACCATTTGCCAGAATGGGATTCTGCCACTAATGAGGAGGTAGAACATACATTAGCTGAGGAGTATATACCAGATTTACCTATCCTTTATAATGATTAACTAAATAGGTAACAGATGTTAGATATAAAAAAGAAATATAAGTTAGTGTTCATCGGTTTTGTGATAATGACTGTTTTGAATCTTGTAATTATTGCAACTC
>P_1C_Sed_2_UnCtyDRAFT_1000517_pt1 | contig 11700 bp, 11 predicted proteins | sample Pon1CUnioCityCA_4_FD_10229 | JGI IMG/M metagenome (IMG submission 10229) | reverse complement strand
TCTTGCATACGAAGCGATGAATAATGCAGGCGTCATGAATTCTGACATTCTGGTCATCCTTAACGATAATAATATGTCGATCGACCCCAATGTAGGGGCAATGAAAGAGTACTTAACGGATATTACCACCAGCAAGACATTTAATAAGCTGCGGGATGAGATTTATGATATGCTCGGTCATTTTAAATCGGCCGGCGAAAAGATGCGTAATGTTGCATCCCGCCTTGAAAAAGCTATCTCTACAGCTATTACACCCGGCGGGTTATTCCAGGCGTTGGGTTTTAAATACTATGGACCTGTTGACGGACACAATGTGGATGCCATGCGTCGACATTTGGAAGATTTAAAAGATATCCCAGGCCCAAAGCTTTTGCATGCCGTCACTGTGAAAGGAAAAGGATTTGCGCCTGCTGAGCGCGAACAGACCAAGTGGCATGCGCAAAGCAGTCCCTTTGATAAAATTACCGGTAAGCAGATTGATCCCGATACCGATCCCAAACCCCCAAAATACCAGCACGTTTTTGGTGAAGCGGTCGTCGAGCTTGCTGATGAAGATGAGGACATCGTAGGCATCACACCGGCCATGCCCAGTGGATCAAGCTTGTGGCCGCTGATGAATAAATATCCCGACCGTGCGTTTGATGTGGGTATAGCAGAGCAGCACTCTATTACTTTTGCCGCCGGATTGGCAGCGGAAGGCAAAAAGGCATTTGCTGCTATTTACTCAACTTTCCTCCAACGGGCCTATGACCAGGTAATTCATGATGTAGCCATTCAAAAATTACCCGTTGTCTTTTGTATTGACCGAGCAGGATTGGTAGGTGCTGACGGACCCACACATCACGGATTGTATGACATTTCCTACCTGCGCAGCGTACCAAACATGATCGTTTCTTCACCGATGAATGAGGAGGAACTTCGTAATATGATGTACACCGCATCAAAATATGATGAGTGTGCCTGGGCAATTCGCTATCCACGCGGACGAGCAACCGGCATGGATTATCCCGAAGGGTTTAAGGATATGGAAATCGGAAAAGGACAAAAACTGCGCGACGGGGATGAAGTTGCCATTTTGAGTTTTGGTCCCTTTGGTAACTACGTAATGGAAGCGGCTGAAGATCTGGCCAAAGAAGGCATTAAGGTGGGACACTTTAACATGCGGTTCGCCAAACCGCTTGATACGGATCTAATTGACGAAATCTGTCATACCTACGAGCGTATAATCACAATAGAAGATGGTACTAAGCTGGGCGGATTTGGTAGTGCTGTTACCGAATACCTTGCAGATAAACCCCACCATATTCCAACGACCATTATGGGTGTTCCCGATCGCATTGTAGAACACGGCACACAAGAAGAGCTTCACGCCGAAGTGGGCCTCGATCCGGAAGGAATCAAAACAAAAATTCGTGAAGTGCATGAGGCTGCTTCTTTGAAAGCATAATTCTGGCTATTCTTTCTTAAACCCTCAGGATGTTCAAGGTTATGGGGGGAGGTTAATTTTTTGTTTTGACAGGTTCAAACTCAGCCTCTTTCTTAAGAGCTGATTTAAGTCGCTTCTCATATTCCTCAGCCGATATTTCTATACAACCAAACTGATCCAGATGTTCGGTCCAAAATTGTGTATCCCAAAGCTCGAAGCCCCCTTGCTTTAGTGCCTGATGTGTCCAATACAAAGCTACCTTAGAAGCTTCTTTATCCCAGCCAAAAAGCGACTCTCCAAAAAAGGCTGCTCCCAGCGACACCCCATACTGTCCACCCACAAGCTCCCAATCTTTATTGTACACACTCACGGAATGGGCATGCCCCAATTCATGTAACTGACAGTACGATTCAATAATCTGATGTGATATCCATGTTGAATCGCGATCGGCACAAGCTTCCATCACCTGGCGAAAGTTATAATCAAACTTGATGTGGTAATGGTTATTCCGAACGATCCGCTGCACGTTGGAGGAGACATGAAATTCATCCAGCGGTATTATCCCACGTCGCCTTGAGGTATACCATTTAGCCTCCTCATCATCCCGAGAATCGGCCATTGGGAATATTCCGTTGGCATAGGCATTAAGGAGCTCGTTCGGTTCAATCATCTACGAAAACTGCATTGCATAAATGTTTCCATATTACTGCCAATAGGAGAACCCGGAGGCGGACTCAAGGGCTCTGTTGGCATAAACATCTCTCCTTTGTCCTTAAATTGTTGCAATGTTCGATAGCCATAAAGCAGGGAAGCGATTCTCTGTTCATTTTCGGCCCTGTTCTCTGCTTCATTTCGCATCCATTCCCGAAGCGCTTCAAGCTTGAAATTAGTCACTGCACGTACTGGCGATGAAGCATTTTCATCCGCAGCCAAATTCATCATCTGATACAACACCACATGGTTAATCGTATTCTGTACCGCTCCTTCATAGCCCTTTTCAACAGGTTTTTTCCACGTTTGATCAATTACGGTATCAAGCATATCACCAAGCCCCAAGTTATCAGCATTACGAGCTTCAGCGCTTACTAATCGTGCAGCCCGTTCAGTGTTGAATAACAATTTGGATGACATTGCAGCCGCTGTTTCAGCTGCACCAATCGGATCAAAGGTCGGATCGGTATGACTATTAAACAATTCCCGTGAATCATAATAGCCAATAGGACGGGGCGGAATCAACTCTATGATGCGCTCAGGCATAGTTAATTTTTCAGTAGATAATGTTTGCAACATGGCATCCAAAGCTGCACGTTGTGTAGAATCCGGCACGGGTTCTGGACCCGGCTGATCATCTCCCCGTAAATTGTAGCTATAATTCTGTCCGCCTATTAACTTAACCGTACCATCAATCTGATAGCGATGGTACAAATAAATGGGTACTAAGACATCTTCCAGCTCTGCCATAGGCATAGCCTTGGGAATATTCGTCTCCGAAAAGTTCTCCAATGCAATCTCCCTAACATCCATTATATGATGAAGTTGAGTCACTGCATCTTTGCCATTATCCCATAAATGGGCTTTGGGATGCGCTCCTCCAGCCGGACGTGCATCCGCATCCGATATGTACAGTAATCCTTCATCGATAGCCTCTTCAATCACATTGTCTAAGGCCGCCTCTTCACTTGGCAAGTTCGACACGTCCTTATAACCATATTTCACGGATACCTTGTCCCATTCTCCAATGCCTGTATCATAAGCATCAGATAAATCAAGTGTGCTGTCTTTGGTAATCCTTACTTTGGGCGCCGGATAATCCATTACCGAAGCACGGTTATTTGTACTTGCCGCAAAGTTATGGGCTAATCCAATCGTGTGACCAATTTCGTGTGCAGAGAGCTGACGGATACGAGCAAGTGCCATATCCAGCATCGGATTATTTTCATCATAAGTCATACCCTCTTTATATGGGGATAATAATCCTTCAGCAATCAGATAATCCTGCCGTACGCGAAGCGATCCAAGAAGTACATGACCTTTGATGATTTCTCCCGTTCGTGGATCTACGACTGATGTACCGTATGACCAACCGCGCGTAGAACGATGTACCCAGTTAATCATATTATAGCGCACATCCATGGGGTGCGCACTATCAGGCAACACTTCTACACGAAACGCATCCTTATATCCCGCCGCCTCAAAAGCTTCATTCCACCAGCGGGCGCCATCGAGCAGGGCCCCCCGAATAGGTTCCGGCGTTCCGGGATCCAGATAATAAACAATGGGTTCTACCGGTTCACTCATCTCAGCATCGGGATTTTTCTTTTTCAAGCGGTGCTTCGTGATAAATCGTTTGGTTAGTGATTCGCTAATCGGCGTGCTGTAATCCTGGTAGCTAATGCCAAAATAACCGGCTCGGGGATCAAACTTTCGGGGCTCAAAATTATCATCCGGTAACTCTACAAAACTATGATGCTGTCGAACAGTAATCGCATCCGAGGTGGGCGTCACCGAACGAACCTGCCCGCCGGGATTACTTCCCGTAAACGTCAACGTTGCTTCAAATTCGGTATTCTTTGGAAAGTTCATAGTGGCCTCACGATACAACGCCGACCGACTTTTTTCTATGCTAAAACTTCCTTCGTTACTTTGCTGTAGACGCTTACTAACACCATGAGCGTCACGCATCAGAAATTCCGTAGCATCGACAAGAACCGCGTCATCATTCTGAGCAGCTATTTCAAATCCCCATATGACAGATTTCGCAAAAGCATCTCGCACCGACTCTTTTTCTTTAGGATTGTCAGTTATCGCCCGGTAGGAGTAGTTAGGCTGCATCATCAGTACTTTGGGACCGCGACGCTCGAACGTTACGATTCGATCATCTCCCAGCTGATTACGATCGAGTCCAATATCGTTAGAACCGACTCCTGCCGTAAGTGAATTGACGTATAAAAACTCCGTATCGAACTTATCGATCTTTAGCCATACTTTGCCTGCATCATCATCCCAGTAATAGGTGAAGTATCCCTCCTCTTTTTCAAATCCCTCTGTTTTTTCATTGATCGAGGGGAGATCCTGAGATAAGCCGGTGGCCGCAGTGAACAAAAGAGTTAAAACTAATACAAGCAGTCGCTTCATCGGTGCAATATTTAATTGGAAAGTAAAACCGTTGGTAAGTAACTGGTTTTCACAGAAAGATTAAAATCCGGAAACATTTATTAAAGAAGTTCCCCAACATAAAGATGCCCAACACTTTAAAAGTGTCGGGCACTGTGTAGCATATTAAAAAGGAATTAAGCGTTACTCATCACCTTCATCATCGGCGTACATTTTAGCGAGATCATTGATCATCTCCTCGTTGATACCGGACGTAACAAATCCACCATCATGATAGAGATTCTGCATGGTCACCTTGCGGGTAAGATCAGAAAAGAGTGTCACGCAGTAGTCAGCACATTCATCGGCCGTGGGATTGCCCATGGGCGCAATTTTATCGGCAAAAGTATACATACCATCAAATCCTTTAATGCCACTACCCGCAGATGTTTTGGTCGGCGCCTGGGAAACGGTATTGACACGGATGCCGCGTTCGGCCAAACGACTTCCGTAGTTTCTAGCAATACTCTCGAGCAGTGCTTTGGCATCGTTCATGTCACTATACTTTGAAAATATACGCTGTGCCCCAATGTAAGACAAAGCAACAATACTCCCCCCATCAGCCAGGATGTCAGCTTCATCCGCATAGCGAATCACCTTGTGTAGTGATACCGAAGAAATGTCCAGTGTTTGCTGTAACCAACTATAGTTAAGCTCCTCATACCCCTTCTTTTTGCGCACATTCGGCGACATCCCAATAGCATGAAGCATGAAGTCAATTTTGCCGTGCTCCTCTTTTACATTTTGCATCAGCTCTTCAATTTCATCCTCGTTGGTCACATCACAGGGAAAAACTTCTGCTCCTGTTTCTTCGGATAGCTCATCCAGATCTCCAAAACGCAAAGCTACCGGAGCATTGGATAATGAAAATTCAGCACCCTCTCGTTTGCAGGCTAAAGCGATTCTCCAAGCTATACTGCGCTCATCGAGAGCACCAAATATCAATCCCTTCTTTCCCTTAAGCAGTCCATATCCTTGTTCATCAGCCATAAGTTACGATCCTCAATTTCTTAGAATTCAATAGATTTCTGTGGGAAGATAATAAAAGAAACATAAAAACTGTCATTGCAAAAAAGAGCTGCAAACTCTTCAGAATAACAGCCTAAAAAGGGATTAATCACAGATTTCCTACAGAAACCTTTAGTTACAATATAGTAGGCCTAAAGATATAATATAGCCCATTCAAAGATGAGTTTTAATCTGACGTAGTGCGCTCATCAATATTTCCTTCGGCATCGGAGATAATGACCTCTACCCGTCGGTTTTGTTGTCTCCCTGATTCAGTATTATTTGAAGCAACGGGATATCTTTCACCATATCCACGAACCTGTATTCGGGAGAAACTAATCCCTTTATTTTGCAAAGCCTGACGTACAGAATTAGCTCTTCGTCGAGAAAGTTGTTTATTATAATCGGCCGGACCCACCGTATCGGTAAAACCTTCAATCATGACATTGCGATTCGGATACTCCTTCATAAATTGGGCAAGCTTCTCTACTGCTCTCTCCCCACCCGATTTCAGAGTGGCTTTATCAAAATCAAAAAGAACATCCCCCAATGTTAATACCAGTCCGCGTTCAGTTCGTTCAGCTTCAAGTTTATTAACACGTTCGGCCAATTCTTCAGCCCGTTCACGCGCCTTTTGGGCCTCCCTGCGTTCTTTTTCTGCCTGCGACAATGCCTCTTCTGCCCGCTTTTCAGCAGCTATTGCCTCTGCTTTCCGTGCCTTAATCAAAACTTTTTGGCGCTGGCTTTCCGCACGTTCCACTTCATCCTGGGCAGCATTCAATTTCGCCGTTTCACGAGCAATTGCCACTTTTTGTTTGGAGATATATGCGTGATGATCAACCAGTTCTTTNCCGGCTTTTTCTTCCCACAACCGCTCACTCTCTTGAAGAGCTTCTTCCGCCTCTTTAAGAGCCACCGGAGCATTAGTAACAATCGCAGAATCATTTTCCGCTTTCTGAAAGTTATTCTTTGCCTCTTTAAGTAGTGGGTTATCTTCGGGAGGACCACCACAGCCAATCAATATAAAAACTGAAAGAAAACAATACATAAGTAGCTTAAAAAAACGCATAGTTATTGGCCTCGTTGTTTTCGTCGAATTTCTTCTTTTAACAGTTTTATACTTTCCCTAAGCTGCTTCACAGCATTTTGTGCTTTCTCAGATAGTGTCTTTGCCTCAGCGAGCTCTGCATCTACTTCCGCACGAATAGCCATACGTTTTGCCTCTTCATATTTTTCTTCAGATTCTAATTCCCTTGCTTGTTGCAGCTTTTTTCGGGCTTCACGAATCTCAAGTGGTGCATACTCTTCAGCCCCCACTTGATCAGCTTGGTTTATGACTGCCTCAGTTCGGGCCAACTCCTGCGTGGGAGGTTTGGTACTCGCACACGATACCAAGACCAATGCTATTCCAACATATAGAACCAATATCACGTTATTTTTCAACAATCTGTTGAACGAAATCATTGTCTAACCCTTCCATTCCTTTTTATTCAGTTTTTTGGCACTCGAGTTGTTTATAGAGTGATTAAATATCTTTGTTCCTAGTCAAAGAACTTAATTTATACCACGGAGAACATTTTCACTCAATCCACACGTATTCTATGGCAATCCCTAACTCCTTGTAGAGTGCGAAATTTGTCTTTTTATTTTCCTTCTGAAAGTGACTCATTTTAATTCCAACAATTCTGTTGATAACACAAAAAAATGTCCTTATTTTGCGGGACTCTTATTCCCATGCTTTATTCGGGAATGCATGAACAGCTTTAAAGATTAGATAATTACCAACACATGTTTCAAGATCTCTCATCAAAATTGGATAGCGCCTTTCAAAAGCTGAAAGGAGAAGCTCAGATCACCGACGTTAACATTGCGGAGACGGTGAGAGAAATACGTCGTGCCCTGCTTGATGCCGATGTGAACTATGACGTTGCTAAAGAGTTCACGAACAAGGTAAAAGAACGGGCAATGGGCGAAGACGTTCTTACGGCCGTCAATCCCGGTCAGCAGTTTACAAAAATTGTACACGATGAGTTGACCGATATATTGGGTCAAGAGCGTGTGGATATCTCTGTTGCACACACACCGCCTACGGTTATTTTGATTGCCGGCCTGCAGGGTTCTGGTAAAACAACCTTTAGTGCCAAACTGGCTCGATACTTAAAACAGGAAAACAACCGCAACCCAATTTTAGCAGCGGCTGACGTTTACCGACCGGCTGCCATTGACCAGCTTAAAACACTGGCGAATCAAATCGATGTTCCCGTCTACTCCATTGACCAGAAAGACGCGGTTCGTGCAGCGAAAGAGGCTGTTTCCATGGCCAAAAGCCTAGCGCTGGATACTGTTATTATTGATACGGCCGGGCGCATGCACGTTGATGAGAAGATGATGAACGAAGTGGCTGAAATTAAAGAAGCTGTTGAGCCACATGAAACGCTGTTCATCGTTGACTCCATGACGGGACAAGATGCTGTAAATACAGCAAAAGAATTTAATAAGACCATCAACTACGATGGCGTAGTATTAACCAAACTTGACGGTGATACCCGCGGCGGAGCAGCCCTTTCGATTAAGAAGGTGGTCCAAAAACCGATCAAGTTTGTAAGCACCGGCGAAAAGCTGGATGCCCTTGCTCCCTTTTATCCCGAGCGAATGTCAAAGCGTATTCTCGGGATGGGTGATGTAGTATCACTTGTGGAGAAAGCACAGAAAGAATTTGATGAAGAAGAAGCACAAAAGCTGCAGAAGAAGATTAAGTCTGACGAGTTTGATCTCGAAGACTTTTATCAGCAGCTACAACAAGTAAAAGGCATGGGTGATATTTCGGATCTCGTAGGAATGATTCCGGGAGCCGGTAAAGCCCTGCAAGAATCTGACANAGAAATTGATGAAGATTCCTTCAAGCCAATNGAAGCGATCATTTGCTCAATGACTCCGGAAGAGAAACATAATCCGGANATCCTTAATGCCACACGAAAGCGACGCATTGCNAAAGGTTCCGGAACACGCGTTTCGGATATNAACGATCTGTTAAAGCAGTTTGAACAGATGAAGAAGATGATGAAGTCGTTCTCCGGCATGGGTAAGATGGGCAAACTGATGCAAGGCATGAAGGGTATGAGAGGAAATTTACCATTTGGTTAAAACCATTGATGCCGACTGTTTAGCCCAGATCGGTATCTTTTATATAAAAATATTGCGCAAGATTCCGACAATATCCTCTATTAGAAATCAACGCAAATTTAAAATTATAACTAAGGAGATAATCCATTGTTAAGAATAAGATTACAACGTAGAGGTCGAAAGAAACGACCAATCCATCACATTGTTGTTGCGGATAACCGTAAACCCAGAGATGGTCGTATTATTGAAGATTTAGGTCGTTTTGATAATGTAACCCCCAAAAATCAGCTTGATTTAGATCGTGAGCGTGCTCTTCACTGGTTAAAGCAAGGAGCTCAGCCCACCGATACCGTTCGTTCTATTTTCAAGAATGAAGGGATTATGTATGAAATGCATCTGATTCGCTGGGGTAAGTCGGAAGAAGAGATTGAAGAAGCCCTTACTGAATGGCGTGAAAAACGCGAGGAAAAAGAAAAAGAAGTTCCTACGCGCAAAGAACGTCAGCAAGCACTCTTGGAAGCCGAAGAGAAAGAATTCCAAAAGCAGCTTAAGAAGAAAGCGGAAGAAGCTGCCAAAGAAAAAGCTAAGCAGGAAGCACTTGCTTCTGAAGAAGATGATGAAGAAGAAGAGGAAGCAAAAGCTGAGGCCGAAGAAGAAGCCGAAGTAGCTGAAGAAGATCAGCAAGCGGCTGAGGTAAAAGAAGAAACAGCCGACGAAGAAGTGGAAGAGCAGGTCGCTGATGAAGAAGAAACTGAAGAGGTCGAAGCTAAAGAGGAAGACGATTCTGAAGAAAAAGCTGAAGCTCAGGAAGAAGAGTCTGACGAAGACCAATCTGTTGAAGAGGAAGCCGATTCCAAGGAAGAAGATACTGAAGAGGAAGAGGTTGAAGCTTCTGATGATGAAGAGGAAGCAGAAGATACGGAAGAGGCTGATGAGGAGTCCGAAGCAAAAGTCTCTACTGATATGTTGGCCAAGGAGGCTATCGAACATATCGAAAACACACCTCTTGATGAGCTAGAAGGCTTTGTCCCTGAAGACGAAGATCGGGTGACCGTTCAGCGTGCTTTGGACGACAAGAAAGAGAATAGTTAATAAGCTAAATCGGTGGACCATACTTCAAAAGTGGAGTCTACCAGAGAAGCTATGCTGGAACCAATTGAAGACCAGTATGAAAAGATCGGGTATATTTCCCGATCACACGGCGTACAGGGAGAAGTATTAATCATTCCCGATATTTACGCACCAACACTTTTTGATGCTCTTGATCTGGTACGTATTGAAACGGCCAGAGGGGATTTAATCCCTGCTCGGATTGAGTCGGTTCGGGTGCAAGAAAAAAACAACCGACTTTCGTTCTTTGTAAAATTTGAACACGTAACGGATCGCACGCAGGCCGAAAACCTTAAAAATTTTTCGGTATTTGCTGATCGCGAAATCGTTGAATTTCTGCTTGATACGGATACATTGCCGCTGGATCTGACCTCCTTTGCAATAGTAAGTGATGGGCAATCCATTGGTGAGGTAAAAGATATGCTGGAAAATCCGGCACATCCAATACTTCAAGTAGTCACAGATGAACAAGAGCAGTTGCTCATCCCCCTTGTGGATGAGTATGTTGTCGATATTGATGAGGAAGCAAAACAAATTCAATGCAAAAACCTGCAACAACTGAAAGGCATATAGCATGATGCGCATTGATATCATATCGGCCGTTCCACAGCTCTTGGAAAGTCCCTTGAACCACAGTATTGTGGGCAACGCTCAGGATGAAGGATTGGTTGAAATCTATACTCATGACCTTCGTGACTATACCGAGGACAAGCATAATAAGGTTGACGATTACCCCTACGGCGGCGGTGCCGGCATGGTGTTAACACCACAGCCCATTTTTTCTTGTATTGAGCATCTGCAAAGCCAGCGGGATTACGATGAGATATTTTTACGGCACCAAACGGAACGCCTTTTGAGCAGGAAGACGCCAACAGGCTGTCGACCGAACAAAATCTCATTTTTCTTTGCGGTCATTATAAAGGCGTCGATCAGCGTGTAATTGATTCATTAATCACCAAGACATACAGCATTGGCGATTATGTGCTTTCGGGCGGCGAACTGCCGGCACTTAGTGATGGTTGATTCCATCGTACGGGTATTGCCCGGTGTATTAGGTGACTCCGAAAGTGCGCTCACGGATTCCTTCCAAAATGAGAACTTATTGGAAGGCCCCGTTTATACGCGTCCCGCTGAGTTTAAGGGACTAGAAGTGCCGGACGTGCTGCGGTCAGGTGATCATCAAAAAGTGAAGGAATGGCGACGTCAACAGTCGCTTGAGCGTACCAAGAAAGTACGTCCGGATATTTACAAGAAATTTCGAAACGAACAGTAGTAAGGTAACATTATGGATAAGTTAAAATTAGCAGAACAGACATTAATTGACGATGAGTATCCCGAGTTTAAAACCGGTGATACCGTTATTGTACACTATCGCGTTCGCGAAGGTGACAAGGAGCGAATTCAAAAGTTTGAGGGACTTGTAATCTCTCGACGCGGAAACGGTGCCAACCAGACGTTTATGGTACGCAAAATCTCTGCAGGGAATATTGGCGTTGAGCGTATTTTCCCGCTTTATTCTCCTTTTATCGCCAAAATTGAGCTGAAGCGACAAGGTGATATTAAACGTTCCAAGCTCTATTATCTGCGCGATCGACAAGGAAAATCGGCCCGTATTAAAGAGAAAGATCAGAACCAAGATGAGGTTCGTGAGCTGAATCGTCAAGCAGAAGCAAAAGCTGCTGCCAACGAAAAAGCTCAAAACGCTGACGAAGAAGAGTAGTTTTCTTCCTTATTTGCGTTGATTTCATTGTTATGATCTGTTGATAGTCAGAAAAAAAGTAAAGCCATTCTATCCCTTTACTGTGGATGGAATGGCTTTTGTATTCCAAATATATGGCATCCTATTAATGCCGTCCTCGAAACCTATCCCTTTACTGCCT
>P_1C_Sed_2_UnCtyDRAFT_1000516_pt1 | contig 11726 bp, 8 predicted proteins | sample Pon1CUnioCityCA_4_FD_10229 | JGI IMG/M metagenome (IMG submission 10229) | reverse complement strand
CCGACTCGCCGTAAGCGTAAAGGAGAAGATCGCCGGTGGACACCTTATCGCAGCCGTGTTCATAAAAAGAGTTCATTTGCCGTCCTCCGCGAGCCAACTGAGCTCCTGTTTCATCTTTTTCATGGCCAGGTGCATCCTGCCCAAAACAGTGTTCAAGTTGGTTTTTTTCATGTTTGCTATCTCCTTGAAAGAAAGCCCGCCGTACTCGCGCAATAAAAAGACCTCTTTCTGTTCCGGAGANAGCTTATCAAGTGCCGTGTCCACTGCTTTTTTAATTTCCTTATTCATGGTTTTGCTCTCGGGGTCCTCTCCGCTTGCCCCTTCGGGGGGTTCTGCCTCGGTCCTCACCGGGTCCCGGTTTCGCCGACGGAGCCGGTCTTTGGCGAGGTTGGAAGCAATGGAGAATACCCAGCTTGAAAAGCTCCGGTCGGAGTCGAACCTGCCTTTGTTTTTTATGACCCGGCAAAAGGTCTCTTGGAAGATGTCTTCCGATTCCTGTCGGTCTCCGATCATTCTCATGACCACCGTAAAAAGGGGCCTGCGATAACGGCCTACCAGTTCTTCGAACGCTTCCATCTCACCGGAGCGATATATATCAAACAGCTCCTCATCGGACTTTTTCATTTTGCTCTCCGATTTGCGGCTTCTGTTTAGTAATACGAAGTGGAAGAGATTTTATTGAACTCTGATATTTTTTTACAGAATCGATTGCTTTTGTGGAGGTTTCGTAAAGAAAGGAGATAATTAAAAAAGGGCGGCCGGACCGCCCTTTTCCTGTCTTCGATTAGTACCTTCCCTGGGGAGGCTTCCTTCTCTGCTGCTGCTCTTTGGCATAGTTTACTTTCAGGTTCCTTCCCTCGAAGGAGTAGCCGTCCAGTGTTTCTATGGATTTTTCGGCGTCCTCTTGGGTGCCCATTTCCACGAAGCCAAATCCCCGGGACCTTCCCGTCTCACGGTCGGTAATAATCCGACACTCCACTACCTGTCTTCCGTCTCCCTCGAACAGTTCGCGCAAAGCTTCCTCCGAGGTACGAAAGGGCAGGTTGCCCACGTACAAACGATTAGTCATTCCTTCTTTTCTCCTTTTCGATACTTGACCGCTAAAGGTCTCCTCACCTCGCTTCCGGGCCGCGATCCAGAAGCCTCCTCAACAAGCCCTGTCGTCGAAGCCGTGCATCCTTTGCGATCAAGCGAACGAAAGGAGACGATCGAGCACGAGCCGTCCGGGTAGATTACTTCGCGGCAAACTGCCCGGTTATACTCGAATAGATTAGTGCATTATTTCAAATATGTCAACATGAAATTGTTGAAAAACGTAAAAAAGCTTGCGGGCACAAAATCTACAAAACATGCTCATTCCAATAGACAGAGCGGGCCGACTTTAAAATTTCGCGTCTTTTAAAACCATGCCGGCTTCGATGCGTTTTAACTATCAGGCCGGCAATCAATGAATTTTACAGTTTACTGGCAGGTTGTTTCAGGTTATAACTTTTCCGACACGGAAAAAATCAGGTCCTTTGAAAAGGAGAAAAGAGGATGAAAGCTTACATTACAGTGGCAACTTTGTTTATGGCGGTTTTCCTGGCAGTATTGAGCACCGGCAGCAGCCGGGAAAACCCAATACCGGACGTTTACGTTTTCGCGCCTGCAGAGCTGGACCCCGGCTCCCGCGCCGCTTTCCGTGTGGTAGTCAAAAAAGCGGAGAGCCTGACCGAGTCCCGTCCGGTGGAAGGCGCCCGGGTATGGATCAACCTGAAAGGTAAAGACGACCACTCCATTCTGGCGGCCCGAACCGACGAGTCGGGCAGCATTACCCGGTCGGCAAGGATACCGGAAGTGTCCGCGGGCGACGACTACGAGTTGGAAATCAGGGTGTCTTCCCGTTACGGAAGCAAGACGCTCACCAAGGACGTAAAGATAGTCCCCCGCTACCGGGTCCTGCTCACAACCGACAAACCTCTGTATCAGCCCGGCCAGCTTATTCACATAAGGTCCGTGTCTTTGGGCATGGCAAATTTGGACGCAGTGGACGGCGAGAAAGTGGTCCTGGAAGTCGAGGACCCGCAGGGCAACAAGGTGTTCAAGAAAATCGGCAAGACCGATGAGTACGGCATTTTCAGCGCGGACTTTCAACTGGCCTCGGAAATCCGGCTGGGAAGATACTTAATCCGGGCGAGTGTAGGAGACCGCAAAGCGGAAAAGACAGTAAAGGTTGACCGTTACGTTCTTCCCAAATACAAGGTGGTCCTGGACACGGACGAAAGCTATTACAAGCCGGGAGAGAAAGTAAAAGGCACAGTGAGCGCCGACTACTTTTTCGGCAAGCCGGTTGCCGGCGGCAAGGTCACGGTGACAGCGGAGACCTTTGACGTGGAGTTCCACCGCGTGGCCGAGGTCAAAGGCCGCACTGATGAAGACGGCAACTTCGAGTTCGAAATGACGCTTCCCGACTACTTCGCGGGACAGCCGCTGGATCAGGGCGACGCTTTTGTAAAACTCACCGCAAAAGTAATCGACCAGGCGGAGCACGAGGAAGAAGCGGTAGTGCAAAGAAAAATTTCGGCCACCGATCTTGACCTGGAACTGGTCCCCGAAGCGGGCCGGCTTATACCCGGTGTGAAAAACACTCTTTACATAGTGGCATCTACTCCCGACGATAAACCCGCCCAAGCGGAAGTGACCGTAAACACGGGCAGCAGGACGCTTACCGCACGCACCGACCGGGCGGGAATCGCTTCAGTGGGCTTTGTGCCGGAATATGACGAATTCAGTCAAAACGGCAACTCCCTGGAGCTTACGTTGCAGGCCCGTGCGGAGGACGCGACCGGCAATGAGGTCGAGATAAGCCGGAGCTTTTCAGCGCAAGGCCGGAACGACAACGTTTTATTGCGAACTGACCGGGCCCTTTACAGCTCTGGCGAAGACATGGACATAGAAGTGCTTTCCACCCGCCGGAGCGGCACGGTCTACATCGACGTCATAAAGAACCGGCAGACCGTGCTTACCAGGTCGTTGGATTTGAAAGACGGCAGAGGCCATACCCGGGTGTCCATCGGTCCCGACATCTTCGGCACCCTGGAGGTCCACGCCTACTCGATACTCGGCGACGGCGAGATCATGCGGGACAGCCGTGTGGTTTATATCGAGCCGGCAAGCGACCTTAACGTGGACGTGTCCCTGGACAAAGACACCTACCGGCCGGGGGAAGAGGCCAGGCTTATCTTCAAGGTAACTGATCGAAGGGGGCGTGGAAAAGCCGCTGCTTTGGGGCTTTCCATAGTTGACGAAGCAGTGTTCGCCATCCAGGAGATGCGGCCCGGGCTTCTCAAGGTCTACTTCACACTGGAAAAAGAGCTTGCCAAGCCCCGCTATGAGGTCCACTTTGCGCCGGGAGGCTACACCATGGAAAGGGCGGTACAGGAAAAAGAGGCCAAGTCGGTGCGGGACCGGGCCATGCGGGTGATGCTGGCGGGAGTGAAAAACCCCACTTCCTACGAGTGGACCAATAACCCGGCTGAAGAAAGATTGGCAAAAGAAAAAGAACGGCTGCGTGTCTATGCCGGCAAGTTCGCAAGGTGGGCCGCTTCACACGGCTTCATGGAGAAAAACCGCTCCGGACAATGGGTATATAAAAGCGGCATTACGCAAAGAATGATTGAGGACGACGCCATTAATAAAAAGGACGCTTACGACTCATTTGGAAAACCTTATGGTCCGGCAATGCTGGAGAAGGTGGACACAGTTTTCAAGCCTTCCGCCTTTGCCGGTAACATGGCATCTTACCGGCTTTCGATCATTTACTCGGCGCTGGACATCATGTATGAGGAAGAGAAGTCCTGGCTCGGCAAGATGTTCGATGGAGCAGAGGCCCCCCAAATCACAGAAGACGTCCTTGATAAACTGGTGGAAAATGGCTATCTGAAAAAAGGCCACATCCGGGACCCCTGGGGGAAACCATATATCGTGCGCTATGATGAGAAAAATAATTCAAACCCCTACAGCGGTCGGTATAAAAATTACGTGATAAAATCGGCTGGAAGAGACGGCAAACCCGATACCAGCGACGATGTGACCAGTCCCTGGCCTTCCGATTACCGCTTTTATCAGTACGTGCGGCCCGTAAAAAAACATCAAGACGAAGGAATGCTCGACAGGGTCCTGGGCCGGGCCCAGCAGTGGTTTTTCCCCAAAGAGAAGGCCTTGAGTGGCGGCGCCATGGCCCCTCGACCGGTAATGGCATTGGAGAGAGAAGAAGCCGGTGCAATGAAAAGTGACGGTCTTCGCGACAAGGCCGGCGGCGGCTCCGGCGACCAGGGCGAACAAATAAGAGTACGGGACTACTTCCCTGAAACGCTTGTTTGGGAACCGGCCCTCATAACCGACCGTAACGGCAACGCCGAACTCACCGTGCCTTTGGCGGACTCGATCACTACTTGGCGTCTTACCGCGCTGGGCCATTCCGCGGACGGCATGATGGGATCGGCGACCGGCGGCATCAAGGTGTTCCAGGACTTTTTCGTGGACATCGACTTTCCTGTCCAGCTTACCCAGGGCGACGAGGTCGAGGTCCCGGTGGCGGTATACAACTATCTTCCCGGCAGTCAAAAAATCAAGCTGGAAGTCAGAGACCACGATGGATTCGAGCTGCTTTCCGGTCCTTCAAAAACGCTCATCTTGCAGTCGAACCAGGTTGATGTTGTTTACTTCCGGGTCAAGGCCAGGGACCTAGGCAAACAGGGACTCACCGTTTATGCTATGGGCCGGGAAATGAGCGATGCCGTGAAACGTTCGGTCGAGGTCATCCCCGACGGCCTGCGGATGGAGAATGTAAAGAACGGCCAGATCACCGGCGACCTTACCGAGACCATCAAGATTCCCGACTATGCCATCGACGACGCCGGCCGTATCATGGTCAAGGTCTACCCCGGAGTTTTCGCCCAGGTGCTGGAAGGCCTGGACAGCATCTTCCGCATGCCCAATGGCTGCTTCGAACAGACCACTTCGACCACCTACCCCAACGTCATGGTCCTGGCATACATGAAAAAGACCGGCACCATCCGGCCGGAAATCCGGATGAAGGCCGAACAGTACATCAACCTTGGATACCAGCGGCTCCTTTCCTTCGAGGTCCCCGGCGGAGGCTTCGAGTGGTTCGGGAGGGCGCCCGCCCACAAGGTCTTGACAGCCTACGGACTTATGGAGTTTTACGACATGAGCAAGGTCTACTCCGTGGACCCCGCGGTGATCGAAAGGACCCAGAGGTGGCTTGCGGACAAGCAGAAGCCGGACGGCTCGTGGGAACCTGCCGATCATTGGATGGAGACCCTTTCGGGCGAGGCATTCAGCCGCTCGGTCGAGCTCAACACCGCTTACATCACCTGGTCATTGGCGGAGACCGGCTACGAAGGCGAAGCCGCCCGAAAAGGCATCGATTACCTGAAAGAGAACATGGACAAAATAGATGACGCCTATACCCTGGCGTTGGCGCTTAACGCGCTGGTGGCCCATGATCCCCGTGACGGGGACGCCCGCGACATAATGGACAAGCTCAATCGCCTGAAAAAGGAAGACAATGGGGCGATCTACTGGCAGCCCGCCGGCGAGACAGCGGTCCACGGCAAAGGCAAAACCGGCCAGATCGAAACCACTGCTTTGGTCCTTTACGCCATGATCAAGGCCCGGGCGTATCCGGCCACTGTGAACCAGGGCCTTGCCTGGCTCGCCAAACAGAAGGACGCCTTCGGCACCTTCCAGTCCACCCAGGCGACCATCCTCACTTTCAAGGCCATGCTGGCAGCGGAAGAAGGGACCGGCTCTGACGTCAGGGGAGACATAACCATCAAGGCGGGCGACCGGGAAGAGACGTTTTCCATTACTCCGGAGACGTCGGACGTGATGAGAATGGTCGACTTCAAGGACCAGACCGTAAAGGGTGACAACAAAATCGAAATCCGTGCTCCGAAAAACATGGGCCTCATGTACCAGGTGGTGGGCATCCACTACGCTCCGTGGGAGAAGGTCAGAGAGATAAAAGGCAGGCCCCTGCTGTCCCTGGACGTGGACTACGACCGGACCGAACTCGAGACCAATGACGTGCTCACTGCAAACGTGAAAGCCGTCTACAACGGTGAAAGGTCCACCGAAATGGTGGTCCTGGACCTGGGAATTCCCCCCGGATTCCAGCTTCTGCCGGAAAACCTGGAAAAACTCAAAGAAAAAAACGTCATCGAAAAATACGATGCTACCGGCAGGCAGATCACGGTTTATGTAAGAAGAATGAAAACCGGCGAGCCGCTGGCCTTCTCCTATGAATTAAAGGCCAAGTTCCCGGTCAAGGCCAAGGCACCGAAAAGCACGGCTTACGAATACTACAACCCCGACAACCGGGTGGAGACGACGCCGGTGGAAATTGAGGTCAAGAAGGCGAATTAAACAAAATTAAGAAATTAAAAGGCCCCGGTCTCCCTCTTTGCTTGTCGAGGCCGGGGCTTTCGTTCGTTTGTTGTATTACTTGTTGCTTTTTACTTTGATTGACTTTTGCTTGCCGGTTTCGGTCTTGGGCAGAGTCACATTCAGGACCCCGTCCTTGAACTCGGCTTCCACGTTGTCTTCGTCGATTTCCGAGGGCACCGGGACCCTCCTGTAGAATGAACCGTAGCTTCTCTCGACCACGTGGTAGCCTTCTTCGTCCGTCTCTTTCTCATGCTTTTTCTCGCCTTTCAGGACCAGGTTGTTGTCGTCCAATGTAAGCTCCACGTCGTCTTCCTTCATTCCGGGAAGCTCTGCCGTGATTTCGACCTTGTCCTTGCTTTCTTTTACGTTGATGCGAGGCTCAAACTCCGTGAGCGACTCGCCCGCCGTATAAGGTGCCAGACCGAAATCACCTCCAAAATCCCGGAAAAAGCTGTCGAACATACGGTTCATTTCTCTCTGGAACCCGGTAAAGGGATCATCAAAATCCCTCCTTCTAAGGCCCTCTTCACCTTCACGCCTTCTCCAAGGCACCAAGCTGCGTATCGTCATCTCTCATCCCTCCTTTCAAAGCTCAGAGTTTTTTAACGGCCCCTTAAGCCGCGTTTACCTTGATCTGCCGGGGTTTCGCTTTTTCCGACTTGGGCATATTCACCGTCAGGATGCCGTCTTTGAGTTCGGCTTCGATCTTGTCCCTGTCGATCTCTCCGGCAATACGGAGCGTTGTTTCGAAATCGCCAACCTTATATTCGCTGTAGAGAGCAGGAAGTTCTTCAGTGCTCTCTGCCACATTGCCTCTTATGGTAAGGAGGTCGCCCTCCAGGTTGATTTCGATACTGTCCGAACTCGCGCCCGGCATGTCTCCTTTTACAACATAGCCATCGCTCTTTTCCACTATGTCCAGGTCAGGCGAAAAAACCGGCTTTTTTCTTTCCATCTCTTCCATCATCTGTCCCTCCTTTCCCTCAGGATGTCTTTGCTTACGCGCCTTACGCCACCTTTACCGGTATCTTCCGGGGCCTCTCCCGTTCGGCCCTCGGAAGATGAATGCGAAGCACGCCGTTTTCATAGTTGGCTTCCACTTTATCGGCCTCAGCTTCGTAGGGAAGGGTCATGGACCTCGAGAAATTGCCCGAAGACCGTTCGTTTAAAACAATCCTTTCGTCCTCTCCTGCCTCGGTGCTTTTCCGGGAGCCGCTGATGGTCAATGTCCTTCCCTGGATGTTGATGTTCAGGTCCTCCATGTCCAGGCCGGGAATTTCGCTGGTAAGAAGCAACTTTTCATCGTTGCCGTAAACATTTATGGCCGGAAATGCCCGATAACCTGCTCCCCAGGACAAATAAGGAGTCCTGCCTCTTCCCCCTAAGGGGAACCCCCAAAAATCACTTGTCAGTCCGAAGGGCATCACGCACACCTCCTTTTTTTGTTGAGCTATAACATATTATTTTTAAACCATTTTCTCCTTCGCTCTCTATTTGTAAATTTAAACACAGCTTTTATTCTGTCAAGTCCGAAAATGAAGGTTTTAAGAAAAAAACATTGCGTTTGCAATCGTCGGTCAAAAGACTTCAAAATAGTAATAAGGAGGTTTTAAAAAATGGGTAACTGGGAGTATGAAGTAAGCCGTATAATAATCGACCGCTACAACCGCAAGCTCATGAACGCTTTGCGCTGTGACGTACTGATAACCGGCGCCGGTCCGGCGGGCCTTGTTGCCGCCTATTATCTTGCCGGCCACGACGTCCGTGTCACCATAGTCGAAAAGAAGCTTGCCCCCGGCGGCGGGATTTGGGGCGGCGGCATGGAACGCAACGAAGTGGTGGTCCAGGAGGCCGCCCGCTCGGTCCTGGAAGAGATCGGTATTTCCGTGGAGCCGGAAAGCGAAGGTTTTTACGCCTTGGACGCCTGCACCCTTGCTTCGGGCCTTGCTTTCAAGGCCCTCCAACAGGGGGCCACCATATTAAACCTGGTGACGGTGGAAGACGTGATGATCGAAAGCCACCGGCTGACCGGGCTGGTGGTCAACTCCACCGGAGTGATGCTGGCCAGGATGCACGTAGACCCCCTGACCCTGTCCGCTAAAACAGTACTTGACGGGACCGGCCACGACGCGGTGCTGGCCAACATGGTGCAGTCCCACGGTTACAGGCTGCAAACGGAGACGGGAAACGTGAAGGGGCAGGGCCCCATGGAAGCTGAGTCAGCGGAGGACTTTGTGGTTGAGAACACGCGGCAGGTCTTTCCCGGACTTTTCCTCACCGGCATGGCTGTGGCCGCGGTCCACGGCGGCCCCCGCATGGGGCCCATCTTCGGTGGAATGATACTGTCCGGTAAAAAGGCCGCGGAAATGGTCCTTAAAGACCTGGATTCCAAAGAATAGCATTTTCGTGACCACTGTATTTTTTTATAGAGAGCTACGCAAGGCGGGCGGCCCCGGTAATTGCCGAAGTCGCCCGCCTGTTTATTCAAGTTTTCAGGATGCGGCCATAAGTGGGCCGGACTTTATATGACTTCATTCAAGGCAATACGGTCACCATCCCGGAATGGAGGCCGGCCTGAAAGGTGGGCCATCCCACGTAAAACCTTCCCTTGCTGTCGATAAGATGGGGATCGTCAAAGACAAGGTCGGTGGTCCCCGCTGCCTTGGCCCGGAAGGTAATAGTGGCGATCAGTCCTTCTCCGGTGTCGCCAGACACCTGTCCCTGCTTGGAGATGCCGACCACCAGCTTTCCGTTCTCGACGTCAGAGTTCCTGAAACCGGTGCGCACAGTGGCGCCCGACAGTACGCTTTTCGAAACGTCCACCTCCATGACCTCCAGGAGAGCGGGGTCGTAATTCAAATCAAAGGCCACGCCGTAGACATCGCTGGTGTCCGAGCAATAACTGACCTCTTCTCCCCACACCTTGAAGGGCCCCAGACAACGGTCCAGGACCACGTCCACGGTAAACTCCTCGTTGGCGCTCACCTCTCTGTCCTCCGGGAAAATCCAGTAGCTGATGCATCCCGAAAAGAAGACTGAAAAAAGGACCAAAATAGATATCAGGCTTAGCTTTTTCATAGCGCAAGTCCTCCTAGTAGGTATATCCGAAGTTATTGTCAAGGAGCGTTTCATCGTCCCCGTCAACGCAACCGTCGCCGTTTAAATCTGCGCCGGCGTTGTAGCCCGCATCGCCTTCGCAAAGGCCCAAGGACTGCCGGAGAAGTATCCAGTCGGCGCCGTCAACTTTGGTACTGCGGTCAATGTCGCCGTAGATGTGGCTGGAAGGATAGTAGTAAATAGCGCCCGCAGCGTTGCCGACAAACAGGTCGAGCTGCAGATCACCGTTGGCGTCGGCAAGGGAAACCGCGGAGTTGTCTCCCGCGTCCATGGTTTGGGTAACGTCGTTGTCGATTGCAAGCCAGGGATTGTTGTCGCAATGGAGACCTTCTTCGAAAATCTCCACTTTCAGGTTGCCGACGGTCTCTTCTGAAGGGCCCAGGTGAAGACATCCGCTCAAAGTGCCGTCTCCCCTGCCATAGACCATATCGGGCAGACCGTTACGGTCCAGGTCATAAACCAGCGGAGTTGCGTAGTCTCCGGCGTCCACAACTTCCGCCTTGGCAGTGGTAAGTATTGTGCCGGAATCGAGGACCGGAGCGGCGTCCGTGCCCGTATTAAGATAAAGCTTTATCCTGCCGTCTCCGCCGCCCACCATGAGGTCCTTTTTGTTGTCCTCGTTCCAGTCCACTGCGTAAGGAGCGGCCCGGCCGCCGGGTGTGTCAGCGGAAGATATCAAAAGACCGCCTGCGTCGAACTCGCCGTTGCAGGCCCCGCTGCCGGGGAACAGATACACTTCGCCTGCACTGTTGCCCACCAGGAGGTCCGTGCAGTTGTCGTTGTCCCAGTCGATTGCAAAGGGCTTGGCGTGGGCGCCTACGTCAATCGCGGTCGCGCCTCCGAATACTTCCACACCGGCTTCGAAATCGACTCCAGTTGCGATCAAGTTGTTGTAAAGAAGGACACTACCGTCGCCGGTCCCCGCAAGCACATCCACCGTCCCGTTCCGGTCCATGTCTGCGGCATGCGGCGCGGCGTGTCCTCCGCCGGTGAATATGGTTGCCCCTCCGGCTGTCAAAGGCACGGAAGTTGTCTGGACCTCCCAAATCCGGTACTCGGTATCGGCGTTCACCGAGAAGGTATGGCCGTGGTCAACGTCCACGTAAGAACGATATATGAAACGGTCGGCACAGGCCACGGTAATGGTATGGAGTTCGTTTTTAAGGTTTCCTATTATCAGGGGGACCGACGGGTCTCCGGCTTCACCTATGTACTGTCCCCGATATGACAATGTCCCGTCCAGGTACACCGAGCAGCCGGTGTCGCCGTCAGCAGTGCTCACTTCCACAGTGCCCCAGTCGGGAACGTTGGGATCAGTGAGCTCGTACAAGACCTCGTCGCCGTCTTCCATGCCGTCGCCGTCGCTGTCTGTATCGGAAGCATCGGTACCCGTGTCGCTTTCGTCAACGAACGTTCCGCTGCCGGTCTCTACGCTGTCCGGCAGGCCGTCATTGTCGGAATCTCCGTCCGCGACCAGGGGATCGGTCAGGAACCTGTCCACTTCATCGCCGTCGTCAAAGCCGTCGCCGTCCGTGTCAGAGGCGCAGGGGCCGGTCGAGTTAATGTATTCGTCAAGGTTGGAAAGTGAGTCNCCGTCGTAGTCTTCGGAAGAATCGCCGGTTAGAGGCTGCATGCAGGGGTTGTTGACTTCAAAGCCGTCGTCGATCAAGTCTCCGTCAGTGTCGAAGGCGCAGGGACTTGTCTCGCCTACGTCCTGGACCCCGTTGCCGTTGTTGTCCTCAAAGCCGTCGGAAAGGCCGTCCGAGTCCGTATCTTCCAGCAAAGGATCGGTGCAGGACACGTTGACCTCCAGGTTGTCGCCAAGTCCGTCGCCGTCCGTGTCTGCATTATTGTCGTCCGTGCCTTCGCCCTGTTCCACGCAATAAGTAAGGCCGTCGGAGTCCTGGTCCTGGTCATCGGGAGTACCGGCATTACAATCGTTGTCCTTGCCGTCGCACATGACCTCCGGCCCGCCGGGATTGACCGCCGAATCACCGTCCTCGCAATCGGGTCCGTTACGAACGGTGTAGGCGTCGCAACCCGTATACCAACTGTCGCCGTCGCCGTCGGTACAGCTTGCGCACGAACTCCAGTTGTCAACATCAGCGTCGTCGCAGTCGGGACCGCTGCGGGTGGTGTAGGCGTCGCAGGCAGTG
>P_1C_Sed_2_UnCtyDRAFT_1000515_pt1 | contig 11728 bp, 11 predicted proteins | sample Pon1CUnioCityCA_4_FD_10229 | JGI IMG/M metagenome (IMG submission 10229) | reverse complement strand
AAGGCGCGCAAAATCCCGAGGAATGCAGCGTACTTAGCCGTACGTGAAATTCCGAGGGATGAAGCGCAACGCAGATATTGGACTTTTTACGAAGCCGTCAAATATGGATAAAATTTTAATATCGTAGACCAAAGGAGGGATCATGCTCAAACTTGGAGAAAAAGGGGCCATTATCCAAAGAGACAAGGAAACGTATGCCGTGGCACCCCATATCCCCTGCGGTGTTGTGACACCGGAACTTTTGAGAAAAATCGCCGACACCGCAGAAAAATACAATGCCCAGGCCATGAAAATCACTGGTGCTACAAGAATTGCCCTTGTGGGGCTCAGGGAAGAAGATATAGATAATGTATGGAAGGATCTGGACATGACGCCCGGGGCTGCCGTGGGTCTTTGTGTACGCAGTGTACGGGCCTGTCCGGGGACAACCTTCTGCAAGCTTGGACAGCAGGATGCCCTGGGTGTGGGCATGGAATTGGATAAACGCTACCATGGCGTGGAGCTTCCGGGGAAATTCAAAATGGCTGTATCCGGATGCAAGATCAACTGTGCAGAATCCTGGGTTCGTGATTTAGGCTTATTCGGAAAGCCAAACGGTTGGACCCTGGTAGTTGGCGGGAACGTGGGAAACAACCCGCGGATCGCCCAGGAATTGGCTGCTGAATTAAATGATGAACAAGCACTTGAAAAAATTGATCAGGTCATTGCTTATTACAAGGAAACCGCCTCAAAAGGGGAACGCATGGGTAAAATGATTGATCGCATCGGATTTGAAACGGTCACCGCCGCGTTGCAATAGACGGAGGAAAACCATGAAAACCCTGGAAATTGAATGGAAACACCTTGACAAGGAGGGCGACACCTGCGTTCGGTGTTCCGATACGGGAGCGGCGCTGCACCGGGTCGCAGCGGAACTGGCGGAAGAATGCGGGCCACGGGGCTGGGATATCCAATTCAGGGAAACCAAATTAAGCGAAGAACAAATTTCCGAATCCAATCTGATCCTGATAAACGGCCGGCCGCTCGAAGATATTCTGCCGAATGCGGCTGCCGGCGTGAGCTTGTGTCCGTCCTGCTGCGACTTAACCGGGGTTTCGGCAACCTGTTGCCGGACGATCGAATTCAAGGGCAAATCCTATGAAAGCATCCCCGCCCACCTGATTCGCCGGGCCGTATGCACAATCGCCCGGTGTTGTTAAGCAATACGCAGCCCCCAATGAGATCATAAACAAGGCGCAGGAAGGAAACATGGCGATCAGCATTGCGGTGATCATCATTCTGGGGCTGTCAGCGGACTATCTGTTCAGAAAGCTCAAGGTGCCCGGACTGGTAGGGATGCTTCTTGCCGGCATCCTCGTGGGGCCCTACGTCCTCGGTCTGATGCAGCCGGAGATGATGGCGGTGTCCGGGGATTTCAGAAAAATTGCGCTCATCGTGATCCTTCTGCGCGCAGGCTTTGAACTTCACCGGGACACATTAAACCGCGTGGGCCGTGCCGCCCTGATCATGAGCACCGTGCCGGCCCTTTTTGAAATGGCCGGCGTCATGCTGGTGGCGCCAAAGCTTCTGCACATGAGCCTGCTGGACGCGGCTATTCTGGGCTCCATTCTGGCAGCGGTCTCTCCGGCCGTGGTGGTTCCCCTGATGATCGACTTCATGGACCGCGGCCGGGGAGCGAAAAAAGGCATCCCCACCCTGATCCTGGGCGCATCGTCGGTGGATGATGTGTTCGTGATCGTTATCTTTACCATCCTGCTGGGCATGCATGGCGGCCAGGAAGTCAACCTGTGGCTCAAGCTGGCCGAAATCCCCGTCTCCATCATCCTGGGGATACTGGCGGGGATTATTCCGGGCTACCTTCTTTACCTGCTTTTTAGGAAATACGACTGGCGGCCGCCCAAGCGGACCATGATGGTCATGGGCGTGGCCATTTTCCTGACCTGGGCGGAAAAGGCCGCGGAAGGCGTGGTGCCGGTGGCCAGCCTGCTGGGGGTCATGGCCATCGGGTTTATTATCCTTGAAAAATCCGAACCCATCGCCCATATCATCTCCCAGAGGCTCAAAAAAATATGGGTGTTTGCCGAACTTTTACTCTTTGTGCTGGTAGGCGCCCAGGTCAATATTCACGTGGCCTGGAAGGCCGGGCTTGCCGGTATTGCCGTGATCGCCGTCGGCTTGTTATTTAGAAGCGCCGGCACTTACCTGTCCTTAATCGCGACGCCGCTCACCGTTAAAGAAAAGCTGTTCTGCATCGTGGCATACGTCCCAAAGGCCACCGTACAGGCGGCCATCGGCGCGGTTCCCCTTGCGGCGGGCGTGGCCTCCGGGGAGCTCATCCTGGCAGTGGCAGTGCTCTCCATCCTGGTCTCCGCTCCCATCGGCGCTTTCGGCATCCAGGCCATGGGCGAGAAGGTCCTGGATCACAGCAAAACCGCCGCCTACCGGTTCCGGGAGCTGCGGGAACAATACGGCCTGCCCCGCGTGGGGGAGCGGGTCAGAAATAAAGAAACTGACAGGGTCTGGAAGGTGATCGGGGAAACAGAGGACTGGATCGGGGAACCGGAAGAAAAAGAGCCTGCAGCCGCTTCCGGACGTATCGTCCCGGCCATATATATCCGCTTCTGGGAGGAAAACGGCCCCGGCAGGGGCAAAACCCTTGCCCTGCGCTACAGCGAAAATGACCCGTTATTCAACGACCACTGGGAGATTCTCTACGACTGGTAAGCAGGCAATCGCTGCCTAAGGTATCACGGGTTGAGAACCGACCGACAAGGAGAAACGCTGATGGAACAAAAAGAGGAACTGACGGTTATCGCAGGTGCCGGCGCCCTCGGCGCCATGTACGCGCAGCAGATCCACGCCGCCGGTTTACGGACCGCATTTGTGGCTGAAGGGGAGCGGGGGGAGCGTCTTCGCCGGACCGGGTTGCAGGTGAACGGAAAACCGCTCAACATACCGGTTGTGGATTGGACGGGCCGGATGCCCGGCGGGGCCGCGCAATCCAGCGCAGCGGCGAACCTTCAGGAACCCGTTGTTCCCGCGCGCCTCATTGTCGCCCTCAAGAATCAGCACCTCCCCGACGTCCTGCCCCGACTGGCGACCCTCTGCGGCCCGGACACGACGGTTATCTCCGTGATGAACGGAATCGACAGTGAGCATCAGATTGCAGCCGCCTTAGGGGAGGGTTTTGTCCCTGAGGACACGGGGCGCGTGCTGCATTGTATGGTTGCCGGCATGGATGCGGTACGCGACGGCACGGATGTCCGCTTCTCCCGTCTCGGGACGGTTTTCTTCGGGCGGCGCCGCAATGATCCGGAAGCGCTTGATGCGCGTGTGCTGTCAATGCAGCGGTTCCTGGACGCTGCACAGATTCCGTCCAGTATCGTGGAGGACATGGAAAAAGCGCTCTGGAACAAGTTCATGCTCAATGTAGGCATCAACCAGTGGTCGGCCGTGTTGGGGGCCACCTACGACGTATTTCATCAAATCCGAAGCGCGCAGACGCTGATGCGCCGTGCAATGCGCGAAGTACTGCACCTCGCTCACGACCGTGCGATCGATCTCACGCAGGAAGACCTCGAGCACTGGTTTACCGTAGTCAACACCTTGTCCCCGGAGGGCAAAACATCGATGCTTCAGGATATCGAGGCGGGCAGAAAAACCGAGGTGGAGATGTTTGCCGGACGCGTGGTGGAAATCGGAAAGGAAATCGGGGTGCCGACCCCGGTCAATACCGTCCTGCTCGAGGCGATCCATGCCCTGGAGAGCATGAGCGCAAATAAGGCCTAAGGGAATGGTTTCCCGTCGGATCGTAGAGGGGCAGCAAAACCCGACATGCCGGATCTTAAAGGCCAACAGCCCTTGAGATCCGGCATGCTTACAAGCCGTGGGGATTATCGGGTGAAATCAAACTCGATAGCAGGCGCAGTCAAGCCTGCTGTTACGGTGACCGTTTTATTAATCGTCGCACCATCGCTTGTCCCCGCCACGCTATATTCGGTGCCCGCCTGACTCCCTGGCACACTGAACTGATAGGTGCCGCTTTCGCCAACCGTCATGGATTCAAGCTCGATCTGATCGTCCCCGTCCGCGCAGAGGGCTTTTTTTCTGACACTGAGGCTTGCTGTTTGCGCCACCTCTTCTTCTGCAGGCGCTGGCAGGACAACTTCAACCTGAATATCCCCGGTGTTTGAGATCTCAAGGTTAAAGTCGTTGCCATCATAGACGGTGTCAAGCCGTGTGGCTTCGACAGACAGGCATGAAGGCCCGTAAGCAGCGGCGGCTCCCTGGTCGTCCGTGACGCTTCCTTTGTAGGCGACAATATAGTAAGCGCCGGTGGGCAGATACATTTGATAAGCGCCTGCTTCCCCGTCCCCGCCTTCGGTCACAGTTGCGGTGAACACCTCGGTCCCGTCTTGCCCCTCAATTTTCTGGGCGCTGACAAGGGCATCCGGCAGCGGGTTACCGGATGCATCCCGCACAACCCCACTTACCAATGGGTAAGTTAAACTATCGACGATTTTAATGGTGGGTTTTAGCAGGAATTTGCCGCTGCCGGTTGCCACAACGGATCGATGGGCATCAAAATCAAGCACCAATTCCGCGGTCCGGCCTGAGACCATATCAAAACCGTGTACCAGCTTAATGCCGCTTTGGTAACCGCTGGGTACCGTCAATTTCCTGGCCGTGCCGTCCCCGTTGACCACGTAATTGGGATGGGGATGGGAATTGCCGTTGACATTAGCGCCTTCATCCGGCTCGCCCCCAAGCATCAGGCGAAGCTGTGTGTAATGACCGGTTTCAAGCTCGGTGGTACCCAGCTCAGCCATGGCCCCGTCAACCAGTTCCAGGAGATTATAAGTTTTCTGCGGTGACGCCACGACTTTCCAGCCATCATCGCCTTGCTGGCTTCCATCCGCGCCATCCCCTTCTGCCCCGTTTTGGGCCCGATGCACCGCGACATCGGCAATGGTCACATAGACCGCTTGAAAATCATTGCTGGCGGCATCAGTCATGTACAAAGAAAGGGTGCCCGGACCAGGACCAGATGCGCCGCTGTCGTCACAGCCCACGGCAAACAGAATTCCAAAGGCAAAAAATACAAGAAGCGCCCGCTTAAATGTTTGCGTTACGCTAACTGTGCCACTGCTGGCGTCCTCGCAACGGTATGGAGTCAAAAAAATCATTACAAAATCCTCTTCCAAATCTATCGGATATATTCTCAGGGAATTGGTTTGGCTTTAATATACACCTAAATTTAATATGGGAGATGCAGAAAGTCTGGGTGCCGCCGGTTTGCGAAAGGCTCTGGAATCCGGGCCCCTATAACCGTCATAGCGACTGGGTTTCCGCCCATTGGATCACCATTGAAAAGCAGCCGGGCTACTGGACCGAAAACCGGCTCTGGCGTACCCGCCGGTGATTGCCGGCAATTCCTGCGCGCTTTGATGATTCAGCAAAAAACCGGTTAGCAAAGACGGGGGGCTCAACCTCGGCCGCCGCCGCCTTTTCCCCGGCCGCCTTGTCCCGGGCCCTTGCCTTTACCGCCGCCACCAAGGCCCTGACCTCCCTGCCCGGGCCCGCGGCCTTTAGCCCCGCCGCCCATACCCCGGCCACCCTGATCCGGTCCGCGGCCGCGCCTGCCGCCGCCCTTTCCCTGACCTGATCCGGTTTGGCCGGTTGCGGTTGAAAAGGCAATGAGTTCATTGCGTTGCCAGGATTCAATGGCTTCCTGAATCGTGACAGCAGGACTGGAAAAAAGTTGAATCGATGCTTGACTCAGCACCTGCATGGCCTTTGGCCCAATCTGCCCGGTGATAAGCACATCCACGCCTGTCTCGCTAAGCATTTGCGCAGCTTGAGTGCCTGCGGCCTGGGGCAAATCCTTCTGCCGGGAATTATCCAGGAAAGAAGTGGTCTGGCTGGTTTCATCGTATATAACAAAACCGATGCACCGCCCGAAGCTGGGATCTAACAAATCTTGCAGGGATGGACCTTTGGCACTGACAGCGATTTTCATGGCGACACCTCTCTAAGCATGCTCTTACGCATTCATCCGGATTGGATATATAAAAAGACTGAATTTTTCAGTAACTCGCAAAACTGCTTGAGCCGATTACTTCAGGCACGTACCCCTCAGGAAGATGCGCAGTCCCCTTTACACAGACAAGTCCCGTAGCCTGATGGACCGTCTCCATCAAGGAATCGACAGAACTGCAGAATCCGCCTTGATCCATTTTCCAACCATCCCTGGTTCTTCGGGCAAACATGCAGGTACAAAAATGAATGGCCTCCGCCCCCTTGGATTTAAGAATTTTGCCAAACTTTTCAATATTATCACCCGGGCAGCGGCAAGTAAAGACACCGGCTGGCAGAGCCTGATCATATCCGGCAAATCCTTCGGTTGTTGTCGTCAGGCAATTGAAACAACTGGTTAAGGGACACTGGGCCTCATTTTTTTCACAACGGATTATTGCTATTTTGGTCATTTTTACCCCTTTTCAATCAGATGCTTTGGTAGAAGTCATTTTTTGCCGGCGGCCCAACACATCATGTACTGACTCAGGGCTTCCTGAAGCGCAGCTGCGGCAAGGTCGGCGCAGTGGCGGTCGGCCTCTGGGAGACGCCCGATAATGTTTAAGACCGCCTCTCCGGAAACGTCGGCCAGGGCATCCAGATCTTTCCCAATGGCCAATTCCGCGGCAAACGATCCGCAGATACTGCTGGATGCACATCCATCGGTAAAATAAGAGGCTGCCGTGACCCGTTCATTTTCAATTTTGAAATACATTTCTATGGTGTCTCCGCATTCACCGGTGACCCGGGCATGGCTGTCGGCAGCGTCCATCCGCCCCTGGAAGCGGGGGTTTCGCCAGCGCTCAAACCCCCGTTCACCGTAAGCGGCCCTGGCCTCATCAAAAATCTGCTCCTGCAACTGATTAACAAAACGATCCAAATCATCCATGAGGGTCTCTTCCTGTTTCCTTAAATTTCAGTAGAGCGCTTGCTTACGCTTGTTCTCTGTTCTCTGTTTTGTATCGAAGTCTAATTTGAAAAAAATAATTTGCAAAAAGCAGGCCATTTTCAAACAATTTAATAGCTCCAAAGAACTGCTGATTGACGATTCCCTGCCAGGTAAAACAGGCCGGAAAGAAAAGGGCAACCGACGCAAAAATGGCAATACACGACTTTTATGGTTGCAATTCAGCTACCATAATTGACACATTACTACAATCACTTTTCCAGGTTTACTAATGTTGATGGCGCCGTAAAAAGTCCAAGATCTGCGTTACGCGCAATTTATCAGAATTTCACGTACAGCTAAGCACGCTGCGTTCTTCGAAATTGCGCAAGCCTTGATCTTGAACTCTTTACAGCGCCATCTAAAATCAGACTTTTTACGAGTCCATCAAAATTAATAATTAATAAGGCAAGCCGGGTCGAATTAAACCTCAAATAGGATGACAGCGACTGCACTGACGGGAGGAAGCCGGCGTATTGTCCCTGTCATGGTTTGACAAAAAAAAGCAGGGCCCTGACCAGGCCCCGCCGCACATAAACTTCCCTGATGACCAGAGCAGAGCCTATAACTATTTACCCAGCATACCCTCTTTCAGGCTCTCCTGGACAGGGTCGTCCGAGAGCCAGATACCAAAGAGCGCCTCTTTGAAATCCTTCCCCTTAAGGGTATCCAGATGCTTCTCGTTCTTATAGACCTTGACTCCTCTGTCCGGCTGGTAAATAAATTCAAAAACGTCCTGCTTGGTGATTTCCTCCTTGTTGAACAGGGCGATAAAGCGCTCAACCTTATCCGCTATGCCTGAGAGGTCGTTGCCGGTGGCTTTCTCAAAGCCTTCCCGGGTGGCCTTGGACATCTTTTCGCTGCTGACCAAACCCGAGACAATGTGGAGCCGGATGGTCATGGGAGACTCCGCTTTAATGATATCTGCCGCGCTTGAAGCCTTTTCCTGGAGATAAAGGCCGCCAACATAGATGTCCATGAAAAATTTTTCTCTTACCCCGGCGCCGTTCAGGACCAGTTCCTGCCCATCGGCCGAAAACTCATCCGGCATGGTTATACCGCTGATTTCTTTACTCCAAAGTGTTGGTACAGGCAGCAAACTGACAAAAAGAAACAAAATGAGTACTTTTTTTAACATGCAATCCCCTCCTTTGTGCTTGATCGTTATGAATTAATAACCATATGTAAACACCGAAAATCTCCGGCCTCAGGGTTTAAAACCAGTTTTTTCAAAAACCGAATGCCAGGCGCATCGCGTAGCGTCTGTCTGAGCGCTGTCCGGCGTATGCCCCGATTTCTTCGGCATATGTAAGCAGATCCAGGCGGACAAATTTTGCGTCAAGCGTCAACCCGGAGGTCAGATACCCCTGGTAAAGCCCGGCGCTGACAGACAAGAACCGGGGAAAACGGAACTCCGCGCCCAGTCGGAGCCTTTTTGCCAGATCATTGTCTTTGCCGACCTGGGAAAACAAATCATAATAGTCAATTGCAAAGGTGGCCGCTGTAATCCACACCGGCCGGGTTATGGCAAACCCAATATCCACGTGATCATCGAACTCACGGGCATCGCCAAAATTTTTGCTTAGCACATTGTTCAGGCTGATGCCCACCTGGGCCCCCGGAAGCCCGTCGCCGTCCAGTTTATATATGGCTCCCACATCCACTAAAACCCCGTGGCCGTCCTGGAGGTCATCTTCGATGGTATCTCCAAAATCATCCCCGGTAATATCGAGTACGGTATAGTCCTCAATCAGGTTGTTGCGGTAGACGTATTTAAAATTCGACCCCAGGAGAAGGCGTTCTTCAAGCATGGGGCGGGCATAGCCGGCGCCGGCGCCGACATCACTGACGATGTCGGCGACGATTTTCGGGTACTGCCTGTCTTTGACTTCAAAGTTGATATTGGAAGCGCTGATCAGCCCAAAGGCAAACCCGGGCTTTGAAATGTTCGGGAAAATATTCAGGCCGAAATGGCTGCGTTTTCCAATATTGTCTCTTAAATACGCCCCTGTTTCCTGCTCATCATCAAAGTCCACGTCTTTGGCGTCGCCATAAATATCGAACGTATTGTCGCTTATTTCCAGTTCCAGGGGCAGAATGGATGCCCGCGTTGTTTCTATATCCGCCAGCCCCGCCGGATTATAAAAAAGCGCATTGGCATCATTTGAAACAGCCGTGAATGCGCCGCCCATTCCCATTGGCCGCATGCCCTTATAAATAAATGGATATTCACCGCCGTAGGCAATACCGGGCATGCAAATCCCGACCACCATCAAAACCATTATTATTTTTTTCATGCCCACCCCCCCTGATATCAATTGATCAATTCACCCCGGATAAATTGTATAATTTGCGTTGAAGTCAGGTAAACCCGGATGGTTTCTTCAGTTATCATCACGTAATCCGCCAATCCAAGAATATCTCTCAAAAACTGATCTAAATCTTCCGTTATATCCTCATCCATGCCGATCGCATCGATCATTACGCCAATGGCAGTGTTTACATTGATCAAATCCTCCGCCAATGCTTGTGTCATCTCCGGATTATCCGACAGATAAGTCTGCAGCGAAAGCAAAAGGGAATCGCGTTCTCCCGGCGGAAAGACCCCGGCATAGGCGGTTTTATTAATCGGGGCATTCGTTCCGGTAATCGTCATAACCGCTTTTGAAACCTTCATGATAAAGTCGAAAGCGGAAGCCATGCCCATCTTCACGACATCATCATTTTCAGGGGACAAATTGTTTTCACGATAATAAAAGGAAAGATCCAGAAGGAATTGTTTGGCCTCACGAATGGCATCCAGCATTCCCGCCACCCGGGTCTGATCAATAAAGCGCGCTCCGGGGCTGGCAGCGGCGTATGCGTTTAAAGCCGCGGCATCCGACCCCTGCTGGGGAAACATATCCGAAGTGGTGCCGAGGGTTAAGGCATTGGCTATCACATCATAGCTGTCCTGGCCTTCCGCGCCCGAAAGTTCGATGATATAGGTGAGGTCCACTCCCCCCTTACCCATATATGCCGATGAAAGAATGCGCGCCGCCTCGGGATCTGGCTCGACAAAGTCATAGTGGCCTATCAGCTTATTAATGGATTTGTCATACCTGCCGTCATCAAGGGCTATCCGGGCCGCTTCCAGATCAGCTTCATAACTGGAATCATCTGCTACAGGCTCCATAACATTCGAATCACATCCATAAAAAACGAGAAAAAATATCGGGATGAAAAAATAGATAAGTTTCTTCATATTGACCTCCGCGGGAAAAAATATGTTTCCATATATGTCTGGGATGCTTTCCGCCCTGAAACTGAAAGGAAATAGACGATTTATAAGCTAAACGCGCAAATCATCAAACTGCTGTTGAAAAACAAAACGAACGAAGGGCTGAGGCGCTCAACGGAATAGTCAGCTCTTGAAAGAAAAGCGCTCCTGATATCACTATCTGTATCCGGCTCTAATTTCAATCCTCAAAATACGTCGGGTACGCCTGAAGGTAAAATCTCCCCTTTCTTAATCTTAACGTAAAATTCGGATTTTACTTCGTACATTGATTAAGCGGCAGTTAGATATCTACATCAAGTCTTTCTCTATATCAACCCATTTTCTATTGCCAGAATAAACTTGAACAATTGACGCTTATCTGATTAAATATTATTCAGTTTTTTTTACTGACCCATGGTGTGTGCTATAAAAACAGGTGTGTGCTATAAAAATAAAGTTAAGGATGGATGGCCCATTGCCCGACAGAACACGAAATAAAAGGATATGAAATGGCTGCCAATCTGAAAGACCTGTTTTCTATTGAAGGTAAAGTGGATGCTGAGCACCGGTGTGGGCTTTGGCGGCCGGACAGAAGGCGATGGGGTTGATTGGGATGCCGTGGGCAAGGCCAATCCCAGCGGCCGGGTAGGCACCCCGGAGGATATCGCCGGGCTGGCCATATTTCTCAGTTCCAGGGCAGGGGCTTACATCGTTGGGGAAACCATTGCGTGTGACGGGGGAACTGTCGCCACATCAGGAATTTCAAGCCTTAACGCTTGAGGGTTCCCCGGCTGTTGAAGCGCTTAGCGCTTGTTCCCTATACCTTGCCCTTGCGGAACACGGCCAATCCCCGCCCCTATATCACCGGGGCGGGGGCAGCACGATTGCAAATGCCGTCTAGTCGCAATCACCAATCCGGTGGCCGCTGATTTTATTTTTAATATGCATGCCGGCCCCTTTTATGATCATATCCATGGTTCCCGACATGGTATCGCCGCTATAGGTAACCTCGCCGCTTCCCTCCATCTCCCCGCTCTGACCGGAACAGGTAATTTTCCATGAAACGGTATCACCGTTCTGGACCACGTCTGTCACCTGACACTCCTGCTGAGGCGCCGTCTTACCCTGGGGCACCGGGCTGCCCCCTTCCAGACACTGGGTGTGGGTCATCGCCGGCACGTTCATGCCAGGGCCCCCAACCATCTCTGTCTCGGTGGTAATTTCCCATTTGCCCGGATTGATGTCCGGCCCGGCAAACGCCGGAACAAAAAAGAATACAATGCTGCACACGACAATAAGGCCTCTTATCATCACCTGCTCCTTTTCTTTTTTTACGTTGCCATCCAAGATGGCTTCGTAAAAAGTCCAATATCTGCGTTGCGCTGCATCCCTCGGAATTTCACGTACGCTTATGTACGCTGCATTCCTCGGGATTTGCGACGCCTTGA
>P_1C_Sed_2_UnCtyDRAFT_1000514_pt1 | contig 11743 bp, 11 predicted proteins | sample Pon1CUnioCityCA_4_FD_10229 | JGI IMG/M metagenome (IMG submission 10229) | reverse complement strand
ATAAGCTAAAGCATTATTGCCTTTGTTATCGGTGGCATTAATCCGAGCTCCATTGTCTATGAGATAATTCATTACGCTCTGATTATTATTATATCTCGCTGCATACATTAAAGCAGTCATTCCATTTTCATCTTTAGCATTAATATTATTTTTATCTATATTTAAGATTTGTAGTATTTTCACATTTTTAGCTGCCTGAGCAGCTTTCATAAGTGGTGTATAACCATCATAGTCACTGATATTGACTTTGGCACCAAATATGATAAATCGTCGTACTAAACCATAATCTCCCTTTCCTATAACATCATAGAGNGGGGTTTGTCCTTTACTGTCTCTAATATTTACATTTGCACCATCTAAAAGAAGTGCATCTATAATATCAACATCAAAGTCAGATTGCATAGCTATCATTAAAGGTGTTTCCCCGCGATTATTAGCCCGGTTTACATTAGCTCCATAATTTAAAAGCATCCTGACTATTTCTTCATCCCTGTATTTAACTGCTAAAATTAAGGGGGTTGTTCCATCTGTATCATCAATATTTACACGGGAGTTCATTCTAAGTAAGATTCTAACTACATCTTTATTATCATTATATCTGACTGCATACATTAAAGCATTCCAACCTTCATTGTCACGTGAATTAACATAGGCTCCATTATTATATAAGGTTAAGACTGCTTCATAGTTATTGTTATGACGGGCAGCAGTCATTAAGGGAGTAACTCCATCTTCATTTTGCTGGTTTACTTCTGCCCCATCATCAATGGCCTGCTGAATCTCTTGAGGAGTACCTTCTTTACAGATCTCATAAAAATCCTGGGCTCGTGTAGAAGGTACTACAGTAAAAATTATTAAAAAAACAGTAATTAAAACTAATGTTAAGCTATATCTCTTTTTCATGAAATGTCACCTCATTTTTTATTAGCCGTTCAATAGCCCCTGGATTATCAAATCAGATGCTTCTTCTTCATCAAGTCCTCTTGCCATTAAGGTCTGCAATTGGTCACTATCGACACTACCAATAGCTGCTTCATGGGTTACCTTGGCTTCAGGGTGTTTTACCTCCACAACCGGTATCGCTCGCGCTACTGCATTGTCTTTTATAATTTCAGTACAGTCCACATGTCCTTTAGCTTCTGGAGCACTGGCTGTAAGTTCATTATAGACTTCAGCCCGAGCATCTTCAACCATGGCAATTTTGGAATCTAAAAGTCCGCGTGCATTATATCCATTTAGATGAGCAGCTTCCCTGATTTTAACCTGATCGTCTTTATAACCACTGATTCTAGTTAACATTTCCACTTTGGAATTATCGGCAAGCTCTGCTTCATAGTCAAAATCTATTTTGCCTACTCTACCCTTGCGCAGGGTAAAAAGGGTAAAAAGTTCACTTTCTTTATCAAGTACAATATCTGCTTTCGCAATAACTTCCACTCCTCCGGTATCACCATGAAAGTGGTTTTCTTCATATTCATACTTTGCATTTTCTGCCAAGTGTATATCTGCTTCCATCACGTGTTTTACCTCTACTGCATTAGGAAAAACACAGTCTGACATCACCTTTATGGCTGCATTTTTTTCTACTTCCACATCCATAACTATCTTTTGTAACCCTTCTCGAGGAAGAACTCCAAAACACATATGGAGAGGATTTTTTATCTTATAACCTTCTTTAACCCGCAATTTTACATCAACCGTATTATCATCTATCTTATCTGCTTTCATAATGATTCCATCTACTTCATGTTTACCTAAAACTTTATCCTGTTCAAGTACCATATGGGCCGTATCACTATCTGAGAAAATATCTTCTCCACCGGCCTCTTTATAGGCATCAACCATCATTTCATAATCATTCATTCAAATACACCTCCTGATGCTGTTCGGGGTTTTCATCTTCACAGGGCATACATTCATATTTGAAATAATCGCTTACTTCTTTCGGATCACCCACATTAAATACTTCGCCCCCACAGATTAAAGCAGCTTTATCTGCTACTTTTAGCATCTCATCAGAGTGTGTAATAAGAAGTACACCAATATTTTCTTCTTTAAAGTCTTTAATTACATTGCCAATATTGTTTAAAGCAACTACATCTACACCTGAGTCTGGTTCATCTAAAATAACTAAGTCCGGTTTCATTAAAAGTATTGAAGCAAGTTCAATTCTTTTTCTTTCACCACCACTTAAAGTATCATCTACCCGGCGGTCCAAATATTTTTTGGGAACAATAGCGACTTCATTTAAGGCCCAATTAAGGTCCTCTTCATCTATATCATGTCCACGAGCTTTAGCACCGATAGAAAGAAACTCTCTTACTGAAACCCCTTCAAAACGGGCCGGTTCCTGCCAGGCAAGAGTCATGCCTTTTAAGGCCCTCTCAGTTACAGATAGGTTACTTATCTCTTCACCTTTAAAATAGATTTCACCCGACTTCTGTTTGTATCCTTTCAAGCCCATTAATGTATAAGCTAAAGAAGACTTCCCACATCCATTGGGTCCAATTACTGCAAATACTTCACCCCGGTTTAAACTCAAATTTATATTACGTAAGATTCTCTCACGGTCCAGGGTTAAGTTAAGTTCTTTTATGTTTAATAGTTCCTGCATTCTTAAGTGACCTCCTTTATATGCTAAATTTAATTATATTATAAAGTGAATGAAAGTGCAATAAAATACAAAGGAGCCGGCTTTAACCGACTCCTTAGTTTTTAAATATATTTATTCAATTTCTTGTGATTTATTTTTAAACATATTTAATAGACTATCTAGCCTATAGACTTCACCTTTATTTAACTTCTTTTCACTCATCTTATTTTTAATCATCTCAATGAGTGGGTTATCATCTGCCTCATGCATAATAGATTTGTTTTTATACATTTTGTAATCTGCTTCTTCAATTACCTTTTGGAAAGGTTCTTCATAGTTTAAATCTTTAGTTGCCCTGCCTAAAGAAATAGAGATAGGTCTTTCATCCTGATGGGTCTTTTGAATTTCTTCATTAATTCGATAAAGAATTTCATCGGCCTCATCACAGTTAGTTTTGGGAAGGATGATCATAAATTCATCTCCACCCCATCTACCTAAAATATCTTCTTTTCTTAAACAGCTTTTAAGTATTTCAGCTGCTTTCTTTAAAAACTGATCACCTTCTTCATGACCGAAAATATCATTAACTAGCTTAAGTCCGTTAAGATCACCTATAATTACACTAATTGGCAGCTGTCGGTTTGTATCCAATCTTTCTATTTCTTCGTTCAGATAATGACGGTTATATAATCCGGTTAAACTGTCGTGAAATCCCAAATATCTAATTTTTTTATCCATCTCAAGCCGCTGTAAAGCAGATAAGGCATGAGCAATTAACAACTCAACTAATTCTAAATCTTCTCTGGTAAATTCATTTATCTTAGTGGAGACAGCCTGAAAAATACCCCGGTCTCCAATCGGTATTGTTAGGGCTGAATGATATTTAGAACTGGTTGGATTGGCATACTTTTCATTTTGAATATCTTTAGTCAAAAGTGACTGCTGCTCTTTATATACATAAGTAGCAATACTTTTCTCATCAATAGGAGATGAAATTGATTCTCCGTTAATGATATGACTAGAAGTTGCTTTTACTACCATCTGGTCACCTTCTACAATATCTAAGGTACATAAGTCAAAATCCAGTATGTTTTCCGCTGCTTTAACAGTAAGATCATATACTTCCTGATCTGACCGCACATTTTCCATCTTAAGGGCTGTTTGATGGAGATCTCTAATCTTCCGGCGGCTTTCCCTTAATACACAGGATAATTTCTTTTCTTCCTTATCAATTTTATTAACAACAAGCTGTTTACCAAATATTTTATCGTCTACTTTAATAGGAAAAAACTTTAACTCAACTTCCATCTGTGTACCTTTATTATCCTCTATAAACACTTCTCCCTCATAGGATTGACCAGAATCTAATTTTCCCACAATATATTGGGTCTTTTTGTCAGGTTCTTTAATCTGAACAATATCAGCAAGATTTTTATCTTGTAGTTCATTATAGTTAAAATCAAAAGTATTTAAAAACTCTTTATTATATTGGATTATCATATTCTTTTCATCAACAATTAGGATTGGTTCCCGAAAATTGTCAAACATCTTTTTATAATCCAGACCATCATTGCTATTAATAGAATCTTCATGATATTTGGTTTTTAGTTTTGAAAACAAATATGCTATAAAAAGCACTATTAAGATATTTAATAAGATGTTTTGCATTTTAGCATCCCTTTCTTCTCTGCTACTCAACTATTTCTAGTAATAACTCTGCTATTTCAGGGTCAAACTGAACCCCCTTATTGATGCTGATCTCCCTTTTGGCCTCATCTTTTTTTAATGCACTACGATAAGCACGTTCAGAACGCATTGCATCCCAAGCATCTGCTACTGCAATAATACGTGAGATTAATGGTATTTCTTCTTTTTGAAGTCCTACTGGATACCCTCTTCCATCCCATCTTTCATGGTGATATAGTACATATTGGGCTATATCTTTAAGAAATTCGGAATCCTTCAGGGCTTTAAAACAAAGTGCGGGGTGATCTTTTATTATATTATATTCCTCATTTATTAAAGGACCAGTTTTATTTAATATCTTGGCTGGGATTATTAATTTTCCCATATCATGCAGCATCCCGGTCCAGTAAGTATCATTTTTCTTTTCTTCACTTAAACCCATCTTCTCAGCGATTTGTAAACTTAACTTAGCAACATTTTCGGAATGATTATTTGTATAAAGATCATATTGGTTTAAAAAGTTGAGTAGTGAACCAACCAGTTCACGGTTAAATTCGCTATTCAACTTCTTATATCTCTCTAATTTAAAAAATGTGTTGGCCAGATTTTTAAACGAAGAGATTAATCTTTTATCATCTTCAGTAAACTCCTTTTTACTACCTTTAGCGATATCTATACAAATTCCTCCAAAAAAGTTGTTTTTTTCTTGTAAATTTACCGGTATAGACTGTTTTATAGGTAAAGAAGCCTCCTTAATTTTATTAACTATATAACTACTCATATACTCTTGATTTTTTTCTAAAATATTGTCTACAATTTTGATTTCTTGGTTAAGGTGTCTAAAAGGAGCCCCTTCAATCTCGATTTCATTTAATTTTTCAAGATTATGGCCAACAGTTTCAATATATTCTATACAGTCATTTTCATTAAAGATATATACACTACCATAATCTGCTACATCAACGATTTCCATCGCTGTATACAATAACTCAGCTAAAAAATCATTCAAATCATGTTCACTTGTCATGTGGAGTGAGCTCATTAAATCAATCAACTTTTCTATATTATTAATAAGCCTCTCATTTTCAATATTTTTATCAATTAAATCCAGGTAAGTACTCTCCAGCTGATCGCGGCTTTGTTTTAGTTGATTATAGCTTTCAGATAGTTTTTCTTCCTGTAATTTTAAAAGATTAGCTGTCTTTTTTTTCTGAGTCACATCAACCAGTGAACAAACACTTTTATCGGTTCCAGTTATCATTTTAACCTTTACATTTACATCTTTTTTTCTCTGATCACTATCAATAAAGTTAAAATCATAGTCATCTATTACATTCTTGCCTTTTCTTCTCATCCGATGTCTTTTTTGGACCACTTCTTTATCCTTTTTGCAAACAAAATCAAAAAAACTTTTTTGATCTTTAAGTTCAGTTTTTGGGGAACCAGCCATTTTTTCAAACTTTTTGTTAAGTTCAATAATAGTACCATCATTATCTAAAATGACGATTGCAGAGGCAGAATTTTGGATTATTGACTTATATTTCAATTTTAATACTTCATCTTCCCAGTTATACTTTAAGTTGTAGGTTACAATTTCTAAAAGTTTAAGACATTCTTCACTACATTCCATCCCCTGAGCATCTGCAAGGCCTAACACACCAACAACTTCATAATTACCATCTCTTACCGGAACTAAAACAGCTGATTTCTGATTATAGTTTTTTAAAAGACTAGCTAGTTGGGGAAATCTTTTTTCCTCATCCACATTACTTATATAGATGGGATTACCACCGGCAAGTTCTTTTTTCGTTTGATTAAATTGATCAATATTCGTTTTTCTTAAGTAGTCATTAATCTCATCAGACATATTCCAACCAATTACCATATCAGTTGTATTGTAATTTTCATAGTAGTTTAACAAAAAAGCTCGTTCAATATCTAAATGCTCACATAATCTTTTTAAAACTTTTTTGTATTGATTATCTTCTAGTATTTGAAATAATTCATATATTATATCAATATTATCTGATTTAACCGTCATCTTCACACCTCATTGTCTATAATAATTTTAAATTTAACAGTATAAATAACATAGTTAAATTAATTATAATATATAGAGTAGTTCAATTACAACTGTTTTTATTATCCAAAAAAGTCCAATAATCTCCAATTAACTTAAAAAACTCCCTTTTTTAAAAAAAGGGAGTAAAAAATTATTAATCTATTTTAATTACTTATATTTTTAGTGTTCTACTTCAAAGCCGGGAATTGTAAATTTATTCTCTACATAATTGAAGATTTGAGTGAAGAATACAACTATTACCAGATAAAATAGAGCAACTATTAAGTATACTTTGAAAAATTCATAATTCCGGCTCGCAAAAAACTTAGCTTGTGTCATTAACTCATGGGTTCCAATCATATAGGCTAAAGAAGTATATTTTAATAAATATATGAATTCATTGGTCCAGGATGGAACAACTCTTCTTAAAGCCTGAGGTAAGATAACATTGAAAATACCCTGCCATTTGGTCATCCCCAGTGATTGTGCTACTCTTAACTGGTTAGACTCAATGGACATGATAGAACCCCTTAGATATTCTGCTGTATAAGCAGAACAGTTAATTGTAAACCCTATAAAGGCAACCATAAATCCAGATAAATTAATTCCGTATGGTGGTAGACCAAAATATAGGATAAACAGCTGAGCTAAAAGAGGGGTACCACGAATGATCTCGATAAAAACAATTATCGGCCATTTTACATATTTGGGACCATAAGTTTTTCCTAATGCAAGGAAAATTGCAATTGTAGTCCCCGCAATTATTGATATTACTGTTAAAATAAGGGTTAACTGCACCCCTTCTATCAAATGAGGCCAGGCCCCTACAAATACTTCATACATGCTCACTATTCATCACCCTCACCATATAACTCGGTCAGCTTGAATAGGAATTCTCTAGTTCTTTCAACTTCAGGGTTGTTAAATAGCTGTTTTGGTGGTCCCTGTTCAACAATATGTCCATGCTCCATAAAGATTATCTCATCTGAAACTGTCCGTGCAAAGCCCATCTCATGAGTAACAACTAACATTGTCATACCTTCCTGGGCTAAGTTTTTCATAACACTTAACACTTCACCAATCAGTTCAGGGTCTAAAGCAGATGTAGGTTCATCAAATAATATTAGCTTAGGCTGCATAGCCAAGGCCCTTGCAATACCTACTCTCTGTTTTTGTCCACCAGAAAGCTCAGCTGGATACTGACCTGCAGCATCCTCTAAACCAACTCTTCTCAGTTCTTCCATAGCAAGTTCAGTTGCATCTTTTTTATCCATCTTTTTAACTTTAATTAAACCAACTCTTACATTACCAAGAGCTGTTAAGTGGTTAAAAAGTCCAAAATCCTGAAAGACAAAACCTATTTCTTGTCTCATTTTATTAATATTTTGAGGAGTAATTAATTCCCCATCTAAATATATTTTTCCCTGATCGGGTGGGACAAGTCTATTTACATTATTTAAAAGTGTACTTTTACCGGTACCACTTGGTCCAATAATAACTTTATTTTCTCCTTGTTTAAGTTCTAGTGATACTCCTTTTAGCACTTCATTGTCACCGAAACGTTTGTGCAGATCTTCGATTTTAAGTATAGTTCTTTTTTCTTCAGTCATCTAACCCTCTCCTCTATTCCTATACCTGGAATCTTTAGTCTGTTTTCGAAGTGACCCAAGGTTGTATTGATTGTTAGGGTCATCACTAAATAAATTGCCGCAACTGTTATATAAATCGGAAGTGGTGCATATTCAGTAGCTATAATATATCCACCCTGTCTTAAAAGCTCTATTACTCCTAAGGCATATGCTAATGAAGTATCTTTAAGTACGATAGCTGATTCATTTGCCATTGGAGGTATAGCAATTCTGATCGACTGAGGTAATATAATATTTTTAAAGCTCTGAATTTTTGTCATTCCCATTGATAAAGCAGCTTTCATCTGAGAACCACTAATCGACTGAATAGCCCCTCTGAAGATCTGGGACTGATAGGCTGAACTTCTTATACCTATCCCCAAAACAGCGGCTGTAAAAGCAGGAAATTGAATTCCTACTCTGGGAAAACCATAAAAAATTAAAAACAATATTACTAAAAGAGGAATACTCCTCACAACTCGTTCATAGACACCGATTAACCTACGTAAATATTTAGGTCCATAAATCTGTCCAAAAGCAATAGGAATAGCTAGTACAAGTCCTAATAATAAGCTGAGTACTGTCAATTGAATTGTAACAAGAGCTCCCTCCAGAAGATTCGGGAGGGAACTCATGATAAGTTCTAAATTTCCGATAAGTCATACATCCTCTCTATAATATTTTAGTCAAATATTATTGGAAATGCTTTTCTACTAATTCGGCCATTCTACCGGATTCTCTAACTCTTCTTAAACCTTCATTGAGAGTATCAAGTAATTCAGTATTTCCATCATTTACAGCTAAGCCATAATTTTCACCTGTTACAATAACTCCAACAATCTCAACAGGTCTAGTTTGAGCATATCTTTGCGCTACAGGTTCATCTAATACAACTGAATCTACATTACCATTAACAAGGTCACTTACACAAAGAACAAAGGTATCATATCTTTTAACTTCACCAGTCAAAATACCTTGGTCTTTAAGATTTTCAGTTACCCAAAGGTCACCAGTTGTACCTGTTTGAACACTTATATCATGATCACCATATAAAACACTGATGTTCATCTCTGAATCTTCTTGTACTATAACACTCTGATTGGCTGAGTAGTAGGAATTGGTAAAGTCTACTGCCTGCTCTCTTTGTTCTGTAATGGTCATTCCGGCTGCAACGATATCAATATTGCCGGTTTTTAAAGCAGGAATCAAGGAATCAAAAGCAATATCCTGAAATTCTACTTCAAAGCCCATTTCTTCACCAATGGCTTTCATTAAATCAATGTCAAAGCCTACAATTTCTCCATCTTCTACATACTCAAAAGGTGGAAATCCTGCACTTGTACCTACGGTATAAGTCTGAGCCAAGCCAACAGCACTTAATGAAAAAATTAAAGTTAGGGTTAAAACAGTTAATAAGAGTTTTTTCAATTTAATCTCTCCTCCTTGTATTTTCTTCTCTTTATAATATTAAATCTTAACTCTTGTAAATATATATTCAATATTGTATACAATAATTCCTGCTAATTATTTAAATTTTCAGATTCGTTTGAAACTTTTTTAAACAGTTTCTGCCTGAAAAGTAAAGCCTTTTGGGTTCAAATAATCAAAGATACCAGGAGTAAACTTTTCAGCAAGCCATTCCTCTTCAGCCTCTTTTTTGATGATTACCGGTATACGGTCATGTATATTTATAAGTTCCTGTGGGGCATCTTTAGTTAAAATACAAAATGCAAGCTGTTCTTTCCCATTGATCTTAAAGTAATCATATATACCGGCCAAAGATATTGTATCTTCTAATTGAATATCTATAAAGTGCTTTACCTTTTGATCACCAACCGTTTTCCATTCATAAAATCCAGTTGCAGGAATTATACACCTCCTCCGGTGAAAGGATTCTTTAAAAAGATTCTTTTGATGAACGGTTTCACTACGGGCATTGATAACAAGACTATTAGAATAAGATGGTCTAAAACCCCAATTCATAAGTCCTATACTCTTTGTTTGGTCTTTATTAAAGACAACCGGGGCCTGATTGGAAGGAAATATTTCTCCTTGGTGCTCTTTAATTTCGTCAGGAATATTGGAAATCCCATATCGATTTTCTAATTCATCTAATGCTATATTTAAAAAATATCTCCCACACATAATTAACCTCCTAAATAGGCCTTTTTAATCATTTCATCACACTTTAACTTCTCACAGGTATCTGATTTAACAATATGTCCAACTTCCAGTAAATATCCTCTATCAGCAAAATTCAAAGCCTTTCTTGCATTTTGTTCTACCAATAAGACGGTTATTCCCTGATCATTTAATGTTTTAATAACATCAAATACTTTATTCACTAAAATCGGCATTAAACCCATTGAAACCTCATCAATTAAGATAAGTTCCGGTGAAAGCATTAAAGCTCTAGCAATAGCCAACATCTGTTGTTCGCCACCACTCATCGTTTCAGCCAACTGATTTTTACGGTCAGCCAAGCGAGGAAAGAGATCAAAAACATAATCTAAGTTATCAGTTAGTTTAGAATCATCCTTTAAACGATAAGCACCAACTTTTAAATTTTCCATTACTGTTAGATCGGGAAAAATACGCCTGCCTTCCGGAACATAAGAAATACCAAGTTCGGTCCTATCCCAGGGATCTATTTTAGTTAGGTCTTTATCTTTATAGACAATATTTCCTTTTTTTGGTTTAAGCAAACCCATGATTGTATTCATAATTGTAGTTTTACCGGCTCCATTGGCTCCAATGATGGTTACAAATTCTCCTTCTTTTACTTCTAAAGAAACATCATAAAGGGCTTGAGATTCTCCGTAAAAAACATTAATGTTTTTAACCTCAAGCATTGATCTCATCCTTTCCTAGATATGCTTCTATGACATCAGGATTATTTTGAATCGCTTGTGGCTGACCCTCAGCAATCTTTTCTCCCTGATTTAAGACAACAATCTTGTCACAGATACTCATAATAGCTTCCATATCATGTTCTATAATAATAATTGTCATTCCCTCTTCTTTTAAGTCAGCAACCAGTTCTAACATTTTTTTAGATACATCTTTTCCTAAACCGGCCAAAGGTTCATCCAACATTAAGACTTCCGGTTCTAAGGCTAAAGCTCTCGCTATCCCTAATCTTCTTTTATAGCCTAAACTCAAATCGGAGGCCTTGTTATTTTTAAAGTCTTCCATACCAACTAGTTCTAAAATCTCACTGCATTTTTTTAAATTTTTTGCATTAATACTTAATTTAAATGGGGATAAAAGCCCCTGATAATTTTTTTCGCCCAGACCAACCAAGACATTTTGCGTTACAGTTAAATCTAAAAACGGCCTTGCAATCTGAAAGGTACGAGCAATACCAATATCAGCTATTTTATGGGGTGGTAAGTTTATAATATCGGACTCTTTAAACAAAATACTACCCTCATTTGCTTTATAAACGCCTGATAGTACATTAAATAAGGTGGTCTTACCGGCTCCATTGGGTCCAATCAAACCTGTTATCTTATTTTTTTCCACTTCAAAAGATACATCACGGAGTGCTATTAGACCTCCGAAGTGTTTTTCCACATTATTAATAGATAAAATATTTACCATCTTAAGCACCCCTTTCCCGTGCCAGGGATGCCTTGAGGCTTTTTAGCTTATTCCAGACAAAACTGTCATCTCCCAGTAAACCCGAAGGCTGAAACCTAATCATTAAAATTAATATGGCAGCATAGACCAATAACCTGTAATCAGAGATAAAGCGAAATACTTCCGGGATTG
>P_1C_Sed_2_UnCtyDRAFT_1000513_pt1 | contig 11745 bp, 16 predicted proteins | sample Pon1CUnioCityCA_4_FD_10229 | JGI IMG/M metagenome (IMG submission 10229) | reverse complement strand
GACGATGCAATCGGTTCAGAAACGATTGAGCCAGGGAAGCTCGGTGGTGATGATCTCAACGGTAGCTGTGCAACAGGGTATGCCTTACCACACTTCGGTTGCCGTATCCAAGGGAGCGGTTGAAGGCCTGGTGAGAACGCTGGCAGCCGAATGGGCACCGAGGGTGCGGGTCAATGCCATTGCCCCCTCGCTGACCCATACACCCATCAGCGAGCGGCTTATCAACAGTGAGGAAAAGCTGGTGGCGATGAAAAAACGGCACCCGCTCCAGGAGATCGGACAGCCCGTAGATATTGCATCAGCCGCTGCTTTTCTTCTTTCGGATCAGGCGCGGTGGATGACCGGTCAAATAATACATGTAGATGGCGGATTATCAACTTTAAAGAAATGAGGGACACGATGAACCTTAGAGGAACTACTTTTCAACGGATCGATATAGCGGTGACAACCTGGATGTCGAAAAATGGAATCACCTTGTTAAGATGGAGCATCGGCATTGTTTTTCTGTGGTTTGGCGGGTTAAAATACTTCACCGGCTTTAGTCCGGCCGAACAAATTGCCACTCAAACCATTCAAGCCCTTACCTTCGGATTGGTGGGTGAAAAGGTGATTCTCTATGGCCTGGCTACCTGGGAGGTATTGATCGGGTTGGGTCTGATATTGAATGTGTATCTGCGTGAGACCCTGCTTCTGCTGTTTCTTCAAATGGTTGGTACTTTTATGCCGGTATTCCTGTTCCCTTCCGAAGTATTTGCCAGTTTCCCCTTTTCCTTAACCATGGAAGGACAATACATTTTCAAAAACCTGGTATTGCTTAGCGCAGGCATTGTCCTGGGGGCTACTGTCAGGGGAGGAAAGTTGAGATGAGAGAAAATTTTTCAGGGTGGACATAGGATATATCCCCGCAAATGCTATCTTTGAAGAAATATTTGATCTTTTATGAAGCGATTTCTTGTTCCCATCATCCTTATTCTCTGTTTAACAGGCTGTGAAGAAGAGGATCCGGTATCCCTCAACAGTCCCCTTGAGAGTTGTTATGCCCTGTATTTGAATTTTGACGACAACCATCTTTTCGGAGAGGCCGAATATGTTTATCCGCCGGTGGATTCCGGCAAAAATCAAATAACCTTTGAGTACCTGGATAATCGTATTGTAAGGGTTACCGGAGGCTTTGGTATGGTGCCTTCAGGCTATGGCACAATGGAAAACCTGATCTTCTCGGAAAGAATATACGATTCGATCGTCTACAAAGAAAACCAACAGTATGTGTACACCCGGCCGGAGCATTTTTATGTAATGGATGATCAACCCGAAAAGCCTATCATATACAGCACCAATGAAAAGGGACGCCTGCTTAAGGTGACCCGGCGAACGGGCCGGGAATTCTATTACGCCCGGGAAGATCAGAAGATACTCGAGATGAACCGCCATGAGCAAATCCTCCGTACCTTTTACATGGCCGATGGCAATCTTATGCGCGTGGAGACGATCACAACCCGTGACAATGGGGTGCCCTGGCAAAAGAAGGAGATGATTTTTACAGGTTACGACCGGGCTCCCAATCCGTTAAGAAATCAATACCACATTCTTGGGGCATTCTACCGGGCTTTTTCTCAAAATAATTACAGCAAGCTGACGACCCATACCTTCCAGTGGGAAGAGGGATCCTGGGCCCGTGAAAGTTCTTACTCCGTTGAGGTACCCATGTATTACAACGAACTGGGTCAGCCCTTGCTGGGAGAATACAACGGCTCATGATGCATGAGTTGGCTTTTCCCCTGTATTGTTGCCAACAGCACTAAGCTTCCTGCAGGTCGATTGGAGCTTCCGTGAATTTGATCTGATGAAGACCCCTGGTCTGAAAAACCACCCCATACTTAGGTTGCGGGTGGTTTTTTTTATAATCAGCGTATTTTTTTGGGTTTTTTCTTGACTGGTATGAAATTGTTTTATATTATTGTAATATCATAATGATATCAATTTAAACCAATCCTCATGGAACAAGAAAAAAAGTACCAGGCAGCCAATGGTTATGGCATGCTTGCATTGATCCTTATTCTGATTCTGGGATCTATAGGCGGCATTATAGCCACCGCTCAGTTTTTACTTTTAATTGTCACCTTTGTGTCCCTCTTTTTGTCGATCGGTTTTGTGATCGTAAACCCCAATGAGTCATCGGTGCTGGTACTCTTTGGCGCCTACCAGGGCACCATCAAGAAGTATGGTTTCTTCTGGGTCAATCCTTTTTTTACCCGCCAGAAGATCTCGTTAAGGGCGCGCAACTTCGACAGCGATCCGATCAAGGTAAACGATAAGGTGGGCAATCCCATTAAGATCGGGCTGGTACTGGTATGGAAGGTAGAGGAAACGTATAAGGCAGCCTTCCAGGTGGATGACTTCCAGCATTTCGTGTTGGTGCAGAGCGAGGCAGCCTTGCGAAAGATGGCCGGTGCTTATCCTTACGACAACTTTGAGGATGAGGAAGCAGATCTGACCTTGCGTTCAGGGGGAGAGCAAGTAAACCGGGAGCTGGAAAACGAGATCGTGGAGCGTCTGGAGCTGGCCGGCATCCATGTAATTGAGGCCCGGATCAATTACATTGCTTATTCGGAAGAGATCGCCAGTGCAATGCTTCGCAGGCAACAGGCCACGGCAGTGATCGCGGCACGGGAAAAGATTGTGGAAGGTGCCGTTGGTATGGTCGATATGGCTCTGAAGCGTTTTGAAGGGAAAGATATCATCGAACTCGATCAGGACAGCAAGGCGGCCATGGTCAGCAACCTGATGGTGGTGCTTTGCTCTGACGAATCGGCCCGGCCGGTGATCAATGCCGGCACTCTCAATCAGTAGGAGGTTTGTATGGCTAAGAAGAAATTTGTTCTTCGCATCGATGAGGAAAAGATGAAAGCCGTAGAGAAATGGGCGGCAGATGAATTCCGCAGTACCAACGGTCAGTTGGAATGGATCATCACCAAAGCCCTGAAGGAATCCGGCAGATGGAAAAAGAGAAAAGGAGAGGAAGGCTCGTCTGATGACAAGGATTGATTCCGCTTTCAGCCGTTAAAACCATTCAACGGGACCCGGGAGCCCCTTGTGGCATGCCCCGGGGTCCCTTCAATTTCATCATGCATCCATTCCTTTATGACAGAAGCAATTCGGAGCGTAATGAATTTGCCTTTCACATAGCTTTCCTTCCAGGAAAATTCAATACCTTTGCTGTATACCCGACACGAATCCGCCAGATAACCGAAACATAGAAAATGGCAGAGCGTTTACACATCTTTTTTGTTTTGATCCTCTTCCTGATTCCTTTAGCAGCCTCTGCGCAGGAGGTGTCATCCGAATCGCCTGACGAGAATTGCTGGAGCTTGTCCCTGGAATGGCTGGATTATCGTTCCTATTCCCAGCAAAACAACGATTTTCCTATGAAAGCCGGTTATCCGGTTATTCGTACACAGACAACGGTACTGGGACTGGGGTATCACATCTTCGGGGCTCAGGCCCGTCATACCATCGGGTTGGATTTTGGTTTCCCCGCCTCTCTGGATTCGGATAACGGGGGCGGGGAAAACCATCTGTTAAGAGATCAGATGATGAGCTATTACCGCATGGGCCTGGATTACCATCTGCACTGGCAACTTTTCCGCTGGGAAAAACTTTCCATGGATCATGGAATGACCAGCGGGTTGCTCTATGAAAACAGAAACCTGCATTATCTTTCCGGAAGCAAAGAGCGGACGGAGGATGTCAATTTTTATTTGGGACCAGCCCTTCAGCTTCAATATCAATTGCATGACCAATGGATCCTGGAGGGTGCATTCGACGCCCGCTTCTATGTTCCTTATGTCAATTATGGAACCCTCGATGCCATCAATGATGAAGGCATGCTGAGCTTTACCTCTGAATATCACGGGTTTTATTATCAGACCCTTTTTTCGCTGGCCGTCTCCCGAAAGATGTTAAATGGATCTTCTATTCAGCTGGGAGTGGTTAAAAATGATGTGGTGGGCTTTGCCGGCCGTGAGCCTTCTTTCCGCGTGAAGGAGGTGGTTCATTTTAAGCTGGACCGGTTGCTTCATTTTTACCTCAGGTATACCTTATAATCTGTACGCATGATTGAATCCTCCCATACTCCCGGGATATCCCCCAGGGCGATCAGATCAGCCTGGAAAGCGCTTTTGGGGCTTATGGCTGCCTTGTTTTTGCTTACTTCCTGCACCGATTTCATTGCCGATGTGGATCATCAGAAGGACTGGAAAACAGAGGAATACGGCAACATCCTTCTGCATTACCGGCCCGAAGGCTTTTCATCTTCTCCTTCACCCTCTGCACAGGAAGCTAAAAGGATTGTTCAAAACCAGAATGTCTATTACCGGGGCATCCAGGACAGCATCCGAAGAAGTTTCCATGACAAGGTGCTTGTCTATTTATACAACCAGGATGAGGCGGATGCGTTGATCGGCACCGACGGGGGAGGTCATGCCATACCCAAGTTCAATTGTTACTACTACACGTATATTGCTAACCGGAAAAAGCTGGTGGATCAATATCAGGTTGAAGATCCCGTGATCGGCGCTCACGAACTGGCGCATGTCATAACACACCGCCTGCTGGGCTATCCCGGCACCAAAATGATGAGCGAAGGCTATGCCGTCTGGCTGGACGGTATATACGGAGGCTACAGGATAGCAGACATCGTTCGCTCCTACCGCCACCAGCAGCCGGAGAAGATCCTGACACCCAATCAGCTCCTGACGGAGACCAACAGGAAAGAATCGGTTTATTATCCGAATGCCGGTGTTTTTCTCCGTTTCCTGGTCAATGCCTATGGGGTTGAGTCAATCAACATGTTGTTCTCCCGACCTTCTGAGAATCTGAAGGATGAATTTCATTATGTGACCAATACTACCTGGGAAGAGATGTCGGCCCGGTACAACAGCTATATTGAAGCCCTTTGAATGCGAATACCGGCACATCAATCAGAAAAGGCCAACCGCTTTGCAGCAATTTATCAAGCGAGAGCAGCATCGTTTCATTTCCCAATAAGATACATCCCTGTTCCGGATAAATGGGGCCCTGCCTTACTGTAAGGCCTCGCTGCCGGGATGATAGCATGGGAATGGCTGAGGCTCAACAAGTCAGCCCTGTCATTTGTTTCTCTTTATGGAAGTCTTAATCCTAAAATCGATCCATTATGAAACGAATGCAATCCATTGGTTGGTTATTGACCCTTTCCATCCTTTTCGCTACGACCGTGCCATCCCAGGGTCAGACAGTCGAAGAGACCGGCAGAGCCAACCCGGCGGAGGTGGCCTTGATGGGGGTTTTTCATTTTGCCGGATCCACCGGGGATGCCGCGGCCATTCAGCTGGATAATATGCTGGGTGAGCGCAGGCAAAGAGAAATATCCGAGATACTGGATCATCTGGAGAAGTATAAGCCCGACAAGGTCCTGGTGGAATATCCCAGCAAGAAACAGGCAGAACTCAATCAAAGCTATCAGCAATACCTGCAGGGTGAGAAAACACTGACTGAAAACGAGATTCACCAATTGGGCTTTAAGCTGGCCAAAAGACTGAATCATGCAAAGATCTATGCCATTGATTATAAGCTGAATTTGCCCTTTGGTGAGCTCCGCGAGTATGCTGAAACGCATGGGAAGACACAGTATCTTGAGGATTTTATCGGAAATGTGAAATCCTATGCCCGGGAAAAAGAAGCCTACCTGGAAAAACATACCCTTCTGGATTACCTGAAACAGCTCAATACCGATTCCAGTGATTTGTGGAATAAGAATCTGTATCTCGATGGTTTGTTAACCCTGGGAACCGACACACTTTATCCCGGAGCGCGGATGGCCGGGGACTATTACAAACGCAACGCATACATTCTGGCCAATATCGATCGGGTGACAGAGGCCGGCGACCGGGTGCTGGTAATCATCGGCAGCGGACACCGTGCTTTCCTGAAGCCCATGGTCCGGGAGAAGCGCGATTTTAAATATGTTGAGGTCCATCCATACCTGAAATAGGGAATATTTATTATCTTTGAATAGCTTCTTACCCTTGAAAATCAAAAAAGGAGGAACGACTATGGCAAAAGATGTTACCAATTGTCCCCAGTCCGGTGCTGTTTATGGCCTGGGCTTCATCGGGGCAGCCGTTTATTTCATCTCCCAGGCCACCGGTTTTTGGATGGGCGTGCTGGGTTTTCTCAAAGCCATCGTATGGCCGGCTTTTCTTGTTTATGAGGCCTTTCAGAAGCTGGCCGGCTAGTTTTTAGATTCCGTGGATCATCACAGGGTCAGCCCGGATCACCTGCCGGGGCTGCCATAGCCCGTTTGTGTTTGTTTGCCGCTGATGCCTGTTTTTATGGGTTTTGGATTGTTACCCATGGGCATCTTCCTGGAGATGGTAAATGAACTTAAGCCCGCCTTTCTTGTTGATCTATTAGAGACTACAATATGAAGATTCATCCGCTTAACCTTGCTTTACGGTTTTTGTTGGAACTGGTGGTGCTGTTTGTGTCCGTTGAATGGGCCCTTAAGGCATTCACCCAATGGCCCCGGTATGTTTGGATGGTATTGCTGCCCGTAGGCCTGGCCATCGTCTGGTGGGCGTTCAATGTGGAGGGAGACCCCAGCCGATCCGGTAAGACCATCATTCCCGTACCCGGTTGGTTGCGTCTGATCATCGAATGGCTGATTTTAGGTCTTGGCGTGTGGTTTATGTACAGCATTGATTACCTTTTGGCCTCCTGGTTGTTCGGAGCCCTTGTGATCTTGCATTACGTGCTTTCGTTCAACCGGATCATCTGGCTGATCAAAGGTCGTTGAAGTTTTCCTTTCCCTTCCCTGATATCACTGCCCGTGGGCAGTCTTAAAAAATTAACTTTCATTTCCTGGTTTTAGACTGGACTTCCTTACAGATTTTGAGTAAATTGACACTCAAGAGAAAGATTGTGTTTTCCGGGAAGACAAAAAGGGGCATGGTATGAATCAAGTCGTTCCTGTTATCAGCCACCGGCTGATGTATTTTTTTGGTCCTTCGGGGCGTTTTGCTGCGGGTTTCATCGGGATGACCGGTGTGGCAGTCCTGGTGTGGGGAGCATGGCCCGGTATCATCCTGGTTGTTTTTGGCCTGACCCTCCTCTCTGCACAAAGCGGGATGGAACTGTATCCTGCCGATCACCAATACCGGTTGTATTACAAGGTACTGTGGCTCTTTAAGTTCGGGCAGAAGAAAGATCTGAGCCCGTTCAACCGGCTGATGGTCAGGCCCTGGAAAGGCACACATGTAGTCTATAGCCGTTCCAACCGCAGGATGGAAGAGCCGGTATCGAAATATGTGGTGTATGCCTTGCACCGGAACCGGAACGAAAAAATTCCCCTGTACCTGTCGAATGATCGGGAGTCAGCCGTTCAGAAGGCGAAAGAGATCCAGTCGGCCATTCGCCTGGATTGGCAGGATTGAGAAAAGAACACCCGGATCAATAGCATATTATATGTCTTATTCCAGAAAAGAGGAAGATCCGCCGCTTTCTACTTCGGCCTGGGGCTGGCGGTATCATCATTTGGGGGTACCCACCGCCCAAAAGATGCCGGGTGAGCGTTACCTGGCACCGATGAAGTTTTATGTATCCGGCTTTGATACCAGTCCTTTTGGTATTGAATGGATGCGGTTCGAGCCGGACAGCCCGGTCGATCCGCTGATTCAGCAGGTGCCTCATGTGGCTTTTGAGGTGGATGATCTGGATGAGGCCCTCTCGCGTCATCCCTTTAAGATCCTGACCGAACCCAATTCACCGGCTTTGGGGATCCGGGTGGCCATGATTGAACACAACGGGGCCCCCGTTGAACTGATCGAGTTTTCGGAGAAGGTTTTTGATGAAAGCGATTGAGGGAGTATCGGGAAAAATTTAACGGCCCGGGAGGCGAAGTTCACAGGGGGATAAGAAAAAGCCTGCCCCGCTATTGCCGGACAGGCTTCCCTACCTAAAAACCCATGTTTATGTAAAATTGAACTATGCTTCTACCGGATCGATTTTTTTGCGATCAACCAACACCTCGGTGGTGTTTTTCAGGTTGTCTCCTACCGGGCAACGATCCAGGATGGCAGCCTGCCATTTCTCCAGGGTTTGCTCATCGGCGTTGCACTGAGGCTTGAGGGTTACCTGAATTTCTTTGTAGCCGGCCCGCTCTTGGGTAGGCTGACCAAACAGCCGGGCGGGGTTCAGGGAACCGGCCAGGTCGATCTCTATGCCTTTGAGTTCGAAATCCAGCTCTTTGGCTACCAGATGGCCCATCACGTTGAGGCAACCCGCGTAGGATGCCAGCAGGTATTCCACCGGATTGGCCCCTTCGTTGGTTCCGCCCAGATCCTGGGGCTCATCGACAATGATCTCGAAATTGCGGGCTTTTACTTGTGTTTTGGTCGGGTTAAGACTAACCGCCTTGGTTCTGAATTTTATGTCGGACATATCGTATTGGTTTATGTTAATTAATTCACAGCAAATATATGGCAAGAAAAAAATTTGTGTGAATTTTTTAACACATTAGAATTCATCGATACCGATTGGTTTTTTCACCAGCAAAGGTGTAATTTTGCATCTTATCTCATAGGTACCCGATGGACCGGGTTGATGGTAGAAACAAGGAAGCGTGTATGGAGTATTCAGGAGAGCAACAGCAACGAAATGTGCCCGAAGCAGTCACAGCGGATGATTGCCTGGCTGCCTTGCTGGATGATGAGAGGCAGGCCCTGCTGGAGAACAGGAAAGAGATCGTCTTTGAGGCCGGTGAGAACATCATCAAGGAAGGGTTTGTGGCCAGCAATGTATTGTATTTGGAAGAGGGTCTGGTACGGCTGAACGTGTTGGTCGACGGCCGTCATTCGGCGGTTAACCTGGTATCACCCCGCTCTTTTGTGGGTCTGATCTGTACTTTTGCCAGCCACAACCTGATGTGTTCAGCCCGGGCCCTGGAGGCCTCCCGGGTAAGCCTGATCGACCTGAAGTTGTTCGAACGCTTTGTCAGGCAGAACGGAACCTTTGCCCTGTATCTGACCCGTCATATTTCGGCTGTCACCAGCAGGATTGTTCACCGCCTGGCCCGGCTGAAGGACAAGCAAATAGACGGGGCTCTTTCCGTTCTTTTGCTCGAGTTCGCCGGGATTTACCATTCGGCCGATTATACGATTCCGCTAAACCGCAAGGAGATCGCCGATATTCTTGGATATTCCAAGGAGAGTGTCATCAACGCTCTCTCGCGAATGCACCGCGAAGGTATTGTGAAGGTGAATGGAAGAAAAATCGGGATTCTAAGGCAGGATACGTTGCGCAAGATCAGCCAGACGGGTTAGATTGCCGGGGGGGTTATTTTTTGGGTTTGCCAGCCACGATGACTACAATTTCCCCCTTGATTTTCTTATTTTCATAATGGCGGGTTATCTCCTGCAGAGTTCCGCGGGTGTTCTCTTCGTGCATCTTGGTCAATTCCCTGGAAACAGAAGCATTGCGTTCTTCTCCCATGTATTCGGCCAGTTGCTGAAGCGTTTTGAGCAGGCGATAGGGCGACTCGTAGAGCACCATGGTGCGGTCTTCGCCGGAGAGGTATTCCAGCCTTTTCTTTCGTCCTTTCTTATGGGGGAGGAAACCCTCGAAGACAAACTTGTCGCAGGGCAGGCCTGAATTGACCAGGGCCGGCAAAAAGGCGGTGGCTCCCGGCAGGGTCTCCACCGCTACCTGTTGTTCGAGGCAATGGCTTATCAGCAGGTAGCCGGGATCGGAAATGCCCGGGGTGCCTGCATCGGATACAAGGGCGGCTGTTTCGCCGCTTTGATGAAGCCTTTGGGCCAGCTGCCCCGCTTTTTGATGCTCGTTGAACTTGTGGTGCGATTCGATGCGGGCCTCGATCTGGTAGTGTTCGAGCAGGCGCCTGGTGGTTCGGGTATCTTCGGCCAGTACCAGGTCGACTTCCCGGAGAATGCGAACCGACCGGTAGGTGATGTCTTCCAGGTTGCCAATGGGAGTGGGTATGACAAAGAGTTTGGCCATGGAGGGGGCGTTGATGGTTAAGACGGGGTGGAAAATTTTCGGCGGACCAGTTCCATGAATCGCACGACCTCCGGCTTTTCTTCATCCCAGCCAAACTGCTGGCGGATGTATTCCTCCGCTTCCTGGTAGTTGGGCATTTCGTTGATGATTTGGATGGCCTCGTGGTAGCGTTCCTTGTCGCCTTCAAACAGCTCGCGAATAAACAGGAACTTGTCGTTCAGGCCAATGGCCCTGCTCAGATCGGTGATGGGTCGGGATTGCATCCGGGAAGACAGGTTGTTCTGAGGCTGTTTTTTGGCCAGGTCGTCGTGCCGGAACACCTTGGAATTTTGGTATTTATCGGCTACGATCTCCTGGTTATCTCCTTTGTTGTTGCCCGTGCCCTTCCATGTGGCCTCGGGTGCCGGCTGGTCTGGAGCTTTTTGGCTCGTTTCCGGGGTGACCCGGGGCTCCTGTTTGGGAGGGCTTTTCTTTTTTTGCTTCTCTTGCGGCGATGGCGAAGCCTTTTTTTCCTGTTTTGACTCAGCCGGCGATGGCATTTGGCCTTTCCCGGTAGGTTGGTGCCGGGGTTCGCTGTCTTCGGCCGGCACTTCCTTTTGCGGATCCTGCCCCGACCAGGGATAATGCCGGTCTATGCCTGTGAGTTTGTCATACAGCCCGCGGACTTTACCCATCAAAAGGTCCATTTCGATCCTGGAGAGTCTTTGGTGGTTGTATATATCTACCGCATCGTTCTCTATTTCCCGAATATCGTTTAATATTTCTTCCAGTTTGCGGTTAAAATCCATAATTTTGCTTTATTTTATAATTTTACAAAAATAACGAATAAATCAGGAAAATTGGATAAGATGCCTTTTGAAAATACTGAAAACCATCGTTCCCGGGGCGGGTGGATCGAAGTGATCGTCGGATCCATGTTCTCCGGAAAAACAGAAGAACTGATCCGTCGATTGCGCAGGGCTGAATATGCCCGGATGAGCACCGAGATCTTTAAGCCTGCCATTGATACCCGTTATTCAGAGGAAGATGTGGTATCGCATGACGAAAAGTCGATCCGGTCTACCCCGGTCGAGTCGGCCCAGAACATACTGATTCTGGCCAGTGAGGTCGATGTGGTGGGCATCGACGAGGCCCAGTTTTTTGATCCGGGACTGGTGGGAGTGTGCCATGAACTGGCCAACCAGGGTGCCCGGGTGTTGGTAGCCGGCCTGGATATGGATTTTATGGGCAATCCTTTTGGCCCCATCCCGGCCCTTATGGCCACGGCCGAGCATGTAACAAAGATCCATGCCATCTGCATGCGTTGCGGCAACCTGGCCAATTATTCTCATCGCAAAACCCAGTCGAAGAAGCTCGTGGTGCTGGGTGAGACCGACGAGTATGAACCTCTGTGCCGCAGCTGTTTTAATAAGGCGTTGAAATCCCAGTGATTGTCGGATCGTTTATGCATATAGAAGTGCTACCAAACTATCAGGTCACGAAACTTCTCAAAAAAATAGATTGTGTATGATTCCCTATAGCATCGAAGAGCTGGCGCAGGTGGTTGACGGAGATCTCCATCAGCAGACTCCGGCATCCCTGGTGCACCTGGCCATTGACAGCCGCAAGATCTTCTCGCCCGACAGCACAGTATTCTTTGCTCTTGTCGGGGCCCGCCACGACGGGCATGATTTTCTGGATGAGCTTTGGGAG
>P_1C_Sed_2_UnCtyDRAFT_1000512_pt1 | contig 11749 bp, 7 predicted proteins | sample Pon1CUnioCityCA_4_FD_10229 | JGI IMG/M metagenome (IMG submission 10229) | reverse complement strand
ATTCCATTGGTCTTTCACCTGAAACAAGTAAACGGACCCATTCGGCAGGTACCAGCTTATTGTAGCGTTCCAGTTTATCAAGAGGCATATTTTCCTCAACCAGCCACTGGTTTACAAAGCCCTTGAATACAGACAGATAGCGGTAGCCGGCTTTACGAAATTTCTCAGCCATATTCAAGGCCTCATCAGGGTCGTAGCCGTAAATAATAATTTTGTCTGCGGGTTCAATATTTTTATTTCTCACAATCTCGATCCAGTCGATATAATCTGACCATCCTGACGGCAGGTTAATTGCCCCGGGGATGTGTCCTCCCCGGTCTTCGTTTTGCAGGCGCCAGCCATTATAGGCATCGGGACTTCTGGCATCAATGATCTTTACAGAAGGGTCTTTGCGGCATGTAATAATCTCATCCCGGCTAATAATATTTATCCGGTTTTCAGTAAAGTGATTGGTCATAAGTGATTTGAATAAATTTAAGATCCTGTGATTTCTACTCCCCGCCAGAATGCGACGTAATTTTTTATTTCTTCGGCAGGTTTTTTTGGTTGCGGATAGTACCAGGCAGCATCCTTGTTTACCTGGGCATCAGCAACAATATCATAGTATGATGCTTCTCCTTTCCAGGGGCAAACAGAGTGGGTTGATGAGTTTTTTAGGTATTCCATGTTAACAGACTCAGGAGGAAAGTAATGATTGTTTTCTACTACTACCGTATCATTGCTTTCAGCTATTACGGTTTCATTCCAGATTGCTTTCATATGCTTAAATATTATTATTCTGTTTTTGCAATATATTTTCAATTATTAGCTTGGATGACTTTAAGATAATAAATTTTGATGTTAATTTCCAGTTATAGCCTGTTTTTTTATTGTCCTTCCATGCCCGGCCGAAATATATAACATATAAAACAAGCGGGGTCATCTTTTGTTATCATACATTTTTGTTTAGGGGCATGCCGGTAATTTGGCTTCCAGCATACCGGCCTGGGATGGGAATGATAGTCACTCCTGTAAAATTGTTAGCACCTGTAGAGCTAAAGGGATATGTTAAAAGCTGATAATAACCGGCTCAGCGGCTTTGAAAATATAATAATTTTCGTTAACTTAGTTTTTACGATTATATTTCCGAATCTGCTGCAATATGGAAAGACCCGCTTATCCTTGTAAAAAAGGTAATGAATCAGCTTCACAGGACGATTTCATTAAAGATATTCATAAGTATTGTGACAGGTGGTGCAAACGTTGCCGCCTTAGCTCCCTGTGCCGTTATTATTCTCTTGGCGTTGACCAAAAAGGGATGGACTCAGAAGATCCGAGGAATCTGACTGATTATTACAATGGAACTATACTGTTAAATAAAGCAATGGCCGTGGAAATGCTCACAGACCGGCCTGTTGCCAAAGGGGACGTGCAGGAGCCAAAAGAACATTTCCAGGATCCGCTGATTGTTCATGCAAGAAGAATATCCCTGGAGATACATCAATGGTTCCAGGCATTTCCGGATGGCAAAGGCGATAAAAGGATCAAACAGTTGCGGCAACTTTCTGCAGGGAAAAAGAGATGCATGGATGCGCTTGAAAGTATTTGTTATTATCCCTTCCTGATGGTTGTCAAGCTTGAGAAAGCAGTAATATCTTCAAAGAATAAATTTAATCACTCTGATACATATGCCAACAGTAAAGGATCAGCTAAAACAGCTTTGATAGCTATTGACAAGACCGTGGAAGCGATGGCCGTAATTATTAAGGAGCACCCGGTGCACGAGGATATGATACTTGATTTTATGATCAAATTATCAAAAATAGTATCAAAGACAGAGAAAAGATTTCCTGATTCCATGAACTTTATACGACCCGGACTGGATGAATAAACAGGCTTTCCTGGCAAGATTACAATTGCATGCGTTTACCAGGAAAGCTACATGCTGTAACCTCTCTCAACTGCCTGTGAAAACCCGTGCCCGCGCTTTGTTACTGGCAGGTCCGCCATCTGGTAATTAATTTTCCCAGGACTGGTGAAAATGGACAACTTTCCAGTTGTCATTTATCTCGACAAAAACATAAGTGCCGCTTACCGGATATTCATCGCTCATATTACCATCTTCATCAATAACGGAAAATGTGCCGGTAAAAACATACAGGGCACTTTCAGGTGTAAGTACAGCAATATGTTCATCCTCTATTTTATAAATAGTACCTGACCTGCTGTCATCTTTGGGGGCCCATGCTGTGAATGCACTTTCTCTGTCCGGGTAGAGGGTTATCATATTCAGGGCAAGTGCCGGGTCTCCCATCCATGCCGCATCAGTGGTGTCAATATATTTGTTAAATGTCGTATATATGTTTTCGATGGTATTATTCTCTGCCAGCTTCATCATTTCCATGAAATTGGATCTTACTTTGCCGGCTATTTCATGCCGTAGCTCCTGCGACATTCCTACCCGGGAACTGGCGTTCTGGCTTTTTGCCGTTAAGGCAAAACAAAAGATCAGTACTAATGCATATAGATATTTCATAGTGTAAGTTTTTAATTGATTGTCAGTATTATATAATCTTTTATTTATTAAAGTGATATAAATAATATACACTTCTTAATATAAGAAATATTACAATACCAGTCAATTGGCTGAAACTCTCATTTTCTTTTCACTGTTTTTTTTGCACGATATAACTCTTATCAGGCTCTTGTCAGTTCATCGAACCCTGACCAGCTCTTTTTTATGGGAGGTGTAAATTCTCCTTTTTCAGAACCAGTGTTTTCTTTTCAGTAATCCGTACCGGGTACATTGCTAAACGGTACACATGGAGAAATATGTTAAATGTTTTCCATGCGGGGCAGGGCAGGGGCATACACCGGGAGTCTTTGACGAACTGACTAAGGTACATAAACGCAAGCCAAAGAGGATAAGGTTAATATTCCTTCAGATAACAATAAAAATCAGTACCCTCACCCGGAGTGCTTTCTGCTTTTACATCCCCCTGGTTTTTTTCTATTATATTTTTTACAAGATAGAGCCCTATGCCGGTTCCCTTAACATTTTTTTCTCCTATCCTTCCAAAAGGAGAGAATATATACCTGCCATGTTTTTCAATATCAATGCCAATGCCGTTATCTTTAATGACCAGGACAGTATATTCCCTTTCTTTTTTTGATGATATTTCGATTTTTAACGGAACGTCATCACGTCTGTATTTAACTGAATTATTTATAAGGTTCTGCATAATGCTGTACAGAAAAGGCTTAATATATTTGATCGATTCCTTTTCAAAATCAGTTACTATAAACTCATTACCGGGTTTTAGAGTCTCCTTATCATCTGACAGGATATCGCTGAGTATTTCCTCAAAATTTATTTCTTCGGCCGCACATCCATCTACCTTCTGTAGTTGCAGGATATCTGTCAGGCCCTGTATAGTGTTTTCCATTTTGCCGGCCAATTGTCTGAATGAACTTATTATATTGTATTTTTTATCTTCATCGTTAATCCAGTCAAGTGTATTTAATGCAAGATGCATATTTGCTATGGGTCCTCTCAGGTCATGAGCGGTGATATAGAGCAGATCTTCATACAATTCGCCGGCTTTTTTGAGAGACTCTTCGGCTTCTTTTTGCTTGTGGATGTTTGTATTTGTTCCAACCCAAAACTCAATATCGCCTTCCTTGTCGCGTATCGGATTTGCTCTTCCCAGATGCCAGAGATAAGCCCCGTCATGCCGTCTTAGCCTGTACTCGATCTCGTAGGGCTCTCCGGTTTGCAGGGAATGTGTCCACCTGTCAATGGTTGCCTGCAGGTCATCAGGATGATGTATATCCTTATCTTTCCATCCCCATTTCTCTGTTCCTTCCATACCCCCCACATATTCATACCATCGTTGATTGAAATATATGATATTCCCTTTGGTATCGGCTATAAAAGCCATTGGTGGCATTGCCTCGGCAAAATTTTCATAAAAGATCTGCTTTCCACGGATCGCTTCTTCTGCCTTCTTACGCTCTGTAATATCAGCCACCACACCGGTTATCCGTACCGGTGTTTTATTATTGTCAAACCTGACACGACCGTTTGCTGATATCCAGTGTATACTGCCATCAGGCCATTTGATCCTGTTTTCGTGTGATAATAAACCCGTTTCCATGGCAAGCTCGTATGCGTTTATTAGCATGGCATGGTCTTGCGGCACAACATTTTTCATAAATACTTCGGGATCCCATTCCGGGATTCCGTCAGGATAACCCCATATCTGATCATGTCTGGACGAACGGTCTATTTTATTTGTTGTAAGATCCAGGTCCCATGTGCCCAGCTCACCTGCCTCTATCGCTGCGGTAAGCCTTTCATTGGTTTCCCGAAGCTTTTCCTCATCACTGATCCTCCGGCTTATATCCATTATAACAGCAACGGCAGAGATTATTTCCTTCTGTTCATTATACACCGGAACAGCAGAATTAAGGATAGTTTTTCTGCTGCCATCGAAACATTCAATTTCTATTTCTTCATTGATTGATGTTTCGCCCCTGGTAAAAGCGCGTGCAAAGGCCCAGTCTTCAGCATTGAGTTTTTTACCGGAACCCTTATGCCATCCCCTGTACTCATGAAGCTGATCTATCGGCAAATGACTGGCCCCTCCCCATATTAGCCTGGCAGCTGCATTGGTTTGTGCTATATTTCCTTCCTTATCAGCCACGAAAATTCCAACCGGCAATACATCAAGGACATTTTCCAGCAACTGTTTGTTTTTCTTTAGCTCTTCTTCTGCTGCTCTTACAGGTTCAGTTGTATCTAAGAAGGTATAAAGTATATAATCTTCCCCGGCAATATCTATTTCTGCGGCAGAAAAAACAAGGTCAGCGGTGTTACCATCCCTTGTAATAACCCGGGTTTTCCTGTGCTTTGCACTACCTTTTTTCCTTATCTCCTTCAGAACTTTTTTCCGGTCTTCCGGGCACAATATCCCCGTTACTCTTGCTGCCTGTTTTGTCAGATCATCCCTTTTATAGCCTGTAAGGCTGCAATACGCATTGTTTGCATCAATGATAGTTCCGTCTTCTTTTGTAATCAGCATCAGGGCCGGATTATTATAGAAAATCTTTTCAAAACCGGCATCACATCCCCAAAGTCCTTTTTCAGGATGATCATTTAGCGGATTAGTTCTACTCTTTGATTTTTTATGTCCGGCTTCCGGCATCCGGTTTTTTTTTTGCAGCTTTTCACTTCCTTTTTCCTTGTCCATTGTATTAAAGAATTTTTATGAACGGAGAAAATAGATTCGTATACGAAAATAATAAAATATATTGATATAATAATTATTGAATATGCAATAAAAAATTGCCTGTCAGGCCAGCGATCAGTGCTTTTTAAATGGAAAAAAAAATCAGAACTTCCGGATAAGAAATTAGCACAAAAAACTGGCAGCACGCGCTGACTTCCTGAGTCTGCAGGCTGAAAAAGGCTTTCTTTCGATGACCTTCCTTTACCCGAAGGTTGAGAGGGGATATTTTCTTAACGGCTATTCCGCTTTAGCAGACCGGTAATATCCTCAAGTATCATATACAGGCAGGGTACAATTACCAGTATCAGTCCTGTTGCGAAGATAATACCGAAGCCAAGGGATATGGCCATGGGGATTAGTACTTCAGCCTGGCGTGATGTTTCAAGTATTATTGGTGTAAGGCCGCCAAAAGTGGTTAGTGTGGTGATAATTATTGGCCTGAACCTTCTGAGTCCGGCCTCATGGATGGCATCGAAAACTTCCAGGTCTTTTCTTTTACGGTTCGCATAGTCTATCATTATCAGAGAGTCATTGACCACCACCCCTGACAGGGCGATTATACCCATCAGGCTTATCAGAGAGAGGCTATATCCAAGTATTATATGTCCTATTACGGCACCAACTATACCAAAGGGAATAGCTGTCATCACAATGAAAGGCTGCAGGTAGCTGCCGAAAGCCAGGGCCAGCAGGGCATATATGACTATTATTGCCAGCAGGAATCCGCCCCACAGGGCACTGGTCGATTTCCTGAGTTCTGACTGGCTACCCTGGAAGCTCCATGTTATGCCAGGATAATCGGACTGTAGCTGTGGAAGCACCTCATCATTAATTGATTTCATAAGCCTGCTGACGGCATTCTCAGGTACCACATCCATGCCTACGGTAACCACCCGCCGGCCATCGCGCCGATTGATGGTGGTGAAGGCCTCACTTTCTTCTATGCTGACCACATCGGTCAGCGGCACCTCGGTACCTGATGATGTGCGTATAAGTAAATCCTCGAGGTTAAACACATCTCTCCTCTCTTTTAGTGGTAACTTGACTCTCAGTTCCACTTCGTTGATACCTCGTATCTGTCGCAGCGACAGAGAGCCGTAAAAAGCGTTTCGCACCTGTTCGCCCACACCTGTGGGTGTAAGACCCAGTTTGCGTCCTTCGGGCAGCAGTCGCAGGTTAAACTGTGCCTTACCCTTGTTGAAGTTGTCATTCAGGTCACGTGTGGCCTGAAAGGTTTCCATTACCTGCCGGAAAGACAGGCTGGCCTTCTCCAGCACATTGATATCATTATGGCTTATATCAACACTTATATCCTGCTGCCAGCCACCGGGTCCGCTCTCCGCTTCGAAGGTGATCTGGTCGACTCCCTCAATATCGCCGATCTCATTTCTCCATAACTCAATGAGCTCCTGTGCAGACATATCTCTTTCGTCCGGGGGCTTCATAACTATTTCCACATCAATAAAGTTTTGACCCCTTACATTGGTTTTTATGCCATCGGCCACTTCGTACAGATTATGCTCCCTGAACATTTCCCTGGTAGATAAAGTGATATCCTCCGCCACCCCGGCTGCCTGCTGGCGGGTGGTATTCACCGGCAGGGTTACCCCCGCTTCTATTTCATCGGCCGATACCTGGGGCATGCCTATGATACCCATATGGTCGCTGTATGCGTAAGATCCTATGATAAGGAGGCTGCTTAGCGCTACGCTAAAGGTTATATATCGGTGGCGCAGTGTAAACACAAGAAAGGGTCTGTAATATTTTTGCACAAAAAGTTTGAAGTAATAAGAAAACCATGACTGCACCCTGTTAAGGTAAGAACCCAGGCTGAATGATCTTTTTCCTGTGGCATGTCCCAGGTGTGCAGGCAATATGAATAGTGCTTCCAACAGTGATACGATAAGTACTATTATTACAACCATGGGTAATGGCTTCCAGAACTTACCTGTTGTACCCGGGATAAAAAGCAGCGGGATGAAGGCAATTATATTTGTAAGTATGCTGAAGACAACAGGGCGTGCTATCTCCCGTACACCTGATATAGCTGCCGCTACAGGAGTTTTTCCTGCCTGCCGGTGCTGGTAGATATTCTCGCCTACCACAATTGCGTCATCTACCACTATACCCAGTACTACAAGGAAGCCAAAGAGGGATATCATATTTATACTTACCCCGGCCAGGGGCAGAAATACCATGCCGCCGATGAAGGAAATCACCATTCCCATCATAACCCAGAAGGCCAGCCTGTACTCCAGGAAGAGGGTGAGTATTATTAGTACAATTAATATTGCCAGTATACCGTTTTTGGTCAGTAGAGAGAGTCTTTCCCTGTAATCTTCGGCTCTGTTGCTGTCGATGCGATGATGCACGCCGGGTGGCAGGACCTCTTCATACTCGCTGAGTATATTTTTGACGGCTGATTCAATATCAAGTGGTGACTGATCGCCAATACGGTATATCTGCAGATCAACCGAGGGTTTGCTGTTAAATTGTCCGTGAAACCCAGTTTCTTCGAAGCCATCGGTTATTACTGCTATATCAGAGAGCTTAAGGGATGAGCCACTGCCGGGAGAAATAATCTCTATCTGTCCGTATTCATCGGCCCACTGATCCCTTTCTTTCATTCGCAGCAGTATTTCTCCCTTTGCTGTCTCAATGGCCCCGGCGGGTATATCCTCGGCTGAGAGAGCAATTATTCGGGCCACCTGTTCAAGGCTCAGATTATATTCCCTCAGTTTATATCGTGGTATCTCAACATGGGTAAAATAGTCTGGTACGTTCCCAAAATCCACCTGTGTTATTTCCGGATGACTGAGCAGCCTCTCCCTTAGTTCTTCGGTGAGTTTACGCAGGGTCCATATATCTACATCGCCGTATAATGTTACCACCATGACATCCCTCTGCTGTGACTGCAGCCTCACTTCGGGCACCTCAATATCATCGGGGAAGGTTCGTATTCTGTTTACTGCCTGGTCTATATCCTGGAAGGCCTTCATCCTTTCGGTTCCTGCCACCAGTTCAATCATCACCGTACCTGAGCCTTCACGTGCTGTGGATACCACTTCACGTATGCCCTGTATGCCCCTGATGGCCTCCTCTACAGGCATCAGGATGCCCTGTTCAACCTCTGCCGGTGAAGCGCCGGGATATACTACGCTTACCTGCACTATATCAAGCTGGAATTGGGGGAATACCTCTTTCTGTATTATTATCATGGTCCAGATACCTCCTCCCAGTAAAATGAGCATAAGCAGGTTGGCCGCAATGGAGTTATGTGCCATATATGCCATAGGACCGCGTGAAGTGTTGTTTTTATTGTTTGAATCCATTCTGTTCATGCCATTTTCATCCTGTTCGCTTTACTGTTCCGCGCCCCCTGAACTGCTATCATGTCTCAGCTTCAGCCTGGCGCTGTCGGCCACGGTAGCCAGGTTGCTTACTATAATGCTGTCATTTTCCTCCACTCCCCCGCGTATGTATGAATAGCGGGTGTCAGAGAAAATAATATTTATTTTTCTTATATTCAGCAGGCTGTCCTTCATTAGCCACAGGGTACCGTCCTTACGTACATAATCCCTGTTGAGGCGTATAACATCGCTTATCTCCTTACCCCTTATCAGTGCTTCCACGAATGATCCTATGATCAGTGGGGGTATAGTATCGTATGCAGAGCCAATGGCAAGGGGGTCTGACACATCAATAAGCACACTGGCCATCCTGGTTTGGTCTTCCAGTGTGCCTGTCATTTTGTAAAGGTAACCCTTGCGGTATTCTCCGGCGGTCCAGGCTGTGCGGTTTCGTATGATGACTTCAGAGCCTTTCTCATTATTGCTGCCAGGAAATTCCAGCCATCTCAGATAAGGCAGTGGCACTGTTGCTTCAATCCAGTATTTATCAGTCCCCGTCATCCTGGCAAGCTGATCACCTGTATTTACCTGCGAACCTTCATTTACATACCTGCTTATGATAAGAGCATCAAATGGTGCCTTTATTTCTGTTCGCTGCAGGTTTAGCAATGCCTGCTTATAGGCGGCCTGTGCTGATTGCACCCTTGCTCTGGCGCTGTTAAGTTGTGGCTCTCTCAATACCAGTGCTTTGTTTTTCCCCGCCAGGCCGCTATCTATCACCTTGTAATCCTGACGGGCCACCTGTTGGTGTCCCATTTCTATACTCAGTTCAGCCTCAGCTTGCAGCAGTTCGCTTTTCCTCTGATCAGCTATATTCCTGTAATCGGAAGAGTCGATCTGTAATAAGCTTTGTCCCTGCCTGACATATCCTCCTGGAGTAAAATGCTTTGACAGAGACATGACCTGTCCGCTGATGCGCGGACTGAGAATAATATCACGTACCGGTACAACAGTGCCTGTGACAACTATCTCAGGCCTGAAAGAGCCTTTCTCTGCCTGTATAATATCTACCGGCATGGCTGTTTGCCTGGTAGCCCCTTCGCGTACCGCTGCCGGTTCAGTGAGGAAAATGATCAGTACAACAAGACCCCCTGCCACCAGTACGCCAAGGCTTATAAGTATTGTTTTGCCGATACTTATTCCTTTTCTTTTATCTTTCTCTTTGTTATTTTCTGAAGCCATGTAAAAATATTTTCCTGTGTTCTTATCTCGTTTCCCTCCCTGTTTCGAAGCCTCCGGCCAGTGCTCGATACAGGCCAACCCTGTATTCCAGAAGCTGTTGCCTGGCTGTGAGCTGTTGTTGCTGAAGTTTCTGCAGTTCTTCCAATGCCGTGAGCACATCAAGATAATTGCCCAGCCCGTTGAAATACTCACTTCTTAATCTTCCGTATGATTGCTCAGCCAGTGCCAGCTGCTCATCCAGGCTTTCAATTATCAGGAGCTGTTGCTTTTCCAGTAAGAGGGCATCTTCCACCTCCCGGTATGCTGTCAGCAAAGCCTGCCTGTAGTCTTTTAAAAGCTGTTGTTTTACCGCTGCGTTCCTGTCGGCTTCGGCTTTGAGCTCCCCGGCGTAAAAAACAGGAGCAAGCATGTTGGCTGCCAGTGAGTATGCCCAGTTCTCGAACATATTGCTAATATTATCACCCCTGAAAGCAGTTTCTGTACTTAGAGAAAGCCGTGGATATCTGTTTCTTATGGCCGATGTCAGATCTTTGTCGGCTGCCTTCAAACGTAACCAGGCAGCCTGTACATCGGGACGCCTGTTTAGGAGTTTGAGGGCTATGCCCGTTTCTGGCATGGGTGGTAGTGAAGGCAGTGAGGCTATCACTCTTGTTGTACGGGGACTGCGACCGCTGAGTATTTTCAGCCTGTTTTGCAGCATTTGTTCCTGTGCACTAATGCGCGCCAGCTGCTGGCGTGAGGCTTCTGTCAGTTGCCTCTGCCTCAATATATCAACACTGCGTACTATGCCGTTGATGAAACGTTCCATGATCAGGCTCTCCATGGTCTCATTTGTCCTGAGCTGTTGACTTATTATTTCATGTTGTTTTTGCGCCGCTGCAATGGAAAACCAGGTAATCACAACTTCAGATGATAGTGATATTGCTGCTGCGCGGTAGTCGGAAAAGGCAGCACCGGCCCTGTATTCTTCGGCCTGTACCGAGGTACGCAGACGTCCCCACAGATCAATTTCATAAAAGGCGTTTAATCCGGCATTAAGATCCTGCCTTCCTGTTTGCCAGTTTATTGAATTACCGGTAGATGCATCAGCAAAAGCTTCCAGACCCGGATACAGGGATGATGACTCCCGTCTGTGCACAGCACGTGCAGCCTGCAGGCGTTGCCAGTAACTCTCCAGGTTAAAGTTGCTGTCTAAGGCGCTATTCATTATGTCGTTGAGGGAGTCTATGCCGAATACTAACCACCAGCGGCCTGTCATGACAGTGTCTCCGCTTACAGAAAATGGTTCATCCCTGTCTATAATGGGGGTTATCGTCATGGGCTTTCTGGCACAGCCGGGGGGTATGACCAGGAGCAGCAGGAAAAAAACAATATGTAAGTTTATGTTTTTGTACATTAATGGACAATAACAGTTAATTCAGATTCTTTGAAATTTTTTGTTTATCGTATTTGCGGCGTTTACTTTGAAGTCTTACGATTTGAACATAGAATATAGATTATTGAATCATAAGTGCTGCAATCGCTCTCCCGGAATCTGACCCACATCAGTTATTACGATAATGAAAAAAAATATCTTTCTGACAATCAGTACAGCTCTTTGAACTTCAGAAATTACTTATCTGTAGAAGAAAGTGCCGGTAAGCATAATTGTTTTTCAAATGAGTGATGCAGCATAAGAAGATTAAATCCTTATTATTTGATAAAACTCCTGTAACAAGCGGTGCCTGCAAACTACGATTACAAGAATGTCAAAGAGCAAAGAAATTCATTTACACAACTGATTTTTTAGTCATCAGAAGTAATGTTGAATAGTTAAATAATCATGCCAAAGTATGTTCCTGTTTACAGGCCTTTAGTAAGGGCTTAAAGACAAATGATTTACATGCT
>P_1C_Sed_2_UnCtyDRAFT_1000511_pt1 | contig 11757 bp, 8 predicted proteins | sample Pon1CUnioCityCA_4_FD_10229 | JGI IMG/M metagenome (IMG submission 10229) | reverse complement strand
CTGGCAGGGGCTCCGGCCGGCTTGCCCCTCCCTGCGGTATCCGGTCCTTCAGCCCCTGATTCATCGCTGCTGACTGCCGGCATGCCGGATGCCTTGATTTGTTCCAAATCGGCAACAATCCACAAAGGCATCGTTTCTCCATTTTTTGTACGATGATGGATGGCATCGGCAGAAACTAAAACGGACTTTTCAGCCGAATCAATGATCAGGGGATCCGAGAATAACGCATCTGTCTGCGCGCCCTGAACTACCTCCCCCGTCATTTCATGATTGACATAGCTTAAGGCCAGGTTGAGCCGGTTGTCCGCACCAAGAAAAAGCACGCCGCCGGTTCGCCGAATTTTCTTAAAAAGCATGCCGCCACCCTTGTTGTAGGAGATAAACCGGACCCGCTGCTCCGAACGGGCCTTAGCCAGTGCATCCACCAGGGCAGGCACCAGATTTTGAATCTCCGTTGCCTGAAACACCGGCACCTGCTCCCATTCGCCATAAAATCGAGGCGGTTCCTTGTACTGCAACTGGCTCAGCACAAGGCCAAGTTTAGCTGGATCCATATCAAACGGGTGATTGAACTGCCGGCTGGCTGTTTTTTCTTCAACCACGCGATGTTCCAGACTGACATGGATATTCGATCGATCCACTATCGCTGAGCGTTCCCATCGGGTACCGCAGCCCGAACAAAGCAAACCGATACAAGCAAAAAGCATCATCAATACAACCGTAAGCTTCATAAACGCAGTCTCCCTGACCTTGCCTGTCTAAACTCCTGTTTCCGATGCAACAACATTATAATATCAGACTATCAGCTCCCAGAGCCCCTGTCAAACACCCGTCAGATCCAAAAAACGATTTGACAGGCATCCAGCTTGGCGTTAAAGTATTCCGGTACACACCGAAGTGGTAATTAGGCCGTTTATCGATATAAATAGGCCGTTTATCGATACAAAAGGCCTTTTTACCCTCCCGGCAGAAGATCGGGAAATAACTTTTTAATACACCTTGCCCTGTGTTACAGGTACTTATATCAAATGTTTAAACGCAATAAACGCAGCCTTGGCCGTTCAAAAATAAATAAATATACATTTCGAGCGTTTGCATCTTCATCCGCATGGCGTAACTACCAGGTCAAACTCCGGAAACAATCAGCCAAACAGCAGGCATTCAAAAGGTTGCCTGCATATTTCGCGGCCCTGATTATTTTGTTTGTTGTTATCAAGGGAGTTTTCTGGATATGTGACTTAACCTTTAACCGCTCGCCCGCCTCTGAAGCTGTCTCGACATCCTCTGTTCAACCTATGGATCAGGGCACACTTCAAGCGATACTTGCCAATCGCACGTTGGCGGAAATCACCCGACCTTGTTTTGACTTAAACGCCGGTATCCGGCAATACCGCATGCAGACCAGCATTCATGCGCCCCTGCAGGAACGCATAGCGAACAATATTGATAAAAAATATGCCAGGCATTTTGCACTGGTGGCCATGGAGCCGGAAACCGGCAAAATTGTCGCCATGGTAAGCCATGATAAGACCCGTGCAGGTGCCAATGTATGCACCCGGCCGGATTTTCCGGCAGCAAGCCTGTTTAAAATCGTGACTGCCGCAGCAGCCGTCGAACTGTTCGAATTCAACTGCAATACTCCAGTGAGCTATAACGGCAAAAAATACTCCCTTTATAAATCCCAGCTGAAACCGAAAGACAACAAATATACCAATCATATTTCTTTTGCGGACTCATTTGCCGACTCCATCAACCCAGTATTCGGCAAAGTCGGCATCAATCAACTGAAAAAGACGGGACTGGAAAAATATGCCGCTGCGTTCGGCTTCAACCGCCGGATTGCGTTTGATCTGCCACTTCCGGAAAGTCCGCTGACCATTGAAGCGGAACCTTATAACTGGGCTGAAATCGCCTGCGGCTTTAACCGCGAGACCTTGATTTCTCCCCTTCACGCCGCTGTCCTGGTATCCGGGGCGTTTAACGAAGGCAAATTATTGTATCCCACCCTCGTCGAAACCGTCCACCAGGACAATCAGGTAGTATACCAAAGTCGCAGACGGACATTCAGTCAGGCGGTTTCACCTGAGACCGCGAATATTTTAAAGGAACTGATGCACACCACGATTACCGAAGGCACCGCCCGTAACTCTTTCCGAAGCGCCCGAACGGATCCGACCCTTAAAGAGCTCTACATCGGCGGCAAAACAGGCTCAATCAACAATAACCCCAAGCATATCAAATATGACTGGTTTGCCGGTTTTGCCGAAGGGTCCGGTGACTCCCGGAAATTGGCCGTGGCTGTATTGGTGGCGCATAAAGATTACATCGGCACCCGGGCGGCGGCATATGCAAAAATGGCCTTTAAGGAATACTTCAAGCAACCAGCAAACGGGCCCAGAACTTAGATAGGAAAAACTCACTTTGATAATTATAGCGATTCTCGGCCGATTGACAGCCTTGGTCAAATTTCAGGTTTACTTCGGGCGGCACGTCGATAGCGTGCCGCCGCGATCAATTATTTTGTTTCCCTACTCGACCACCGCCTGCCAGTGCGGTATTACCGGCATTGTTGCGGTCAAAAACGGGCAGCAGCTACCGGCGACTTATACCATGTCCCCGGTTGACGGTATGATTGAAAAAATTTTGCGCAGCGCCCATAAGTTATCCGAAGATACCGAAAATGCAATTGGATCCGATTACCTTGGCGGCGAGGAGTTAATTGATGAGTTGTATGGGGCCATCCGCACGCTTAAAACGCGGACGGCTTTCTATCAGGTGTTTACCCATTTCGAAGAAAAGCAAAACCTTGAAGTTTTCTATAGCCGGATCACTCAGATCATTGAGCGTGAGTCCAGGCGCTTGGATCACCTGATGGGCAGGCTGCCGGCAAGTGACGTGGAAACCATGTCCCGACGGCTTGAGCGATTGAAAGACGCTGCCTGGTGCCTGAAAACGGAGCTGATCGACAACATCGCCAAAATTGTCGAACTCCACGGCGAGGCCAATCTCGCACCTACCCCGGCCAGCGTCACGACATTGAAAAACATCAATGCGGTATTAAACAGCATTGACCGTCTGGAGGTCCGAGGGCGGGACTCTGCCGGCATATCGCTTCTGTTTATTATGGATACGGCTGTATATGATCAATTCAGGGAGCAGCTCGAGGCAACCGGATTGAGCAATAATTTTAATTCGCGGCTGAGCTCAGACACCCTGAAAAACCAAGGCATTTCCGTCAATTCGATCAATCCGGACACGGCTGAGCATTCGGGGCCCATGACCTCACTTGCCATCACATACAAAGTGGCCGCGGAAATCGGCAGTCTCGGTGACAACGTCACCTATATTCGGCAGCAGCTCATCCATGATTCCGTTTTTCATCAACTCATCAATCTGCCGTACCATTACCATACGGTATCCGCCCACACCCGCTGGGCGTCTGTGGGCGATATCAGTGAAGCCAACTGCCATCCGATTGACAATCGTGCCAGTTCCGAAACCACATCTGAAAACGGCATCATACATGTCTGTTTAAATGGCGATATTGATAACTACCAGACCATCAAGGCTGGATATGCAGATCGCGGCATTCACATGCCCCCGGCGATTACCTGTGATACCAAGGTGATACCCATGCATATCCAGCACTACCTGTCCCAGGGCCATCCCATTACAACGGCCTTTCGTCTGGCGATCAATGATTTTGAAGGTTCCCACGCAATTTCCATGCATACCGACCTTGCGCCCGGCAAACTGTTTCTCGCATTAAAAGGCAGCGGCCAGGCCATTTTTGTCGGACTTGCCGAAGATCACTACATACCCACTTCTGAGATTTACGGCTTGGTTGAAGAAACCTCGGAATACCTGAAGCTGGACGGCAGCACCTCAAATGACAATGGGGATGGAAATACCGTCTTCGGTCAAATTTTCGTTGTCGATCAGTCCTCCGGCGGTGGGTTGGACGGGGTGAGCGCCATGTTTTACGACGGCACCCCCATTACCCTGACCGCGGGAGATATCCGTAAAACCCCGCTAACTTCCCGGGACATCGACCGGCAGAATTTTAATCATTACTTTTTGAAAGAAATTTCCGAATCCCCGGTGTCCGTCCGAAAAACCCTTGAAAACCGGTGGAAAATAATTGAAAACGGCGGTTCCCGCTATGTACTGACGCTGGATGATTCCATGGTACCAGAAGCACTGGGATCAGCACTTCAAGACGATGCCATCCGGCGCGTGCTGTTTATCGGACAGGGAACAGCGGGCATTGCCGCCCAGGCCTGCGCAGACATCATGCGCCACTATATCAACACCCCTACCATCCAGATAAATGCTTTAAAATCATCGGAACTAAGCGGTTTTATTCCCGACACCGACAACCTGAGTGAAACCCTGCTGATTCCCATCAGCCAGTCCGGCACCACGACCGATACCAACCGTACGGTGGACATGATGAAACAATTCGGCGCCTGGGCCGTTGCGATCGTCAACCGCCGGGATTCAGATCTGACCTTTAAAGTCGACGGGGTGATGTACACCAGCAGCGGCCGGGATATTGAAATGTCAGTGGCTTCCACCAAGGCCTTTTATTCCCAGATTATAGCCGGCGCCATCCTGGGGCTATATATCGCCCAACTGACCCTGCGCCGCAGTGAGGCGTTCATATCCCATGAAATCAAGCAAATGCTTGAAATTCCAGGACATATGGAAACGGTCCTGGCGAGCGCCGATCATATCCGGGCCTCCGCCCAGCGCCTCGCGCTCCAGCGCACCTATTGGGCGGCGGTCGGCAGCGGCCCCAACAAAGCAGCGGCCGATGAAATCCGGATTAAACTGAGTGAGCTCTGCTATAAAACCATCTCGTCGGATTTTGTGGAGGACAAGAAGCACATCGACCTGTCATCCGAGCCACTGATTTTTGTTTGCGCCGCGGGTGCGCGTCGAAGCGTGATCGGGGATATCATCAAGGACACGGCCATTTTCCGCTCCCACAAAGCTCTCCCCGTGGTCATTGCTGACGCCCACGAGGACCGCTTTGATCCGTATGCCGCAGATGTGATTGGCGTCCCTTCAATAAACGAACACTATGCCCCCATACTCAATACCCTGGTGGGGCATATCTGGGGCTATTATGCGGCGCTGACAATTAACGAAGGCTCCCGCTTCCTCTTCAATTTCCGCCAGGATCTCCAACAAACCATTGATCAACTGGCCCGGGAAAACCTGGACATCTTTGAAATTGCACTGGAAGAGCGCTTCAGGGAAAAAATTCTCCGATTCTATTCGAATTTTAGAAAAAAGCAGGCAAACAATGAACTGCCCCCCCCCATGGGCATAAAAGGGGCCACCAACCTGACGCTTCTGCTCAAGTATCTTGCCGGCCGCCTGCCCCTTGCCGACTTTGAGCTCGATTTCGGTGTCAAGGGTACCGCCAAAAACATGTTCGAAAAACTTTTTGAATCTCTGGGCGAAGCCATCAATAGCCTGGCCCGGCCGGTTGACGCCATCAAGCACCAAGCCAAAACCGTCACCGTGGGCACCAGCCGGATAGAGGAGAAAGCGGAAGGTCTGCTGTTTGATAAACTCAGCGAACACGGCTTCAGCATTGCCCAGCTTACCATCTCCAACATCATGGTATTGCGCAACCTTCAAAGAATAATACGCGATATCAAGGGATTGACGCTCTATCAAGTCACCGGCATCAATCTGCTGGGCGAACCCACGGATGAAACCCGGATTCATATTGTCAGAAAAGAGGGCTCCTCAACTGCCATAACCTCGCGCTCAGAGACAGACAGCACGCTCAAGGGAACCAAAAAAATCATTATTCGGCAGGGTAATGTCTACATTGGCAAAGGCCGCAAAGACCACCGGAGCATTCTGATCATCCCGGTAATCTCAACAGACCCGAGCCGACCCAACACAATTGAACACCTCATGCTGCTTGAACTCGCCTTCCAGGAACAGGTGAGCCTCCCGGCCAAGGTCAAGGCGCTTGGCGGCAAGCATGAACACATTAAAAACCTGGTCCAGGAAAACAACATTCAATGGACGGATGAATACCTTGAACTTGTTGAAATGCCGGAACTTTTCGGCCGATCTGCAGAAAAAGTCAGTGAAATCATCATTTCAAAAATAAGCTATAATCCAATTTAGTTTCTAACTTATATAAATAGTGCCCGAACGAAAATCAGGATTTTTTGTCACGATCAAGGAAGCGTACATAGAGTACGTGAAATTCCGATGGGATGCAGCGCAACGCAGATATTGGACTTTTTACGAAGCCATCAAAAATAATGCCTTGCCAGGGTTTCTGCAATGCAGGCCGGCTTCTCGCTGCCTTCCACCTCGATAGTAACACGCCATTTCATTTGAACGCCACCGGTGACATCCTCCAGCTCCAGCAATGTCACACGCGGGCGAACCTGATTGCCGGCCGGCACCGGCGCGGCAAACCGCACCTTGTTGAGACCGTAATTTACCGACATTTTGGCTGGCGGCAGCGCAACCGTATCCTCCATGATGCGGGGGATAAGCGACAAGGTCAGAAAGCCGTGGGCAATGGTGGTGCCAAATGGCGATTCAACTGCCGCCCGTTCCTTATCCAAATGAATCCACTGGTAGTCGCCGGTAGCTTCCGCAAACAGGTTAATCTGTTCCTGGGTTACGGTATGCCACTGCCCGACGGCAATTTCCTGCCCGATTTTTGAGCGCAATTCATCCATTGCCTGAAATTGAACCTTAGCCATGAAATCGCTCTCCTGCTTTGACTTAAATGTTTACAAAAACCCGCTGCATCACGGTTTTGATCGCAGTTCGATGCGCCACTGCCGCCTACCGCATTTTCCAGGTGGGGGAGCGTTTCTCCAGGAAAGCGGAGACGCCCTCATGAGCATCTTCGGTGGTGCACAACAGGGAAAAATGATTGTTCACCATTTCAAACGCTTTCTCGTAATCAAGGTCCTGCATCCGGTAGAAGGAGCGCTTACCAAGCTGAACGGCCAGGGGGCTTTTCTGGCTCACCTTGCGCGCCAGTTTGTTCGTCTCCCCGGCCAGTTGCTCCTTTGGCACCACATGGTTGATCAGCCCGATCCGGTAAGCCTCCTGAGAATCGATCATCTCCCCGGTGAGTAGCAGCTCCAGGGTCTTTTTCCTGCCCAGGTTTCGAGACAAGGGCACGGCCGGGCCCATGCAGAACAGCCCCACGTTGACAGCAGTCGCCCCGAACCGGGCCCCTTCCGCAGCAACCGCCATGTCGGCAGAGGCCACAATGCCAATGCCATTGGCAACGGCCAAATCCTGAACACTGGCGATCACCGGGGTGCCCATGCGTGCGATCTGCAGGCTCATCTCCTCCATGATCTGCACCCACTTGTAAAAATCCAGGGCGGCCTTGTCGTGCAGTTCGTTGACATCGATCCCGGCACAGAAGGCCTTGCCCCGGCCTTTAACAACAACGACGCGGACCTCCTGATCGTCCTCCATCTCCTGCAGGGCGGCGTTGAACTCCCGGGCCAGGCCCGAATTGAAAGTGTTCATCTGATCGGGCCGGTTCAGCGTAATTGTCCCAATATAGTCGGTCACATCAACTAAAAGCATGTCATAACTCATGTCCGGCACCTCCTTTAAACGTAGAGGGAACTAAGCGGTTGCTTTACATATTAAAAGCTATGGCATGACTGGCCGCGCGTGTCAACACTCCCCTCGCCTACAGCCGCGCTTCGGCAAAACAAGGTTCCCCTGGGCCTGGGATTTGATTGGGCCCGGTATTCCGCCCTCGGAGATTCCGGAGGGGCCAGGCATTCGGATTATAATGCCAATATAGCCTCATGGGACTCCAAAATACAATGAGCGCCGGAATCAAGAGATGGATTGCTTGATATTTCCATTTCCGTTATTATTTTGATTTTAAAATTGTATAATTTCATCAAATTATTGTATGCTGGCTTAGCTATTCGGAGGACTACCATGAACCCAAAACGGATTAAATACATAGCAGTCATTTTCACCATGATCTTTCTGCTTCCTGTTGCTGCCGTGAGTGAAGATAGCCGTATCATCTTTAAGCACGATAAAACGGGAGTTGCGGATGAAATAAACCAAATAAAGGAGTTTGACTATGAGCTCAGGCAGCGGGAACGCGAGCGCATTGAGCGGCAAAACCTTGAGGATTCCGTAGAAGCCCAAAACGTGGGCGATGTGTATTATGAAAAAGGACAAATCGAAGAGGCCATATTTTATTATCAGATTGCCATGAAAATGGACCCGTCCAATACTGAGGCCCACAAAAAATACATTGCGGCCAGGGAAAGGGAAAAAGCTGAAACAAGCCACCACTACCATCGGGCAATGGAATATTACCGTCAGGGCATGACGGAAAAAGCCGTTGACGAATTGATCATGGAAATAAAGAAAAACCCGGACAATGAGAAGGCCCGGGTCAAGTTAAATGAAATCGAACAATAGCGGTTGCAAAGCTTTCTGCCCGATTTTTCCCGAACTCATTTTGCCGACCAACGCATCGCGGGCTCGCGCTCATGCTCGGCGGTCAGGGCTCTCCATCTGTCTTCGCCCAACACATCTTTGAAATGCGCCGCGACCTGGCTGGGGACTTCGCTGTCAATGACGTGCAACAGGACGAGTGTTGCATTGAGTTGAGCTGCCGTGGCAATCGAAGCCTCCAGGGCAGCCAGACAATTTTTTGAAAGGTTGGTGGCAAACAACAGAGATTTTAATGATTTAAACATTTTTAATGATTTAAACATATGGACACCTTTCTATGAACGCAGGCTGCCGCCCGCATGCATTTCTTGATCAAGGAAACGGAAGGCAGGGATCCATCCTTCTTCCGCCATCCGTCACACGGGCGCGCAGCTCCGCGGGTCCTGAACCTGAAAATGGAAATACAGGTTAGTCAGTTTATCCTTTCCGGTGCAAAAAATCAAACATTCAATATTGCGCCGACCCGGCTTCAGGATTTCATTGATTCGATCCGCGTGCGAAACCGGGCGCGGACTGTTTTGCGGTACATGTGATAGAAAAACAGGCTCATGATTTCGGTAATCTGGATGCCACTTTGCTCCATATCACCGGAGGCCAGCTTTTCCAGGTTGGCAGCCAGATATTTGTTCTGTCCGGAACTCACATAGTCCTTAATGAAATCCGCAATGAATTTCAAGTCCTCGGGATTGTATCCCGCGGAAGGGCCAAACCCCAACCGATCGATGTCTACTATCAAGCGGCCGAGAATCATGTCTTCCTGACTATACACAGGCTGGCTGGTTGAGCGTTCAGGAGTGATGATCCCCCATTCTTCCATCATAGCCAGCCATTTTGCACTCATCCCGGTGGCTTCCCGAAAATCTTCCTCTCCGATGATATCCACATCCACAAGCCATTCCATAGGCCTGAAATAGCGGCTGTTCACCTGGACGCTGGCCTGATCCGAAGCCGACTGCTTTTTGTAATTTTGCACCACTTTCTTGATCTTCGGGATGGGAAGATAATAATTGTTGCGCAAATCTTTTATCAACAACAGCCGCTGTACATGACGCTCATTGTACTCAGCTGCATTAACCCCTGATTTACGGGGTTTGGGCAACAACCCTTCACGAATATAGAAATGTATGGTTTCCTTGGGAACACCAGTTTGCTTGACCAGTTCACGGATTTTCATAATAGCTCGCAGCATCTTTAGGTGCACATAATTGAATATTATTTATTGAGCATAATTTAGATTTATAAGCTGTGTCAAGGAGAAAGAATAATTTTCTTGACTAATATATATAAGCATATTAGTAATATTTACGTGTGATGAATTACACGCTATACAATATAAAAGCCGTTGCCCAACGGCATTTACCCGCTTATTTCAATACATCTAAAGGAGAGGCAAAAAAATGGCGCAGCAATTGGCAGACCGCAAAGATCAGGACTTTGTCATCTGGGATCAGTTGAATTCCGAGGAAATTACCAAACATGAAAAATTCAAAGAATTTACTAAAAAAACCTGTGAAATGATCATGACCGAGGCCCGCTCGCTGGCTATTAAGGAAGTGCTTCCCACCATGAAGGAAGGCGATGAAATCGGGGTACACTTTGAAAAAGGCGAGGTCAAGGTACCTGAGAGTTATCATCGGGCATTTCAGCTCATGGTTGACGGCGAGTGGAACAACCTGGGCGTTGAACCTGAAATGGGCGGCCAGGGAGCCCCGGGTTTTCTTGCCATCGCCGCTGCTGAATATTTCATGGCCGCCAATTGGTCGCTGTCCTGCTACGCGACCATGGGAAACGGCACCGCCGATCTGATCCAGGGGCACGGCACTGAAGAACAAAAACAAAAATACATCAAAAAGCTGACTTCTGCCAAGTGGGGCGGCACCATGCTGCTGACCGAATCTGATGCCGGCTCTGATGTAGGGGCCTTAAAAACCACGGCCCTTAAAAACCCGGATGGCACCTATAGTCTTTCCGGAAGTAAAGTTTTTATTACCAATGGGGAGCATGATCTGGTGGAAAATATCATCCACCCGGTACTGGCCCGGATCGAGGGCGACCCTGCCGGCACCAAGGGCATTTCGCTCTTTCTGGTGCCAAAGTATTTTGTTAATGACGACGGCTCCATCGGGGAGCGAAACGATATCAACTGCTCCGGCGTAGAAGAAAAACACGGCATTCACGGCAGCTGCACGGCCAGCATGACCCTTGGGGACAAAGGCAAGTGTATTGGATATTTGCTGGGAGAGGAACGCAAGGGAATGAAAGTCATGTTTGACATGATCAACGGGGCCCGCATGGCCACCGGTCTCCAGGGCCTGGCCTATGCATCGGCCGCCTACCTGCTGGCCGTGAACTATGCCCGTGAGCGCATCCAGGGACGCGATCTCGAAAATTTTACAAACCACGCGGCCCCCTCGGTACCCATTATTAAACACCCGGATGTGCGCCGCAATCTCTTGTGGATGAAATCCTATGTGAGCGGGATGCGGAGCTTTTTCTACTATATGGCCAATTGCCGTTCCAAAGCGGAAACCGCGGGAACGGATGAGGCGAAGGAACGCAGCGGCGATATTTTCAACATGCTGAGCCCCATAATCAAGGACTACCTGGCCGTCAAGGGACACGAGGTCTGCATCCAGGCCATCCAGGTTTTTGGCGGTGCCGGCTACACAAAAGATTACCTGACAGAGCAATATGCCCGCGACTGCAAAATTACCTCCATCTATGAAGGCTGTAGTGGAATTCAGGCCATGGACCTGCTGGCCAGGAAAATAGGGGCCAAAAAAGGCGGTGTGTTTATGCAGTTTCTGGGGGAAATCCAGAAAACAACAACTGCCGCCAAAGCCTTCGATGGCTTGCAGGATCTGGCCCGGTCGGTTGAAAATGCCACCAGCCGGCTGGGAGAGACCAGCATGCACATCGGCAAACTAGCGGCATCTCCGGATTTTAAAGTAGCTTTCGCCCATTCCCTGCCTTTTTTATATGTCTGCGGCGATACCATCATGGCCTGGATGCTCTTGTGGCGAGCGGTGGTGGCTTCAGAAAAGCTCAACAACGGGGCCAGGAAGAAAGATACGGCTTTTTATCAGGGTCAGGTAAAAACTGCAGAGTTCTTCATACAGACGGAACTGCCGCAGACCCTTGGCAAAATGGATGCCATCGGCAGCAGCTGCAAAGCCGCCATGGAAATCGACGATGAGAGTTTTGGAGGCCTGTAAAACCAGGCCTCCAAGAAAAACCCAAGACGGAGTGGCAGCC